>Ga0208193_1000630_pt1 | contig 17792 bp, 22 predicted proteins | sample June2015DPH_17_2_FD_184716 | JGI IMG/M metagenome (GOLD analysis project Ga0208193, IMG submission 184716) | Peatland microbial communities from SPRUCE experiment site at the Marcell Experimental Forest, Minnesota, USA - June2015DPH_17_10... | ecosystem: Environmental > Terrestrial > Soil >... | reverse complement strand
CGATTGATAAGTTTGTGAAGGCCTACAACAAGAATGCAGCGCCGTTCGAATGGACCAAGGCCGTGGTTCATCCAACGGCCCCCAAGCCTAAATACGCTGATTTATGCAATTAGGTACTAGATGCTGAAGCGGCACTCAGGAACCTATCGCGCATATCACGTCGATCAACAGCCGCCGCGCGATTCGTATCCTTAGATGGCCTATTCGGCGGCGATCCCGCTCGACGGGTAGCCGATCCTTTGAAGCTCTGGAAGCCCAGATTGCAGGGCTCAAGGAAGAGAAAATTGTCGCAATAGGCGAAGACTTCGAATCCGGCCAGGACCATGCAGACTGCCAATAGCGCTTCCAAGTCAGCGGGCCACAACATGGAGCGCCTAATGAGTCAGTATCAACAAGCAGATCCTATGGCTGCAGCGGCTCTGGTGGACTTGCTCGGCCCAAAGTTCTACCGGTTTTTTTCCAGCCGACCGGGCAACAAAACTGAAGGGGAAGACATGCTACAGGATTTGTGGTTACGCATTCACCAAGCGCGGCACACTTATCGTCCGAGTGAGCCCCTGCTGCCTTGGGTGTATGCGATAGCTTTGGGCGTGCGGGTAGACTACTATCGCAAACGGTCGCGCATCGCATCGCACGAGACAGGAGCCAAGGTGTTGACTGAACGTCCGGCAAACAAGCGAGAGGACAGCAATCTTCCAACGTTCGAGGACCTGGTGGCGGCGCTGCCGAAGAGCCAGCGTGAGGTGTTGACGATGCTCAAGGTGAATGACTTGAGTATCGAAGAGGTTGCTCGCGCCACCTCTTCGACGGTCGGCGCCGTCAAGCAGAAGGCCCACCGGGCATACGTACGGTTGCGCAATTTGCTGGAAACGGCGCCAATCGTACAACCCACTCGCAAAAGAGTGGCGCAATGACCGCATTGCAGAAAATACCGTTGCCGAGGTGATCCTGACAGTTGGAAAGGCACGCAGGCAGGCCAATGTCACGCTTCCCGTTCAGTAAAAACCGAGCGACTGCCGCCGCGCGTGACTCCGTGGTTCACTCCAACGAAAGAAAGATGTAAGTAGCTTTCGGCCATGACGCCACCCTCCTCACTGACAGTACTCGCCCCAATCGTTTTTGCATAAGCGCTGCTGACAGGTTGCGCGCCATCATCTCCAGTGCGGGCGGCGTCATCGTCGGATATGAGCCGCAAAGCCGCTCCGGACTTCACCCTCACGGATGCCAACGGGGCCTCGGTCAAGCTCTCCGATTACAAAGGCAAAGTAGTTCTGTTGAATTTCTGGGACACGTGGTGCGGCCCGTGCAAGATCGAAATCCCATGGTTCATACAGTTCGAGAAGGCCTACAAGGATCGGGGCTTCATGACCCTGGGTATCTCGATGGATGAAGATGGTTGGAAGGCCGTCAAGCCCTTTCTGAGCCAGACGGGGATCAACTGTCCGGTGATGGTCGGCGACGATCGCCTGGCGGAACTCTACGGCGGCCTCGATTCCCTTCCTTCGACATTCCTGATTGATCGCGAAGGAAGAATCGCTTTCATCCATCTCGGCCTTGTTGCCAGGCGTGATTACGAAGCCGAGATTCAGGCATTGCTCGGTCAATGAGACGCGGCCGGAATCTTCTGCTGCACCTGACTCAGCAGTTGCTTTGGGAAGAGTACCGGCAGGCCAACCCGGATGGCTATCGCTACTCGCGTTTTTGCGAGCTGTACAAGTGCTGGCGCCGCAAACAGGGTGGTGCCGCGCCAGGAACACAGGGGCCGGCGAAAAGCTGTTCGTCGATTGGGCGGAAACCACCATGCCGATTTACGACCCGAACGGTGGCCCGTAAAGCACGCACATCTGTTCGTCGCTGTGCCAGAAATTAGCCGAGTTCTTCTATGGCACAGACCGTAACTTTTGACGTCCTTCGCCGAAACCAACAATAGGAAGCAACTTCAGTTCTTCCACTAGTTCCACTTTTGAAAGGGAAAACGTTGATATCTAAAATCTTCGCCTATAAATCAGCCGCGCTTCTGGTGGCCCTCTCGTTGGCAGGGGCCGTCCAGTCGAACGCGCAAGAAACGAACACGACCACCGGTGCTGTGTTCTTGATGACAAACAGTAACACTGGTAATGAGATTTTGCAATTCGTACGAAATCCGAATGGCTCTCTCTATCAAGTAGGACAGACGCCCACTGGCGGAAATGGCAGTGGCGGTACAACTGATCCTCTCGCCTCTCAGAATTCGCTCTTGCTTACCTCAGATTCCCGCTATCTGCTGGCAGTCAGTGCAGCGAGCGGCACTATTTCGTCCTTTGCAGTGTTTGGCGCATTGCTGATACCGACCGGTATCGAATCCACTGGTGGTGCTTTCCCCGATGCGATCGCACAGTTTGGCAACCTTGTATACGTCCTCAATGCGTCGGGAAACAGTAACGTCGTTGGTTTCAACATGGAAAACGGCCGTCTGGTTCGAATTCCGAACGCTACCGGCTTTCTGACAACCGAACTTTCGGGCGGCAGTTCGCTTACGTTTTCGGCAGACGGCAAAGTTCTGTTAGTCTCGGAACGTACCACGGGCCTGATTGACTCGTTTCCGGTCAATGCAGACGGCACCTTGGGCGCGGCTACTCTCACCTCATATCCTGGCATCTTCGACTTCACGACATCATCGACCAACGGCCTTCTCATTACTGTCGGCGGTCCCACCATCAGCTCAACCTCGGTGGCCGATAATGCCAAACTCACGCCAGTCGACAATATTCCTATTTTTTCCGGCGCATGCTGGGTAGTTGTGACGCCGAAGGGATTCGTCTACGCCGCGACCGGCGGAGCGGGCATCATCAATGGCTACTCGCTTTCCAAGGCAGGTGTTTTAACTCCAATCGGAACGGGCGAAGCCGCCAGTATCCCTGGCTCCGCGCTCCTCGATCTGGCCGTAGCGAGCGGCGGCGGGTTTCTCTATTCCCTGAATTCGGGCAATGGCGCCATCGCAGCCTGGACCATCAATCAAAGCAGCGGCGTATTGACCGCGATTGCTGGACCGGCTCTACACGCTTCCAACGCTGGGTACAACGGAATCGCCGCCTATTAAGTCAATCCGACCTGCTTTCTTCGGCGGGTTGCAAGATCATACTTGCAACTCGCCTTTCTCTGCTCCTTTGCAGCCGAATGTGTAGTGTGTGCCATGTTGTGCCCTCTGAGGGTCTCTCACCGTTTGGAGAGTTTCTAATAAGAACAATTTAATTCTGAAATGCTGGGTCACATACCGGAGGTATTGCACGCCCTGCCCCCAGGGCGCACCGCGGTCAGAGTCTTTTTTCAGTTGACCTCGATTTTGGCGCCTAAGAGCTTATCGGACCTTCATCACCTGGGCAATCGTCTTCTTGGCGATGTCTGGAACCGTCGCGTCCGCGGCTGGGAAACCGACCGGAATCAAGACGAATGGTCGCTCGTTCTTCGGACGGCCGAGGATGCTCGAAAGGAAACCCATCGGGCTCGGAGTATGGTGAGGGTGGCCAGGCCCCTCATGTGGAGCGCAGCCAGAAGAAACCCAGTCGCTATGCCGAGGGCCAGCGAGGAAAACAACCCGCCGGTCCGGTAGGCGGGACGCGATCTTGTTGACCCCGCAAGTAGGAGGTGCCTGCCGTGGTGATCGACGCCCCACCCTAAAAACTTATTCGCTCTGGGCTGAAAAAAGTTATGCCTGAGCGATGCGAAACAAACTCGTGACCTTCGACTGGTAGAGCACGAATTAGGACGGTAGGAGACGTGAACTCCATGACAAAAACGGATCTGGCAACTTTTCGAGAATTGTTGAGAGCCAAGCAGATTGAACTCTCGGGCAAGTCGCAGAGTTTGGAGCGCATCGCGATCGAACGCAGTGCCGATGAGTTGGAGGAGGCCGGGTACAAGTCCCTCAGAGAAATGGCGGTCGCGGGTCTGAATCGCGAGTCCGCAATGCGCCGCAGCATCGAACTGGCTCTGAGGCGAATCACCGATCGGAACTTCGGCGTTTGCGTGCACTGCGGCGAAGAAATCAAGAGGCGCCGTCTGGAGGCGGTGCCCTGGACCCCATTCTGCATCCGCTGTCAGGAAGCGGCCGATCGCGGCGACGAGGGTGTTCTCGAAAGTATCCAGTCGACGTTTCTCGATGCGGCGTAATTCTCAGCTTGTAAGCGTGCACCTGCGAAAGGTAATTTCGCGTTCTCCCTTAACCGTCGTTGACGTCACGCCCGATCTTGATGGGCTGAATTCCGAAATCGGTTTTCAGCCCGCCCGGAGTCAGCCTACTACAGCGGAACCGATACGAATTCGCGACGCATTGCGCGCAGTTGACGCTTGACCTGGTAAGCGGTTCTCCTTTCAAGCGTTGCGGCTAAGACCGGGGACGATCAGTCCCCGGTCTTGCCGTTTATGAGCCATAACTTTATGCAGTCGATTCGCGAAATATCAATTGACGGTCATCATCCGGGTGGCGTGATGCGAAGCCCGCTGCACGGGGCAACCGCCGCTCAAAGTCAAGGTTAAGATCCACAACTTAAAGGAGATAACGCCCTGCTCTTCAAAGAAACATTTACGGATTTGTGGGATAGAAGGAACGGGGTTCTTCTTTCCAGAGTGGCGGGGTGGCGGCAAAGAGTGCCTGAATGTATACGGTTCCACCGAACCACGGAGACGACATGCGTCATGAAAGTTTGCAAGCATTCCCTGATAGTGGCTGCGGCTCTCACAGGCTCTGCGATTTGGATTCTCCAGCGATGAACCGGTTTGCGAGAAGAGTCCTGATTGGCGGCGCCGCCGGCGCGATTGGCACCTTTTTTCTCGCATCCGCGCTTCCTGGCCGGATGATCGCCGTAGGGCTCGGGTTGGTCCTAGGCGCTGCTTTCGCGTTGGGAATGCTGCCGGCGCGCGAGGGATATGTCGATCGACTGATGTCAGGCGCGGCGATGGGCATCCCTTGTGGGGCCTCATCAGCGTGATCGGAATCCCCCTGCTCTCCGGAACGATGCCCGAATGGGGAGCGGCTCAGATGCGTACACATTTGCCCGCCCTGGTCGGTTGGATCGTGTATGGCGCATCGGTCTCTATCCTGATCCAAGGCTGCGACGCCTTGGTTGCCAGGATTTTCGGCGCCGAGAAGGAATTCACCGCGCCGGTTAAGGAGGCGAAGCATGTGCTGATTCTCGGTGGAGGATTCGGCGGAATGAAGACTGCCGAACGCCTCGAAGAGGAACTCAGTGACGATCCCTCGGTCGCGATCACGCTTGTGAGCGACACCAATGCACTCTTGTTTACCCCCATGCTCGCCGAGGTGGCTGGCGGTAGCCTGGAACCGAATCATATAAGCACACCCTTGCGAGGCAGTCTGCATCGGACGGTGGTAGTCCGGGGGGTGGTTGAAGAGATCAATCTTGAACTGCGCGTCGTTAAAGTCGCTGGCCGCGAGATCGCGTACGACCAACTCGTACTCGCTTTGGGCGCCGTGTCGAACTACCTGGGTCTCACCAACATAGAGCAGAATTCGCTGGACTTCAGGACGCTGCTGGACGCCATTCGAATTCGCAATCGTGTCATCGAGATGTTCGAGCGCGCCGACCGCCAATCCGATGCCTCCGCCCGCCAACAACTGTTGACCTTCGTCATCGCGGGAGGTGGCTTTGCCGGCGTCGAACTTGCCGGGGCCGTCAACGACTTCGCCCACGGAATCCTCGCGGATTACCCTAACCTCGACGCATCCGAACTTCGGACAATTCTTGTTCATTCGCGCGACAGAATCCTTCCGGAGTTGAGCGATTCCTTGGGACGCTACGCGCAGAAGAGGATGGAGGCACGCGGCATTCAATTTCGTTTGAACACGCGCTTGATGGACGCTCAGCCTGGAATCGTTGTGCTCGGCGGCGAGACCGTTCGCGCTGAGACCTTGGTGTGGACTGCGGGCACCACGCCGAATCCGCTGCTCAAACGCCTTCCTGTTGAGCGCGACAAGCGCGGCGCAGTCATTGTCGACGGGACGATGGCGGTACTCGGACACCATGGAGTCTGGGCGCTCGGAGATTGCGCGGCGGTCGTCGACGCAAGGACCGGTAAGGCGTGCCCGCCGACTGCGCAATTCGCCTTGCGCGAAGCCGAAGTGCTGGCCCATAACATCCGCCGAGCTCTTGAGGGCCGCCCCGCTCGGCCGTTCCATTTCGATTCTCTTGGCGCAATGTGCGTCGTCGGACACCAGACCGCATGCGCGGAGTTGACCTTGCCGTTCGCCCGTTCGCGTTCCATCCGCTTTTCCGGACTGCTGGCCTGGTTCCTGTGGCGAACGATTTACCTCACTAAGCTTCCTGGCCTGGAGCGCAAGACGCGAGTACTGATCGACTGGACAATCGAACTATTTTTTCCACGCGACATCGTGCAGACCATCGATCTCGAGTGAGTAGCCATGAATTTTATGTTCGTTCTCGGCAACATCCTTATCGGTCTCGCAGTGGGGGCTCTCGGTGGTTTAGCTGGGGCCTCTGTGCTCATCGGATCAGCAGCCCATTTCGCGCTTCATGGAGCGATGTTTGGCCTGCTCTTCGGACTGTTATTCGCACAACGCGCCACCAGTCTGGGGGCTGGGCTCATGTGGGGCCTGAGCCTTGCGTTCCTTACCTGGATCACAGTTGCCGCGGCTGCACCAGCGTCAGACAACATGTTTTTCGGCGCCCGGGTGCATTTTCCGGAACTCGTGTTCTCGTTGGTTTGCCTTGCCCTGCCCGTGAGTTTGGTGCTCGGCGTTCGAGTCAGTCGCCGGAGCCTTGCGGGTGAACGTTCCTTTAGTTGGGCCAGAGCGGTTACAGCCGGCGGATTTGCCGGCATCCTCGCGAGTTTGATCTTCAGCCGATGGATGTATGTCGGAGACTTCTTTCCGCTAGTCGCCGGCCTGGAACTGCACGCGCGCTCGATGTCTGTTGTTCTGCAATTTCTAATGGCTTTGCTCATCGGCTCGACATTCGGTTTGTTGTTTCAGCATGATGTTCGCAGTTCTGGGTCGTCGATGGGCTGGGGACTCGGCTATGGCATTTTCTGGTGGTTTCTGGGTCAGTTGACCATTCTGCCGCTCCTGGGCGGATCGCGACTGGATTGGTCGGCGGATCGCGCAGGCCAGTTGTTCGGCTCGCTGGTGGGCCATATTCTCTATGGGCTTATTCTTGGAGTCGTCTATGCGACCGTTGACCGGTTGTGGGTGCGGCTGATGGTGGAATCAGATCCCTTGAATCGGGTGCGCGAAGGCCCCGGCTATCGCTTGCTTTGGGGCCTTCAATGGGGTGCGGTGGCCGGGCTTACCGGCGCGCTCGTGTCAGCGCCGCTGATGTTCGCAACCGGAGTCTTGCCACGGACCGCCGGACCCGGCACTGCTTTTTCATCCGCATTGGGCCTGGCGGTTCACCTGCTGATCGGCGCCGTTCTCGGGATGAGTTACGGACTGCTGTTTCGCGATGAAGCGCCTACCGCCGGTTGGGGTTTCCTTTGGGGTTCTTTGTTCGGCACTATATGGTGGTATCTGGGCCCCATGACTTTGCTGCCATTGTTGCTGACCGGTGAGTGCGACTGGTCGAACGACGCCGCATCCCAATTACTTCCTTCGCTGTTAGGACACCTTGTCTACGGCGGAGTAACCGCGCTCGCGTTTTTCGCCTTTGAACGCAGGCGAATGCGCCGACTGCTGGCCGATCCGAGGATCGCCGCGGAAAGGGCGCGGCGCGTCAGACCGGTCGGAACCGCGGCGCCCGCGTTATGGTTCTGGGTGGTGGGACTCGGCGTGCTGCTTCCGATCTTGCTGGGGTGAGGCGTGGGGGTAGATAAGTGACTCGCTGGCCGGGACAGTGGCTGCCGCGGGGTGTTACGGCGAAGGGCCTCGCTACACGACGCCGTTGACTGCGGGCGGGAGTTTATCGCTGGCGCTATCCCAGGCGCTGATCGCCGGGTCTTTAGAGTCCGGCCGTAGCGGATGCGCGCTGGCTCCCGAGTAAGTCACCTCGCCGTCAGCACTGGGTCCGGCGGTCGCTCCTTTCACGGCCACAACCACCCGACCCACGGTTGCTGAAGGCTCACTGAACGGTATGAGCTTCGACGGGAGTGTACCTGAGTTTAACGACCGTGATGTCGTCGTTCTGACCGAACTGCTGGGCCGCTGCTGCGATGTACTCCGCCGAGCGGCCGATGATAGCCTGGATCCGCTCAGCTCCAAATTCCTCGTCTTTGGGCCCTGTGGCCTCTTGGACGCCATCTGATAGAAGCGTAAGGATGTCACCGTAGTCGATCTGGAAGCGCGATTCCTGATATACCAAATTGGGGAATAACCCCAGTGGAGGTCCTCCTTCGCATACGAGTTCTTTGCTGTTCCTGTAGGGGTACAAATGGCCGGCGTTGGAAATTATCATTTGTCCGTCACAATAAAGCTTGAGACAAAGGCAGGTGACAAACCCGCTGTCCTGCCCGCGAAGGATTTCACGATTCAATCGGCTAAGAAGCGTTGGCGGATCGGGGATTTCAGCCGCGAGCGCGTGGAGCGCTCCTATTGTGAAGGCACCCGTCATCGCGGCCTTCAGTCCTTTCCCGCTCACATCTCCGATCACAACCATGATGGACCCATCCGATTGAGGAAGAACCTGATAAAAATCCCCTCCCACCTCAAAGGCCGGCAGATAGGCGGCCTCTATCGCGTAACTCGGGTGTGACGGGAGTACGGCCGGAACCAAGTGCCGCTGGATTTCGCGCGCCGCGGCCAGTTCTGCTGCGGTACGCGCCTGCTCCCTGCTCCCGCGGCTGAACCGGAAGGACATCACGACCGCTATTGAAAGCAGGAATACCAGGCTCCCGACGTCCGCCATTTGAACACCGATCGGGCCTATCCGAATGGCATCGACCAGGAAATTGAATGGCTGCCAGCCCAGGTTAATTGAGGCCGTTCCAAGATCGAAAAGAGCAGTAGCGACGGCGGGCGCGAGACTAGGAAGGACCAGCCAGCCAGCCTCCCGGTTGCCCCGAAAATACCAGATGCAAAGCAGGACTGACAGAACCAGTCCGACCGGCGCTGTCGCTGCCGCCTCAATCAACACATAGGTATCGCTTGCAAAACGGCCCGTCCAGACGAGAAGCGCAAACAGCGGCAGCGCGAGAAGCGCCGCTTCATAGATTCGCCAAAGCCGACTTACACGCCGGCTTGCAAAGCTGTAGGTAAACTCGACCTGCACGATAACCCAAGCGTAAATCAGGGGATCGGCGACCAGAACATTCGCGGATAGCGGCACCAGTCCTGATGACTGGACGGTCGAAAGACCGTTGGAGACCCCTACAAGCAGTAGGTACAGACCGAGGAAAAGATACTCCCCTTTCTTTCGTTGCGCGATAAACGCGGCCAGAGAACTCACGCCCGCGAGGCAAAGCAACAGATTGATTACAAGCGAAGGTCCAAGGCCGTAAAGGCGCTGGCCTTCAAGTGCCTGGCGCTCATATTCGACAGCGGCGGGGAGACCTGCTGTCACGTTCGTGAACTGCGGCAAATGCCAGGCCCTGTATCCTTGGGGAATTCGAGTTCTCAGAGCGATTTCGAAAATGCCGTCGGAAGAATGGATCGGGAAAACGGTCTCAACGGTGCGGCGGACGAGAAGAGACGGGAGCAGAGTCGGACCGGACACCCGGGTCCCGTTAACAAATAACTCATAAGTCCCATCGCCGCCGACAATCAACAGGAGGAGGTCGCGCTGGTCGGACCCGAAACTGACTCGACGGCGATACCAGCGCGAGCCCTCGATGGCAGGCCCTTGGTTCTCCAGGTCCACGAAATCCCATGAGCTGTCATCGAAGCCCGGACGGGACCACTCCGCCCTGTCACCATCATGCTCAAGCCAAGTCTGATTCAATTCTGTCAGCCCGGAGCCCCACGGTGTGACAGCGATGGGAGCAGCGACCAGAACCAGTGCGCTCAATCCCAGACAAACAAGTGCGGACAGCGCAAGGTGTCTATTTCGGAGAGGCATGGGGATGCATCGTCTGAATCAACTCGTTCAACCGCGGAAACGTCTACGATTTAGTTGCGGATGCCGATGGCACCCAACGGCGTCGATTTGAACTCCAAGCGAAGCTCGGTCAAACTCGCGCCATCGCCGCTTAAGTAATGCGCCAAGTCGCTTCAGGCCAGCGTTGACAGCCTCGCTCCGCCGATAGAAATTAAACGGCTTCTTCATTGCGATTGCGTCGCCGGTCTGGAGAGGCCGGACGATTCACGGGTGCCGTTCAACTGCCGCTCCGCTTCAAACCAGTCGACCTCGGGGCACCCGACTGGGCAACCTCGCGCCAACCAGAGATCGTATGCGAGCTTTTCGATCGCCCCGACATCACAAGTTTCCTCAGGACCTGGGTTTTCGTGACTCAAATTCGCGTTATCGTCCACCTTGCCTCCTGCATGGACTTCGTTCCCAGGTCCGAAAAAGTTACGCAGCCTACATTTCCGCAAATCCGCCCACAACGGTTGCAAAGGCAATGCCGCAAATTGCCTACAGGCGAGCCATTGTTTACAGCCTCGCTCCGCAGCTTTCCTGTAGGAGATAATGCGTTCGCGGCCGATCCGCTGCGGACGCTGGTCCGCCTCTGTCGGGTAGTCCATTGCCGATGAGGCGACGCTTTTGCCCACACGCCGACAGTCCAATCCGCCCGCGGGCAGTTACCTTCCACTGCAAAGTGATACTCGGAACGTGTTTTTTCACCAGATGCTAGGACGGCGGGCATTCTGGGCTGGCGACCATGGCGGGCTTTGAACCTACAGCAGAGCAGTGTGTCATGTGTACTAAGAATCACCAATTAAAGGAGAAAGCCAAGTGTGTGCCGAGAAGGACGGGTGACACGAAGCGCCAGCAGCAAACCGTTGCCGCCAGATTAAATAAACTTAATCGTGTTTCTCCTGCGCCAATGTGATGCGGCCATAACTAAATGGGGAACTCCCGCGAATCATTCGTTGACGGTGATAATCGGGCAGCCCGCTCTTGACGAGTCTGCTGCGCGCCACCGCCGATTAGGTCACGGTTAAGATGTGAACGCTTTAAACAAAAGGAGAATGTAACATCATGAGTCGAAAGAATTCCCTGATTCTCGCAGCGGCCTTTACGGGCCTGCTCGGTGGCACCATGGGGCGTTTGAACGCGTCGCCATTCAACCCCAATCCGGCGGGCGTCCAGAGCGACACCGCCCAGCCGCAGGAGAAACATTCGTGCGCCGGCAAGAATTCCTGCAAAGGTACAGGTGGTTGCGCCACTGACGGCTCCCAAAAGAATAAAGCAAACGTGAAGAAGGCCGAGGAGAAGCACGCCTGCTCCGGCAAGAATTCCTGCAAAGGTAAGGGTGGTTGCGCCACTGACGGCTCCGTCAAGAACGCAAGTCAAAAACAGTCCTAGGAAATCCGATTGTCAGGCGGCTCCGCCGCTGACGTTCAGCGAAGAAGATAAATTCGTGATCTCGTTTGTTTGTGTATGCGAAATCGGGGAGAGATTGGCTCCCTGATTTCGCTTTCTTGCTATGCCCTCCAACCGATTCAATGCGCATACCGATTACGGGATCGGGATCGGTCTCCGAATCCCGCACTATCAGCACATCTTTAACAAGAAGCCGGTGGTCGACTGGTTTGAAATCATCTCGGAAAACTTTATGGTCGGCGGCGGGCGAGCATTGGCGAACCTCGATCAAATCCTTGAACGGTATCGCGTCGTGCAGCACGGGGTGTCGATGTACTTCGGCTCGGCCGAGCCGTTGAACCGAGATCACCTACGAAGGCTCAAGGCCCTCATCAAACGCACCAGGACTCCGTGGCTTTCCGATCATCTCTGCTGGGGCAGCGTCGACGGCACCTACAGCCACGACCTTTTACCCATGCCGTACACTTTCGAAGCCGCCGAGGTCACGGCGCGCAAGGTGCGCGAGGCTCGCGATTTTCTGGAAGTGCCGATCGCCGTCGAAAACGTGAGCAGTTACGCCGAGTTTCACATGTCGGAGATGACCGAATGGGAATTCCTGAACGAAGTGGTAGAACAGGCTGATTGCGGGATTCTGCTGGATGTAAACAACATCTATGTTTCATCCCGCAACCATGAGTTCGACCCCTACGAGTACTTGAACGACATCCCTGCGGAGCGTGTGGCCCAGATCCACATCGCCGGTCACTCGAAATTTCGCAAGTACATACTCGATACGCATGATCATCCCGTCATCGACCCGGTCTGGAAGATGTACGAACACGCCATACGCCGCGTCGGTCCGACGGCGACTCTGCTGGAATGGGACGATCGGATTCCGTCATTCGAAGAAGTCCATGCGGAAGCGCTCAAGGCCGAGAAGTACCTGCACGCGCCGGCTCTGGTGACATTATGACGCTGCTCGAAGTACAAAGACGCATGGCGAATGCCATCTTCCAGCCGCTGATAAGATCCGATCGCATGGCCGGGGGAGCGGATGCTGAATTCATCAAGCCGAACAATCGTCTGACTTCACTGGAACGCCTCGAAATTTACAGCCGGAGTTACTGGTTCCGCATTCTTGATTCGCTCTATGACGATTTCCCCGGGCTGCGCGCCGTGCTCGGTGAGCGAGACTTCCGTCGGCTCTCGCGTGCCTATCTCGCAGATTGCCCTTCGCGTTCCTTTACCCTGCGGGACCTGGGTTCGCGTCTTGTCGAGTGGTTGGAGCGTAATCCGCGTTATGGAGGGAGCTGCCAGGCGTTGGCGATTGATATGGCGCGACTCGAATGGGCTCATATCGAAGCGTTCGACAATGCTGCTGACAAGGCATTGGCGCCTGGGGATCTGCTGGAACTGGGTCCTGACTTCCGGGCGCGCCTTCAGCCCTACATCCGTTTACTTGGGCTTAAGTATCCGGTAGACGATCTGCGCATTCAAGTTAACTCGGCCGACGAAGAGCGCGGGGCCGCAAGCAACGCAGCCCTCAAGCAGAAACAAGTTAAAACGACCCGGCGTGCGGTTCACCTGATGCCCGATCGGATCTTCGTCGCGGTTCACCGGCTGGATGAGACTGTTTATTACCGGCGCCTGGCCCATAAAGAATACCTCGTGCTAGAAGCGATGAGCGGGCAGATATCCATCCGAGAGGCAATCGAGGTCGCATTTGAAGCCAGTTCCGCGTCGGTCGAGGAACAGCAGACAATGCTCGAAGAGTGGTTCGCGAATTGGGCACGACTGGGGTGGTTGTGCCCGATCAATTCAACGAAGAGGGATGGGTGATTATGAGAGAACTGGCAGAGAAGTATTGCCGGTTGTTGATCCGCGCCGCCTCGGGCCTACAATCTCCGTTCCTGCTCGCCATCCGGCTGTACTGGGGATGGCAATTCATGCAGACCGGATAAGGGAAGCTGTCCGATATCCATAAGGTTGTGGGCTTCTTTACCCAACTGGGTATACCCGCACCGGCGCTCAACGCATGGTTCGTCTCCGGCCTGGAGTTTGCCGGAGGCCTGGTACTGATTGTTGGCCAGTTTGTCGGTAAGAACGCGGGCGAATTGCTGGGTCTCGGTGGTTAACATGTTTGCTTTACGCTCCTTCGTTCGTAATTTCGATGTGTGATCCCGCAAAGTAACGGGCCGGGCCATTTTCGCGGACCGGTGAGGCTGCGGCCGAAAGGGCGTTCGTGCGGATCGGCCATTTTTCTACCGGAGAGGAAGAGCGTGACCATTTGGACGGTCACTGCGAACTATCCATCGGAGCATCCCTAGAATGCAGCTTGAGGCGCATCCCTCAGCGTTTCCAAACGCCGAGTTCGAACAATTAATGGCTCGTTACCAGCAAGCGGACCCTGGGGCGGTGGCGGTTCTGGTCGAGCGGCTGAGCCCGCAACTCTACCGGTTTTTTGCCAGCCAGTTAGGCAATAGAGCGGATGCCGAAGATATGCTGCAGGACACGTGGATGCGCATCCACCGCGTACGGCACACTTACCGCGCCGGCGATCCGGTGCTCCCGTGGGTGTACACGATCGCGCGGCGCGTGCGCGTGGACAACTATCGCAAGCGCATCCGCATCTCGTCGCGCGAGACGAGCGTAGACGTGTTGCCTGAAGTTCCGACGCGCAACGATGAGACGAGTTCGCTTCCGTCGTTCGAGGAACTGGTGGCGGTTCTCCCAGAGAGCCAGCGCGAGGTGGTAACCATGCTGAAAGTTGATGGATTAAGCCTCGAAGAGATTGCCCGTGTCACCTCGTCGACCACGGGGGCTGTCAAGCAAAAGGCCCACCGGGCGTATGAGCGGTTGCGAAAGATCCTGGAACGGGCAACGAAAGGGCCAGAGCGGACGCCGCCGCCGCAGTCGGCCTCCAAAGGAGTCGCACAATGAGGAGTCAGACAATGACCTGCCGGGAAATCGATGGTGTCATCGGATCACATTCAGGAGATTCGACCCTTTCACGCGAAGCCGCTGAGCACGTGGCCGAGTGCGAGAGCTGCCGCCGTCTGGTGAAGGCGCTTGACACGGGTCATACCAGCTTGGAACCTTCCGAAAGCCGGTTAAGACAGATTCAGGCGGCGATAAAAGAAGATTTGAGGCCCGTGCGCCCCCTGGCTTCCTCGGGCGTCTTTCTCCTAGCGTTCATGCTCATCAGTCTGGCAGTCGTGGCGATCGGCTCTCTGCTGCTAGGGGTGAACGGTTGGAATGCGCTCAGCACTATCCAGAGGATGACTATCTTTGCCGCGCTAACGGCCAGCGTTTTTCTACTCGCCATTTCCGTAGTCCGGCAGATGGCCCCTGGAGGGAAACCCTCGATCTCTCCCCGGCTACTGCTTCTCGGAATTCTGGCGGGCCTGATTCTTGCGACGGCCGTCATATTTCAGGTCCGGCACGAAACCGCTTTTGTGCAGGACGGGCTGGCGTGCCTGAGAACCGGCATGACCTATTCGATGCCGGCAGCGCTTCTATTCTGGGCTCTCCTGAGCCGCGGGGCCGTTCTATATCCCAAGCTCACGGGTGCGGCTGCGGGCGGATTCGCCGGCCTGATCGGGGTCAGTGTACTTGAAGTGGGGTGCCCCAATCTGGACCTGTATCACATCCTAGTATGGCATTTGGGGGTGATCCTGCTCAGCGCCATCGGAGGCCTGTCACTCGGAGCCGCCGTGGACCACTTTCGCCGGCGGAGCATTCGCGGACATTCCCGATTTTGAGGACGACTAAAGTTCCGCAGCGCCTGGTTCGCCGCTGAGGTTACGGGTAATGAATGACTCTACGTCCGTGATATTTGAATAAGGAGCCAACATGCAGTTCGGGTGCGTGTTTCCGGTGATAAGGAGAGATATCTTCTTCTCAAGGTCACGTCGATAAAACAGAATGACCTTCTTCGCGGTTGCGCCGAGCACGTAGCCGGTCTCGAACCCCAGGCCGAAAGAGGAACCAGAAACCTCGGCGATCAGGACCTCGCACTTCTGAAGCCAGGCCATGTCGCGTCGGTACACGTCCTGTGGGCTGATCAGCCGGTCCCTCTCCCAGGCGTCATCGTTGACCAGATGACGGGTCAGTACTTCGTGTCCGAGGCCCTCCAGGAGTTGCACAAGTCTCCTGGCCGTCTCCAAAGCCGACCGGTCACCGGCGACCGTGAAGCCAAAATAAATCTTCATGCAAGTAGGGTACTTCACGGTCCGGGAACAGTGCGGCGGGCGTGACTTCGGGGACAGAAGCTCCGAATTACCCAGCAGAGGCAGCGGCCCCCCGGTGTATTTCGGGAGCCTGCCGTACTTGCCGATTATTTGAAAGGACGCCATGCGAAAATTCAGCTTGCCTGCCGGGCTGCTCGTGTTGTACGCCGCGGCATCGATACCCGCCGGAGCCGACAAAGGCGGCGCTCGGGTCCCCGTCCTCTTGGAGCTGTTCACATCCGAGGGGTGCTCGGATTGTCCGCCGGCCGACCGGCTGCTCGGAGAGCTCGATCAAAATCAGCCTGTGCCGGGGGCGGAGCTGATCGTGCTGAGCGAGCATGTTGACTACTGGGACCGGCTCGGCTGGAGGGACCCGTTCTCATCGCCGCAGTACACCGCCCGTCAACAAGAGTACGCATCGAAGTTCAGTCGCGACGGCGTGTATACGCCGCAACTTGTGGTCGACGGAAGATTCGGGTTCGTGGGCAGCGATGGCCGCGAAGCGGTATCCGCCATCCAAAAGGCGATCCGCGAACCGAAAATCGCGATCGCGATCGCAAATGTCACGCGCGCTGGAAATCAGGTCTCTGCACACATCGAGCTGCCGGCATCCGCGCAGAACCCAAAGGGAGGGAAGGCCGTTCTGTATGTGGCCATCGCGGATAACAAGGCCGAGTCCCACGTCACGCGCGGCGAGAACGGCGGCCGAAACCTGGTCCATGTCGGCGTGGTGCGGAGCCTCAATCAGGCCACTACGGTCGATCTGGACGGCGCCTTCGCCAAGGATGTGGCCCTTTCGGTCGCGCCCGGAATCGGATCGAACGGACTGCGCCTTGTGGCGTTCATTCAAGACCCCCGATCGGGCCGCGTGCTCGGGGTTGCGGTGCAGAAACTCTAAGATCCAAGGAGAACAGACTTATGCGAGCGATTCACACAATTGCGCTCTTGCCGGTCATCACTGTCTTATGCTGGGGTCAGGAGGAAGGCGCCCAAAAACGAATTTGGCGTTCGGGCTTGGCGGCTTGCCGTCGTTATCCCGAAGCGGCGCGCCGAGCCTCAACGCAGGACCGGGCACGGGGCTACAGGTCAATTACGGGCGGCGATTCCTCGATGGCAACAAGCTTGCCCTGTACGGCGAAATCAACTTTCTGGCCAGTCCGCTTCGCGAAGTTTCTTCGAGCGTCACGTCAGCTACTCAAAACTTCGCCAGTCTCTATGTCACGCCCGGTCTGCGGCTGAAAGAAGTCAAGAATCTCGCCGTACCTGGCCATCGGCGGCGGATACGCGGACTACGAGCAAAGTACGACCGAGATTAACGGCAACCAAATCCGGCATCCCGGGAGCTTGCTCGCGGAGTCTTCGATTTCGGCGCTGGGGTCGACGTTCGGGTCTGGCGTTGGGTCGCCCTTAGAGGCGAGGCTCGTGACTTCTATTCGGGCTCTCCGGACTACAACCGTGGCTTCGCTCTCGGGCGGGCAGCACAACGTGTTCGCCGGAGGGGCCATTGTGCTCCGGTGGCACTAAAGTGGCCCCCGCGGTTCTCGACCGCGCGTCGGATTTCTTTGCCAAGGTGAGTCCTCCTGATTGAAAGACTTCAAGCGTATGGCACCTCAGGATATAAAAGATGTTGCCGGGCAACTGGAAAGCGCCCGTGCGGAGCTGATTGCCCTGGTCAGCCGTCTTATTCCCTTGTGGGCGAAGAAGGAATCTCAAATCTCGTGCGCCCATTCCTGATCGCGGGTGCTCGAACAGTGGTTGCGAATCTCTGGGAGTCCGACGATGATTTCAGCCGTGGGTTGATGCGCGAATTCTATAGCAGACTGGTGGCGGGTATGGACATTCGGCACGTGTTTTGACTGTTTATCGTCGGCCATGAAGATCTCCTTTTTCGAACGGTCGTTAGCCAAATTCCAAGAGGTCACACCGAGACGGGCACGATCCGCCCTTCGTTCCAGAGCGAACTGCTTCGAAAGTCAACCTGAGTCGGAAGCTCGGTGGCGGATTCTAAGCCATTGCAGACGACGCTGTCGCACTGCATTCCGACCCGAGTAATGCAACCCGGTACCCAAGTGGATCTCACTGAAAATAGGGATCGAACGGGAAATAGGAGTGACAGAATCCCAGGAAGTGCCAGGATTCTGGGAGTTGAAAGTGG
>Ga0208193_1000627_pt1 | contig 17861 bp, 19 predicted proteins | sample June2015DPH_17_2_FD_184716 | JGI IMG/M metagenome (GOLD analysis project Ga0208193, IMG submission 184716) | Peatland microbial communities from SPRUCE experiment site at the Marcell Experimental Forest, Minnesota, USA - June2015DPH_17_10... | ecosystem: Environmental > Terrestrial > Soil >... | reverse complement strand
TGATCGTCGAATTTGCCAAAGCGGAATACGAGCGCAACATTCCCGTCGCCGACGCGGCGCTTGCAGGAGCCAGACTGCGCTTGAGGCCCATTTTGATGACGGCCTTTGCCTTCATTCTGGGTTGTGTGCCTCTTTGGACGGCCTCGGGCGCCGGCGCCGTGGCACGAAGAGTCCTCGGCACGACCGTGATCGGGGGCATGCTGGCCGCATCGCTGATCGCGATCTTCTTCATACCGATGGCCTTCGATCTGGTGGAGCGGGTGGCAGCCCGCAACAGGCCGCCAGTTCCCGGAGCATTGAATGAGCAGGCCGCCGGAAGCGCTGCGCATGATTAGACCCCTTGCCGTCATCGCCGTGATCACGGCATCGGCAGGCTGCGCCGTGGGTCCGGATTACAAGCGTCCGGCGGTCGACGTACCCTCCGCCTATCGCGGTGCCGCGGGTTCAGCCTCATCGCAAACGACATTTGCCGACATGCAGTGGTGGACGGTCCTCGAGGATCCGGTGCTGCAATCCATGATCAAGGAGGCGCTCGCGAACAACTATGATCTGCGCATCGCCGCCAACCATGTCCTGCAGGCGCGCGACCAGCTCGGCATTACGCGCGCCAATCAGCTTCCCTCGATCAGCGGATTCGCAGGAGCGGAGCGGGAGCTCTCACCGCCGGCGATCCCTGTGAATTCGACTTTCTATGCGACCGGAGTGCAGTTTTCCTGGATGCTCGACTTCTGGGGCCAATTTCGAAGAGCCACGGAAGCGGCGCGGGACACGCTGCTGTCGACTGATTACGCCCAGAATGTGGTGCGCCTGACGCTGATCTCGAATTTGGCAGTCGCCTACTTTCAACTGCGCGCCTTTGACGAGGAACTGAGCTCTTCCCAGCGCATATTGCAGACCAACCAGGAAACGCTGAGGATCACCACGCTTTCCGTCAACGGTGGCGCGAGTCCCATCACCGATCAACTGCAGGCAACACTTCTCGTAGAGCAGGCACAGGCGCAAATCACGCAATTGGAGCAGTCGATCGCCCAGACGGAAAACCAGATCAGCATCCTGCTCGGACGCAACCCGGGTGATATTCCCCGCGGCTTGACTCTCACCGAGCAGCCTCACTTCCCGGAGGTGCCAATCGGCCTGCCGTCGGAGCTTCTCGAGCGGCGCCCGGATGTTCGAGAAGCCGAGGAAGCGCTGGCCGCGGCAAACGCCAATGTCGGCGTTGCGAAGGCGGCCTTCTTTCCGCAAATTCCGCTCACGGCGAGTTATGGCGCGACCAGCACGTCGCTGGGCGATCTGCTGAAGTCATCGGCGAGCATGTGGTCGGTTGCCGGACAAGCCGTTCAGCCGATTTTCGAGGGTGGCAAGATCCGCTATGGCTACAAGCTCGCGTGGGCGCAGCGAGACGCCGCCGAGCTCTCATACCGCGAGACCGTGCAGCAAGCCTTCGCCGACGTGGCGAACGCCCTGGTCGGATACGAGAAATCACGCTCCTTCCGCATGAAAATCGAGGAGCAGACCGCAACCTACGCAGAAACTGCCCGCCTGGCCAACGATCGCTACCGTGGCGGCAGCACCAGCTTTCTCGAGGTGCTGACGACGCAGCAGCAGTACTTCACGTCCGAGTTGCAAGTGGCCCAGGCCTGGTTTGCCGAGCTGCAGAACTACGTGCAGCTCTATCAGGTGCTCGGCGGGGGGTGGCAAATGACTGCTCACGGCGCCCCGTAAATACATGTGTGCATAGCCGCAAATCTACGCAGCCTGCGCGGCCTCAATTGCGGCATACTGGGCCCGTTTCGCGACGCGACTACGGACCAGATTCCCAACACATAATTAACCGGGAGGGCCGACCATGGCTGAGCGCGACGTCTTTATAGAGGATTTCGAAAAACTCCTCAACAGAATTCCCAACACTTATTCGTTGCCGCAGTGGCAGTTTGCCTACCGACAAGTCATTTATTCGATGGGATTGAAAATCCTCGAGAAATTTCCGAAGGATGTCGTTGGACCGGTAACCTACTCTACGACTACGTCAGGTGGCGCAAGTTCTGCGCACGTTGGACCGGGACCTCACCCGAACATCGTCTGCAAGCTCGCATGCGCCGTGCTGGGCGTAGGCTCGTAAGGCGACCCCTTCCGCCGGAAGGCCTTCCTAATCCACCTTCATATCCTCAGTGAGCCGATCGTTGGATCGGCTCACTTGAGCCATGAGAGCCTGAAAGTCGCTCCTGGGCTGCAACGAAGCAAAGTACGGTTCATGCATCGCCCACCACGTGCGGCGCCAGCCGAGTTTGGCTGCCGTGCCGAGATCTCGCATGGCGTCGTCACCCCGCCCTTCGAGGGCGTACACCCTGGCACGAAGCTCGTAAGTCGCGTGGCGCTCGACACCCGCGGCGATCATTTGATCGAGCATCGCGAGTACCGAGTTCAACTCGCGCTGCGCCGACGGGCGATCTCCATGCGCGAGTTCCGCCACGGCAAGATTGATCCGATAGAGCGTGCCTTCGGGGTCTACGCCTCTTGCGTACCATGGGTCCTCGGCAAAACCGGGAACCCGATCTCGCGCAACCAACGCGCGAGCGATCAGTGCTTTGGCTGCAGCCGCATCACCCAATAGCATCCGCGCGTAGGCCGCTTCGAATAGCGCGATCGCATGGGTCGATTGCTCGAGATGCGAGGACTCGAGGTAACTGCGCAACGCATCCGCGCCGCCCTCGCAGTAAACGACACGAACCAGTGCGACGTTGGCATTATCGTCATCGTGAGTGGCGCTGCGGCCGACTTCCACCGCCGATCGCGCGGAAGCTGCAAGCCCAACCGACAGGAAAAAAGCCGATCGGGTCCAGTAAAGATCGAAGTCATCGCCCGGTGACGCTTTGAGGGAAATCGCATTCCACCGCAGGGCCGCGTCTATTTGCCCGCGCGATTCGGCTAGCCAGGCCAATTGATCGTCCGGTGACGCGAGGCCGGGTTGCAGGACGCGCGCACGGGTGCAGGCGTTCTCGGCCTCCACATATCGCGCCAAATCTTCCAAAGCCGTGCACCGCTGCTCCTGCAAGGTGTAGTTCAAGGGATCCAACGCCGCCGCGCGGTCGTAACTCGCCAGCGCTTCGCGCGGTTGCCCGCCATTGAGCCGAATCCGGCCAATCTCAGCGAATGCCGCCATGTCGCTCGGATTCAACGAAATGGCGAATTGCAAATCATCGAGGCCTTCTTTCGTCCTGGATTGGGCTGCCCGCAGCGCCCCTCGAACGGCGTACGCCGCGGGCAGGCGGTCATCGAGGCGCAACGCCATTGCGATGAGAGGCTCCATCTGGGCGGCCACATCGGCAATGGGAAGATCCTGGAAATAACCTTGGTTCAGACGAGCATAGGCAAGCTGGGTGTAAGCCGGTGCAAATTTTGGATCGGCGGCCAGCACTTGTTGGTAGAGATCGATGGCGCGCTCCGTCGATTCGGCGGTCATCTGCTGAACGTAGTGGCGCCCGAGCAGGTAGAGTTGATAGGCTTGGGGATTCGCGGTGCGTCGCGCCGCGAACTGACGGTCCGAATCCGCGGTGAGGCGCACTTTCAGCATGCCTGCCACCGACCGGGAGATTCCTTCCTGGACATCGATCGAATCGTCCATCGGTCTGTCGAAGTTCTCCGACCAGAGGTGGTAACCCGTGCTTGCGTCGATGAGCTGCACGCTGATCCGCACGTGATTGCCCGACCGGCGCATGGAACCTTCGAGGACGTGGTTCGTATCGAGCGCCTTGCCGATCGCGCGTACGTCCTGATCTTTTCCGCGAAAAGCGAACGCGGATGTGCGCGCCACGACGCGCAAGGTGGGAATTTGCGCGAGCCAATTGGAAAGCTCCTCCGTCAGGCCGTCGCAAAACGCCTGGTCCGATTTCTCGGCCGACAAATCCATGAAGGGCAGCACGACGATCGAAGCGGAGTTTCCTGCCGGCGGGCCGGCCGTTTGCAACCTCGTCCAGATGAACGAACCCAACAAGATGACCGCGGCAAGCGCCGCGCCGCCGAGGATGATCGGTCTGATGCGGCGCACGTGAGCCGGGACATCAGGCATCACAATGGTCGGCTCCGTGGTGGTTACCGACTGGTTCGGGGGTTCAATCGGCCTGACCGATGCTATGAGCCGATAGCCCTTGCGCGGGACCGTGGTGATGTAGCTCGGATTGGGGTCCACATCGCCGAGGATCTTGCGCAGTTGCGACACGGCCTGATAGACCGAGGCGGATCCTACGACGACGCCGCTCCATACCTCGCTGAGCAAACGATCGACGCTGACGACCGAGCCTGCGGAGTTGGCCAGGCAGATGAGCAGCCGCATGGTTCGCGGCTCGAGCTTCTGTGTCTCGGCGTCGCGTGAAATGGTGTCGAGCGCGGGATCGACGAGCCACTCGCCGATCTGCACCATGCCGCCAGGAATCTCAGTCGGCATATGGCATGCCTCCTGGCACCAGTATAAGGCTTGTATGTCACGAGCCCTATGTTCCGCGGCGGCCACGGCAGCGTCATCGATGAGTCTGTCCGCCACCCACCGATGACGCCGCAGTCCCTCACTTGCTGGCAAGCCGAACGTCGCCGCTCCCGCCAAAGCGCAAGGCGGTCAGGGCGGGCGCATCGACCTTTCGAACCGCGTTATCGATGGCCTTGTCGATGCACGCACGAACGGCCGGTCTCAGGATCGGGTCGCTGCCCACGGATTGATCGCAAACTTCGTGCGCAGCAGCACGTATGCGTCCGTAGAGGGCCTTTGCTCCGGCCGGCGTCTTTATATCGAGATCGGCGAATCGAACGACTTTGGATTGGACCTCCTCCGCTTGTGCCGAATTGGTCGGCGCATAAACGGCTCCCGACCCAAAGGCGCAGCACAGAGCCGCATAGAGTTTTGTACGAATGTTGGTGTTCATGGTCGATTACTCCCCAGTTGCAGATCGTGGTAAGAACTCACCACCGACGTCGCGTCGATGGCTTGAGCCACGATGTAGTGCACCTGCCGGAGCGAAGTCCTAAAGCATGGCTGAGGAATAATTGAAGGTTGCCTGAATACCCGTGGATCAACGACTTAGGCGCGCCCGTCACGGTCGGCGCGAGCGGACATAAGCATTTTATTCACACACTGTGTGAATTTATTCACACACAGGTACCATGCGAATTGATAAAGTCGCTGCCTGTGGACGCATCGCCGACATCCCCGTCGTGGAATACACTGATAACGGAAGATCTTGCCGCTTTCATTGCGTTGCAAACCAGTGTTTCGATTGCCACCGCGACTGCAGCCGGGCAGCCCTACATCCAGTTTCGGAACGGGCCCGCCGGATTCCTGCAGGTACTGGACGACAAGCGCCTGGCGGTCTCCGTTTTTGCCGATGACTCCCAATTCATCACGATCGGCAACCTGCTCGAAAATCCCAAGGCGCACCTGTTGCTCACGGATCCCGCGATGCGCAATCGGGTGAGTATTTGGGGCGAGGCCACGCTTTTCGATAAGGAGGAGGCCTCCGCCGGCGAACTGAAGCGCCGCGACACCCGGACACGAATCGAGAAAATGCTGGTGTTCACCGTATCCGCCTGGGATGCTAGTTGGCCGCAGGCTCCGGCGGGATCCTTCAACGCAGCAGGGACGGGCTCCGCTCCGAGCGAGCAAGTTCAGCGACTGGAGACTCTCAGGGCCGAGATTGCGCGATTGCGTGAACCCCATCAACCGAAGTAGCAGCCGGGCACTTCCCCATGAGTGAATCGCTAAAATCCGCTGTCGTCGGGGCAGCGCTGCGCTTACTCGAACCACTGGCGAAACTGCTGTTGGAAGCCGGCGTCGGCGTCGGCGAGTTTCATCAACTGGCAAAACGGGCGTATGTGAACGCGGCGCGGGACCGCGCCCAGGAAGCCCGTCCCAATATATCGAGAATCGCGGTGCTCACGGGCATCACCCGCGTCGAGGTCGCTTCGCTGCTTGCGATACCCGCCGGCGAGGAACCGGTCGCAGAGCGGGGCCGCCATCGCGCGGAACGCGTCCTGCATGGGTGGTGGCATGACGCTGAATTCCTGGGACGTGACGGCAAACCAGCGAGCCTGCCGCTGCGCGGTGCCAAGCGATCCTTTGTCTCGCTGGTGAAACGTTATGCCGGCGATCCACGTGTGGCGACCCTGCTGGAAGAACTCGTGAGGGTCAAGGCGGTGCGTCAGCGAGCCGACGGACAGCTGGAGGTGCTCAGCCGGACATTCGTCACCGCACGCTGGGATACGCAGGGCATTGGCATCGCCGGTGAGCGCGTGCACGATCTGCTGGAGACCCTGGTCCATAACCTGAAGCACCCGAACGCCCCCCGCTACGAACGATTCGTGGTCAGTACTGAGGTCGCGCCGCGCTTCGTGCCGATGTTGCTTCGCGACGTCAGTGAACAAGCCGATGTGCTTGCGGATTCCTTCCAAGACGCTCTGAATGATCCAGCGCGCAGTGTACGCCCCGCGGATGGGCCCCAAGATGCGCGGCGCGTTGGTCTTGCAATCTTCATTGTCGACGAACCGACGACGGTGGAGACGCCAGCATCCGGCCGCAAAACCCGGACCCAACGGCCGGATTAGTCCATTCCATGCCGAGAATTGCCAAACGGAAGCCACGGACGGCCGCGTCACGGTCGAAGGAATTGCTGCGCACCGAGCAGAAGCATCGTCAACGGATGGCGGAGCAGCTCCTGTCCGTCATTTTGGCATTCGCCAAAGACCAAGGGCTGTCGCGCGCCCAATGCCGGCGCGCCTGTCAGAACGCCCAAGCCAATATTGACCATCATCGCATCGAGCCCGGTACCGGAGTCCGCTTTGCGGCGCTCCTGCAGATCTCCGACATTTTGGCGGTTTGGTACCGGGACCCCGCTTTCCTGGACAAGACGGGCCGCCCGAGGGCGCTGAGTCTGTCCGGCACCGATAGCTTCGCGACCTTGGCGAGGCGCTTCCTGCCCGAGTTTGAGCCGTCGGAGGTTGCATCAATTTTGATCGCGGAACAGCTGCTGCAGCGGCGCCCCAACAGGCGCGTCGCACCCAAACACCGTGCTGCGGTGTTCACGACACTGAACCCGATGATGCTCGAACGCATCCCGGTGCTCGTCAAAGGATTGGTGACCACCTTCGGTCACAACGCCGACCCCGCGGCGCGGAAATCCGGTACTCGTTGCGACCAAAGCACGCATTTGGCGCGCCTGCCCCTGCAACTTCTGCCTGCCTTCAATGCGCACGTGAAACGCTTGGCGCAGGTCCTCCTCGATAGCGCCGATTCCTGGGCACAGCCTCGCTTGCTTTCGCCTGAGTCCCCCGCGGGCCTGCCGACGGCGAACGTCGGCGTTGAAGTATTTAGTTTCGTAGACGATGACACATACAAGCCCTCGCGCAAGCGACCGCGGTCCTCCCGATGAGCAAACGTAAGCCCCACTCAATCGCGAAAAAGCGTCGAACGGCCGGCGAAGGCGTGTCCCGCATGGACGGGATCGCACACTGGCGCAAGACATTGGACCAGCTGATCTGGATGCTGCTTCGAGCGGGGATCGGCCCGGACGAGATCGTTGATCGGACCGTTCGCGTGGTCAAGGCGCGCCGGCGCACCCCCGCCCTGGCCATGCCGCCGCCCGAAGTCCTGGAGTACGCCAGAGTACTGACATTCTGGCGCAACGAACCACAATTCCTGGATGCGGCGGGGCAACCTCTCGTGTTGGCCGCGATCGGCAAACCACCGACTTTCAAGAGTCTGGTCCAGATGGCGCTGACGCACGCCGACGCACAGGACGTGCTCACCGTGCTGCGGCACCATCGGCTCGTTTCCGAACGGCGCGACGGACGCATCACTCTCCTCGGCCGCGCCCTGTTGCCGCGAACGGCGCAGCGCGCGCAATTTGTCGCCTACGCACTCGCCGCCATCGAAGGCCTCGTTGACACCTGCTATACCAATCTCAACGCCCGCGATCCTGCGCAAAGCCTGGGCTTGCTGCAACGCATCGCCGTGGCGGAGCGCTTTGATCCGAGCTATTTGCGACAATACGACTCGTTCATGCGGGCACAAGCCGAGGCGTTTCTTTTGAAACAAGACGAGTGGCTCCAGCGCCGCGAGATACACGCCCCGACCAGACGAAAGACGCGCGCCGTGCACGTCGGCGTCGGCGTGTACGGTTTCAGGGCTCGCAGCGACCGCTAGTCAGAGCGTGCCGAGATCTCGTCTCGGCGGCCCCATCGTGTGGCTCGTGTTTGCACGCTCGACCTCTTCCGGGCTTTGCGCATCACGACGTAGCCGTGTTATATATGGACGTATATAACGAATTCGAAGAACCGTGGATGTCGGGTTTTTCAGGGAGAAACGGTTTCTTCGGGGAGAAACCAAAATGCGCTCTACATGGTGGTGCGCCCTTGGGGCGCTTGCTTCGACTTTCGTTGTGAATCATGCGGTGCACGCCCAAAGTGTTCCGGCCCCTGCGCCGGCGGCTCCAGCCGCTTCCGAAGCCTGCGGGACCTTCCAGGAGTTCGTCACCACCAGTTGCCCCCTGACCTGGCACGGCATCACCATTTACGGCACGTATGACGTCGGCGTGGGCTGGGGGCACGATGGCCGGCGGCGGCGACACCGAGGACACGCGTTGGGACGACGCCATGAAGTATCGGCTCAGCTATGGTCCGGCCCATTTCGGCGCGATGTATAAATTCGCCGACGGTTCCGGCGGCTGCTACTCTGCCGCCGCAACATGGACTGCGGCCACGTGTACGCCGGAACAGGCGCATAACACCGCCTATGGATTCGACCTCGGCGGAGAGTACGCCAAGTTTTCCGCCGACGTCGTCTACCAACATTACAACCAGGCGATCAGCGTTCTCAATCCTCTGCTGGGGCCTGAGAGTTTGACGCAGCCCTATCAGTCGACCACCAACAGCATCAATACGAACCCCATCACCGGGGCCAATGTCATCGGGACGAACAACACCGTATACGGCATCGTGACCAACAACACCGCCGTCATGGTCGCCGCCAAATACACCTGGGAACAGTTGAAGTTCTTTGGCGGCTACGAACACATTCGGCAGACCAACCCGTCGAACCCGTTGGGTATCGGCGCCTCGGCTCAGGGCGGTTATCTCTTGAGCGGCGTCGAAGACAACAATCTTGATTCTCCCAAAACCGTGCAGATCTGGTGGACGGGCGCCAAATACGCCTACGACAGCCAAACCGATATCACCTTGTCCTGGTATCACCAGCTGCAGAACGACTTCCGCCTTCCGCCGGAATGCTCGGCCGCCGCCGGTTTCCGCAGCTCCTGCTCAGGCACGCTCAACGAAGAGTCGCTGTACTTGGATCATCACTTCACCAAGCGTTTCGACATTTATGCCGGAGTTGCCTATTCCGCGGTCAGCGGCGGTCTGGCCATCGCCATTCCTCACGGCCCCGGCGTGCCCTACAACTACAACAACAATCTCGCTCCGACAGTCGGCGGTCGTTTCACCTTCTGATCATCGTCCGCGGCGGGTTGATCGAAAGCCCGCCGCGCTCAGGGCACAAGGACCACGCGAAAGCGCGCCTTGCCGCTCATCATGCGCTGATACGCATCGGCGGCTTTCGCCAGCGGATATGTCTCGATCATCGGGCGCACGTTCGACATCACGCTGAATTTTAATGTGTCTTCGGAATCGGGTGCGGTGCCCGACGGCCATCCCGCGATCGAACGCCGCGCCCCGATGAGCAGCAGCGGCGAAACTTCGATCGGGTCAACGCTGGCGCCGAGCACCACGAGCTTGCCGTCGATCCCAAGTCCCGCAACCACCGAACTCATGCTCTTGGCATCGGTCACGGTCGCGAGTATCACCTTGGCGCCGCCAAGTTTGGTCAGCTCTTCAGCAGCGTTTTGGGAGGTGCTGTCTATATAAATATGCGCGCCGAGCTTCTTGGCGAGCGGCCCCTTGTCCGCACCCCGTGCAATGGCCACCGTCTTGAATCCCATCCTGTTCGCGAATTGCACCCCCAGATGACCCAGGCCGCCGATCCCGAGCACTGCGACGAGATCGCCCGACTGCACGCCGCTGTGACGCAGCGCGTTGAAGGTCGTGATGCCGGCACAGAGCAGCGGCGCCGCATCCTCCGATTTCAGATCATCCGGTATGGATACGAGGGCCTCGAACGGCGCGATCATGTACTCCGCATAGCCGCCGTCGTAGGAAATACCGGGAACTTGCCCCACCTTGCAGGTGAGGAAGTCCCCTCGGCGGCACGAATCGCAATGCCCGCAATGACCGCCGTGCCAGCCTACGCCGACCCGCATTCCCATCTTCCAGTCCGGTACGTCCGCGCCCACGGCGTCGATGACGCCCACCACCTCGTGGCCCGGCACGCGGGGGTACTGAATGCCGGGAAATGCGCCGGCGACGGTGAACATATCGCTGTGGCAGATGCCGCACGCCTGCACCTTGATCCGCACTTGCCGCGGCTTCGGATCGGGTATGTCCCGCTCGACGACTTCGAGATCGGCGTTGGCCTTGGCTACTTGAACGGCTTTCATTCGATTCATAGCGGACTCCTCGTGGGGACGGTGACCTATCGAGCGTCGGATCGATCGAGCGTATCGAGTCCTTCGTGGGTGTCGGGCTGCTCACGCCAGTAATTGGCTACTACTCTCCCCTTCCTCCGCGGCCTCAAACTTGAATTCCAGCGAGATCCCCAATTTGACCAGCAGGCGAGACATTGCCACCGGCAGCGTAAAATCGGTGGCGGAGTCGTGCGCCAGTCCCAGCAGCAAGGAAACGTCGCCGCCCTCGCTCTGAATCCGCTCCAAAAATGCATGGCGCGTGTTCAAGCGCTGTAGACAGTAGAACAGGTTCGCTTCGACGCTGCGGGATCTCAAACTCTGCGCCGCCTGACGCAAGTGCTCCTCGGAGGGAGCGAGATTGTGGCCGGAATATCGACCGGCGATCACGGACAAGAACGCCGGGTCGGGGTCGGGCTCGGCCCACGATTCCGCAGTGATGGGAGCCAACCAGTAGCTCTGAGAATGCAGCCCCGCGCGGCGTCCCTGAGAGGAGCTCGTGCGAGCATCGCCGGCCTTGAAGCAGTGTTCCGGCTCTACGCCGATGGCGGTCGATATTTCGCCGGGATCTATCGCCGGGTGGCGAATGCGCAAAGACAATTGGACCGGACCGATCAGTTCTTCCGACATTTGACCTGCTCCCTCTGGTGCGTGGCTCCGAGCGCTTTAGACCCTTCAATCACGGGCTAGTTCCCGAGGATGCGCCGTGCCACGAACAACCCGATGATGGGTACGGTCGCTGCAATCGTGCCGCGCAATCGGCGCTCGCAACATTTGAACGATTTCCCTGTGGTGATCACATCGTCGAAGAGCACGATCGCTTCACGCGGCGGCTTTGCGGCGAGCGCGGCGGAGTCCAGTTCCAGCAAGGAGTACAGCGCCTCCGGCGTGAGCCGGTCGCCGGCGCTATGGTCGGACTCGGTGCTCGAAGAGCGGCGCAGGAGCGGGCGGATGTCCGCATTGAACCCGGCGCACGCCATGGCGAGCGCCCTGGTCAGCCGATCGTCATAGTCGGCGTGGCCGAGGGTCTTCGAGGGTGGAACCGGCACGAAGGTCAGCCGCTCGATTTGCTCGCGTCCCAATACTTCGCGCAGGCCGGCTGCGATAACCCCCACCGCACCCTCTTTGTAATTGCGGCGTGCAGGGTTTGTCCTAGCGACCGAGGGCAATGTCTTGAAATTGTATATGAGCTGATTGGTACCACCTCCCTGGTAACCCTTGCCCGCAAAATATTCACCGAAGAACAGACATTGATCGCCCTCCTGCAGAAAGGCATGCTGATCCCGATTGGTCTCGTCTATCCCGGTCAGCCGCTTAGGCAGTGAGGTGGGCACGGATCTCGTCAAACTCGCTGACCCGGATCGCACCTCGCTCGAGGTACTTCGCCGGCCAAGTCAGCTCCGAATTACGGAAGCAACTATCGAGAATGAAGAGTTTTCGATTCTGCTGGATGGCATGGCGCGCCTGTATGAGCGTTCCCGATGTGTTGCCCGCTTCCACGATGACGGTAGCCTCGGTCAGCGCCGACATGGTGACGTTGCGCTCCGGGAAGAAGAACCTGTTGCCCTTCGGTCCCTGCCGCGAATGTCGAACGATCGGCACCTGGCTGATCACCAGAAATTCATCGGCAATCTGCCGCTGCAGGTCCTTGTTCTCAGCCGGATAGCACGCGGTGATCGGGGTACCGAGTATCGCCACCGTGCGTCCTTTCGCCTCGATCGCGGCGCGGTGGGCGGCGGTGTCGATGCCCTGTGCCAACCCGGAAACCACCGTGAAATCGTCCTTGACGAAACTTCGTGCGAGCTTCGCGGCCCGCCGCATTCCCTCGTCGCTAGGATGTCGGGTACCCACTATCGCGACGCAGCGCGAGCTGGTGATATCCCAGTTACCCTGGAAGTACAGCAGTTGGACCGGATGCTGCGCGTCGCGCAATTGAGGCGGGTATTCGCCCGCACCGTAAACTCGAATTCCGAAGTGCTTGATTCCAGCCTCTCGGATGATGCCGAGCGCCATCCGGGAATACTGCTCCGCCTCGCGTTGAGACACGAAATCGGACGGGATTGACCCCGGATGCTGCCTAAAAGTATCCGCCAACGTCTTGAACGACGTCCCCTGCCGCGCCCAAAGCGCCTCATAGGCACCCAATTCCCGAATCGGCATGACGGCCCGGGACTGAAAATCTGCAGCAGCAGCCTGTGAGATCAGGTCGTTCATAACGTGCTCAACGCCCATTCTTTAGCTGTATAAATATACAGAATGGCCACATTTGCGGCAACTGGGAGTCTGACGACGGCTCACTCATCCATGTGCGGATGAAGTTGCAGAAACGCAGCGGTGGCGTCGCGGGCACGTGCGGCGATGTCGCGTAAGTTCGGTCGCTCGGCGACGCCCAGCAGCAAGCTCACCATCAAATTACCCCACAGCAACCCACCGAACTGTTCAGCAAGTTCGGCAGGACGGCCGTTGAGAAGTCGGGACGTCTGGGCGCGAGCCATGATTTGACGCAAGGCGGTACGAGTCGTCTCGCGCCCGATGGAGTCGAGCGCTTTCGCCACCTCGGGCGCATGGACCGCTTCGGCTATCGCCAGTCGGAAAACCGCAATGACCGTTGGATCAGTTATCTCGCGGACCAACTGCGTCCCGAAGGAAATCAGTACCTGCGCGAGGGTCTCGCGATCCTGCGGCTCCGGCAAGTCAGCGGGTGCCTGCAGTCGCCTGGCACGCGTACTGATGCACGCAACCAGCATTTCCTGTTTGTTGCCCACCAGCGCATACAGTTCCCGTTTCGAAACACGCGCACGTGTGGCGATCTCGAGCGTGCTGGTCGCCGCGTAGCCACACTGCATGAACGCCGCGAAGGCCGCATCCAGGATGCGCGCACGGACCGCGGTTTCTGACAACGATACCGTAGGCATCGTCCACCCCTCTTGACAAATGGTACTGCATAGTACCACACTTGCGCCACCTGTTGGTACCAATGGGTACCACGCCGCCAGGACAATCATGCTCTTGGCTTTGAGATGCGTTCGATTGCTGAGATCTTAATCAAAGGAGAGCCTCATGCTGTCACAACTCTGCTTTTTCGCGAGCATCGCATTCAGCTTCATCGCGTGGGGGATCGTCACCGCACGATACATCTGGCCGCGGCTCCGCCTGCTACCACGGTCTGAGGCGTTGCAGCCTCTTCTCATCCTGCACAGCTTCCGCTTCGAGGGACTGGCATTCCTGGTCCCGGGCGTCGTGTCTCCCGACCTGCCGTCCGCCTTCGCGCATTCCGCCGCCTATGGGGACATTGCCGCGGCGACGCTCGCATTGCTGTCGCTGGTATCGCTGCGACGCGGGTTTGGCGTCGTCATCGCATGGATCTTCAATCTCTGGGGCTCAGCCGATCTCTTGAACGCCTTCTACCAGGCTGGCAGCGCCGGGCTCTTGTCGGGCCAGTTGGGAGCCACCTACTTCATTCCGACTCTCTTTGTACCCCTGCTGCTGATCACGCACGGAGTCGCTTTCCGAATTCTACTGCGGCATCAAAGCGAGCCCGCAATGTGGGAAACCCGGCTACCGGCATAGGGCAACTGGATCATCCTCCGCGAAGCTCCGATCGGCCATAATACGACACAGATATTGCGCCAATCGTTCAGGAGTCGGTATTGGACCCGGTTGTCTCACTGTTCAGCATTGTTGGGGCTTTGGCCTTGGGCTCCATCAGTCCAGGACCCTCGTTCATGTTCGTCACACGCACCGCGGTCGCGATTTCCCGGCGCGATGGTCTCGCCGCCGCCGTCGGCATGGGCCTCGGAGCCGCGACGATAAGCAGCCTCGCGCTGTTGGGCGTGCGCGTCGTATTGGCGCAGGCCCAATGGCTGTACGCGACCTTCAAGCTGCTGGGCGGCATCTACCTTCTGTACCTGGCGTGGCGCGTGTGGCGCGGCGCCAAGTTCCCTGCGAACTTCCCCAACGATGCCGCACCGTCCTCGGGTGCACGACGCAGTTTCCTACTTGCGCTGGCGACCCAGTTCAGCAACCCGAAGACGCTGATCGTGATCAGCGGCATTTTGGCCGCGCTGCTGCCGAGCGTGGTGCCGAAGTGGATGTATATCGCGATTCCGCTGATCAACCTGCTCATAGATACTGGCTGGTACGCGTTCGTGGCGATTGCGATGTCGTCCGCAACGCCGCGACTCGCGTACCTGCGAGCCAAGACAAGTATCGACCGAACAGTGGGCGGCGTGCTGGGTGCCCTCGGGCTGCGGCTCATCTTCGAGGGAGCGAAGGAAGCAGCTTAGTGCGACGTTCGGGTTCGTCTTCGTCTTCGTCTTCGGGCGCCCATCATCAAGCTGCCGCCAGCTGGGTTCGGGCCTTGGGAAACGGCCTGAATGTCAATGCGATCAAGAAGGCACCCATACCAATACCGCAAGCGCCGATGTAGAGCCAACCATAACTGGCGAAGGTGTCGTAGATCAAACCACCGGCCAATGGACCAGTCGCCATGCCCAAACTGCCGGCCATCGCTGTGCCACCGATAATCATCCCCATCATCCGCAGCGGGAAATTTTCGCGCGCGAGAACGGCGTACAGCGGCATGATGCCGGCGTAGACAAAGCCAAACAGCGTTGCGACGGCGTAAAACGCACTCAGCTCGCGCACGAAGAAATAGCCCAGAGCGCCCAACGCCTGCAGCAGCAGCCCTGAAACCAGAACGCGCTTCGCTCCCAACCGATCCCCGAGGATACCGAAGACGATACGACCGCCCATGCCTGCCAGCCCCTCCACACTGTAGATCGACACAGCGGCAATGATCGGGATGCCGCAGGTGATCGCGTAACTCACCGTGTGGAAAATCGGGCCTGAGTGGGTCGCGCAACACAGGAAATTCGTCAGCAGCAGGATGATAAATTGCGGCGATCTCAGCGCCTGCCTCGCCGTCATGGCTGATTGCGGCTCAGCATCCTGGGACGCGACTGCATTGCCGGTTTCCAGAGCCGGTGGGCGGCGCACCAGCAGCGCGACCGGGATCATCACGGCCGCGACGAGCGCGGCGATGATTTGAAGGCAGGTTCTCCAATCGTAGTGCGAGATGAGCAGCGCCGCCAAAGGAGACATGGTGATTGGCGCCATGCCCATGCCCGCCGATACGAGAGACACGGCCAGGCTGCGATGGGTGTCGAACCAGCCCGTCACGCAGGCCATCATGGGCGCAAATATCGCTGCGGTCGCGCCTCCGACCATCAAGCCGAACACGATCTGAAACTCAATGAGCGAGGTCGCCCGGCTGGCGAGCGCCAGACTTGCAGCCAGGATGCCTGATCCCGTCACCACTATCACGCGCGGGCCGAATCGGTCGGACAAACTTCCCCAGGTGATGCTTCCCAATGCCATGGCGATGAAACCAAAGGTCATGGCGCTCGACACACCGGTGATGGACCATCCGGTAGCCCGCGAAATGGGCCGCAGAAAAACGGGCAGTGAAAACATGGCGCCTATTGCGAGGCAGCCCAGAACGCCGCCTGCCGCAACGATCACCCATCGATAGTGAGATTTGAAGAAGCTCAATGCGCGGCTGCGTGCGTCGCGAATTCCGCGGTGCGCGCCTTGCAGGCGCGGGCGACGTCCCGATGCCCGGAGAGTGAAGCAAGTTCCGTGGCCGACAGAAGACCCAGCGCTGTTGCCAACCGAAGCGCCCGGTCGGTCTCCGCAACGGAGTAATTCGGGCCCGTATTGTCCGAATCGTTCGGGCGCCTCACATGCTCGAAGCCGGCACGGGTGAAATCACTGAACATCGCCCAGGAAGACGTCCTCAGTTTGGAAAGAACGCCGCGCGAATGACCCAAGGCCCGTTCGACGTCATCGACCAGATCCCTGAATGGCTTGGCCCGAAGCCCTGCCAATTCGAACAACTCCAATTCAACATCGCTGGCACAACGCGCAAGCCAAACGCCACGCACGAAGGCATCGAACATGCACTGCAGCAAAGCGAACACCGGCCCCCACAACGCTTGTTCCGCAAGCGCACAAATTCCGGCTTGATGCTCGATCGCCAGGTCCAGACATCCGAGCGCCATTCTGGCGCGGAGGCCTGCCGGCAACGTCATTCCATTCGTTTGCTCGGATATCCAGAGCACAACGGTCTTTAATTCGCCTTGAACTTCGTTCATGACGCTCCCCGCCGCTTTAGGCAACCATACGCCTGCCGGCTCTGGACGCCAAGCGGATACTTACCGCCGCAACGCGGGATCCCGCCTGGGTATAATCGGGATTCACGTTCTCGCGTAGCGAATCCTTCCACCCGTGGCAATCACATAGCGCGCAGGCTTCGGCAAGGGCGTGGGTCGGATCCTCTTGGCAAACGCCGCACGGTTGTTGCGGTATCGCCATTTTGAATAAGCCAGAAGAGAAAGGCCCAATCTAGGGCCTTTCGGTACACCTAAGTGCGAATCAAATTAGGCCGCAGCCGCCAACAATTGCCAGTTCTTCGGCATAATGACCGCGTCGATGTCATGGATGACACCATTCGATGCAGCGATGTCGCGTTGCCTGACGTGCGCCCCATTGACTCGAGCGTCTGAAGGAGACACTACCGCCGTGAGCGCAGTACCCTGAGTCGTCATCACCTCGCCTGATTTGAAATCCTGCGCCATTACGTGACCCGGGACCACGTGATAACTCAAGACGGCTTTGAGCTTTGCGGTGTCCTTGAGCAGCGCGTCGAGCGCGCCCGTGGGAAGTTTCTTGAAGGCTTCGTCCGTGGGTGCAAAGATCGTGAATGGGCCCTTGCCGGTCAGGGTATCGGTAAGTCCGGCGGCCTTAATGCCGGCAACCAATGTGGTGAAATTGCCCGCTGCGATTGCGGTATCGACGATATTTTTCGTTGGGCCTGAATGGGCAGGGTTGCCTTTGGGATTTGCGGAAGTGTTCTTTGACTGTTCCATAAATAATAGCCTTGACGTATAGCCCGCAAGAATTTGCTGGCTAACTCAGCTCGTATTCGGCCGAGGAGTTCACTATGGACCCGATGTGGAGCCTGTGCGGGATGAGATCAAAATAAATCGCGAATGATGCACAAGCACTTGCAATAGAGATGCATGACGCGATCGTCGCAAATGGATTCTCGACGAGCCCTCACCACCCTTCGACAGCGGAGCTGGCTTTCGATTCGCGCTTTCCGCTTGGAGAATCGCGGCAAGTCGATTTCTCGTTCCAGGCGACTGGGATCGTCAACCAGAGATCGTTGCTGCCAGGCAGAGCACCCGTTATGCGACGAGTTCCTCGAGACGATCAGCCGCATCACGACCAAAGCGGCGCGTCACG
>Ga0208193_1000625_pt1 | contig 17889 bp, 9 predicted proteins | sample June2015DPH_17_2_FD_184716 | JGI IMG/M metagenome (GOLD analysis project Ga0208193, IMG submission 184716) | Peatland microbial communities from SPRUCE experiment site at the Marcell Experimental Forest, Minnesota, USA - June2015DPH_17_10... | ecosystem: Environmental > Terrestrial > Soil >... | reverse complement strand
CCGCAAGGCCCTCGAAGATCACGTTCAACTCGATGTCGGATCGAGAATCAGCGTGGACCTGAAACTCGAGGTGGGCACCGCGTCCGAGACGGTCACGGTCGAAGCCGTCAGCAGTCCGCTGGAGGCAGTGAACAGCTCGGTGAGCAACGTTGTTACGCTGCAACGCGTCCAGGATCTGCCGCTGCAAAATCTGGACGCCGGCTCGCTGATCGCCCTGCAGCCGGGCGTGGTCGGCGACAATTTTAACGGCGTGCGGTCGCAATCGCAGAACGTTACCCTCGATGGCATCAATATTCAGGAGGCCCGGTACAATGGCGGATGGAACAGCGGCAACACCACGGTCACCAGCAGCGTCGACCTGATCTCCGAGTTCCGCGTCAGCACCGCTCCTGTCGATGCGGAGTTCGGCCGCGGGATGTCGCAGGTCCAGATGATCTCGCGCTCGGGCACCAATGAAATACACGGCAGCGCTTTTGAGGAGAATCGCGTGACCGCGCTCAGCGCGAACACTTGGTTCAACAATCAACAAGGCACTCCGCGCAATTTTCTCATCCGCAACCAGTTCGGCGCCCGAGTCGGCGCTCCCATCATTAAGAACCGGACCTTTATATTCTTCCTCTACGAAGGCCAGCGGCAAACCACCAACACTTCTGAGAATGAAACTGTCTGGACCGCGGACGCGCGGCAGGGCATTTTCCGGTACTTTCCGGGCGTACTAAACGGAAACGCGGCAGCCGCTGTGCCGACCGTGAACATTCAGGGCAACCCGGTCCAACCCTCCGCCGCTACCGGTCCGCTGCAGACCGTGAGCCTCTTCGGCCGCGATCCCAATCGACCGGGCCCCGATCCGACGGGCAATGTCGCCATCGCTATGAAGGATGTCCCGCTGCCCAATAACTACCTGATAGGCGACGGTCTGAATACGGGCGGATATTATTGGCAAGAACCGGGCACCAGTAATTTCAATTTGTATAACACGCGCGTGGATCACATCCTGACGCAGAACACGCGTCTCGCATTTTCCTCGCAGATCCGCGATGTTACTTCGTTCAACGGCTACAGGGGCCAGGTTTTCCCGGATCAGCCGACGGACTCTGCCCGAAGCAAGAACTACCTTTACACTTTCTCCGCCACCACCACCATTCGCCCGAATCTGTTGAACGAGCTCCGGCTGGGCCTAAACTACTTCGAGGCCGGCTACACGGGGCCGTTTTATTCCAATGAGGATTCTGTTCTGCCGCACATCGGCTCGCAGCCGTTTTTCTTCACTTTCTCGAGCATCAGTAATGAATATACGTCGAACAATGCGCCGCAGGGCCGCACCTCGCCGGTCTACCAATACGGCGACACCGCCACCTGGCTGAGAGGGCGCCACGCCCTCAAAGGCGGCGTTCAGATGATTCGCGACAGCTCCAACGGCTATAACTCGTTTTACCTGATTCCCGGCGCGAATACCGGCGCGGGCAGCGTTCCGTTTGCGAACATCAGCACCATCCCCGGTATCGGCTCGAATTTGACGCTGGCGCAGAACATTCTCGGCGATCTTTCCGGATCGCTGAGCGGTTGGGAGCAAGAGTTCAATTCGGCCGGCGGCAAGAATCCGGGTTACATCCCCGGCGAGGACGACCGGCGCGACTGGCGGCAGCATGAGTACAACGGGTTTTTCAAGGACGACTGGAAGGTCAGCCGGAACCTCACGCTGAATCTCGGAATTCGATATGAATACTACAGCCCGCCCTTCGAGCCCAACGGAAAGGCGGTCATTCCCGTAGGCGGATCGGCGGGCGCGTTCGGCATCAGCGGCACTTCCTATGCCCAGGCCTTTCAGCCGGGAGCATCCGCAGGGTCCATTACCGAGCTCGAATTGGTGGGGCCGGGTTCGCAAAACCCAAACACACCCATATACAGGCCGCAGTACGACACGTTCCTACCGGGCGCGGGGCTAAGCTGGGCGCCTTTCAAAGATAACAAAACGGTCTTCCGTCTCGGCTACGCCATGTCTTCGGATCGCAACTCGCTGCGCAACGCCGATACGGAAGTCGGCAGCAATCCAGGGCTGAACGCGACCCAAACGTTTTCATCCGGCGGTCTCTTGAATCTGACCAACGTAGGCGTGCCATACAATCCCGGCGCAGTGCTTTCGCTCGCCGGGCCTGGGGCAAACTATTTGACCCCCGTGCCGCTGACGGATCGTACGCAGACACTGAACGTTTTCGATACCGGACTCCGCAATCAGTATTATCAGAACTGGAACGTATCGGTGCAGCGGCAGATCACCAGGGATTCGTTCCTCAGCGTGCGTTACGTAGGCACCAAGGGGACGAAGCTGTTGCAAGGCGAGAATCTCAATTCGGACGTGATCGGCAGCAACGGTTTTCTCAGTGCTTTCCAAACTACGGCGGCGGGTGGGGAAGCGCCGCTTTTCGACCAGCTCTTCAACGGCCTTACAGTGCCCGGTCAAGGCGTGGTCAACGGCACTACAGTGCGGGGCTCCGATTATGCCCGGTCCAATTCAACCATGGAATCGTACCTGGCGAATAACAATGTCGGGGCGTTCGCCAACTACATCAACACCACGGCGCTGGGGACCAATGTCAATGGCGGTCTGCTCGCCAAGGCGGGTCTTCCCCAGAATTTTTTCGTCACCAACCCGCAGTTCGCCAACGTTTGGCTGGTCGGGAACTACGGCAATTCGACTTACAACGCGTTGCAGGTGGATTATGAGAAGCGCTTCGGGCACGGCTGGGTTTACCAGGGCAGCTATGTCTGGAGCAAAGCGCTGGGCGAGTATGAGCTTGGCAGCACGCAGGTTTACCAGAATAATTACCGCGATCCCGAAGACCGCAGCTTGGACCATCGGATCATGACGTTCAACCGCACCAGCGTCTTCAAGAGCAACGGGATTTACGAGCTGCCCTTCGGCCACGGCAGGACGCTGATGAAAAACGCCAATCGCCTGGTGGACGGAATCCTGGGCGGCTGGAAGGTCAGCGCCATTCTGACGTACACTTCGGGTGTGCCGTTCACAGTCACGGCGCCGGTATCGACGTTCGACCAGTTCACCACCGGCCAAACGCCCAACGTGACCGGACCGCTGCCAAAGAGCACCGGACAACTTCAGTTTAATGGCGCCGGGGCCTGCTATTTCTGTAATTGGACGCAGATGCGCGATCCAAGTATCAGCCTGCTCACGCCATCTCTGGCCGCCCAGAGCACCTTACTTGCTCAAAAGGGGCCGGGTGGCGTGATCCTGGAAAATCCGTTGCCCGGGACGCTTGGCAATTTGGCGCAGACTTTCTTCACCACTCCAAACTTTTTCGATCTGGACGTCAGTTTGACCAAGCAGTTCCGGATCACGGAACGATTCAATTTCGAGATTCGGACCGACTGGCTCAACTCCACCAACCATCCCGATTTTTCCAACGCCACAATCGACACCAGCATCGATGATGCTACGTTCGGGCGTTACACCGGCGCGGGCAGTGCGAACAACAATCGCATCATCGTGATCGCCGGGCGCCTGAACTGGTAGAATCTCCTCGGCCCCCAAAGCCAAGGAAGTCAGAGAGGTATTGTCATGCGAACGTTTCGAGTCTTTCACCCGTGCCTGATACTGGCAGTGGCAGTTTGCGCCCTTGCGCAAACTGGCCCCAAACGCCCTCTCAACCATCGCGATTACGATGGTTGGCGCACCCTCCAGAACCAGGTGTTGTCGCGCGACGGCAAGTTTCTTGCCTATTCGCTATTCCCTGAAGAGGGCGACGGTGAGTTGGTGGTCCGCAATCTCACCACGGGCAAAGAACTGCGGGAACCCTGCGGCACTGCGCCGCCGGCCGCTGAAAACAGCGGCGAAGAGCCGACGGAAGGGCCGCTCGCGGTGCGCGGCATCCGCATTGTGTTCACGCATGACAGTGCCTTCGCGGTGGCTAGCTCCTTCCCGCCCAAAGCCGAAACCGACAAGGCTAAGAAAGAGCGCAAGCGGCCGGATGAGATGCCGCGGAACGGCATGATCGTCGTCAATCTCGCCACGCTCAATGCCACGCGCGTCGCCGATGTCGCCAGCTTTCAAACGGCGGAACTGGGCGACAGCTTCGTCGCGTATCTGCGCGGCCCGAAGCCGGCGGCAGGAGGCGCTTCCACGGAAAATGATGGAGACCAGGATTTTCAGGGCCGTGGCGGCGCCGCGGCAGGCCGGGTAAGGCGTAGTAAATTTGGATCGGATCTGGTGCTGCGCGATCTGCGCTCGGCTCAGGAGCGCACGTTCGCCGACGTAGTCGAGTTTTCGATGGCCAAGGATTCGAAGACCCTGCTGTATGCGGTCGCATCCAGGACGGAGCAGACCAATGGCGTCTATGCGGTGATACCCGGATCGTACCAGGGACCCGATGCAGCGCCTGCCGCGCTTCTATCCGGTAAAGGCCAGTACACCAAGCTCACCTGGGATTTGGCGGAGCATCATTTGGCCTTCCTGAGCGACCGCGACGACCAAGCTTCGAAGCCCGCGAAATACAAGGCCTATCTTTGGGACCGCAGCGGCGCCCCGGTGGAAATTGTCTCGACGGCCACCGCGGGATTCCGCACCGGCTATGGAATTCTGGATCGCGGCGCGATGGATTTTTCGCGCGACGGCTCCCGTTTGTTTCTGAGCTGTGCGCCCATCGAGGCGATTGCCGCGCTGGAAAAAGAACCGTCCCCTCCTGTCCCCGTGCCTTCGGATGACAAGGTCCAAGCCGATCTGTGGAGCTGGAAGGACGACCTTGTACAGCCGATGCAGAAGGTACGCGCGGCCCAGGAACGCTCACGCTCTTATCGCGCGGTCTACAGCCTGACGGACAGGAAATTCGTGCAGATCTCCGATCCCACTATGGCCGGCGTATTTCCGAGTGACGACGGCCGTTTGGCGCTCGGCACGGACGATCGCGCGTATCGGCACATGGTCGATTATGACGGCAACTATAACGATGTCTATGTGGTCGATACGGCTACCGGCGCACGCCATCTCGCGCTCAAGCAGTATCGCGGCGCGGTCGGTGGCGGACGCGGAGGCGGCGGCCGTGGCGGAAACGGCGGCGCGCAGTTATCGCCGGATGGGTCCCACCTGCTCGCCTTCAGAGACAAACAGTGGTGGTCGTTTAACGTGGCGGATGGCAAGACCACGAGCCTTACATCGCAGCTCGGGGTAGCTGTCCACAACGAAGATGAAGACACGCCGGAGGATCCCACGTCATACGGTGCGGGCGGTTGGACCAAGGACGGGAAATGGGCGCTGGTGTACGACCGGTACGACATCTGGGCCGTTTCGCCCAATGGCATGCCCGCGCGGAAGCTGACCGATGGTCGCGCGTCCGGACTCCAGTTCCGCGTGATGCGGCTCGATGCAGACACGCCGGACGAGGAGCGCGGCATCGACACGTCGAAACCGCTGCTGCTTCGCGCCGAGAATCTGGAAACGCGCGATTCCGGATTTTATTCCATGACCAGCTTCAGCGAGCAGCCGCGCAAATTGCTCATGGGACCCAAGAATTACCGGGTTCTTGGCAAAGCCAAGGATGCCGACGTCGTCATGGTCACTGCTACCACGTTTCATGACGAGCCCGATATTCACCTCACCGACTCATCGTTCCGCACGCTGAAGAAGGTGACGGAAGCAAATCCGCAGAAGCAGCAGATCCTCTTCGGAACGGGCGAGCTGATGCATTACCGCAATGCCGATGGCGTGCTGCTGGAAGCGGCGTTGTATAAGCCCGAAAACTTCGACGCGTCGAAGAAGTATCCGATGATGATCTATCTTTATGAGCGGCTGTCGCAAAATGTGAATACGTTCGTGCGGCCCGCGCCCGGGCACTCCATCAATATCGCGTACTATGTGAGCAACGGATATCTGGTGTTGACGCCGGACATCGTCTACACTACCGGACATCCGGGACAGAGCGCCCTGAAATGCGTCCTGCCGGCCATCCAGGCCGTGGTGGATAAGGGCTTCGTCAATCGCGAAGCCATCGGCATTCAGGGCCACAGTTGGGGCGGATATCAGACCGCGTACATGCTGACGCAAACCAACGTCTTCAAGGCGGCGGAGGCGGGGGCGCCGGTGGCCAACATGATCAGCGCGTACGATGGAATTCGCTGGGGCACCGGCCTGCCGCGCCAGTTCCAATATGAGAAGACCCAGAGCCGGATTGGTGGAACCATCTGGGAGTACCCCTTGCGATTCATTGAGAACTCGCCGATCTTCATGGTGGATCGGGTGACCACGCCGCTGCTGATTCTGCAGAACGACGCCGATGACGCGGTGCCCTGGTACCAGGGCTTGGAGTTATTCCTGGCGATGCGGCGCCTCGGCAAGGAAGTCTATCTCTTCGACTACAACGGCGAGCCTCACCATATCAATCGCCGTCCCAACCAGAAGGATTATACGGTTCGGCTGCAACAGTACTTCGATCATTTCCTGAAAGGCGCGCCGGAGCCGGAATGGATGCAGAAAGGCATCCCTTACATCGACCGCGATCAGGAGAAGGAGAAGTTCAACTCCGTGTATGAGAGCTCGGCAGATGACAAGAAGGATGTGAAAAAATAGGTTCGTCCCGCGAAGCGCCAAAGGAACTCACATGCAGCTATTTACCCGAACTTTAGGAGCCGGAATTTCTCTTTGGGCCGCTGGCGCGTGCGCCTTGCTGGCGCAGGCTACCCGGCCGATGTCGCTGGTCGATATGATCAACTTGCCGCAGATCAGCGATCCGCAGCTTTCCCCGAACAAGCGCCAGATCGTGTTCGTCCAATCGGATGCGGATTGGAAGGCCGATCGCAGGATCTCCCACCTCTGGAGGGTCAACGCCGATGGCACTGGCCTGATGCAAATGACCAGCGGGGCCGATGGCGAGAACACTCCGCGCTATTCGCCGGATGGCAACAGCATCGCGTTCATCGCCAAGCGCGGCGCCGAGCCGGAGGCCGTGAGCCAGGTATTTCTGATTGGCACGGCGGGCGGAGAAGCGCGCCAGGTCACCACGCATGCCACGGCTGTCTCCAACATTCAGTGGTCGCCCGATGGGGCGACCATCTATTTCCGGGCTCCCGATCCCAAATCCGACGAACAGAAGGCGCGCGAGAAGCTGAAAGACGATGTCTTCATGTTCGATGAAGACTATAAGCAACAGCATCTCTGGAGCGTTGCCGTCACCGGCAAAGCCGAACACCGCATCACGCAGGGCGATTACTCGGTGATCGCCTTTTCATTGTCGGACGACGGGAAAAAGATCGCCTTCCATCGGGCGCCGACGCCGCAGATCGAGGATGGCGATCAAAGCGAAGTCTGGGTGATGGACGCCAACGGATCGAACGCCGTGCAGATCACCCGGAATCAGGTTCAGGAAAACGACGCCGAACTGTCGCCCGATGGCTCACAGGTGCTTTTCCTGTCACAAGCCAACCCGAAATTCGAGACCTACTATAACCGTAAACTCTTCGTATCATCCGCCGCCGGCGGCGCAGCGCGGGTGGTGATGCCCGAGCTCCCCTACGAGATCGATAACGCGTCGTGGTCGGCGGATGGCAAGTCGATCTACTTCGTGGCCAACATGGGGGTGCACAGCGAATTGTTCCTGGTGCCGGCGCAGGGCGGCAAGCCGGAGCAACTCACCAAGGGAAACCACGCCATCACTGCCTGGACCAGGTCCGGCCCCTCCAATGCGCACGTGTTTACGTCGCATGAAATGACCAGTCCCGGCGAGGTGTGGATCATGGAAGGCGGCAATCCTCGAAAAGTCACTTCGATCTCCGAAAAGATCGTGGGGCAATTCAAGCTGCCCAAGCAGGAACGGATTGAATGGAAGGGCGCGGACGGGGTTACGGTCGAAGGTTTGCTCTACTATCCCATCGATTACCAGGAAGGAAAGCGGTATCCGCTCGCGGTTCAGACCCACGGCGGCCCGCAGGCGTCCGATAAATTCGGCTTCGGTGGCAACCAGAATTACGTGCCGGTGCTCACTGCCAAAGGCTATGCGGTTTTGCAGCCGAACTATCGCGGCAGCACCGGCTACGGCGACGCATTCCTGCGCGACATGGTGGGGCATTACTTCCAGAACGCCCACCTGGACGTGCTCACGGGCGTGGACTATCTGATCAAGGCGGGCATTGCCGATCCAGACCACATGGTGAAAATGGGCTGGAGCGGCGGCGGCCATATGACCAATAAAATCATTACCGTGACCGATCGGTTCAAGGCGGCCTCCGCCGGAGCCGGAGCGGCGGACTGGGTCTCCATGTACGCCCAGAGCGACGTTCGCACTTACCGCACGCCATGGTTCGGCGGCACGCCTTGGCAGAAAGACGCGCCCATCGCCGCCTTCTGGGACAACTCGCCATTGAAGGATGTCTGGAAAGTGAAGACGCCGACGATTTTCCTGGTAGGGCAGAACGACGTTCGCGTTCCGCAACCGCAATCCGTCGAAATGTATCGCGCCTTGAAAAGCAATGGGATTCCCACGCACCTTTATGTTGCGCCGCGAGAGCCGCACGGATGGGCCGAACTGCGCCACGTTCTGTTCAAGATGAACGTGGAACTGGACTGGTTCGAGAAGTACGCGATGAACCGCCCCTACACGTGGGAAAAAGCTCCCGCGAATTAACTGTGAGTCTGCTGCTCGCGTGGTTACGCCGCGGGCAACCCGCCAGACGGCGGCTCGTCCAGAAAGGGCGCAAGAGGATAGTGATCGCCGTCCTACTGGGTTCCATGCCCGGTTTGCCGCGAGTTCCAGACCCTCAAGTTTCCACAGTTGCGCTGGCCGAGTGGCGAGCCGGAGAAGGCGGCGTACATCTGCGAGCACTGCGGGTCTCCGATTGAGGTTGGGCCGCAGGGAAAGCACGTGCGGTACGGCATCCGGTTGTGGCCGGTGAACGGCGCGATGATCAAGGAAGAGTTGTATCGGTGGCTGCGTTTGGACCGTCCAATGGAGGAGAGCGGGGACTGCCGCTGGAGCATCGGCTTGCGGAACTGGTGTGGCAGGCCGGACAGGGGGCCAAGCCGCCGGTCTTGCAGTCGCAGCAGCCGACGCAGCGGACTGTCAGGGGCCGGTTCGGTATGCCATCGACAGGGGAGTTCCGGTGGTGATTGACGAAAAGACCTGTGGCGCAACAGACGGCCCGCGAGACGGTCATGGGTCAGCTTACAGATGGGACCTTCTTTGCGATGTTGATCGCATTGGTCATCATTTGCTCCATCGCCTCTTCCCCCAGTAGAGCCTTCAGGAACATGCAGAACTGCACGGGACGGTGCTGAATCAGGTCTACAACCTTCTCTCGGTCTTCGGGTCGGAGTGTCTTGCGATCAATGACGACGTTGACATTATCGAAGTCGGCAAATCCCCACTTCAGCGCCGACAGAACCCGCCACAAATAACGCTGCTCCAGGGGCAGACCAGCAATTTCGGCGACGGCTTCTTCAATGCCCTGGTGGGTTATAACCGCTTCGGCCAGTCGGACGTAGGGCCGCATCATCGCGGAATTGATAAGCTCTTCAGCGCCTTCCTCGGTTTTGAGATTCCGAATAGGGACGACCTTCTTGGTTTCGTCTGGCTCCATAATTGGCGTAGCTCGGTAGAACTGTCATGATCTCAAAAATCGTGGAGAGTCGGCACTCAAGAGCGGCCCCAACTTCCCAGCGCTATTCTACCGGCGGATTGCAGATGAGTTGAACCGGCAGGGATAGATGTTGAGAGTGCGAATCAGCTCCTGCAAACGGTCATCCTTGAAGACTTCAAACCATTTGAGATCCGCAAGGGAAGCGGCCTGGGGCGGAGGCAGCGGATCCGGCGCACGAAAGTTGCCGGGAACCGCCACGGAAGGACGCGCATAGTTTGGGCCGACCGCGCAGCCAGTCAACGCCGCTGCCACAACGATGAAATAGATTCGGAGCGGCATGTCCTAGCCCCCTGCCCCGGGGAGGGCTCCGGCGGGGACATAGCGGCATCCTGGCGCTCGGCGCCCTGGTGCACAGCCGCGCCGGAGAGCTTTTCGACCATGTAGAAAATGGCGGGGATCAGAAAAATTCCGATCAAGGATTGATCGAACCGGCAACTTAGGCCAAAAGCCGCGGCCATCTGAGTTTTCGCGCTCTAACTCGAAGGCGTTGGCGTGAATCGGATTATTCAGGCATCCAACCTCACGGCGCCGTCCGCGTAACCCACGCACGTCAGCACAAAGCCCCGCGCTTTCGAATCGGGGTCGAGACCTTCTTCCGCGTCCATTCGCACATTTCCTGCCAGCAACTTCGTTTTGCAGGTCCCGCACTGTCCCTGACGGCAGGATGAAGGTATGCCAACTCCATGCTCCTCCGCCGCCTCCAATAGGGTCTGGCCGCTGCGCACGAAACAAGTCTTGCCCGACCGAGCGAACTCAACTGCCGCGTCCGTCTGGGCAGCAGACGAAACCGATGGCGCGCCCTTCGGAGCGGGGCCGCCGAAACTCTCCTGCATGATACGCTCCGGCTTCGCTCCCAGGCCGGTCAGAATGGCGCGGCTGGCATCCATAAATGCCGGCGGACCGCAAAGAAAGAAGTCTCGTAATGCAATATCCTTGACCGTACTTTCGATGAATTCACGGCTGACATGCCCGCGTGGGCCAGACCAACCCGCGTGAGGTTGCGACAGCATAACGTGAAACTGGAAGTTCTTCAACCTTGCTCGTAATTGATCCAACTCGCTCTCGAAAATGATGTCGCCCCTGGTGCGAACGCAATACAGAAGGTTTACGGTTGTTTCCAGGCAAAGATCGTCCATATAGCGGAGCATCGCCATCATGGGTGTAATCCCGCTTCCGCCCGCAAGCAAAACGATGTTCTGGTGCCTGCCTTCCTCTAAGCAGAAGCGCCCAAAAGGACCATTGGCTTCGACCGTCATCCCCACGGACGCGCGATCGTTCAAAAATACCGACACGCATCCCTGGGTTGCCCGCTTCGTCGTGATCTCTACGTAGCCCGACCTTGCCGCCGATGAACAAATGGAGTACGAGCGAATGGCTTTCTTTCCATCGAAGAGAAAAGAGAAGGTGAAAAACTGGCCGGGTCGGGCGTTCAGCTTCCGGTCATCGGGAACAATGAAGCGCAGCGTCTTGGTGTCCGAGGTCTGCGGCGTGATGCTCGCCAACCTCAGGATCAAGGCGCCGCCCGGTGATGCAGTGGGCGCGGGCGGATCCCCGGCGTATGCTTGCGCCGCTGCCGCAGCCGTAGCCGGTCGGACGCCGGCGAGAGGGGCTCTCGATGGCCGCCGCACCGCAAGAGTCAGCGCGCTCAAAAGAACAAACCCGATGAAGCCGATTGTCCGGGCGTCGTACCGGCTGGGTGGGGCGGGTTCATTGGGAGAGGCAGTGGCTCTTGGCGCCACCATGCTCCGGCCGGAGGAGGAAGCGGCGGCCGACCGAGCATCTCGCCGATTGACGGCATCGGGCGTCTGCGTAGCAGACAAGTAGGTGACGATCTGCTCGTCTTCGCCGGGTTGAAATGCGTTGCCGCTGCCGGCGGCAAAAGCGACCATTCGATTGACGGTGGCTCTCCACTCTTCCGGCGATTCGGCCGTTTTATAGACGCGATCGAGAGTATGGCAGCGCCCGCAGCGCTGGTCCACCACGGCTCTTGCAACTTCCAGACTCGCCGCATCGGCTGGCCCTTTCGGCCCCATCTGTGAAGTCAGGTAGGAGACGATGATCCGGGAATCTTCTTCCGATATGCCGGAGTCTGGCAGGGCCTTCATGCGGTTCACAGTTGCCAGCCAACCGCGTGCGTCCTTATGAGTCCCGGCGATGCGGTCCAGAGTGTGGCATTTCGAGCAGTGCTTCTCCATCGTCGAGGCCGCCATATTGATATCAATATCGGCGGGCGGTAGATCGATGGCCGCGAGCGAGACCGTTTGCATACTGGCATGATGAGCAAGCGTTGGACCCGCGGTGATGCCGATCAGAACGAAAGCCAGAACGAATATTACCAGTCCGATCGGCATCAGCAAGGAATAGTAGCTCTTGTAATAGCGAGCCACCAGAACCTTCACGACCAGAAGAGGGCTTAGGACCATCGCCAATGTCATATGGATCATGGCGCCGGGCGGCGCGCCTCCGGCAACGTCGCCCAACCGGGCAAACATGAAGTATCCCATCACGCAGAACAACGCGATGAAGAAATAGCCGCCGATCCGATGGGCGGCAATTAATCGCGTACTGGCTCTTGCGTCTCTGACCCGGGCGGACGCCTGCAGAATGAGCCAGACATTGATCGCGCCGATCAGAACGAACATAACGCCTAACCAGAGGCTTACTGAACTGTTGAGCATGTGTAACAGCTGTGGATGCGCTTGCTGAATTGAGAAGCAGAGTTACTCCTCATAACTAGTACCGATTCACCCGGGGCTTTATTCCGGTTAAATTCAGGTTGTTCGACCACATCCTTAGATTTGCCGGTGACGGCGTTGAGAGAGGCAATATCCCCGCCGGGCCTTCCAAGCTTACCTTTCCCGGAACTGAGCATTATGCGCATGTTGTAGCCCCGGACGGCGCAGCGTACGGGAGCGAGTCGGACGTCGCCTTCGGCAGCAGCCAACGCCCTTGCCGACGCGCGCGGCTCTGTGTTGGACCGGCTCACTGTATGGCGTCTCGCCCTCACTCGCTGTCCGTTCCGCCAGCCGGCAGGGTCAATCGATCGAGGGGAGCGGCTCTCTCCTATAAAGGCTTGGCCAACGCGATGTCGCATGACAGGAGAAGCGGGCGCCAGGAATGTTGTGGGTTCGGGAATATTTAGATGGGCGGAACGGTATGCATTGTTGCAGACCGAAGGATAAGAACAATCCTGGCTATGAACTCCGAGCCCGATAGCGCGGCCTCTTCCCTCGCGCGGACGTGGCAGGCATGCTGCGCCCGCGCATTTTTCTTCATTACTGTAGAGTGCGCGACTTCGCGCCACAAAGAACCGCGCGAGCGAAGAAGATTGCCCGTTGCCGGCGGAAGATGCTGGATTAGAAGCGGCGGCGGCGCGGATGAAGCCGCCGCCACTTCCGGAGGCCACCTGCGTACCGGTTGCCGCCTTGTGGTTATACATACTCACTTTACCCAACAGATATTCCCGCAGCTGACCACGGCATCGACCGTCGTGGATTTCTGCATGGCTGGCTTAGCCGAACCCGCCAACGTTCAATCAGTCGTAAGGAATCAAAGTCTGGCGGTGCATGACTTGACCCTTGCTCATGGGAACTGGTACAAACCGGCGGAGCGTAATCAAAGTGTTGACTCAAAGTAAGTCGTACGTCTTTCATGATGCGGCTCCGCGCGAAATCCGCGTGCTGCCGTCGATCCGGCCTCATCGAAGCCATGCCTGGGCGCGCTGCGCGCTCGGAATCCTGGCGGCCGTGCTGGTATTTGAGTTGACGCTTCGTCCTTTCGTAGCCGGTTGGAACCAGCCTGCCGGCCCGGTCCGCACCGTTCGCAGCTACTTCGAGGGAGCCTCCGTCGCGCACTTCGAACCGGACGGAGTGGGCTCCTATGGAAACCGTCTCACCGGCAATGCGCCGCTGGCGGACGCTCCCGAAGGAGTGATCGTCGGCGATTCCCACGTCGTCGCTCAGGCAGTGCGTGACCAGGAAACCATGGGAGCGGTAATCGAGCGCCTCGCCCGTGCCGCTGGGCGGCCTCTCAACGTCCGTCAATACGGTTGGGTCTCGGCGAACGCTCCCACCTATCTTGCCTCCGCCGATTCGCTTCTGCGCGCCCGTAATCCTGCTTGGGTCGCGGTGATTCTCAACGCCCCGAATATCAGTATCTATGCTCTTACCACGAGGCAAAATTGGCGCATGGAAGTGGCCCCAGACGATTCCTTCCGGTTGATCGACATGAGTCCTCCGCAACCCGCCGGCGAGCTCCGGACCATGGGCCGGCAGATCGGCCGCTCTTCGCTCGCTCTCGCGCTCTGGCGGCGCTTCGGGTTAATTCAGAATCGAGCGTCCAACCCACTACCCAGCGAAGAGATCTTCCATCCAAACGAGCCTCCAGACCGGCGCGATCCACAACTGGCGCTAGAAGCCGCTCGCGTTCCTCGCGCCACGGTGCTCGGTCTCAAGAGGGCCTATGGACCAAGGCTGCTGATCGTCTACGTGCCGGAGTTTTTCGGTACCCAGTATCGTTCCGCTGAACCACTCGAGCAGCAGGTACTTGCATTATGCGTCCAGGAGGGAGTGGCCTGTCTTTCCGCGCGCGAAGCATTAGCTCGAGAGCGTTACGAACAATTGCGGCTCAGCCGCGGATTCCACAATACCGCCCCCGGCGTGGGCCACTTCAACGCAACCGGCCACCGGATCGTCGGACAGGAAATTTGGCGCTACTTTGCCGGCCGCTCCTGGCCGCCAAGCTGAGTCATAGCATTGCTGAGTCATGGCATTTCTCTCGACTGCATTCGTAGTTTTTTTCCTGATTGTTTTGCTGGGGCTCCGGCTGGCGCCCTCGCGCGACTTTCGCCGCTGGTTGCTCCCGATCGCGAGTGCATATTTCTACGCCACCTGGAACCCTCCTTACCTGCTGGTTCTGGCGGCGCCCATCGCGATCGATTATTGCTGCGCCATTGGGACCGAGGGAAGCGACGATAGAGTGGTGCGGCGGCGCTGGCTCGCGGCGGGCGTTGGCTCCAATATCCTGTTGTTCGCCTACTTCAAATACGCGAACTTTTTCGTGGGGAGTGTCGCGGTGATCGCCGGCATTGTCCCGCGGCGCCTGGCGATCGTCCTGCCGCTCGGTATCTCCTTCTTCACCTTCAAGGCAGTCGGCTACTTGATAGAGGTGTACCGGGGTGAACTCAAGGCTTGCCGCAGTTTCCTTGATTTCGCCACGTACGTAAGCTATTTTCCCGATTTGCTGGCCGGGCCCATCGTCCGCGCATCGGTCTTCCTGCCTCAATTGAGGCGCTCGCTGGGCCCCGCTTGGCCGCGTACCGCCGTGGGTTCCCAGATGATCCTCCTTGGGCTCACGAAGAAACTTCTGATCGCCGACCAGATGGCCATCTTCGTGGACCCCGTCTTCGCGGACCCCGGCGTCTACTCACCGCTCACGGTTTGGAGCGCGGTGATCGCTTACTCACTCGAAATCTATTGCGACTTCTCCGGTTATTCCGACATGGCCGTTGGCATGTCCAAGATCATCGGTATCGATTTGCCGGAGAACTTCAACATGCCCTATCTCGCCCAGTCACCCATCGAGTTCTGGCGGCGATGGCACATGACTCTCAATAGCTGGCTGCGAGACTATCTCTATTTCGCGCTGCCTGGGCTGCGCTCGAGCCGCTGGCATAGATATCGCAACGCCGCCATCACGGCTTTGCTCGGCGGTTTGTGGCACGGCGCAAGCTGGACCTTCGTGAGCTGGGGCGCACTGCACGGTTTAGCGGTGGGGGCGAACCACTGGTGGATTGCGCGACGGCGGCGCCTGCGGCGCGAACCGAGCCAGTCCGTGACGGTTCGACTGAGCTGCTGGCTGGCCACTTATCTGTTCCTCTGCGCCACCTGGGTAGTATTCCGGTCTCCGACCTTACGCGGGGCTGGGATCATGTTGCGTAAAATGGCCGGCCTGTCGCCGGGCGGCATCGAGTGGTTTTACTCGCCTCTGCCGATGGTTCTACCGATCGTGATCGCCGGACACGCCATTGGCATAGTCGCTGCGCGGCGCGGCGCCGTCGTCCGCGGCGCTCGAAAGATCCCGCCACCCGGGCGGATCGCGTCGATCTACCAGCGGGCCCGAGCGTGCTTCGCGATCCATCCGCTCTCAGGGGTTTACGTACTGCTGCCGTTGCCGGGTTTCATCGGCGCATTCCTGGCCGCAAGCTGGGTACTGGCGCTGCTGCTGTTCGGCGCCATCGGCTCCAATCCGTTTATTTATTTCCAATTCTGAGAGCCGGCTAAGAGGATCAATATCGCGTCTGCCGCGTCACAACTCAGATCTGAAAGACGCTACCCAGTTAGTTACCCGGAATCACACTCACTCACGTTCGAGCATCTCCAACGCTAGCTTAGAGGACAACCGGTTGTTAGGCTCATCCAAACATTCTTGAATGGGGGGTGAGGAGGACAGCCTGGTGAGCGTGGAAGGGACGCCGGGCGGTCCTGCCGCCAGGAAAACTCCGGCTCAGCTAGCCTCCCGCGCTTCACCCGGCGGCCGTAGTATCCGGCGGAATATGCCCGTCACCTGAATTGGATCGTCATTTTCGTTTACAACTGCGAGATGGTGTTTGGGAATATCCGAGTTGGATGCTGGGTAGTACAGATCAGAAACTCATGCTAAAGAACTTCGTTAGTGCTCGCGAGCGGGTTGAGTTGATCCGCAGCCGTTTGTTTCTGGTTCCCAAGCGGACAGCAAACCGCGTTCCGGTGATCCAAAGGCCGTATGTCTCTACGCCTCCTGAGCCGTCTAAGCCGCCAAAGAAGCGGCGGAGCGGGCTGATGAATCGGGAAGACAACCTTCCGCCGGCGGCATAAGCATGGGGCCGGATACAAGTTCGATAGACCTCAGAGGCAAGTGCGGACGCATACTGCAACCTGAGTTGCTTGAGTCTGCAGGCTCCACGCTTGCCGAGCGGAATCTGCGCGACATTGCGCGCATCAATCGCTGGTTCGGCGGCCATCGCGCCTTACTGCGCGTGTTGAAAGATCAGGCGCACCCACAAGAGCCGTTCTCGGTTCTTGACGTCGGCGCCGGCTCCGGAGACATGGGGCAGTGCATTCGGCGCCGTTTTCCAAATGCGACCGTGGTCTCGCTCGATCACCGGAGCTTTCACCTGCGTAACGCGCCGGGGCCGCGGGTCGTGGCCGACGCCTTTCAGCTTCCGTTCTTGCCAAACGCTTTCGATTTCGTGCTCTGCTCGTCGGTTCTGCATCACTTTCCCAATCGGCAGGTGATCGAACTGATTGCGGAATTGCGTGGATTTGCGCGCCAGGCCTTGATCGTGCTCGATCTGGAACGTCACCCATTGGCCTACCATTTCCTCCCGATGACGAGAAGTCTTTTCGCCTGGAGTACTTTAACAGTCCACGATGGTCCAGTCTCCGTTGCGGCTGGGTTTCGTCCTAACGAACTCGCACGCCTGGCCCGCGCCGCCGGCGTCAATGATGTAGCAATTCGAAGACACTGGCCATGGTTTCGCATTTCCGTTGTTGTTCCATCTCGCATCACAAAAGACGCCGATCCGAACTTGGAGGCGGCGAATGCCGATTCTCAAACGCCCCTGAGGACACTGCAATATAAGGAGGGCGGCTGACCAGACTGAATTGCGGCCCAGTGGTGGTCGGGCTAATAGCGTTTCTGGCGTTTGCTCAGGTCTTGCTTCCCAAATGTTTACGTTTTCACGGCCCCACGGCCGCGGCAAGCATTCGGTGAATTGCGTCCGCATCCGGCTCGCCGCGAGTCGGCTTCCACAGTGCCCACAGCATTCGCCGCGCGTTCGGGTGGGCGTCCGCGCTTGGCTTCGAGTTCCTGGCTCGTCGATCCACGTGGTCAGAGGCGCTGGCCGGTTTGGCATATTGTGAAGTGCACGCGCATCTCGCGACCATAAGTCTGCGCCGTAGGCACGGTCGCAGGGCATCCGTGCGGCTCGTGGGTGGCACTTCGTCCGCGAGCGGTTCCTAGCGATCCTTGGCGCACGTGCTTTGCCGCTTACCGCGCCCTGGTGGGTGCCCAGCAGCCATCTCTTGAGTAGCGAGGCGACCCGGTGGACACTCGGCAGAAACTCCGAGGCCGACTCTTTCTTACGGGAGAGCACGGTGACCCGATGACGGTACCCCTTGCTCTCCGCTGAGTCGTACGCCGGCCAGCCATCCGTGTGGATCAGGCTGCCGGGGTCAACAGTGTCCTCCACAAACGCCATCAAACTTTTGG
>Ga0208193_1000624_pt1 | contig 17990 bp, 19 predicted proteins | sample June2015DPH_17_2_FD_184716 | JGI IMG/M metagenome (GOLD analysis project Ga0208193, IMG submission 184716) | Peatland microbial communities from SPRUCE experiment site at the Marcell Experimental Forest, Minnesota, USA - June2015DPH_17_10... | ecosystem: Environmental > Terrestrial > Soil >... | reverse complement strand
CGCGGGTTGTCGATGGTTAGCCCACGAGGAAACGAAGCGGCCTGTCTGCGGCTTTGCGTATGCCGATACGAGGTGTGGTGAGGATTGAGGGCGGACGGAATCCGTCGTCGACCACCTGCAGCGGGGAATCGGCGCGGGTGACGTCGAGGCCATTGGCATTGGTTCGGGTGATATCCAGCGCCTGGCAAAGGCGGCCGGGGCCGGAGGTAAGCAGGCTGGGTTTGGGAACGGTTGCAAAGCCGCGAAGTCGGGCCATGGTTTCCAGGCCCGCGATGGGATCGAGCGCGCGAACGAGGACACCTCCGGGCTCGCCATCCGGCAGGCAAGAGAAGTTGAGGCAGTAGTGCATGCCGTAGATGAAGTAGACGTGGGTGCGGCCGGGCGGGCCGAAGAGGGGGAAGTTGTTGGGGGTGAGGCCGCGGTAGGCGTGGGAGGCGGGGTCGGTGAGGCCGAGGTAGGCTTCGACCTCGGTGATGCGGCCGGTGAGGCGCTCGCCGTGGAGACCTCGGATGAGGAGCTTGCCGAGGAGGGCTCGGGCTACGATCTCGGGGGAGCGGGAGTAGAAGCGTGATGGGAGGAGCTTTACGGGGTGACGGTTTTTTGGAGGTGTTGTCATGTATCTTTCTACTTACATCCTACTTTCTCACCCGTCCGCAAACGCGCGTCGGTGGCCTAATCATCATTTATCTTTACTGTGTCTTGTCGATTGTTTAGCTTAGATGTATGAACTATTCGCAGATCATCACGATGGAAGCTGGAAAGCGTAGCGGTAAGCCATGTATCCGAGGCCTGCGCATTACAGTCGCGGACGTGCTGGGATATCTCGCGTCAGGGATGACCCATCAGGAGATTTTGCGTGATTTTCCGTATCTGACTGAGGACGATATTCTGGCCAGCCTTGCGTTTGCGGCTGATCGTGAACGTAAACTCGAAACTGTGACTGCCGCTTGAAGCTCCTGCTGGATGAAAACCTGTCGCTGCGATTGGTAGAGTCTTTGGCTGATCTCTATCCGGGGTCGAATCACGTCCACAACCTCAATTTGGGTGGCGCCAATGATTCCGAAGTTTGGGACTATGCCAAGTTGCATGGATTTGCGATTGTGTCCAAGGACTCCGATTTTGCTGAGCGCAGTGTTCTAGAGAAGAATCCCCCGAAGATCGTCTGGATTCGGCTTGGTAATTGTTCTACGGCCGATGTTGAGCGATTGCTTCGTTCTACTCACGCGGCGATTCGGATATTTCTCGAAGAGGATGAGGAGACTTGTCTTCTGCTTGGGTCAGGTTAGGGTTGTCTACCCCACCCCACGCGCCAAGTGCGTCCTCGTGAATGGGGCATTCGAGATGTGTGGGTGGGCCACCCGCCCCACTCACTTCCCATTCCGGATCAGATATAAATTGCCTGACGTACACTGCCTATATGGATGAGGACGATCTTGAACTCGCCTATCTTCTGCGCGAGACGGCTGGGATGACGACGGAGCAGCTCTCTGACTATCTTGTTAGAAAACAGATGTTCGATCCGCCTCTCGAAGGAAGCTTGATAGCAGGTCGGCCGATCTGTATGGTTCCCGACTCCGACGTCAAATACGGAAGCTTTTTGGAGTGGTGGTTCGCCGTTGGGCAGAAGGCTCCGGGCGTTACAGCGCAAGGATGGGGCACTGTATCTGGTCCTTACGCCACCAAGGGGCAGGCGGATGTGATTCCGAAAGATGATTGGGAGAAGTTACCCAAAAGTGAGTGCGAAGCAATTCGCAGTTGGGCAAACAGCATCGGGACCTCAATGTTCTATGACTGAGCCAACGCTGCTTCCTAACTATCCATCCCGCAAGCGGGGCCAGCTGTGAGTATCGTTGTGGACAACGAAAAAGGGCAATGGAGAGGAAAAGATGGCTGGCGTACTAGTATTCTTCATCTTAGTGGCCGTGATTGTTATCGCCTTGCCTTCCAGAAAGAAGGGCCGAGTGAAACCGTACACGGATGCCGGTGTTGCGCTGACGAACAGGCTCATTTCGTCCCTGAATCTGACAGGTTGGAATCAAGGAATACCGATCTTCACTCAGATTGAGTCGGAGGCGATTGAATCGAGACTAGGCGGCTTTCAGCAAATGGCAAACGCAGAAGTCGGCGGTGAAGTCGTTTTCCATCCAGATGCGGCAGAGAAGATTCAGCGGCAATTCGGGGCAGAGGCGCTGAAAACCCTAGCTGACAACGGATGGAAGTTTAGCGATAACCTTCCTTCTACTTGGAGGGAGATCGTTTCCACTTATCTAAAAGCATGGGCGATGAACTTAGACCCCATGGTCTTGGTTGAGCTATCCGAATTGCTTGCGTTGGCTTCTTACAAAGTCGAAGCTAAAGAGGCGGCTGAGATCGTCGTCAATTTGTTTCCAGATTATGCGCCGCGCTTCTTTGCCGGTGCGGACGTAGGTAACAAGGTAACCAGCCAAGTGGTGGCCTCCGCAAGAGAGGTAATTCATCGTTTGTGAGGGTTGGCCCGAGCTTCCTTTCAGCAGGTCTAACTAAAGCTCTCCTGCGTGGGGCAGGGATAGCCGTTCCCGCGAACTGACAGTCTAAGCATTTTTCATCTAGCTAGCTGAAGAGGAATTCTTTGGTGCGGAGTTCTTTTACTGTGTCGCGGAGTTTGGCGGCTTTTTCGAATTCGAATTTTTTGGCAGCTTCGCGCATGTCGGATTCTAGTTTGGCGATGTAGGTGTCTAGTTCCTGCTGGGTGGCGAAGTCGGGCATGCCTTCGGCTTCGTCGGTGAGGTCGGCGTAGTCGGCTCTGAGGATGCCGGCTAGTCCCATTTCAAGGGGGCGGATGATCGATTGCGGAGTGATGCCGTTTTCTTCGTTGAAGGCTTCCTGTTTTTCGCGGCGGCGGTTCGTCTCGTCGATGGCGCGTTGCATGGATTCGGTCATCTTGTCGGCGTAGAGGATGGCGCGGCCTTCGATGTGGCGGGCGGCTCGGCCTATGGTTTGGATGAGGGAGCCCTGGCTGCGGAGGAAGCCTTCTTTGTCGGCGTCGAGGATTGCTACCAATGAAACCTCGGGGAGGTCGAGGCCTTCGCGGAGTAGGTTGATGCCGATGAGGACGTCGTACTCGCCTTTGCGTAGGTCGCGGAGGAGTTTGATGCGTTCGAGGGTTTCGATCTCGGAGTGCATGTAGCGGCAGCGGACGCCGACTTCGGTGTAGTAGCTGGCGAGATCTTCGGACATGCGCTTGGTGAGGGTGGTGACCAGGACGCGTTGATTGTTTGCGGCGCGGTCGCGGATCTCGGCGAGGAGGTCGTCGATCTGGCCTTTGATGGGGCGGATTTCGACGACGGGGTCGATGAGGCCGGTGGGGCGGATGATTTGTTCGACGACGACGCCGGCGGATTTGGTGAGTTCGTAGGGGCCGGGGGTGGCGGAGACGTAGATGATCTGGCCGGTGCGGGATTCGAACTCTTCGAAGCGGAGCGGGCGGTTGTCCATGGCGCTGGGGAGACGGAAGCCGTAGTCGACGAGGTTTTGTTTGCGGGAGCGGTCGCCGTGCCACATGCCGTGGAGTTGGGGGACGGTGACGTGGGACTCATCGATGAAGAGGAGGTAGTCGTTGGGGAAGTAGTCGAGGAGGGTTGGTGGGGGTTCGCCGGGGAGACGGCCCGAGAAGTGGCGGGAGTAGTTTTCGATGCCGTGGCAGTAGCCTACGGATTTGATCATCTCGAGGTCGAAGCGGGTGCGCTGGTGGATGCGCTGGGATTCGACTAAGCGGCCTTGTTGCTCGAGTTCTTTTTCCCACCACTCCATCTCTTCGAGGATGGTGGCGATGGCTGAACTTTTTCGCTCGGGTTGGACTACGTAGTGCGACTTGGGGTAGATGGGGAGGCGGGAGTATTTTTGGCGGACGGTGCCGAAGAGTGGGTCGATTTGCGAGAGGGAGTCGATCTCGTCGCCGAAGAGCTCGATGCGGTAGGCGTTTTCGTCGTAGGTGGGATAGATTTCGATGATGTCGCCGCGGACGCGGAAGGTGCCGCGGCGGAAGTCGACGTCGTTGCGGTCGTAGAGAATTTCGACGAGGCGGCGGGTGATGTCTTCGCGTTTAATGCGCTGGCCTTTTTCGAGGAGGAGCAGCATGCCGTAGTAGGCTTCGGGTGAGCCGAGGCCGTAGATGCAAGAGACGGAGCTGACGATGATGGCGTCGCGGCGCTCGAAGAGGCTGCGGGTCGCGGCGAGACGGAGTTTATCTAATTCTTCATTGATTGTTGCTTCCTTTTCAATGAAGAGGTCGCCGGCGGGGATGTAGGCTTCAGGTTGGTAGTAGTCGTAGTAGGAGACGAAGTACTCGACGGCGTTCGCGGGGAAGAAGGTTTTGAACTCGTGGTAGAGCTGGGCTGCGAGGGTCTTGTTGTGCGCGAGGATGAGCGCGGGGCGTTGCAGCTCTTCGATGACCTTGGCCATGGTGAAGGTCTTGCCGGAGCCGGTGACGCCGAGGAGGACCTGGTCTTTTTCGCCGGCGTGGATGCCGGAGACTAGTTCGGCGATGGCTCGGGGTTGGTCGCCCTGGGGCTTGTAGGTGGTCGCGAGCTGGAAGTCCATCTCTATAGGATAGTTTATGAAGAGCGGAGGATGCGATGAGTGTGGGAACTGAGTTGTGGCTGGTGCGGCATGGGGAGACAGAATGGAGTTTGAGCGGAGCGCATACGAGCCGGACGGATATTCCGTTGACCGATGAGGGGCGGAGGCGAGCGGAGAAGTTGCGTGAGTATTTTAAGGGAATGAAGTTTGATGCGGTGTTTGAGAGTCCTATGCAGCGGGCGAAGGAGACTTGCGCGATTGCGGGGTTCGGGGATGTTGCCAAAGTGAACGATGGGTTGAAGGAGTGGGATTACGGCGTTTATGAGGGGAAGACTACCAAGCAGATTCAGGCTGAGATTCCGGGGTGGTCGGTGTGGAAGAACGAGATTGTGGGTGGAGAGACGGTGGAGCATGTTGGAGAGCGTGCGGATGGGGTGATTGCGCAGGCTTTGACGGCCGCGCCTGACAACGGGAAGGTGGCGCTGTTTGCGCATGCACATATTTTGCGGATTCTGGCAGCGCGGTGGCTTGGGTTGCCGGCGACGGATGGGGCTTTGTTTGCGCTGGGGACGGGAAGCGTGAGTTTGTTGGGGTGGGAGCGAGAGACGCGCGTGATTGCCAGTTGGAACCGGGAGTTTGATTAGAGGTTATGTTTTGCCGATGTGTTGCGGCTGCAGGCCCATGCCGACGAAGCGTGCGGTGAGGTAGCGGAAGCCGGGAAGAGCGGTGATGATGCGGAAGGCCAGCGGTGGCGTGAAAGGGCCAGTATCCCGTAGAACGTGGTTGAGCATGCGGTGGGCGAAGACCTGCACTCGTTGGGTGTTGCGGACGGCTCCTTCCCGGTAGTGCTGTACTCTTTCGAGATCGTGAACGGTGACCGAGTTTGATGCCAGGGATTCGGTGAGCATGTTGGCGGTGGCGACGGCGTCCTGCAGCGCGATGTTGATGCCGATGCCGCCGACGGGCGACATGGCGTGGGCTGCGTCGCCGATGCAGAGCAGGCCGGGGCGGCACCACTCACGGAGACGATTGACCTGGACGGTGAGGAGCTTGACCTTGTCCCAGGAGTCGATCTGGGCGGTGCGGCCGGCGAGAAAGGGAACGATGCGCTCGATGCTTTCGCGGAATGCGGGGAGGCCTTGCTGCTGGATCTGCGTGAAGGCGCCTTTGGCGATGACGTATCCGACCTGAAAGTAGTCGACGCGATTGATGAGGACGATGAGACGGCCGTAGTTGACGTTGCCGAGAGCGTTTTCGGGGTCATCGGGATGGCGGGCGAGGCGGAGCCAGAGAACGTCGATGGGAACTCCGTAGTCGATGAGGGTAAGTTGGGCGGCATCGCGCGAGACGGCGTGCCGGCCGTCGCAGCCTACGGTGAGAGTTGCGGAGATTTCGACAGGGCCGTCGGGTGTGTTGGCACGGACACCGGTGACAGCGCCGTTGCGCTCGATGAGGCCTGTGGCTTCCCAGCCCATGCGTAGCGTGAAGGACGGGAAGTGCGCTGCTTCTGCGGCGAGGAAGTTGAGGAAGTCCCACTGCGGCATGAGGGCGATGAATTTGGCGTGAGTGGGAAGGTGCGAGAAGTCTGCCAGCGTGAAGGAGAGACCACCGATGAAGCCGGAGAGCTGAGAGAACCGAGAGTGGGGGATGGTGAGGAATTTTTCGAGGAGGCCGAGCTCGTAGAGGATTTCGAGGGTGGAGGGATGGATGGTGTCGCCGCGGAAGTCGCGGAAGAAGTCTTTGTGTTTTTCGAGGACGGTGACGGCGATGCCGGCGCGGGCAAGGAGGAAGCCGAGCATCATGCCTGCTGGGCCTCCACCGATGATGCAGCAGGTAGTTGCGGTTGGATTGGCGGAGGTGGGCATGTGCAGATGAGCGTAGCAAGGGCTGGGTTTTGCGTCAAAAAGAATTGCAAAGCACGGTGAACGTGCTAGATTCGACGCATTCCGATTTTTCTGGAGAACCTATGCGTATGCGTCGTTTTGTTTCTGGTGCGGCGGTAGTTTGCGGCGTGAGCGGGCTTTTGGTGTGGGCACAGACGGGGATGGCGGTTTCGAATGACGAGGCTCAGGGCAAGGTGTGGTGGGCGCATGTGCAGAAGCTGGCTGATCCTTCGATGAACGGGCGGCTTACCGGGAGTGAAGATTATTTGAGAGCTGCGGCTTATGTGGTTGAGCAGTTCAAGGCATACGGATTGACGCCGGCGGGTGTGGATGGGAGTTATTACCAACCGGTGCACTTTGATGTGCAGCGAGTGATTGCGGATAAGTCTTCGATGAGTCTAGTGGTGGATGGGAAGGCGACGCGGCTGGTACTGGGTGAGGATGCGACTCTGGGTTCGCGCGGAGTGCTCATCGGGAAGGTGGATGCGCCATTGGTGTTTATTGGGTATGGGCTGCATCTGCCGGAGTCGAAGTATGACGATTTCAATTCGGCTGAGGTGCCGTGGGCGAGTTTGAAGGGCAAGGTGGTTGTTTATATTAATGGCGGGCCGGCGGATCTGCCGGGAGCGTTGAAGTCTTATGCACGTACGGCTCCGCTTGCGAAGGCGCTGCGGGATGCAGGTGCGGTAGGGACGATCTCGATTCCTACTCCGAAGTCGATGGATTTTGGATGGCAGCGTGTGGCGAGCAGCGCTTCGCAGCCGGGGATGCGGTTGTCGGTTGCTCCCGATGCGGATGCTGTGGCGGCGAAGCATCCCGCGTTGGCGGACGAGCATGGGGGAATGTTTGCGGCGACGTTCAATCCGGCGCAGGCGGAGAAGCTGTTTGCGGGAACGGGGCACACGTTTGCCGAGATGCTGGCGCTTGCAGATGCGCAGAAACCGCTGCCGCATTTTGCGCTGGGCAAAAGTGTGACGGCGACGGTGGTGGGGGAGACGTCGCATGTGGTGTCTCCGAATATTGTGGGCGAACTGAAGGGATCGGATCCGACGCTGTCGAAGCAGTATGTGCTGGTGTCGGCACATCTGGATCATTTAGGCGTGGGTGCACCGATCAATGGGAAGACGATTTATAGCGGTGCGATGGATGATGCTTCGGGCGTGGCGACGGTGCTGGAGACGGCGAAGCGATTCGGTCAGGCTAAGACCAGGCCGAAGCGGTCGATGCTGTTTGTAATCTTTACGGCGGAAGAGAAGGGGCTGCTGGGATCGCGATATTTTGCGGGTCATCCGACGGTTCCTGAGAATGCGATCGATGCGGATTTGAACCTGGATATGTTTATGCCGCTGTTTGCTCTGAAGAAGCTGCATGTGCAGGGACTGGATGAGTCGACGTTGAAGGAAGATGCGATGAAGGTCGGGGCTGAGCACGGGATTGTGATTGCACCGGACCCGGAGCCGGATCGGAACTCGTTTACCAGGACGGATCAGTACAGCTTTGTGCAGGCTGGAGTACCGGCGTTGGCGATGAAGTTTGGCTGGACGATGGGTTCGCCGGAGTACAAGGCGTGGAGGGCTTGGCTGGCGCAACGGTATCACTCAACTGATGATGATCTGACGCAGCCGGTGGATTTGGTGGCGGCTGCACAGTTCAATGCGTTCTTTGCCGATCTGGCGAGGACCGTGGCGGATGATCCGGTGAGGCAGCATTATCTGGATACGAGTTTCTTCAAGCGATTTGAGACGGGTCAGTAAGGATTTCCTGGGCTAAAGTTGGTGTCGATGTTGAGGATACCAAGCCAATCCGTAGGGGTGTGCGCGAGGTGGTCCGGTGGGGCGTCTTCGAGGGAGTGAGGCTTGAGGCCGAAGGTGCAGCCGATGCAGCGCGCGCCGCAGTTGCGGGCGGTGAGGACGTCGACGTCGGTGTCGCCGATCATGATGGTTTCTGCAGGAGTGATGGTACGCCCGGCGATGTTACTGGCTTCCGCTATGAGCCTCTCAAGACCGTGCGGGTCGGGCTTCTTGGTGTGGAAGCTGTTGCCGCCGTAGTTTTGGAAGAAAAAGCGGGAGAGATTGAAGTAGGTGCAGATGTCGCGGGATGGGTTGACGGGTTTATTCGTGAGGACCGCCATGAGGATTCCGGGGTGAGTGGTTCGGATGGCATCGAGCGATTCGAAGACACCGGGGTAAAGGTGGGTGTAGTCGAACTTGTGGATGCGGTAGTAGTCGAGAAAGAATGTAAGTGCTTCGGTTACATATTCTTCGTCGTGGAGGTCGCCCTCGGGGTCGCCAAAGGCGCGGCGGATGAGGATGGAGGCACCGTCTCCGATGTAGCTGGAGATGACGGCTTCGGGGAGTTCAGGTTTGCCGAAGTGCGTGAGGGTGGCATTGACGGAGTTGCAAAGGTCGATGCGTGAGTCGATGAGAGTGCCATCTAGGTCGAAGACGAGGAGGTGGGGAGGTGGTACCAAGGCCATTGTTTAAGGGTAATCGATTCTGTTGGGTATAAGCTTCTTGGGATAGGAGGGATTATGCCTAAATCGACTACTGGAGAGTGGACGCGGCGACAATTCGTTGCCGGAGTGGCGGCGGCGGGCGTTGCCGGAAGGGTTGTATGGGGCGCGGGATCGTCTGCGCCGGCGACGATGACGGGAGATGCTGCGCTGCGAGAGCTGATGGCGGGCAATGAGCGATTTGCAGCCGGGAAGATCACTTCGTTTGCGGAGGATCTGGAGATATTGAAGGCAAAGACCGTCAGCAAACAGGAGCCGTTTGCCGCGGTGCTGTCTTGCGCGGATTCACGCGTTCCGGTGGAGATAGTTTTCGATGAGAGCATCGGCAAGATTTTTGTGGGACGTGTTGCGGGCAATATTGTGACGCCTGAGATTATGGCGAGCATGGAATATGGGGTGGCTGTGCTGGGAGTGAGGGCGATTCTGGTGCTGGGGCACACGAACTGCGGAGCGATCAGCGCGGCGGTTGGCGGCAAGGAGGTGCCGGGACAGATAAGCGTGCTCTATCAGCACCTGATGCCGGGAGTTCGAGATGCTCATGGAGATGTGGCTGCCGCGGTGAAGGCGAATGTGATCTTTCAAACGAGGCTGTTGGGCGAAAGCTCGACGGTGATCGCAAAAGCGGTGAAGGATCAGGGCGTGAAGGTTGCCGGCGGAGTGTATGACCTGGGCACGGGGCGAGTGACGATCGTCGCTTAAAGAACTCAGCTACACCACAAAAAAGATGGGCACGAGTGCCCATCTTTTTTTGCAATAGAGGTTACTTGATTTGAATGTCGCCGGAGCCCGTGCCGACGCGGATGGTGGGGCCACCGCCATTGACGACGCCGCTGACGTGATGACGGTTGAGACTGCCCTGCATCGTGATGGGCTGCGAGACGGTGATGTTGCCGGAGCCAGTGTCTGCGTCGAGGGTGAAGTGCGCGTTGCCAACGATGAGACGTACGGAGCCGCTGCCGGTCGAGAGCTTCCAATCTGAGGTGGGCTGACCCTGGGCTTCGATGTCGCCGCTGCCGGTGCTGGCTTTGAGCGCCCCGGCGAGGCCTTGAAGACGGATGCTCCCGCTTCCGGTCTCGGCTTTAACGTCGCCGGGGCCAGTCTGCTGGAGTTCGATGTCGCCGGAGCCAGTGCCAAGGGTGGATGGTCCCTGTACGCCGTGGACGCGGACAGAGCCCGAGCCGCTCTGGGCTTTAACGGTGGCGCCGACGTCCTGGATCTCGAGGTCGCCGGAACCGGTAATGGCGTTAATGCCGGAGGTTTTGGGGAGCGTGATCTCGTAATCGATGCTGATGTTGCGATAGAGATCGTTATTGTGGCGGTCGCCGATGGTGATGTCGTTGCCGTTCTGGACGATGGGGGGATTGGAGACGATCTGCTGGATGCGGCTGTCAGCGTCGCTTCCGCCGCTCATCCAGCCATGGCTGGAGCGGACGTGAGCGACGATGTGGACCTCGCTTCCCGAGCCAGGATGAAGCTTGATATAGCCCGAGCCGGTGGAGACGGAGACGTTCGGTGAGCCGCTGGTGGTTAAGGTGCGGTCGAAGTTGCTGTCTGCGAAGGCGGTTGCGGCCGCGAGGACTAAGCTTGCTGCTGTTGTGAGGACTTTGATCGTCATGGGATTTCCTTTTAGTCGACTCTAACTGCGATTTGATGCGTGTCGCTGGCCCTACCAGTTACTGTTGAAGGATGACCGTGTCGCCAGCCTTGAGGCCGGCGAGAACTTCGGTTTTTGTGCCGTTGGAGATGCCTGCCTTGATATCGACTGTGCGGCGGCCATTCTTTTCTTTGGGATCGGGAACCTCGACGGAGGCATTGCGGTCCTTATCGTAGAGGACGGCCTGTTCGGGGACGGTGAGGACGTTCTTGTGCTCTTCAAGAAGGATCTCGGCGTTGGCGGTCATGTTGGCTTTGAGTTCGCCGCCGGGGTTGTCGATGGAGACGCGGACCTCGAAGGTGGTGACGTTGTCTTTCTCGACGCCGAGCGGGGCGATCTTAGTTACCTTGCCCTGGAAGGTCTTGTCCTTGAAGGACTCGACCTTGATGCGGGCAGCCTGACCGAGGTAGACCCTGCCGATGTCGGACTCGTCGACTTTGCCCTGGACGTAGACCTGACTGGTGTCTCCGATGGTCATGACGAGGGTAGCGGTGGAACCGAGAACAAGGATGGAGCTGACGGCGTCGCCAATCTCAACGTCCCGGGAGAGGATGGTTCCCTCCATGGGGGAGGTGATGGTGGTGTAGCTGAGCTGTTCTTCGAGTTGCTTGAGGGAGGCCTGGTTCTGGGCGACCTGCGCCTCGGCCTGGCGGAGCTTGGAGCTGTCGACGCTGATTTGCGAGACGGCTTTGTCGCGGGTGTTGGCGGCTGCGAGATATTTCTGTTGCGCGTCATCGAGCGACTGCTGCGAGACGACTCCCTGTTTCGACATCTGGAGGTTGCGCTCGTAGGTGTTTTTGTACATGGGAAGGTCGGGGGCTTCGGCGTTGACCTTGTCGTACTGGATTGAGGCTGCAGCGGCGCGGGCGTTGGATTCGGCGGCGGCGAGCTGGGCCTTCTGGGCGGCTACCTGATCGAGGATCTCCTGCTGGTCGAGTTGGGCGAGGACCTGCCCCTGCTTGACGTTATTGTTGATGTCGACGTCAAGGCGTGTGACGATGCCGGAGGCTTTGGATTTGACCTCGACTTTGGTGATGGGCTGGACCTTGCCGGTGGCGACGACAGAGCGGGCGATGTCTCCGGTCTCGGCTTTGGCAAGCTGAGACGGCTCAAACTTGGTGGTGTTGCCGCGGGCTGCGACTGCGATGCCAAGGGCAACTGCCACGACAAGGACAATGAGACCTGTCCAGAGCCAGAATTTACGTTTGGATTTACGCTGTGTGGCCAAAGGGTGCTCCCATTTGTTCGGTTAGTGAGTCGTCTCGGAGTGTGGTTACGCAAGAAGGTACCGCACGGTTCCATCGACGGGGGAGAAAGTTGCAGCGCCGGACTCAAAAGACGCTACATGGGTGTTTTTTGGACGTTGTGGCGTGTCAGGGAGGAAGCTCTCGGGAGGAGTTGCATGTATGAATTTTACGCGTATTTGCGGAGGACGCCCAGAACCTTGCCCTGAATGCTGACGCTGGCGGCCGGGGCGTAGATGGGGGACATTTCAGTGTTGGAGGGTTGCAGGCGAACCATGCTGCCTTCGCGGTAAAAACGCTTGAGGGTAGCGTCGGAACCGTCGACGAGGGCGACGATGATCTCGCCTTCACGGGCGGTTCGCGTGCGCTCGACCAGGACGTAGTCGCCGGAGACGATGTGCTCGTCGCGCATGGAGTCGCCACGGACTTCGAGGGCGAAGACCTCGCGGTTGCCGATGATGTCGGAGAGAGAGATGCTTTCCGCGGTCTCAATAGCCTCGACTGGCTGGCCGGCGGCGATTCTACCCATGAGGGGGAGGCGATCGGAGCCTTTTTTGCTGCTGCGCGCGGGAAGGACATCGATCGAACGACTGCGATTGTGGGCTCTCTGGAGAAGACCTTTGTTCTGCAAATTCGTAACGTGCTTGTGCACGGTGGCGAGTGAGCTGAGGCCCAGTCCATTGGCGATCTCCTCGTAGGAGGGGGAGTATCCGTTTTTCTGGGTGAAGCTGGAGAGAAAGTCGAGGACTTCCTTTTGCCGTCTCGTAATTGCCATGCGCATGATTGTAGCGAATAAAAGGCGAATTGCAAGCGCTTAAATTAAGCCGGGTCATTTCTTGCTACTGGGTACATCCGCATGGTGTGCCTCTGACTGCGCACAATTCCCATTTTGAAATTGCTTGCGCAAGAACTTGCAAAGATTTCTTGTAAAGCTGCGCGGGATGCACCAAGGTAATGACAACACAGCCGGATTAGTAATGTAACTACTGGCTATCGCGATGACTTTGGGTTTGGAGGATGAATGCGGGTCTTGATTGTTGAGGATGATGCTGCACTTGGTTTGTTTCTGCAAAAGGGGTTGAAGCTTGAGGGCCATGAGGTGTCCTGGGTTGGGGATGGCGAGGCGGCGCTGAGTTACGCCGCAGAGCATCGACCGGATCTGATTGTGCTGGACCTGAGCCTTCCGCGAAAAGATGGGACCGAGGTTCTGGCGGAGTTGCGCGGGCGATTCGATGAGACGGCGGTGCTGGTGTTGACGGGAAGAAGCCAGGTGGAGGAGCGCGTGAAGTGCCTGAATCTTGGGGCCGATGACTGCTTGTTGAAGCCTTTCAGCTTTCATGAGTTGACGGCGCGGTGCCGGGCGCTTTTGCGGCGGCGGGAGCAGTTCAGCGATCCGGTGTTGCGGCATGGCGATGTTGAATTGAACCGCATGGAACGCCGGGTGGTGCGAAATGGGCGGCTCGTAGAGCTCACTGTGAAGGAGTTTTCGCTGCTGGAGTATTTGCTGCAGAGGCGGGGGCAGTGCTGCAGCCGGAGCGAGTTGCTGAGGGAGGTTTGGCAGATGTCTCCGGATGCCGGAACCAATGTGGTGGATGTGTACGTGAACTATCTGCGGAAGAAACTGGGAGCGGCGAGCGCCGATGGCGATGATGGTTCCGTGATTGAGACGGTGCGGGGCGAGGGCTACCGCATGGGCGTTGGCAGGATAGCGATGCGGGCGGGCGATTTCCCCTCGAGTGCGGCGTTTGCCGGTGCCTGAGATTACTCAATATGACGGCCGCACGGAGTTAGTGGAACGGATCGATCTGGCACTGCACGGTCTTTGCCAGCCATTAACGGTGTTGCAGTGCCGGTTGGCGCTGGGAGAGTTGATGGGCAATCCGGACGCGATGCGAGAGGCAATTCGGGAAGGGTTGCAGGAGTGCGCACGGATGAACAAGACAGTTGGAACAATGCGAGCGATGTTGCAACAGGTCATGGTGGCTACTGACAACGAGAGGGTAGGGTGAGCAAGATGAATATGGGACGGGATATGGTATCGAACGACGAAGCGGCGGAGGTCGCCGGGATGCGCACAGTTGTGTTGGCGAGTGCGGACGCAGGATTGCGGCAGAGGCTGCGCACCTCGCTCACTGGACTGCGGTGGCAAGTGCGTGAGGCTGCCGGCGGCGCAGAGGCGATGGCGCAGTTGGAGGACTCACGATCGGAGGCTCTGCTGGTGGACAGTTGGCTTCCGGACCTTGAGGTGGGTGAGTTTGCGACGGTGATTCGCATGCTGTATCCGTCGATGGAACTGTTGCGTGTGGATGGGGGAGTCGATGGCGGAGCGCGGAGCCCGAGGCGGAATGAGTTGCTGCACGCTCTTCGGGAGGCGCAGAACGCTCCTCTGAACGATACGTCGACGTGGGCCGCGGCTCAGGATACGGTGCCGGTTGCGCCGAAGACGTTTGCGCGGGCGGCATTGCCGTTGCGGAAGGACTATGGTCTCGATGAGCCGCAGCCGCGTGCGCGGGACGAGGAGGCGCGACTAGACTCGGCGCGGCAGGCATTGTCGGTGCTGATGGGACGGCCTGAGACAGCGCGGCCGGTGGCACAGAGAGAACCGATGTTGCCGGAGATGGTTGGGACGAGTGAACCGATGCGGGAACTGGCACGGCTGATTCGGCTGGTGGCGCCGCGGTCGACGACTGTCTTGATTGAAGGAGAGACGGGGACGGGAAAAGAGGTTGTTGCGCGAGCCGTGCACCGATTGAGCGAGCGGGCGGGTAAACCTTTTGCGGTGTTGAATTGCGCGGCGATTCCGGAGGCGTTACTTGAGGCCGAATTGTTTGGACATACTCGCGGGGCGTTTACGGGAGCGGTGCAGTCGCGGACGGGGCGGATCGAGGCGGCCAATGGCGGGACGCTGTTTCTCGATGAGATTGGCGAGATGCCAATGGCGCTGCAGGCGAAGATGTTGCGGTTTCTGGAGTGCGGCGAACTGCAACGAGTGGGGGATAACGAGACGATGCGAGTCGATGTGCGGGTGATCGCCGCGACGCATCAACCGCTGGAGAGACTGGCTTCCAGCACAGGGGCTGAGCGAACGTTTCGACTGGATCTTTATCATCGGCTTGCGGTCTTTCCGGTGGAGGTGCCTGCACTGCGGGAGAGGATGGACGATCTGAGATCTCTGTCCGAATATTTCCTGGAACAGATGGGAAAGGAGATGCCGCGGAAACGATTGACGGGGGAGGCTTTGGCGAAGCTTCATGAACATACCTGGCCGGGAAATGTGCGGGAGTTAATGCATGTGCTCGAACGCGGCGCAATCCTTGCCGGAGACAGGATGGAGATTGGGACCGACGAGATTCGATTTCGGAGAGTGACGCGGGGATAAGTTTTCGTCGCTGCATTAAATCGTGTGAATAAGAGCGCTCTCATTTGAGGGCGCTTTGCTTTGGTGGCTGGACTGCATGTGTCCTAGCGTGGAGGTGACGCGATGCAGACGACGACGGGGCTGAGCGATGCGCTGGGGCAATACCTGGATCTGACCAGCCGCCAGTTGCAGTTGACGGCCAGCAATATGGCCAATGTAGATACTCCTGGTTTCAAAACGCAGGGGTTCGATTTTGAGCAGGAGTTTGCGCGGCAGTTGAATGACACTGCTGGGGCGACGGGACTCGAGGGCGCGCAGGTTTCCGCGCAGGATGTGGACGGCCTGGTGGCTCGGCCCGATGGAAACAATGTGTCGATGGACCGCGAGGGATTGCAATTGGCGAAGGCGCAGATGCAGTTCAAGCTTGGGGTTCAGTTGTTGAAGGGTGAGTTTTCCTCTGTGATGAGTGCAATTCATATGGATACGAAATAACGATGAATCTTTTTGGGGTAATGGATGTGAGCGGTTCTGCGCTGCAAGCAGAGCGGGTGCGGGCTGAGGTGGTGGCTTCGAATATGGCCAATGCCGAGACGACGCGGACGCCGGATGGTGGCCCTTATCAGCGGCATCATGTGGTGTTTCAGGCCCAGGACGGCGGGAGTTTTCAGGATTCGCTGGTGAGCCAGATGAATGGTAGTTTGCATGGTTCTGCCGGGAGCGGGCTTGGAAGTGCGCCTGCTGCATTCGGTGGCGGTTTGACGGCGGCGAACGGTGCACCGGGAGGCGTGGCTGTGGCCGGAGTCATCAGCGATGCAAGCGCACCGCTTCAACGGTATGACCCGGATCATCCTGATGCTGGACCGGATGGGTTTGTGGCGTATCCGGATATCAATCCACTGACGGAGATGGTGGATCTGATGGGCGCGACGCGATCGTATGGAATGAATGCTTCGGCGATCCAGGCGGAAAAGGGAATGTTTTCGTCGTCGCTCGATCTCTTGAAGTAGGGCTGCCTGTTGGCACGCAACCTGGAACAAAAAAATCTGAGGAGGAAGTGTGAGCGTAATGTTTGGTGGTTCAGGAGCGGTGGGTGGGTTGAGTGCAGGAGTCGTGAATGATGGCTTTTTGAGCGATGCAGGTGTCAGCGCCACCAGCACCGGCGCCTCTACGGGCGTACCGTTCGCTGGGATGTTTCAGTCGATGGTGCAACAGACGAGTGCTCTGGATCAGAAGGCGTCGCAGGCGGTGACAGGGCTGCTGAATGGCTCTGGCGTGGAGATTCACGACGCGATGATTGCGACGCAGAAGGCGAGTATGGCGTTTGAGTTGGCGCTTCAGGTCCGCAATAAAGCTGTTGGCGCGTATCAGCAGATGATGGGCATGCAGTTTTAGAGTTTCCGACTTTTCGGGTTGAAGAGATGCTGAGGCGAGATGGCAGAGACAGAGCAGACGAGTGGAACGGGAATGATGCAGCGAGCGGGACAGCCCGTCGCCGGTGCGGCGGCAGCGGGGCCGATGGAGAAGGGTCTGGCGATAGCATCTGCGCTGCGCGACCGGCTGATGGCGATGCCGGCAGGGAAGCGAACATGGCTGATTGCGTCGGCGGTTTTTCTGGCTGCGATGTGTGCGGCGATGGTCTGGTTTGCCGGACGGCCTGACTGGCGGGTGTTGTTCAGCGGACTCGATGGCAAGGATGTACAGCAGGTGTCGCAGGAGTTGGCGGCGGCGGGGATTCCGTATGAGACGACGGCAGATGGCGCGGGAGTGCAGGTGCCGGCGGAGATGCTGGATAAAGCTCGCATGGAGGTGGCGGCGAAGGGTATGCCGCAGACGGGGCGGTTGGGATTCGAGCTGTTTGATAAACCGAACTGGGTGGGGAGCGAGTTTGACGAACGTGTGAACTATCAGCGGGCGCTGGAGGGTGAGTTGGAGCATACGATTGGAACCTTAGGGGTGGTGAAATCGGCGCGCGTGCATCTGGTGCTGCCGCAGGCTTCGTTGTTTGCGGCTGAGGAGAAGATGGCTAAGGCTTCCGTCGTGCTGAAGCTGAAACGGCCATCGGTCGATCCGGAGCAGGCCGATGCGATTCGCAGCCTGGTGGCAGGTTCCGTGGAGAGCCTGAGCGTGGACCAGGTGACGCTGGTGGACGCGGACGGACGAGTGAACTTCAAGCAACGATCGGGTAACGCTGCTGAGGCGGATGCAGAGGAGGCCATGGAGGCGAAGCTTGTGGCGATGCTCGAACCACTTGCGGGGCGCGACAATGTGCGGGCGACGGTGAATGTGAGTTATGACGAAGGCAGCGAAGAGCGAACCGACGAGGTTTACGACCCTGGCCAGGTGGCGGCGCTGACTATGCAGAAGAGTGACCAGACCTCGACACCGCGCGGGCTAACTTCCGGAGTTCCGGGGACCGCGAGTAACTCTCCTGCAGGTTCACCAGAGGGTTCGGTTGCGGGTTCCCAGGCAGCGGCTGCGCCAGGTACGCCACCGTTGCTGCAGAAGCAGGCGTTGCCGGTCTATCCGCAGCAGGGCGCGGGGCAAGGCCAAACTCTCCATGAAGAGAATGGGACCTACGGAGTTACAAAACATCTGGTGCATATTGAGCAGGCTCCGGGACGAGTCAAGCGCGTGTCGGCGGCTGTCGTTGTGAATGATCGCAGTATGACTGAAGGAACGGGGAAGCTTGAGCATGTGGTGTGGAAGCCGCGGAGCGCGGAGGAGATGCATCGCCTGGAGGAGCTGGCTCAGGCTGCCGTGGGTTACGACGTGCAACGCGGAG
>Ga0208193_1000623_pt1 | contig 18023 bp, 14 predicted proteins | sample June2015DPH_17_2_FD_184716 | JGI IMG/M metagenome (GOLD analysis project Ga0208193, IMG submission 184716) | Peatland microbial communities from SPRUCE experiment site at the Marcell Experimental Forest, Minnesota, USA - June2015DPH_17_10... | ecosystem: Environmental > Terrestrial > Soil >... | reverse complement strand
CTTCAACACATTGCGATCCGGCCGCGGTTCGTCATCGGCGCTCATGTAATTCTCGAACAGATATATGAGTAGATCGAGAACGTTATCTTTCACCTCCGGCTCCTAACGACTCGGGAATAGCGGCCCCCGGGGGCGGCCTGAACGTGGCCTTCGAGTTCGAGGATCAGCATCATCGAGGACACGGCTTCTGGTTTGAATCCGGTACGAACGACCAAAAGATCGAGGTCCGTGGGATCAAAGCCGAGCGCATCTAACAAGATTTTGTGTTCCTTGTCCATGCCCGACGCGGGAATCGCCGCCGTGGAGGGCCCGGCCGGGGCTCCCGCGCCCGCACCGAAGAATGCGAAAAAGTTCAACTCGTTCAGTATGTCATGCGCTGTTTCGGTCAGTTTTGCACCCTGCCGAATCAGTTCGTGACAGCCGCTGCTCAGGGGGCTATGTATCGAGCCGGGAACCGCGAACAGCTCGCGCCCGAGGTCGCCCGCCAGCCGGGCGGTGATCAAGGAGCCGCTTCTGCGCGCGGCTTCGACCACCAAAGCCCCGAGGCTCAGGCCCGCAATGAGGCTGTTCCGCTGCGGGAAATTCTCCGCCCGAGGCGGAGTTCCGAGCGGGAAACCGCTGAGCAGGGCGCCTCTGTGCTGAATCTCCAGGCTCAGGGGGAGATTGCACCGTGGATAAATGACATCCGCTCCCGACCCAAGAACGGCCAGGGTGACTCCCTGCGCCCTGAGCGCTCCGTGGTGCGCCGCGCTGTCGATGCCGGCGGCGAGTCCGCTGGTGATGGCGAGTCCTCGGGCGGCCAGATATTCGGCGAATTCCTGGGCGGTTGCCAAACCCTGCGGGGTGGGATTGCGGCTGCCGACGATGGCCAACTGCGGATCGTTCAAGACGTCGACGTTGCCGGCGACGTACAGTGCAATGGGATGACGCCCCGCTTCGCGCAACAAGGCCGGGTAACGAGGATCGGTATAAGGCACGACATGATGCCGGGAGTCCTCGAGCCAGGCCCGTTCCGCCGGACTCGGTGCAGCCCGTGCACTCGTCAAGAATCCGCGCGCCGCCGCCGGCACGCCGGCCCGTTCGCGCGATGCATCGGATGCCTGGATGAAACCCTGCGCCGTCCCGAAAATCTCGAGCGCCCGACTCAGACTGTGAATGTCCAGCGCGGGCGCGCGCGTCAGTGTCACCCAAGCCGAGGACTCCTCGCTCAATCCCATCGCGCCGATTATCGGTCGGGCGCCGCGTCGGCACTCCTAGAGATTCTAGCGGCAATATGCAGATTCACACGACCGACCCGCAGTCACGCCGCACCCAAAGCTTCGCGGCCGCGAACTCCGGCCAGTACTCCGTCAAGCCAGAGCTTTACGCACTGGTACAGCATGGAGGTCGGGGTGAGGGTATCGCATTCCCTTTCATCAAGATTTATGAAAGGGAATGCGATACCCTCACCCCAACCCCCCACGCTACGAGTGCCGAAAGACCTTGCTTGACGAGAGGTTGAGGCCCTAGGGGTTCTCGACCAGATCACCCACGTGCATGACGTTCGTGGCCTCCATGATGAGCCCGTAGCTCAAATGCTCGAAGGTCTTGAACACCATGAAGGTCCCGGTTCGTTCATCCGGGAGCCGCACTTTCTTGGCACCCAGGTGCGACACCGACATAAAGCCCTTGTTTGCGTTATCGGCAATAACCTGACCGTATTCGTATATGGCCAGCACATTGCCCGGCACGAGCCCGTCGCCGGCGCCGCGATTGATGGCCACCACTTCGTACTGACCAATGACGGTCACGCCGTTGGATACGGCAATGATGCGGCCGCTCGTCTTGGTCTTCGGCGCGCTGGGAATGAAATCGAGAGGGACGTCGACGCCGCCGGCGATCAATTTATCTCCCGGCTCGGTTTCACGCACCGATTCGGTCATTAGGAGAGTGGTCGGATCGCCGCCGCGGGTGACGTGGCCGGCGCCGGTAAAGACACCGTCGTAGCCCACGATGCGGTTGTCGTCAGGGTCGACCAAGGGGTCGCCGACATGCACCACGTTGTAATGCGTGCCGGGCACCGCGGGATCGGAAAATCCGCGCGCATACACGGTATCGCCTTCAGACATGGCCACATGCAGATCGCGGGTAGCCAGCACGTACGGGGCGGTCTTGATTTGCTCCTTCGTGAGAACCGAGGGCTTGGACATGAAGGCGGCCACGGTCTCATAGGGGATGGCGGTGACGGCGCCTTCCAGCGGTTCGCTGCGGATTCGGGGCGTCACTCGAGCGGAATCTCCGCGCTCCAAGCCGCGCTGCAACACGATGGTGGGCTTGCCTTCGATATAGACCAGTCGCAGGGTATCGCCGGGATAGATCAGGTGCGGGTTTTGAACATGGGGGTTGACCTGCCAGATCTCCGGCCAATACCACGGGTCGCGCAGGAACACCTTGGCGATGCCCCACAAGGTATCGCCACGCTTCACGACATAGCTGTCGGGGGCGTTGGGGTTCAGCGCCAAGCCGCCCTGCGGCGCATCGGGCGGGGGTGCCGTGGAGGGACCCGCATCGATCGCCGCTTCCATCGCCGTTCGATCGTCGCCGACCGGCGTGCCTTGAACCGCAGCGTCGGGCTCGGTTGCCGCCGGCGCCTGCACCGTCTGGGGCCGCTGCGTCTGGCAACCGGCCAAGACCGCCACCGACAGAGTGAGGGCAATTAATTGATGACCTTGCATTCGTTTCGCTCCCTTGCCACAGCTTATGGTCGCTGACCGACTGGTATACTGCTGACCTGCCGCCAAAGACTGGGACGTAGCGCCCGGTTTTGCCGTCTGCCGGCAGATGCGGCTGCCAATACGGGCATTAAGTTAAGCAGCGCCGGAACTTTAGCAACATTCTCAAGCCAAAAACACGACATTGCTCTCATAACTCCCATGACAAAGCTCGTAATTCTGGAGTATCCCGATCCTAGGCTGCGCAAGCAGGCCGCACCGGTCGCGGTGGTCGATGATGCATTGCGGCAATTAATAGATAACATGCTCGAGACCATGTACGCGGCCAGGGGCGTAGGTCTGGCCGCTACCCAGGTCGATGTGCACAAGCGCCTGATCGTTCTCGACATAAGCGAGACGCGGGATCAGCCGCTGGTGTTCATCAATCCCGAGCTGCTGAAGGCCGAGGGCTCCGGCCCCGGGGAAGAGGGCTGCCTATCCCTGCCAGGCATATACGACAAGTTGACGCGCGCCACGCATATTCGCGTGCGGGCATTGGGCCGCGACGGCGCGCCTTTCGAGATGGATGCCGAAGGGATGCTGGCCGTCTGCATCCAGCACGAGATGGATCATCTCGAAGGCAAGCTATTCGTCGACTATCTGTCGGAACTGAAGCGCCAGCTGATTCGTCGGCGCCTGGAAAAAGAGCGCAAGCAGCGATACAGGGAGCCGGTTTTGAACGCTCCCGCGCCGGCTCTTTAGGTCCTTGAGCACGGATCTTCCTGTCCTGAGGCTGGGTTTCGCCGGCACGCCGGAGTTCGCCGTCCCGGCACTCGAAGCGCTGCACAGGGCGCATCGAATCTGCGCCGTATTCACTCAGCCCGACCGCCCAGCCGGCCGCGGCCAGCCCATGCATCAGAGTCCCATCAAGGCCCGGGCCGCTGAATGGGGGTTCAGCGTGCATCAACCAGCCGATTTCAAGTCTCCGGAGGCATTGGAGACCTTGCGCAGCCTGCATCTCGACGCATTGGTGGTCGTTGCCTATGGCTTGATTCTGCCGCCCGCCGCGCTGCAGTGTCCTAGTCTGGGCTGCATCAACATCCATGCCTCGTTGCTGCCGCGCTGGCGAGGGGCGGCGCCGATCCAGCGGGCGCTGCTGGCGGGAGACGCGAAGACCGGCGTGACCATCATGCGCATGGAGGCGGGTCTCGATACGGGGCCCATGTTGGCGGTCCGCGAAATGGACATCGGTGCGCGCGACACTGCGAAGACCCTGCATGACAGGCTCGCGCGGGTCGGCGCCGAACTCATCGGCGAAACGCTCGATGGGCTCGCCCGAGGCCGCGTCCGCGAGGTGCCGCAGCCCTCCGCCGGCATCACCTACGCCGAGAAAATCAGCAAGGCTGAGGCGCTCATCGATTGGCGTCGGGATGCGCTGGAGATTTGGCGGCGCGTTCGTGCCTTCAATCCCTGGCCCATTGCCGAGACTCGGCTCGACGGCGTGCAGCTGCGTATTTGGGAGGCCGAACTGCGCGGCTCGGATGCAGAGCTGCGCGGCGGGGATGCCGGGATGCCGGAGACCGCGCCGGGAACCGTGGTCGCCGCCACTGAAGACGGCATCGACGTCGCATGCGGCCGCGGTGCTTTGCGAATCCTGCGGCTGCAGCTCGCCGGCCGCAAGCTGCTTGCCGCGCATGAGTTCATCAAGGGGCAGCGGCTTGACGGCGCGCGCTTCGCTGCGCCGTGAAGACCCCGGCCGGCAGCGCTCGTTCTCTGGCCGCCCATGCGGTGGCGCGAATTCTGCGTGAGGGTGTGACTCTCGATGCGGTGCTGAAGGATGCCTTGGCGGCCGCCGATCCCCAACTCGCACCTTCGGTGCGCTCCTTAAGCTACGGCGCGGTGCGCGGGTATTATCGTCATGAGGCGATCTTGGGCCGGCTCTTGTCGGCGCCCGTGAGGTCCTTGGATCACCTGGTGCGTGCGCTGCTCTCGGTAGCGCTCTACGAGCTCGAAGACGAAAGGACGCCCGAATATGCAGTGGTCGACGCCGCCGTGCAGACCGCAAAGGCTACGGACGCCGTGCGTGCAGCCGGGCTGATCAATGCCGTGCTGCGCCGCTATTTGCGCGAACGCGGGAGCTTGGACGCAGAAATCGCACGCAATCCGGCCACCCGTCATGCCTCACCGGTGTGGCTCGCCGATCGCTTGCGCGCCGATTGGCCGGTGCGTTGGACTCAGCTTCTGGCCGCCGGCGACGCTCAAGCCCCGATGTGGCTGCGCGTCAATAGCCGGCACGGCACGGCCGGCGAGTACCTCGAGAAACTGCGGCAGACCGGAATCGGCGCTCGCGCGGACGAGCGTGTGCCGCAGGCGCTGGTTCTGGATACGCCCTGCGACGTTCACGAGCTGCCGGGGTTCGCCCAGGGTCTGGTGTCCGTCCAGGACCTGGGTGCGCAATGTGTCGCATTTCCGTTGGGATTGGCGGCGGGGCAGCGAGTGCTCGATGCCTGCGCGGCTCCGGGCGGAAAAACCGCTCTCATGGCGGAGCGAGAACCGGACTTGGCCAAATTGGTGGCGGTGGACATAGACCCGCAGCGGCTGGCGCGCGTTCGCGACAACCTGAGCAGGGGCGAGCTGTCCGCCGAGCTGGTCGCCGGCGATGCCGGCTCGCCCGATGCCTGGTGGGACGGGGTCCCCTTCGATCGCATTTTGCTCGACGCGCCGTGCTCGGCGCTCGGGGTGATCCGCCGGCATCCTGATATACGACTGCGTAAGTCCCCGTCGGATATTGACAAATTACCCGAGTTGCAGGCACGGCTGCTGGCAGCTGCGTGGCGCCTTCTGGCACCCGGCGGCCGCCTGGTCTATGCCACTTGCACCGTGACTCGAAGCGAAAATCGCGATCTGATTGCGGGGTTTTTGCGCCGCACTCCCGATGCCGTCAGTCTGCCGGCGGAGCAATGGGAAGGCTGGCCCCACTTAGGCGAAGCCGATGGGTTCGGCCGGCAAATTCTTCCCGGAGAGGCGGGTGCCGACGGCTTCTATTATGCTGCTTTGACCAAAAGATGAACGCCGCGAGATCAAACCTCATCCACACCACCCGCCGCCGCCGCCGGCCGCCCGCAAAGTTCCTGCGGTTGGCATTGGCGGCGGTCGTTGCGACGGCGTGGATGCAGCCTTTGCAAGCCGATGGTCTGGAGGGGCGCTTCGAGGTCCGCTCCGCCGATTTGCAGCTCAAGGAGGGCGTCTATCACTTGAACGCGCACATGGAGTTGCCGGTCAGCGACGCCGTGCGCCGCGGACTTGCCGAAGGGGTGCCGCTGAGCCTCGAACTCGATCTGCAGATCGAGCGCGTGCGCCAGCTGCTGCCGAACCCGCGCATCGCGGAGCTGACCCAGCGCTACCATCTGCAATACAACGCAGTCAGCGCACGCTACATTCTGCGCAATGAAAACAGCGGCCAGCAGGAGTCGTTGAGCACCATCGACGCGGCGATCGAGCAGCTCTCCGAGGTTCGCGGCCTGCCGGTCCTGGACAAAGCCCTGGTCGCCGCCGACCGGCGCTACGAGGCCAGTGTTCGAGCCAAACTCGACTACGGTACGGTGCCATTCAGCCTGCGCTTGCTGATGTTCTGGGTCAACGACTGGCATCGCGAAAGCGACTGGTACACATGGACGCTGCAGCCGTGATCCGCAAGTACGGCGCCACAGTGCTCGGCTCGATAGGAGTCGCACTGTGGTTGGCCGCGCTCTATTTGCTCGCGTCGGCCGCGCAGAATTCGGCCGAGTTCGACCGGTGGCTGCCGTGGATATTGCTGATCAATATCTGCGGGCTGCTCACGCTGTTCGTGCTGCTCGCCGGCAAACTCGCGCACCTGGCGCGCGACTTCCGCAGGCATGTTCCGGGGTCGCGCCTGAAGGCACGCACAGTGGCGATCTTCAGCGCTCTGGCCGTGGCGCCCATTTTGGTCGTCTACTACTTTTCCCTGCAATTCATCAATCGCGGCATCGACAGCTGGTTCGAGCTGGAGGTGAGCCAGGGATTGAAGGACACGCGCGAACTCTCGCACGCCGCGCTCGAAGTGCGGGTGCGCGAATTCCTGCAGCATACCCAGGTCGTGGCCCATACCTTGTCCGCCAGCTCGGATCTCGAACTGATCGGCACGCTGGACCGGGAGCGGCGCGAAAGCACGGCGCTCGAGTTCACGATCGTGGGCGCGCAGGCGCAAATCCTCGCGACGAGCAGCGACCGTCCCATGGATTCCCTTCCCGTGCCCGCCACCGACGACATGATGCTGCAGCTGCGGCGCGGCCTGCCCTATGTGAGCTTGGACACCGACTCGGTGGGCGGCTACCTGATTCGCGCGGCGGCACCGCTCGACGCCAACGTAAACGGCAGCGGTAGCGGACGGGTATTGATCGCCTTGTATCCGGTGCCGCAGCAGCTGGGCCAGCTCGCCGACACGGTGCAGCGTTCATACACGCAATACGCGAATCTCGTGCAGCTGCGCCGGCCGCTCAAGTCGCAGGTCGTGCTCATCCTGACCTTCGTCGTGCTCATGTCGCTGATCGCAGCCGTCTACGGCGCATTCTCCGCGGCCCAGCGCCTGGTACAGCCGGTGCAGGACCTCATCGCCGGAACGCGGGCCGTGGCGAAAGGCAATTACGACACCAAGCTGCCGCTGCCGTCGCGCGATGAGCTCGGCTTTCTCATGACCTCCTTCAACGACATGACCAAGCGTCTGGCCAGGGCGCGCGAGGAAACGCGCCGCAGCCAACAGGCCGTGGAAGCCGAGCGCGCCGGTCTCGCCGTGATTCTGGCGCGACTGTCCACGGGAGTGGTGTCGCTCGAGGCGGACCTGACGATACGCACGGCGAATCAGGCGGCGAGCGCCATCCTGGAAGTGGATCTGGAGGCCGCCGTCGGCAAGCGATTCGACGAATCCATCAGCGACACGACGCTGTTTACGCAGTTTCTTGCGGCGCTCAAGTTGCACTTGGGGGCCGAAGACTTGGATTGGCGCGAGCAGGTCGAATTGCTGTCCGACTCCGGCAAGCGCGTGCTCATGTGCGCATGCACTGCGTTGCCCAACGATTTGGGCGGCGCGCCCGGCGTGGTGCTGGTATTCGACGACATCACGACCCTGCTGCAGGCGCAGCGCGACGCGGCCTGGGGCGAAGTGGCGCGCCGCCTGGCGCACGAAATCAAGAATCCGCTCACTCCCATTCAATTGTCCGCGGAGCGGATGCGACGCAAGTTCCTGGGCAGCATGAATGCGCAGGACGCGCAGATCCTCGAGCGGGCGACGCATACGATCGTGGCGCAAGTCGATGCCATGAAGCAGATGGTCAACGCCTTCAGCGAATATGCGCGCGCGCCCGATGTGCATTTCTCGCGCTTCGACCTGAACCAGCTGATCACGGAGGTGGTGGATCTTTATCGGGTCCAGGACTCGAGCGCCGACCTCAAGCTGCGGCTCGATCCGCTGCTGCCGGCCCTCTCGGCCGACCGGATGCGGATCCGGCAGATTCTCAATAATCTGGTGACCAACTCACTCGAGGCCCTCGAAGGCCGGCCGGGCGCCTGCATCGAGATCGAAACTCATGTGGCCGAGGAAGGTCCCAGACAAGTGGAGTCAGCGGCGATCGTCGTCGCCGACAATGGGCCGGGGTTCCAGCGGGACTTGATCGGCACCGTGTTCGACCCCTATGTCACTAGCAAGCCCAAGGGCACGGGTCTCGGGCTCGCGATCGTGAAGAAAATCGTCGAAGAACACGGCGGGCGTATTGAGGCGGATAATCGGCGCAGCGGCGGAGCCCGCGTGCGAATTTTGCTGCCATTGGGCGGGAGTCCGCGCTCCGCGGGCGTACGCGAGCCGCGTAAAGGTGAACACAGGAGAGAAAGGGTATGACCGCTTCGAGAATACTGGTGGTGGACGACGAGGCGGACATCCGCGGGTTGCTGAAGGAGATTCTTTCCGAGGAAGGCTACGAGGTGGAAGTCGCCGCGGACGCGACCCAGGCGCGCGCCTCGCGCGCGGCGCAGGTTCCCGATCTCGTACTGCTGGATATCTGGATGCCGGATACCGACGGCATCACTCTGCTGCGTGAATGGTCGGTGACCGACGGCTACGACTGCCCGGTCGTGATGATGTCCGGGCATGGCACGGTCGAAACCGCCGTGGAAGCCACGCGCCTGGGCGCATTCGATTTCGTCGAGAAGCCGCTGTCGCTGACCAAGCTGCTGCGTACGGTCGAGCGGGCCCTCGATGCCGGGCGCCGCAAGCGGCTGTCCGCCCGCGCCCAAGGGTCGGCGCTTGCCGTGCCCATCGGCAAGAGCAAGGCCACGCAGGCGCTGCGCGAACAGGTGCAGCACGCCGCATCCAGTGCATCGCCGGTGCTGCTGCTCGGAGAGCTGGGATCCGGACGGGAAGCCTATGCGCGCTACCTGCATTCGCTGAGCGCCCGCGCGGCGCAGCCGTTTTTCACCGTGGTCGCCGCGAGCTTGGGTGCGGACCCGACGCTGGCGCTGTTCGGCAGTGAACGGGACGGCCGCGTCGAGCTGGGTGCGCTCGACCAGGCGGCCGGAGGTTCCTTGTACCTCAACGGGCTCGAGGATTTGAACAGCGAAGCGCAGCGGGCGCTGTCAGGCGCCATCGAACAGCGGGGCTACACGCGCGTGGGCGGGCGCCAGCGACTGCCGCTCAATGTGCGCTGGATCAGCTCCGCGCAGGATTCTTTCGAGCTGCGCGCCTCTCCGGAGCCGTTCCGCCGCGATCTGGTGGCGCACCTGAACGTGATCACATTGCGCGTGCCGCCGCTGCGCGACTATGCCGAGGACGTGCCGGACCTGTTGCGGTACTACGTCGACCGCCTGGTCGACGAACAGCACCTGCCGCTGCGCCGCTTCAGCGTCGCCGCGCAGAATCGGCTGCGAAACTATCCGTGGCCCGGCAATATCGGCGAGCTGAAGAATCTGGTGCAGCGCGTGCTCATTCTGGGCGTGGGAGAGGAGATACGGCTCGAGGAGATCGAGCGCGAACTCGCTGTGAAACTGGCCGTGGACGAACCGCTCGTGAAACAGGACTTGCTCGCGCTCCCCCTGCGCGAGGCGCGCGAGCAATTCGAGCGCGCCTACCTGCAGCAACAGCTGCTGCTATGCAACGGCAAAGTGGGCCAGCTGGCCAAGCGGGTCGGCATGGAACGTACCCATTTGTACCGCAAACTTCGCGCATTAGGCGTCGATTTTCGCCAATTAGGCGACGATTAAGCCCTTCCGGCGGCAAAAGAGGACAGAAGCGGGGGTGAGGGGTATCCCATCCCCTTTCATCAAGATTTATGAAAGGGGATGGGATACCCCTCACCCCCGCTTCTGTCCCCTCTTACCGTGGGGCAGGGACTTAATCGCCGACGCGGATGACGAGAGCGTCGACGTCGGCCTTGCGCAAGATTCCCCGTAGGCGGTTGAGCTCGTCCAGATTGGAAATCGGGCCGATGCGGATCCGATGCCAGGTATCGCTGTCGACGGACACCTTTTGTACTTTGGATTCGACGCCTTGCAGCGCCAGCTGCGCGCGCACGCGGTCGGCGTCGGCGAAGTTCTTGTATGACCCAGCTTGCAGCACATAGGTCCCGCGGCGCGTCTCGGGGGCGGGCTTGATGTCCGGCCGAACATCCTTCTCCTTCTCCGGAACCACGACCTCGAATTTCGGCAGCATGTCGTAAAAAGCGTAGGACTTCGCCGGATCTTCCGGGGCCGCTTCCCCGGTTTCGCCGTCGACGGGCTCGTTGCCGTGCGGTTTCTTCTTGTCCGCCTTGGCTGCCCTCGAGATCTGGGCGTCGGGCCGATGGTCCTTGATGTACACGATGCCGGCCACGGCGAGCCCGAACACCAAGCCGCATAGAACGCCCATCCAGCCGGAAAAGCCCGCGGCCTTCTTGCGCCGGGTCTTGTAGTCGCGTGCCGCGGTCTTGGCCATCGTCCCGCCTACATCGTTTCGGGCGCGGATACGCCCAGCAGATCGAGACCGTTGCGTATCACGGTCTGCGCGGCCAGCGCGAGATCGAGCCGCGCGTTGCGCAGCTCCGCGTCTTCCACGATGAGCTGATGCGCGCTGTAGTTGGTGTGGAAGTCATTGGCCAGATCCCTCAGGTAGTGCACCAACCCATGGGGCGTGCGTTGCGCCGCGCACTGGCGCACGACTTCCGGAAATGCGCTCACGCGTTTGACCAACTGCAGCTCCTGCGGCTCGACCAGCCTGTTCAGGCAAGCAAGGCCAAGCGCCGGGTCGTGCGCCAGTCCGCGCTCCTCGAGCTGGCGCATCACGCTCGCGACGCGGGCATGCGCGTACTGAATGTAGTACACCGGATTGTCGTTGGAGCGGGATTTCGCCAGTTCCAGGTCGAAGTCCAGGTGCTGATCGTTGCTGCGCATCACGTAAAACAGGCGCGCTGCGTCGTTGCCTACCTCCCTGCGCAGATCGCGCAGCGTGACGTAGTCGCCCGAGCGCTTCGACATCTTCGCTTTCTCTCCGCCGCGGAACAACGATACGACCTGGATCAGGCGCACTTCGAAGGCCTCGGCGGGCCCGCCGAGGGCCATGAGGCCCGCGCGTAAGCGAGCGATGTAGCCATGGTGATCGGCGCCCCACACATACAGCAGATGTTCGAAGCCGCGCTCGCGCTTGTTCAGGATATAGGCGATATCCGACGCGAAATAGGTCTTCACCCCGTTCTCGCGCACCATGACGCGATCCTTCTCGTCGCCGAAGTCCGTGCTCTTGAACCACAGGGCTCCATCCTTGAGATAGGCGTGCCCCGACCGCTTCAGTGTTTCGATGGCGCGATCGATTGCGCCGCTGTCGTTCAAGGAACGCTCGGAGAACCAACAATCGAAGCTGACGCGGAATTCGGCGAGGTCCTCGCGGATGTCGGCGACGATACCGTCCAGCGACAGCCTCAATACGCGTTCGAACGCCGCGTTCCCGATGAGGGCCCGCGCACGGCCGATGACGGCGTCGATGTAAATTTCCTTGTCGCCGCCCTGGGGCTCGTCCGGCGGCAAGTTGTCGAAGACTTCCGCGGCGGCCGCTTTGAGCGCCGTGCCCTCGGCGTCGAACAGGTGGGCCGCGATCGGTGCGATGTAGTCGCCGACGTAGCCGTTCGCCGGAAATGTGAATCGTTCACCGCAGTGTTCGAGATAGCGCAGCCAGCAGCTGACCGCCAGGATATCCATCTGGCGTCCGGCGTCGTTGATGTAGTACTCGCGCTCGACCCGATATCCGACAGCCTCCAGCAGATTCGCAAGCGATGCGCCGTAGGCGGCATGCCTGCCGTGGGCGACGTGCAGGGGTCCCGTCGGGTTCGCCGACACGAATTCCACCTGCACTGATTTCCCGGCTCCGATCAGGGAGCGGCCGTATTGCCGCCCGTCCCGCAGCACCGTGCCGATTTCGGCGTAATAGGCGTCCTTGGATAGAAAGAAATTGATGAAGCCGGCGCCGGCGATGTCGACTTTGGCGATCGCCGCGCTGGGCGGCAGCGCACGCACCAGCGCCTCCGCCAGTTTGCGCGGATTCTGGCGCGTCGCCTTGGCGAGCCGCATCGCGAGATTGCTCGCAAAATCGCCGTGTTGTGCGTCGCGCGTAGTCTCGACCTCGATGCTTACGCCGCGCGCGGCCGCAGGCACCGAGTCTTCAGGCAGGGCGGTGAGCGCTTGCGCGAGCAATTCTTCGATCAAAGTCTTCAAGGCGAATCCTGAGGGTCCGGAGTACAAAGGGTCGGCAGTTTACCGCAATCTTCTCAATCTACTTCGAGCGGATCCACGTCGATCGACCAGCGCAGGCCGGGGACCTTGGGCAGCTTCTCCACCTGAGGCAGCCAACCCTTCAGAAAGCGCTGCAGCGTGGACCGAGCGGCGGTCTCGATGAGCAGATGCGCGCGAAAGTGATCGGCGCGGCGCGCAATCAACGCGATGGCGGGCCCCAGCACCTGGACAGTGGGTTCGCTCAGCGAGCGGCTCGCATCGGCGGCCGCGCGCAGAAACGCGTCCAATCCGGCGCTGTCCTTGGCCTCCGCGCGCAGCATGGCGAGCCGTGAGTAGGGCGGCCAGCCGGCCTCGCGGCGCTCCGCCAGGGCGCTGGCCGAAAACCCTTCGTAGCCTTCCCGCAGCAGTCGATTCAGCAGCGGATGTTCCGGAAACTGTGTTTGGATCAAGACCTCCCCGGCCCGCGTTTCGCGCCCCGCGCGGCCGGCGACTTGCGTGATGGTTTGAGCGAGACGCTCGGTGGCGCGAAAATCGCTGGCGAACAGTCCCTGATCGGCGTCCAGGATCACGACCAGGCTGACCTCGGGGAAGTGATGTCCCTTGGTGAGCATTTGAGTGCCGATGAGAATCCGCGCTTCGCCGCTGTGCACCCGGTCGAGCACGGTCTGCACCGCGCCGCGCGCGGACGCCGTATCTCGATCCAGCCTTGCCAGCGGCGCTTGCGGGAACAACCGGGCCAAGGTCTCTTCGACGCGCTCGGTGCCCTGACCCACCGGATTCAATGCCTGGCCGCAGCTGCCGCAAGTCGTGGGAACGGCGCTCTGCGCGCCGCAGTGATGGCAGCGCAGCTGTTGCGCGCGGCGGTGCAAGGTCATCCGAGCATCGCAATGCGCGCAGGGCGCGACCCAGCCGCAGGCGCTGCAAAATAAGCTCGGGGCATATCCACGGCGGTTCAGGAACACGATGATTTGGCCGCCCGCCTTCAGGTGATGCTCCATGGCCTGCACGGCCGGCGTCGACAAACCCTGATCGGAGGCGTGCCGGCGCAGATCCACCAGCGACATGTGCGGCGCTCGCGCCGCCCCCGGGCGCTGCGGCAGCAGATGCTTTGCGTAGCGCCCGGTCGCCGCATTCTCCAGGGTTTCCAGGGACGGTGTTGCGGAGCCGAGCACGATGGGCACCCCGGCACGCCGGGCCCTCACCACCGCGAGATCGCGCGCGGAATACCGAAACCCTTCCTGCTGCTTGTACGAGGCATCGTGTTCCTCATCGACCACGATGAGCGCGAGCTTGGGCAGGGAAGTGAACACCGCGGAACGGGTTCCAATGATGATTCGCGCCTGGCCGCCATGCGCCGCCCTCCAGGCGTCGCGGCGCTCGCTGTCCGCGAGGCCCGAGTGCACCACCATCACTCCGGAGCTGAAGCGGCGGCGGAAGCGATCGACCAGCTGCGGTGTCAATGAGATCTCGGGCACCAGCACCAGAGCTTGGCGGCCATCCGCGATCGCGGCGGCAATGACGCGCAAGTACACTTCGGTCTTGCCGCTGCCGGTCACGCCGTGGATCAGGTGCGCGGTAAAGCCCGGCAGGGACGCGACTATGGCGGCAACGCTGAGTTCCTGTGCCTGGGTGAGAGTCACTTCGCTGGGACGCGACTCCAGCGCCGCGGGGCTTGGAGCGATGGTTTCCGCGATGACCCAGCCGCGCGCCGCCAGCGTGCGCAGCTGTGCGGACTTGAACTCCGCGGCGATTTCCTGGGCCGTGGCACGCCCTCGGCTCTCGAGCCAGGCGAGCAGAGCTCGCTGCTGAGGGGCGCGCCGAGTCGTTGGATTCGCCAGTTCCTGCCGTCCGGACTCGCTCAGGAACCACCACTGGATCGTCTCGAGCGCAGGCTGACCCGCCCGCAGGCTGACCGGGAGTGCTGCAGCGAACACTTCACCCAGAGGGTGGTGGTAGTACTCCGCCGCCCAGCGCAGCATATCGAAGGTGACTGGATCGAGAATCGGAACCTGGTCCAATATGCCGAGCGCCGCCTTCAGCTTCGGAGCAGCGACGCCCGACTCGGAGGCGACGCCAACCAAGATGCCGACCAACTGGCGGCGGCCAAAAGGCACTCGCACTCGCACGCCGAGGGGAGGCGCCTCATGCGAACCCTGGCCGACGAACTCCGCGGGCGGGCGGTAATCGAAGACACGGCGCAGCGGAGTATCCACGGCGATATGAAAAATCATGGTTCTTTTGTCCACAAAACTTGTGGATAAGTCTGTTGAGAAGCCGGGATCATCGGTCTTAAGTGCCCGTTCCGTTTCGAGTCCTTTCCAAATTGGTGAAAAAGTGTCCGAAATAGAATTGAATCTTTTAAATTCAATAAGTTACGACACCCTCTAGATCCCGCACTGAGGTGTTGGCTCAAAATATTGCAATGGATGTCACATGCGGTGTGCGTAAGTCGCTGATCTTGCGCAAACCCCCCGCCGTCAACCGCTGCGGCCGACGAGCGTTTATACCTGGAACGACGACGATCCGTCGACGTTGAGAGGACGAGGCATGCCACCCTTTGATACGCTGAACTCCGCTTGGATGGTCTGGGATGGTCCCGCTCCGGCACCGGAGGAAGCGGTTCTGGAGTACACGCGAGAACTCGAGAAATTCTTGGCTGAGATCGAGCGCCGCGCGTTTCGCATGGCGCAGGTCGCGCTTCGCGACCCCGACGACGCGATGGACGTGGTGCAGGACGCGATGCTCAAGCTGGCGCGCAACTACGCGTCGCGCCCGAGCGCCGAATGGCGGCCTTTGTTTTATCGGATACTGGAAAACGGAATACGCGACCTGCAACGGCGCCGGTCGGTGCGCAAGCGCTTCATGGCCTGGCTGCCGAGCGCGAAGCAAGATCCCGACAACGAGGCCCAGGATCCGTTGGAGACCGTCCCGGACGCGTCTCCTGCGGTTCCCGAGGTGCTGATGAGGGATCAGGCCATGCTCAAGCTGGAAACGTCGCTTCAGGCGTTGCCGGCGCGGCAGCGGCAGGCTTTCATGCTGCGCAATTTCGAAGGTTTGGATGTCGCGGGGACGGCGGCTGCCATGGGATGCTCGGAAGGCAGCGTCAAGACGCATTACTCGCGTGCGGTGCACACCCTGCGCGATCAGCTGGGCGAGGTGTGGTGATGGACGATAAATCACGAGAGTCCTTCGAGGAGCGCAGCCGCGCGCTGTTCCACGACAGCGTCGAGGGCTTGGACTTCGCACTGCGTTCGCGCCTCACCCAGGCGCGCCATGCTGCGGTCGAGGCCGCGTCCACCCGCCGCCGGCCCTGGTTTTTTCGCCTCGGCGTATGGACGCCGACGGCCGGCGTGACTGCCGCCGCGGTTCTCGGCGTGTTCCTGTGGGTGGGGTCGCCATTGGGTCAGCACGCCGTTACAGTAGCTGATGGTCAGCCGAATCTCGAAGATTTGGATATCGTGGCGTCGTCCGAAGGGTCGGGCGACGCCATGGACATGCTGCAAGACGATATCGACTTCTATGATTGGGCGGACAAGGCCGCTAATTCAGGATCGTCAACCTCGAGTTGAATCTCAATTAATGAGAGGTAGGCATTGGCTGTTGACCGGCGTGCTCGTGTGCGCCGCCGCCGCAGCCCAGCCGCCTCCGTCAACGTCGGGGGCGCAGCAATCGCCTTCGCCGGGAACGCGGCCGCCGCCGGCGGCGCAGTCCCCGTCGCAGAGCGCGCCCGATAACGATTTTATCGAGTTCTTGGGCGCGGACGATGTGGGTGATGCAGCTTGGTGGGAGTTCTTGAAGAAGGCGCCGCCGCGAGGGGAGAATGCTCCCCCCGCAACGCCGCCGCAGGATGCAAAGCAATGATACGGGCGTTGTTGGTGTGTGCAGGTCTGTTTCTCGCGGCGAGCAGTGTCGCGCAGATCCCTGCTGCGCCCGAGCCGGCGCCCGCTCCCGCCACCGCGCCGGCTCCTGCCGCCGCGCCCGCCGCTCCGCGGGCATGGTCTTCGATGTCGCCTCAACAGCAAGAATTGCTGCATGGCTATCAGGACAAGTGGGACAGTTTGCCTCCGGAGCGCCAACAGGCGCTGGCCAGGGGCAGCCAGCGGTGGCTCTCCATGACGCCGGCGCAGCGATCGAGCGCGCAGCAGCGTTTCGCTCAGTGGCGAGCCATGCCGCCGGAGCAGCGCGAGGTACTGCGCCAGCGCTGGCAGCAATTCAAGGCCATGCCGCCGGACCAGCAGCAGCGCGTACGCGAATCTTTCAACCGGTTCCGGCAAATGTCGCCCGAAAGGCGCATGGAATTGCGCAGACAGTGGCGTCAGATGACTCCGGAGCAGCGCCGCAGAGGCACGCAGAGAGCGGCGCCGCCGGCGCGGCGCAGCCAGCGGTAAAGTTCACGGGTGATAGCTCCGTTCGGCATGCGCCTGCACATCCTGCGGGCTGAATAGAACGTCACGGAAGCGGCCTTTGGTGAACATCAGCGCTTGATCCGTGAAGTGAGGTGAGGCGGGATCGCCGCTTTCACCGCCGCTCATGATGGCCTTGGCATGAATGACGGGGCCGAATTCCACCGCCGCGACGAAGCTGTTGCCCACGGATCCGTAGATTTTCCGGGTCGTGCGCGGGTAGGCGGAATCGAATGACGCCAAAGCACCCCAGTTGCCCGGGGCGAAGCCCACCGGCAGGCTGGGTTTGGCATCATCGAACGGCTGAACGATGTCGTCGGTCAATCGCTGGTAGCGATTGATCTCGCCCCAGGGCGTCTGCCACCGGCCGAAGTCATGCTGCAATCTTGCAACGGCCGCGACCAAGCTCTCGATGCGCTCGGCGGCGGTCAAATGGCCGACCAAGTAGTCATAAACCGGTTCGTACGCGTCCCGGGCCTCGGGACCTTTGCGATTCAGCAGCTCCTGGCCCCAGAAGATGGCGAGCGCGGTCGGCACCGAATCCGCCGCGGTGCGCCGGTCCCAGGTTCGCAAGGCTTTGATGGGCTCTTCGAGGCCGGCGCGCCGCGGATCGTTTGCAGCCAATCCATCGAAGTCCTTGAATAGCGGCGGCAGCAGCACGTCGAAGGCGGTGAGGTGGCTGTCGTAACCCGCGGCGATCAGGCTGTCCAAAGTCACGCCGTGAATGTTTGTCAGTACCTCGACGGCGTGAATGCCGCGAGGATTCTCACCCTTGGTCCACATGTAGGCCGGATAGTCCTGACGCTTCGGGCTCGCCGCGCCCGCGGCGGAGAAGGGCCAGTTATTGGTGTTCTGAATCCACCCCGTGCTGGGGTTCAGCAGGGTGATGGTGTCCTCGAGAGCATGCGGTCCCCGCCATTCTGTGGCGGGATCGCTGCCGTCCACCGGCCGCGTGAAATCGAACTTCGGATCGCGCTTGGGAATGAAATTTCCATGAAAATAGGCGATCGTTCCGTCGGCGTCGGCATAGACCGTGTTGTTGGAGGTGTCGGTGCGCATCTCCTGAGTCTTGCGGAAAGATACGTAGTCCTTGGTCTTGGTGCGCAAGTACGATTGCGCCAGCGCCCGCACCGGATCCTGCAGCAGCTTGACGGCGATCCAGCGG
>Ga0208193_1000622_pt1 | contig 18023 bp, 16 predicted proteins | sample June2015DPH_17_2_FD_184716 | JGI IMG/M metagenome (GOLD analysis project Ga0208193, IMG submission 184716) | Peatland microbial communities from SPRUCE experiment site at the Marcell Experimental Forest, Minnesota, USA - June2015DPH_17_10... | ecosystem: Environmental > Terrestrial > Soil >... | reverse complement strand
AGAAATTGGTTCCGCGGGAAGCCCAAACTGGATCAAACTTCGAGTCGGAAGGCAGGAAATGGAGTATGGATCGGGCAGACTGATCGATGTCCGAGAGGGACCGAACGTCCGCCTCAGTTTCGATGGATTCAAAATCAAGTCGGTGGTCGATTCGTGGAAGATCGATCTGTTCGCCATGAGACCCGACCTCGACAACCCTGGATTCTTCGACAATGCTCCCAACCATACGGTTGGCTTTTGGGGCATTTACGCGGCGCGGCCAGTCACACGAACTGTCTCGATGGACGCATACTACCTCGGACTTGATCGAAAGCACGCAACATTCGAGCGAGGCGCGGCGCGCGAACTCCGCCACACGATTGGAGCCAGGATCTTCGGTCCCGCGCCCACGGAAAAAGCCGGATGGGACTTCGACGATGAAGCATTGTGGCAATTTGGCACCTTCGGCTCGGCGGATATCAAAGCATGGACCGTGGCCAGCGACACAGGCTACAACCTCCCGAACATGCGCCTGAAGCCGCGTTTCAGCGTCAAAGCCGACATCTCCAGCGGAGATAATCCTCAGACACACTCGTTAGGCACCTTCAACCCTCTGTTCCCGATGGGCAATTATTTCGGCGTACTCGCAACAACCGGGCCTGGGCCTTTAAATTTCATCGATGTTCATCCCCGCATCCAAACGCAATTGCCACGATCCGTCACCATCTCCACTGACTGGGTCTTCCAGTGGCGAGAGAACGTTCTCGATGGTGTCTACTCCGTTCCTGGGACGCTGATCCGCGCGTCGGGCAACAGTAGAGCTCGCTACGTGGGAAATAGGCCTGGCACAGAGGTTCGATGGCAAGCTGACCGTCATTTATGGTTTCAAGCTGACTATGGAATTTTTTATCCCGGGGAGTTTCTGAAACAAACGAAGCCAAGTCGCGATCTCAATTATTGGGCGTTGTGGGCTGGCTACAAGTTCTAGCCGAGGTGCACCAGGCTGGAACAATGGAGGAATTGATGTCTGAAGCAATAAATCCGAAACCCATCGTCGGTCTGCATCACGTGACTGCAATCGCGTCAGATCCGCAACGCAACTTGGACTTCTACACCGAAATACTTGGACTTCGGTTTATCAAGAGAACGGTCAACTTCGACGATCCAGGGACATACCACTTTTATTTCGGTGACGATCTTGGATCGTCTGGAACCATTCTTACCTTCTTCCCTTGGCCGCATGCCACGCGCGGATCGCTCGGAGTGGGTGCGACTTCGGCCACAGCATTTAGCGTTCCTGCAGATTCCCTATCGTATTGGGAGTCACGGCTCTTGAATGCTGGCATACCCGCCCAGCGCCTTGCGGAACGGTTCGGAGCTGCCGTGCTCGGATTCGCCGATCCGGACGGGATGCGCATCGAACTGATCGCACATGAAGATAAGACCGCTTCCCATGCTCCCCGAAACAGTGATGTTCCGCCTGAATATGCTTTCCATGGCTTTTTCGGCGTGACCCTGTGCCAGGCTGGATTTGAACTGACGGCCGACGTTCTTGAGAAAATGGGTTTCCGCAGATCTGGAGAAGAAGGGAACAGATACCGCTTCACAGCGGATGGGGGGGCCTTCGGGAGTCACGTCGATGTATTAGTTCAGACCCAACTAATGCACGGTCGTATCGGTGCCGGAAGCGTTCACCATATCGCTTTCAGAGCCCCTGACGACGCAGCGCAGCGAGACTGGCGGGACGAACTCAGGCGGTTGCCGTTGAACGTAACCCCAGTTCTCGATCGCACGTACTTTCATTCGATCTATTTTCGTGAACCCGGTGGTGTGCTCTTTGAGATAGCAACCGATCCCCCGGGATTCAGCTTTGACGAGTCGCTCGAAACACTGGGGGAATCGTTGAAGCTTCCGCCCTGGTTAGAACCCGAGCGAGCAGCCATTGAGAAGGTGCTCCCTCCCATCTCGCTTCATTACCAGAGGTCTATCGATGAAGGCAAATGATCCGCACGGCAATGAGCCCGTCATTACAGCTGGCGCGGTTCTCTCGCAGGCACGCTCTGCATTGATTCTGCTGCACGGTCGTGGGGGCTCCGCGGACGACATCCTCAGCCTTGCAGGCGAGCTAGGCGACACGTCCACAGCGTACCTTGCTCCACAGGCCGCACAGCACACGTGGTATCCGAAATCTTTCCTTGCACCGATCACGCAGAATGAGCCTTGGCTCAGTTCAGCGCTCGCGAAAGTCAACGTCTCCGTCGATAAGGTGATGTCTGCTGGAATCGCGCTTGAACGGATCGCAATTGTGGGATTCTCTCAGGGCGCCTGCCTGGCTTCAGAGTTTATCGCAAGGCATCCCGCACGTTTTGGGGCACTCGTCGCATTCACGGGTGGACTGATTGGTCCGATGGGATCGGAACTAAGTCACGCCGGCCGTCTCGACGGGGTGCATATCCTCCTCAGCTCCGGTGACCCAGACCCGCATGTTCCATGGGAGCGGGTCCGAGCCACGGAGAAGGTGTTCACGGATATGGGCGCTTCCGTGATCACCGCGCGCTACCAAAATCGTCCGCATACCATCCTGCCCGAAGAAATCGAGTCAGCTCGACGACTAATCAATGACGCCTTCGCATGAATTCGTTACTCCGATTTCGGGAGTGGCCTCCACTCGTTACCAAACCGTTCAATTATTGAGGTTCCGTCTTCTTTGACAAGCATGTTGATGCGGCGCTTTCCATGGTTGTCAATTAAAACCACTCCCGATTCTCCGGCATTATTCAGAAACAGATAGGCAGAAGAACCATCAGAACGATCAAACTTCACATGGGCTCCCTTGGCATCGATTTCGATCGCTGCGTCCGGAGCGCCATCCGCTGGGTTATGCAACTTAAGCGATCCATGTCCACTCGCATCGAGAGATGCTGACAGTCCCGGCACTCCGTGATCGTTCAGCATTTCCACAACAGGCAAACCGGATGTCGTTGAGAGCAGGATGCGCGTCTTGCCAGATGCATCTACCAGCCGAATCTCGTTGGTGACTACTGGAACTGGTTCCTTCTCCACTTGATTCCTCCCGTTGAGGCCCGTTTGAGACGTACCGCTGTCTGCAGTCGTAGATCCAAGAAACACAAATAGCATAAGTACTGCTTTGCACAATGCTCGCCAACCGGCGCTCCCAGGCACCATTCCCTCGCTCATTGTTCCCGTCCCCTCTGTGTCTCGCTAGCCTTGAACTTTCCATGAAGGTACTGGCGTCACTGATCACCCACATCTATCGCTTGGCCGGCCCAAACGGAGACATGAGTGGGATCAGGCACATCGCAAACGCGCCGACGGCAGCCATGAACAAGAAACAATCTGCGTAACTCAACACGTCAACTTGATGGGAGCCAACGCGCGCAAGCATCCCTATCGATGTCAAGTGCGCACCGCTGTCATCCGCTCCGCCTCGCACCGCAAGTTATCCGTTGACTGCACCCAGCCAATGGTCCGTTGTTTCGTTGGTCGAGATCAAGTGTTCATAGAGCCGTGAGGAGTGGATCGTTTCGCGACGCTCGATGAAGATCGTCAGGAAAGCAACGCCAAGCGATGCGCCAAGTTGCCGGAAGGTCATATAGAACGAAACTCCGTCCAAGAGCTTGCTCTGCTCGAGCTTCCCAATGGTTCCTGCTCCCACAGATGGCAGGAGAGATGAAAGACAACAGGCATAGAGTGCCAGCGGCAGCAGGAAGTATCCATCTGGTGTCGATGTTGTGAGGCAGCGATTCAGTAGTAGCATGGCAGCAATCAATATTGTTAATCCCGCAGCGACCATCTTCCTGGGCCCGAATCTGGCAACCAGTTTGGACATTATCGGTCGAACGGCAGCCGCAATGATCGCATAAAAGGCGATGAGGCATCCGGTCTGCGTCGCACTGTGGGTTTGGGAGTCTACGAGTCGCAAAAACTCGGGCAGGACATACAGGCTGCCTGAGAGAATGATCCCGGTACATATGCCGATCAAACCGGCTGCCATGACATTGCGGTCCCGGATCAAGGAAGTGTCGAGTAAAGGATAAAGATTGCGCGGACTATGCTGCCAGAAGATAAAAGCAATCAGCGCCGTAGCGCTCATGAGAGTTAGAGCGCGAATATGAGCAGAACCGAACCAGTCATCGATGTGCCCTCGGCTCAATATCAATTGAAGGGAAAGGATGCAGATAGCCAGGAGAAGCAGTCCCCAGCAGTCGATATTTCGAAAGCGTGGCGAGGTTGGTTGGGGCAAGTTCGGAAAACCGTCCTTAAGCAGCCAGATGGCAGCTGTAGCCAGGATCAGATTCGGGAAGAAAATGAGCCGCCAGTTAATGTGATCCGTTATATAGCCGCTGAAGATGAGTCCTGAGGCACTTGCCAGATAAAGTCCCGTAGACACGTTCATTAGAGAAGGGCTTCGTTTTGCCTTTGGTAGGATGAGATAGATTCCGGTCCCTTGGGTCACTTGGTCGTCCGCTAGATGCAGCAATGCCCCAGCAAGCTCAATCCGGCTTTGAACGGCGCGTTCTGTCGCTTTGGCGCGCTGCAGCGCCAAATACTGATTGACGACTATGCTGGCAATTGTCTCCTGCGCATTGGCTGACTCGAAGAACGATGCTCGCTCTCTCTGCTTTTGTGCCTGATAACTTCGCCATGCAGCAACCGAAATGATGGGAACATCGAAGTTCGATCCTAGCTGCACATTGCTATAAGGTCCGATGGAATAAGGAGCCACTTCCTGACCGATCACAGTCGCCGTGTTAAGCCTTATGGACTGCTCCTCGAGAGACAGTGACGCCTTTGGCAGAAACGCGGATCGGGCGATCTTCGTTGTTTGCTTGCTTTCAAGGGCCTCAAGGCGAGCCGCTATTAGTTGCGGATTCTGCTCAAGGGCCAACTTCACCGCCTGATGCAAAGATAGCGAAATAGGAGAACTGGTCGACAGGTGTGTGAGTGTGCCGGATGCCACATCCTGGGTGCTTTGAACCACCAGGCGAGCACCATCGCGAGAGTTCATCTGTCCATGCAACATGCCGGAAGGTACGCAACCGATTGCGAAGCCCAAGGAGAAGATCAGTGCTGCCGCAGAGCGATTTGCAGACAGAAGAGTAGTGCGTCGCCTGGTCGGCTCATCGGATTTGGATTGGCGGGCACTGCTCACGATTCATGTCTCCAGTACGGTGAGACTAACCACAAGGGACACAGGCATATCCCCCACAATCACTCTGGTGATGAGAATCCCACGCCATGGCGGCCAAGAGAATCCCCATTGGTGCTGTCCTCTTCCCACCCCATTGAGTAGTAGTTTTCGAAACGGTCCTGGATGACCGTCTTTGTCCGGCTCGGTTGCGCCCATTCGTGAGCACACCGTTCATCGGTTGCGCGGCATAGCTCAAACCTACCCGAATGGGTTGGACTCGGGCTGCCCGAAATGATCGTGCCTCACCGGGAGCGAACGGGCACAATCAAGTTCCGGGAAGATTCCGATGATCACGGGAGGAGAAAGAACAACATGCCGAAGTTTCTATCAGCGACCGTTTCAAATGCGTTCGGCTTCATCGTTCCGACCATGCTGGGGACATTGCTCTTCTTCACCATCATCGGAGTCTTTGGAATCTGGATGGCCGTCGGCGGGCTAGTTTTCGCTGTAACCCTGGCATCGGCGATTGTTGGACGGCTTCCGGCGGAAGAGGAAATGCGATGAGCCTCAACCCCGCGACGCTTGCACGGGTGCAGTTTGCCTTCACCGTGAGCTTTCACATCATCTTCCCAACCATGTCGATTGGACTTGCGATGTTCCTCGCCGTGGTCGAGGGTCTCTGGCTCAAAACCAAGGACGCCATTTATCTTCAAATCTACCGATTCTGGCTCAGCATATTTGCAATGGGGTTCGGGGTTGGAGTTGTAACTGGCCTTGTGCTCTCGTTCGAGTTCGGCTTGGGCTTTGCTCGATTTGCCCAATTGGCGGGTCCGGCCATTGGCCCGTTGATTGCTTTGGAAGTTCTCACTTCGTTTTTCCTCGAAGCCGGGTTTCTTGGCATCATGCTCTTCGGGATGCACAGAGTCGGACCAAAGCTGCACTATCTCGCAACCTGCATGGTCGCTCTGGGTACACTCCTGTCGGCGTCGTGGATCTTGGCGGCCAATAGCTGGATGCAAACGCCTGATGGCGTAGTTGTCAAGGACGGCCGTCTCGTGGTGACCAATTGGTGGCACGTCATCAACAATCCATCATGGCTTTTCCGCTTGCCGCATATGCTGACCGCGGCTTACCTTACTGCATCTTTCCTGGTGGCGGGAGTTGGCGCATGGTACTTGTTGCGTGGTGAGCATCTTGCTTTTGCCAAGAAGAGCGTGGCCCTTGGCACTGCGTTCGCGACCATCCTGATTGCCGGACAGGTCTTCATTGGCGACATTCTCTATGGGACGATGTTGAAACATCAACCATCTAAAATGCAGGCAGCCGAAGGCTTTTGGGAAAAACAATCACCTTCGCCGGCGCCTTATTACTGGATCATCGTCCCGGATCAGAAGCGACAGCGAAATCGCTTCGCTTTCGGAATCCCGTACCTGGGCAGCATCTGGCTAACACACAGCCTCCGCGGCAGCGTGGACGGGCTGAAAAACACCCCTCCCGACCGGCAACCCACTATGGGAATGGTATTTTACGGCTTTCGCATCATGTACGGCATCGCCATCCTGATGTTTGCAGTAGCAACAGCATCGCTTTGGCTACGATGGAAACGCTGCCTTTTTACTAACAGATGGTTTCTCCGCTGTCTCGTCGTCATGACGCCGTCCGGAATTGTTGCAACGCTGGGAGGATGGTATCTCGCAGAGACCGGGCGTCAACCGTGGGTGATATTCGGCCTGTTGAAAACAATTGACGCCGTGTCGCCCGTACCGGCGCAAACACTACTCGCGACGCTCATAGCCTTCGTCTGTATCTACGCATTCTTCATGGCCGCGTTTCTGTTTTTTGTTTTGCGCACGATCCGCAGGGGACCTGGTTTGTCGCCATCTCACGCCGAAGCTTCTGGATCACTCAAGAATGCGCTCCGTCCCCAGGTGTTGGACAGTGCGAACGCCAATGCGGTGTTGGGGAGTTAACGAAATGATTCTGCCTATGATCTCCGCGTGTTTCACGGCTCTTTCCGTTACCCTCTACGTATTGCTCGACGGCTTTGACCTTGGGGTCGGTGCACTGCTCTTGTTGCAACCGCATGAGAGGTCGCGAGACCACATGGTTGATTCCATCACTCCAACCTGGGACGGTAACGAGACCTGGCTGATCATGACGGGCGTCACCCTGCTCGCAGCGTTCCCCATTGCGTATGGCATTCTAATGCCCGCTCTTTACCTGCCAATAATTGTGATGCTCCTGGCCCTCGGACTGCGTGGCGTCTCATTTGAATTCCGCGTCCAGGCAATACAGTATCGTCGGAAATGGGACCTTGTATTTGCTTTGGGGTCCATTGTGGCGGCATTCATGCAAGGCCTGATACTTGGAGATCTGCTTCAAGGAATCTCAGTCGAGGGGATCACATTCAACGGAAGTGTTCTCGATTGCTTCAGGCCATTTCCATTGCTGTGCGCGGTTTGCGTTCTCGCCGGATACGTTGTACTCGGCGCTTCATGGCTAAAATTCAAGGCGACAGATCAACTTCGGAAATTTGCGGAACGAACCTTGAGAGTCGCATTGCCCCTATTCCTCGCGGCGTTCATTGCTGTCGGCTGGTTCTCTTTCGCCGTACAGCCAGGGATTTTTGTCGCTTGGCAGGCACACACGGTGGTCCTTGCCACACTGAGTGGCATCATGATCGTAGCCGCGTTCGTCATATTCGCGGGCATCAACAAACGACCCGATGCGCGCCCATTTGCCGCAAGTCTGGCAATGGTCGCAGCAGGTATCGTGGGTCTGGCAGTTCTGGTGTTTCCAGACATCGTTCCGTTCCGCGTTTCTCTTTGGGATGCTTCGGCATCGAGGCTCAGCCAGATCTTCGTGCTCACTGGAGCTGCTTTCGTCTCTCCGGTAGTTTTGGGATACTCTTTCTTCGCTTACTGGGTATTTCGAGGGAAGACTCCGCAGAAGGGATGGGATGGATGAGTCACAGAGCGAAACAACTGATCTGGTTTACCGGAATTTACGTAGGTTCCCTCTTGACGTTCGCGCTTGTCTCGTTTCTGATTCGTTCAGCCTTGCGGGTTCTCTGAGATGTGGGTCCGTGGATGCAAGACCCGAAGCACCGTCTATTGTTGTTTTCTGCAACGATGAAAAACCTCTTGTTACAGATCCGAGCTTTTAAGCAATCCGGAGAAAACACGAAATGCGCAACGCTATCCGCATCATCACAATAGCCGCCATCGTTTCCTGCTTCGCAAACCTGCCACCGCTCGCACTCACGCAAACGGCCGAAAAGACGACGCCTCCTCCCTCCATCGCAGTCGCACCCCAATACGACACGACCCACGTGTATGTGGCGCCTGCCGATGTCGATGCATTCGTCGCTAGCTTCCTTGGCACCTTCGGCGGAACGAGCACCAAGCAGGTAGTAGTTACGGTGACACCAACACCTAGCCTGACAAGCTCTCAACTATTGCAAACCCCTGTGGGAACAGTGTCATTGTTCGGATTCAGAACACCAATTCCCGCTCCATTCGGCTCTGAGCGAACAGGATATTTGGTCAGCGACATGGATGCTGCAATCACAAAAGCCAAGGCTACGGGAGCGGATGTAGTTGTGACGCCATTTCCCGATCCAATTGGGCTTGATGCCGTGATTCGATGGCCCGGAGGCGTGATGACTCAGATCTATTGGCATACTACTAAGCCTTCGTATGCTCCGTTTGTAACGGTACCGGAAAACCGCGTATACGTTTCGCCCGACAGTGTGGAGACTTTCCTGCGGAGTTTCCTAGCCTTTTCCGGCGGGCGGGTGATTTCGGATGAAGCAGCGGCACAGGGCATTGAAATTGGATTGCCTCAGGTCTCCTATCGGCGAATCGGTGTGGAGTCGGCCTTCGGAAAAATGACAATATTCGTGACAGACCGCTACCTTCCTTTCCCCCACGGTCGCGAGACAACCGGCTACGAAGTAGCGGACCTCGAATCAACATTGGCAAAAGCGAAATCACTGGGAGCTAAGCTGCTCGTCCCTCCCACTCCTATCGAGAAGCGAGCTTCAGCCATCGTGCGGTTCCCCGGCGGATACATCGCAGAGATTCATTCTGTTTCCCATTAGATCGAGTGTTGATGATTGTTTCGCCAATCAGCTCATCCACTATTTGGACCTATCTAACCCTATGAGGTCTCCGGACCTCCCCACTTAAGGGGCGTTCAAAGGACGCGATTCAAGAACATACTGTGTTTCAGTCGCACTCGATTTCACCACCGCAGAATGAAACAGTGCATGCGGGCTTTGGCAAGACGCTCAAAGCTTCACAGAAGCCGATTCGTTCTCGCAATCGAATGCGTCGAATTTTCATCGACTACAAGGAGAACCGCATGTTCCATGAGAACTTCTACTCTGGTCTGGGTGTTTTGGTCAGCCTGGCGTTTGCCATTCTTCCGGCTGGGCTAATGGCACAGAAGCAGCCTTCAAAAACCGTGGTCACAAACATCGTGCTTGTCCACGGAGCATTCGCGGACGGTACGAGTTGGTCAAAAGTCATTCCACTTCTGGAAGCAAAGGGCTATCACGTTACGGCGGTCCAGAATCCTTTGACCTCGTTGGCTGATGATGTTGCGGCCACGAAGAGAATCGTGGCGGTCCAGGATGGCCCCGTTATCTTGGTCGGTCACTCCTGGGGTGGAGCTGTGATCACCCAGGCGGGCGACGACCCGAAGGTTGCCGGCCTGGTGTACGTCGCTGCATACGCGCCGGAGGTAGGGCAGTCTGCGAATGACGCAAGCGGCCCATACGGCTTGACAGAAGGTCAAAAGCAGATTCGAGTGGACAGCGAGAAGTTTGCGTATATGACTTCCGAGGGGATTCTCAATGACTTTGCGCAAGGCTTACCCCTTGCTGAACGCAAAATAGTTTTCGCGGTGCAGGGGCAGAGCTATGGGCCAATGTTCGGCGAAAAACTAACAGTTTCGGCGTGGAAGACGAAGCCGTCATGGGTTGTTATCTCGGCAGATGATCGCATGCTCCCGCCTGCCATGGAAGAAGCACAGGCAAAGAAACTAGGAGCGACGGCGGTGACTTTGCAAACGTGCCATCTCGCAATGCTGCAGGAGCCCGCGAGAGTTGCCGACGTGATTGACGACGCTGCAAAAAACGCTTTGAGCAAATAGGCAAGCGGCAAATTCGCTAAGTCGACGAGAGAAAACCTAAGTCAACCCCCAGGAGGACATCATGTCCGCAGTCGTCAAAAACATAGTATTGGTCCACGGAGCGTTCGCTGACGGATCAAGCTGGTCCAAAGTCATCCCCATACTTGAGCAAATGGGATACAGCGCGGTGGCCGTGCAGAACCCTCTGCTTTCACTGGCTGATGAAGTCGCCTTCACAAAGAGAATCATCGCACTTCAGGACGGTCCTGTGATCCTCGTTGGCCACTCGTGGGGAGGCGCGGTGATCACCCAAGCAGGCGATGATTCCAAGGTAGCCGGCCTTGTTTATGTCACAGCCTACGCACCCGAGGTCGGGCAATCTGCTAATGATGCGAGCGGTCCGTTCGGCTGGACGGAAGGACAAAAGCAGATTCGGGTCGATAGCGAGAAGTTTGCGACTGTGACCTCCGAAGGCATGCTGGAGCGAATAGCAGAGGGACTACCGCTGGCAGACAGGAAACTGTCCTTTGCGGTGCAAGGGCAGAGCTACGGGCCGATGTTCGACGAGAAGGTCACGGTTGCCGCGTGGAAGACCAAACCCACCTGGGCAGTCATCTCGACCAAAGACCAGATGCTGCCCCCAGCCATGGAACTGGCGTCTTCTAAAACAATTGGCGCTGTAACGACGACGATCTCTACATGCCACATGTCCATCTTGGAAGCACCAGACTTAGTCGCAGCCGTAATCGATGAAGCAGCGAAGAGCGCGCTGAACAAGTGAAATGAATGGACGCACCGTGTACCGCGAGCCGTCGGCTTGCCAAATATGAAATCCAGAAGGGAAATTGCAATGGTTGATGAAGAGCTCCACGTCGCACCCAAGACGCTGACGTCGTTTGACCCAACATCATTCCTATTGGTGCCCGCTAAACGATTCCAAGATCTGCGTGTGGGAGAGATTTTCCGGGCGCCCAGCCGTACACTGACGGACGCACACTCAGCCGCATTTCAAACGGTGTCAGCGGACAATCATCCGGTGCATTACGACGCAGTATGGGCGGCACGGCATGGCCATTCTGCACCTGTCGTTCATGGACTTCAGGTGCTTGCATTCACCGCGCCTGGAGCGACGTTGTTTCCCCATTACATCGGAGAAGTGTTCATCGCTTTCACTGAGCTTTCCTGCAAATTCCTAAAAGAAGTACATTCCGGCGACACGCTCTATCCGGCTCTGGAAATTGTCGAGCTGTCCACGGAGGGATCGAACGGGATTGTCACAACGAGTGTGACCGTCTTCAATCAGCGCAATGAACTTGTGCTCTCCGGTCAGCACAAGTATCTATTGAAAACGGAATAAGACCTGCTGCTTCATGAAATTCACTCAGGTCTATCGGGAATGCTAACCCGCAGCGAACATGTGATGAAAGGAAAAGTCGATGCCTTTACAAGACAATGCCCGAGTACTACCGAGCCGGCGGGAATTCATAACCGGCGCCGCTGGAGCCTCGGCAATGGCGTTCTTGCCTCATCGGGCCATTGCTTCGATGTCCCTTGTGAAGTCGAGCGATCAAAACGGTTCCTCCGTGAAGGGAACGAAGACAATCACCGTGCAGGACGGAACCACTATCTACTACAAGGACTGGGGAGCCGGTCAGCCCGTCGTCTTTTCGCATGGCTGGCCTTTGAATGCGGACGCCTGGGACTCGCAGATGCAGTATCTGGGCCAGCGCGGTTACCGTGTGATCGCGCATGACCGTCGAAGCCACGGCCGCTCAGGTCAGACGTGGGACGGAAACGAGATGGACACCTACGCTGACGACCTGGCTTCGCTGTTCGAAGCGCTGGATCTGAAGAAGGCCATCATGGTTGGTCACTCCACCGGAGGGGGCGAAGTTGCACGCTATGTCGGACGTCACGGTTCGAAGCGTGTGGCGAAGACCGTTTTGATATCTTCCGTCGTTCCCGCCATGCTTAAGAGCGAAAAGAATCCGGGCGGCTTACCGGTCGATGTCTTTGATGGGATACGCGCTGGCGTAGCGGCCGACAGGTCTCAGTTTTATAAGGACCTCACGCTGCCCTTTTTCGGATACAACCGGCCTGGAGCAAAGATCTCTGAAGGCATTCAGGCGAACTTCTGGTTTCAAGGAATGCAGGGCGGAATCAAAGGCCACTATGACTGCATCAAGGCGTTTTCGGAGACAGATTTCACCGATGATCTGAAGAAGATCGATGTTCCCACGCTGGTGATGCATGGCGACGATGATCAGATCGTTCCGTTTGCTGACACGGGAGCGTTGACAGCGAAGATCGTCCCAAATGCGAAACTCAAGATTTACTCCGGATTTCCGCATGGAATGCCCATCTCCCATGCAGACGTAATCAATCCCGATCTGCTCGCGTTCCTTCGATCGTAGCGGATGCCAGAGCGAACGGGATACTGGCGCCAATCGTTCATTGCAACTTCCCGCGACCGGTTCCCCTGCATGGAGGGCCCATCGCAGACGTGTCCCATGATCAAGACTACGCGCGCGATTGACAGCGTTCTTCGACCCGAAAGCGATGGGCAGATTACACCAATTTGTTCCGGTTCCCCGAATCAGACGGGAGAATTGGGGCGGCTCTGATGATGTTCAGGCGAGGTGGGACGATGGCAGATAATCCTGGATCGGACGCTACACATTCGGCGCGAGCAATTTCAGGGCGGGTCAGTGGTCAGGATCCAGGCCGCACCGAGTCGCCGGCACTTACGGCAGACATGATGCACCGGATTCTTGCATATGGCACGGAAGAGGCCGTTGCGCCTGGCGCGTCGCTCTTCACACGAGGTTCTCGAAGCACAGACTTTTTTGTTGTTCTCAACGGAATGATCGAATTGTGCGAACACCGGCGCAACGGGACAATCCACACGATGGCCACTCTGACCAAAGGGCAATTCTCAGGAGAACTGGATTTGCTGAGTGGACGGGAAGTACTTCTAAGTTGTCGCGCGGTCAAGCGGAGCCGGATTCTCCGCGTAGGAACCGCAGGTCTCAGGCAGTTAATGCGCGCCGAATTAGATATCGCCGATCTTGTCGTCGATGTTTGGATTGGAAGGCGTGCGGGGCTGGTCCAACGCGCGGAAGGCGGCGTCATTGTGATTGGCTACGGACACGACGCAAATGCTACGCAAACACAGCAGTTCCTCGTACGAAATGGTTATCCAAATCGCTTCGTCGACGCTGAGAGCAATTCCACAGCTGAGCTATTACTGGCTGGTATGGGTCTGGTTCAGAGCGCTATGCCAGTGGTTTTCCTGCCTGACCATCGCATTCTATGCAACCCGAGCAACTCCGAGCTTGCACGCGAACTTGGAATGACGAATGTATTTGGAACGGAGGAAGTGTTCGACGTTGCTATCGTCGGCGCGGGTCCCTCTGGACTGGCCGCCGCGGTGTATGCAGCGTCGGAAGGTCTCAGAACTATTATCTTCGAAAGCATGGCTCCGGGGGGCCAAGCGGGAACTAGTTCGAGAATTGAAAATTATCTTGGATTTCCGAATGGCTTGTCAGGGCATGAGCTCGCATCGAGAGCAGAAATACAGGCGCAACGGTTTGGCGCTCAATTTGCGATCTCTCGAAATGTGACGGACTTGCATTGCTATGGTTGCCTTCAGTCGCTGCATCTGGCTTGCGGTCAAGTTGTGTCGGCCCGCAGTGTAGTGATCGCAACAGGAGCACGATATCGCCGATTGCAGGCGGCGGACTATGAGCGATTCGAATCACGAGGGATCCATTATGCCGCAACCTCAATCGAATCCTCGCGCTGCCTTGGCCGCAATATAGCCGTTGTGGGGGGTGGAAATTCAGCTGGCCAGGCTGCGCTACACATGTCACGGAGTGCTGCTCATGTCCATCTGTTTGTTCGTGGATCAACGTTGCAGGCGACCATGTCCGACTATCTCGTCCAGAGGCTCGGTTCGTGTTCTCGAATCACGATCCACGTCAATACCGAAATTGAATCGATCTTGGGCGACGACAGGGTTGGAAGCGTGACGGCGATCAACAGGCATTCCCTGACGCGCGCGAATCATCAAGTGAGCGAGGTCTTTGTCATGATTGGAGCGGACCCCAACACTGACTGGCTCCGTGGGCGGCTGGAACTTGACCGGCACGGCTTCGTGAAAACCGGACATCTCTTGTCCAACCCGACTTCACCATTCGCGACAAGCTGCCCTGGCGTCTTCGCGATCGGCGATGTCCGGGCTGGGTCAATCAAGCGCGTGGCTTCAGCAGTCGGAGAGGGAGCGGCGGTCATTTCTGATGTGCATCGCTTTTTGGAAATGCAACGATTGGACGAAATGAACGAAATTCGGGAAACGACCTTGCTTCCTGAATTCACCGACGCTTCCTGACACGCTATGCGAGAGATCTGTCTCCATTTCGCTAGATGGCGGGCTAAGAACGCTTCAAGCCTCCCCGAGATTCATCTCAGTCGCAACGCTATATCGGCGATTGCAGCCACTTTCCGGGTTTTGATCGCTCTCCTCTTTCTCAGCGGGGTGCTCGGTGCGCAGGAGCCGCTCAAGCTCAGTCAGCTTAACCACATGTCCTGGACAGCCCGAGAGGGAGCACCATCTGAAATTGCAGGGCTCGGTCAAACTCCAGACGGAATGCTGTGGGTAGGGGGCGGGGGCGGTCTCTTCCGCTTTGACGGGAGTACATTCTCGCTGTTTCAACCGGCATCAGGTGAGCCGCCGCTCCCGCGCATCTCGGCGACGGCGTTGAGCGTTTCCAGAGATGGAACCGTGTGGGTCGGATTCAGGCCGACCGGAATGGCGGCAATTAAGGACGGCCATGTAAAGAACTACGGGACCGAGGAAGGCCTCCCCCCAAACACCGTGGGGCAAGTGATTCAGGGGCCCGACGGAACCATGTGGGCGGGTGTTCAGCAACATCTCATGCACCTTCAAGATGGACGATGGTTGGATGAATCATCTCCTGCTCTCGACGCGGAGCGAGTCTCCAAGTTCTTTTTCGACCATGCAGGGACGCAATGGGTGGCCACGAATGCCCGGATCTACCGCCGACCCCGTGGCCACAAGTTCCTCGAAGCCACCAGTGAGAAAGGTGGACAAATCGTTCAATTCGCAGAGTCTCCGGACGGAAGCCTGTGGGTCGCCGGAGGACAGGAGGATTCAACAGAAGGCTGGGTGCGCCAGCTCGATGTTGAAGGGCATCGGTGTCTTCACCCGATCGAAATCAAAGTTCAACCAGATGACTTTTCGTTCGACAAAGATGGAATGCTTTGGATCGCTGCGGAGGACGGAGTTTGGCGCGTCACAACGAGAGGACACGACTCGGAGAAGCCTTACTCGATCGAGAAATTCGAACGTGCCGAGGGTCTTAGTTCGAAAACGGCTACTCGAATTCTGCAAGATGCATCGGGAGATACCTGGGTAGGAACTATGCGCGGGCTGGAAAGATTCAAGCAGCCAAAATTGATTTCTCCCGAAGGTGTCCCGGCTTCAGACAGTCGCGCGATCGTTACCAGTTGCATAAACGGAGATGTGTGGGCGGGTGCACCGGATGCTCCCCTAGTCTCAATTCGTAACGGACGCACCGAAGTGCGGATTCGCAAGAATAAGCAGATCGCTTCTCTATATTGCGACCATCAGAATGCTATCTGGTTCACAGACGATGCGGGGATCGGCCGGTTCGATGGAACTCACACTGAGTACATCCCAATTCCCTCTGGGTTGCCCCCAGCTTCGGCCAAACAGATCGTCATGGCCGCAGACAGCTCCATCTTAGTACCTTTCAGAAACGCAGGTGGCCTTTGGCGATGGGCAGGCGGAACCTGGTCGCGCGTGCTTTCACCGGGCCTCCCCGGGGGCACCCAGTTCGTAATTTACCGGGATAAGAACAACAGGATCTGGGCGGGTTACGCGAATGGCATAATCGGAGCGTTGATTGATAGTAACGGGCGAACGTTTAAGTGCCCGGGGCTGGGCGACGTCACCGTATTCGCAGAGACCTCCTATGGGCTCTTCGCCGGTGGCATGAATGGTATTGCGCTGTTTGGCGAACAAGGGTTCCGGTACTTGGCCTTTGAAGATGAAAACCACGTCCGTGGCATCTCCGGATTGGTGGAATCCGAAGATGGAGACTTGTGGTTGAACGGCTCGTATGGCGTCGTGCGAGTTCCCAAGCTGGAAGTCTCGAAGGCGCTTGGTTCTCCCAATTACCGAATGAGCGCCGAAATAATCACGGAAGGAAACGTAATAGGACCTGCCCCGCTCACTTATGCAATGCCATCTGCGGTTAGGGGCGCCGAGGGGACAATCTGGTTCTCCAGTTCAAGCAAGGTGATATACGTTGACCCGAGAAGATTCCCCAGAAATCCGGTTCCTCCCGTTTTGACGATATCCTCGATTGCCGCAGACGGCAAGATTCTGCCAGACTACCGCCATATCGCGGCAGGCGTGAACACGATAGTCATGAAGTATACCGGCGTCAACTTGACCGCGCCAGAGCGCGTTGTCTATCGATACAAGCTTGATGGGAGCGACAATTCCTGGCAGGAAGTAGGAACCCGATCCGAAGCTGTGTACACCAGGCTAGGCCCCGGCCACTACAGATTCCACGTGCGTGCCTCGAATGGCGAGGGCGAATGGAGCGAAGCTTCTTCTCAAGAGTTCACAATTCTTCCCGCCTTCTACCAGTCGCCCTGGTTCGTCATCCTGTGCGCGGCAGCGATCATGGCAATCCTTTGGATGGCCCTGATGGCTCGAGTCCGCCGAATATCGGAGCGAGTTCGCATACGTGCAGAAGAACGTGCAGAGGAAAGAGTCAGAATCGCCCGCGACCTACATGACACCCTCTTGCAAGGAGTCCAGGGGCTCATGCTCCGCGTCCATGTCGCCACACAACAAATTCCTGAAGGCGCGAGCGCGCGCAACAAGCTGGAACAAGCCCTCAAGGCCGCAGATGACGTTCTGATCGAAGGGAGAGACCGGGTCAGAAGTCTTCGTTCAAACAGTCTAAGCAACCTCACCCTCGCCGAGGCGCTTGAGGGTGTCGGTGCGCATTTCACTCAGAATCATCCCGCCACCTTCCGGGTGCTGACCGAAGGGGCCACCGTCCAACTTGATTCTCTTATCCTCGAAGAGGTCTTCTGCATCGGGCGTGAAGCCATCACCAACGCGTTCCAGCATGCCCAGGCAACATGCATCACCGTCATCATCGTGTACGGAAGAAATGAATTGCGCACATCGTGCCAAGACAACGGCGCGGGAATTCCGCCGCACGTTCTCGAGCACTACCGGAGAGAAGGCCATTGGGGACTGGTTGGCATGAAGGAGCGCGCAGAGAGGATCGCCGCGCGTTTTCAATGCAAAAGTTCGCCAGCAGAGGGGACTTTGGTCACAGTCTTAGTCCCCGCAAATCTGGCTTATGTCGAAAAAGGAACGATAAGAAGCTTTCTTTGGGATTGCCGTCGATTGCTTCACAGGTAATCGGATCTCAAATCGTATCCCGGGACACGACATGGAGGAGCAACCAGCGAAAAAGAGTGCTGCATATAGCTCGAAATGACGACGCGGCGTATCTGGAAGTCTGTCAGGATCGAATAAGTGATGCCGGCAGAGAAGGAATTGAGCCGTCATGGTGCGAGCAGGCGGGTAGGCAAGCAGATAGGGAGTTAGGACACATGACAAATGAACCACAAACAATACGGATTCTGGTCGTAGACGACCATCCCGTCCTCCGCGAGGGGTTGG
>Ga0208193_1000620_pt1 | contig 18050 bp, 13 predicted proteins | sample June2015DPH_17_2_FD_184716 | JGI IMG/M metagenome (GOLD analysis project Ga0208193, IMG submission 184716) | Peatland microbial communities from SPRUCE experiment site at the Marcell Experimental Forest, Minnesota, USA - June2015DPH_17_10... | ecosystem: Environmental > Terrestrial > Soil >... | reverse complement strand
TCCGCCACAGGAGCATGGCAAACCATCGATCGAAAGCAGAATGCGTCCTCCCAGGCACCCGGCCTGGAAATGCCTGCCGGTGAGCAACCGGCCGCCCATCATTGCCGCGCCGCCGATGCCCGTACCCAGCCTCACCATGGCCACGTCGTCGAATGCCGCAACTGCTCCCCCGCGTACCGTTCGCCGAACAGAGCCATGCGTGTATAGTTTTCGAGCACGAGCCGTAGTCCTAACTCATTGCGCGCCCACCCGGGCAGATCCCTTGCCGGAGCATCTTCATACTTGCCGCTGCTCGCAGCCACGCGACCTTGCCGCCGATCTACAAGTCCGCAGAAACCGACGTCGACACCCGTAATATCCGTCAGCGACATGGCTTCCTGAGCTGCGAGTTCGCGCAGCGCCACGCTGACCAATGCCAGGACTGCCATCAGTCCGTCGTTTCCGCGGGTGGCAATTGTGCGGGAACGAACTTCTTTGCGCTCCTGTACGATTGCGCAATTCGCGTGGCTGCCGCCCAGGTCTACGGCGAGAGCAATCAAGGGACGCATTCCTCCTTCCTGGTCGATTCCGGATCGATTCGCTGCGAGCTATAATTTTCTATTTTACGATATTCATACAAAAAAACTTACGAATTTGTTCATAAAGAAAGCTAGCATATAATTTTTTCGGCCAAATAGTGCGTCTGTCTGCGACTTAAAACGCGATCTCCAAGCCACCATATGCTCCTCGATCGAAGACCCCAGCCGGCACTTATCAGATCCGGTTGGGCACCTCGGCTTGGCCTCTGCCGCCGCATGGCAAGGTCAACAACCATCGGCCAGTGAGCTTTGGGTCGTTGCCCAAGCCAACAACGGGCGCGGTTCTGCCCACAATGACGGGCTATCCCTGGAGGATGAGGAGGTCGACTTCAGTTTACGGCGAAGTCAGCTTGCAACGAGAAAAGGTCTGTGGAAATGAGCCAACGTGTTGAAAAGGATATATTCGCCCGCATTGCGCCCATGCGCAGGGGGGCAAATTCGCTTGAGGGCTCATGCGATGATGTTGGGTTCGCAGCCGAGTTGCGCGGCCTTTTTAAGAACGCGATCCCACGTGGCAGCGCCGACATCCGAGCGTGCGCGAAGTCCCCTGTCCACCGTGGCAATGGAAACATTCCAAGCCTTGGCAATCTCTTTCATATTTGGTGACTTGATGGAAGTTGCCGCAAGACAGCTCAATTCTATTGCGGCGAGCTGCACCGGAAACTGCCACCGCGTCGAACACCGGCAAGTGAACGTACCGCGAGAAGCCCCGCAGTCAATTCAACTTTCCTAGCGCAGTCAAGAAGCAATCTCTTGGAGCGCGTACGGTTTGGATCAGTCAGGTTGAGTCGGATGGACTTTGTTACCGCTTTTCAGCGTCACGCGGTATTCGTAGCGATCACCTCGGGAAACCGCGACGGCCACCTCAAAAGGTTTTCCATCTTCCAATTGAGCTACGCGAGTGACAACCAGAACAGGCGACCATGGCTCAATCTTGAGCCGTTCGCTTTCCGTTTCGGACGCCGGTCTTGTCTCTACGGTATCGGTGGCCTGCGTCGGCGAGAGTCCATAATGCGCACTGAGAAATTCGTATAGAGACTCTGTTTGCAGGCCGCTTTCAATGAATCCCGGCACAATTTTGCTGGGAATGTAATTCACCATCAGCGTGATGGGTTCGTTGTTCGCTAAACGAGTGCGACGTAATTGAATGATTCGTTCATCCGGTTGAATTTGCATCAATTGAGCGATTTTCTTCGGAGCGGGAATTTCGGCCAATTCCTGGGCGGCTGTATGCGGTACATATCCCAGGTCCTTCAGCTGGTCTGTCCAACTGGTAATCGCGTTGAGTTCGTGTACAAGTTTGGGAGTCTGTCGAAACGTACCGCGACCCTGCTGCCTGACCAGAAGTCCTTCGGTTACCAGATCGTCAATCGCTCTGCGGATCGTGATTCGACTGACCGCAAAGCGCTCTCCGAGTCTCGATTCAGGAGGGATCGCCGCCTCCGGCGCCAAAGCGGCAAGTTCATCCCTTAGTTCTTCACGCACCTGAATGTAAAGAGGAATTCGCAGTATAGAATTCTTTTCCATCTTGTCATTATAACAACATTCATCTTGGAACAAAACTCTTTGGGGCGATAGGGATAAAGATATAACCTCATTGAGCAAAGCGAATTCGTCCTTCTTTTTCGCTTGATTATGATGACGTCATTATGTAATATCCATTTAATCGCTCCCATGCTCTCACGCGGAGCTGAACCTGTCGTCCGCAGTTTCGGGCAAACCCCAGGGGCATCATGGTCAAACTAAGCCGACGAACCTTCGTGCAGTATTCATCTGGCGCTGCTCTAGGCGCTGCATCGGATTCGCTTTTCGGCTTTTCCCCAACTCCGTCGATTTCAAAGCAATCTGGGACGGTCCGAATCACGGATGCGAAATATACGTGGGAATACTCCCGGGATATGGATACGTTCCGGCTTCGGGATTCGAGAGGCCGACTCGTTGTCGGTGGCCGCATGCAGCCGACCGTTACGGTGTCCGTTGCTGATGATCCTGAGCGTCGCATCTGTAGCGCCGGCAAGCCTTCCGAACCTCGGGTCGATGGGAGTCGGGTCATTGTGGTGTATGACGGGGTAAACGGAGCAGACGAAGTGACGCTGACATGGCGCTTCGATGAACACGGCATCTGGACAGAACCGGTTCTCTACAAATCAACTTCGGCAGTAGACGTTGTCAGCATCCATTACTTTGCCGAACTCATCCGCGGCATTCCCACCTCAGCACTCTCTGCGAGCTACCTAGTGGTTCCGGGAATCAGCGAGGCATCGACCATCAGCCCGATTGTGCGAGACGACGTTGGACTCGACGAGAACGTTTGGCTGGGACGGGGGAGCACCAGTATCGGATCCTCGCAACAATGGGGCTTGCCTGTGCATTACTTCTGCGGATTCTCTATCGATGACGCGGGCGGTGGTGCGCGGGACGGTTTCACGGCGCACAGGTCGGATTCGTTCACATGCGGTCTTGCCGATTTGCCGAGGGGGGATCTGTATCTTCAATTACGAGCTGGAAAGAGCAGTTTGTGGATTAATTATCGGAGCGACCTTTGGCGTCATCTTCGCGGCCCAGGATCGCTAAGTCTGGGCGCCACATTCTATTGGTCTGTTGCGCCCGATTACTATCAGGCGATTGCCGGCTACTATCAGGGCCTCCTGCAGGCAGGTGTGATCCACAAATCGCAACCCTCAGCTCAAAAGCTATCTGTAGCTCTCAGCCCGCAGTACTGCACTTGGGGATCGCAGGTCGATCGAAACAATGGAAGCGATCGTCTCGATGAGGAATTCCTAAACGAGATCTATAGAGAACTCAAAGATTCGGGACTGAAAGCCCGCATGTTTTCGATCGATGACAAGTGGGAAGGGAGCTACGGCAACTTGCAGCATTCTTCCACTCGTTTGCCTCACTTTGAGCAATTTCTCGATCGGCTGAGGTCGGAGGGCTACAAGATTGGAGTATGGGCTGCGTTGATGCGTTGCGAGCATCCAGAGAGTCTTGGCTTGAGCACCGACAATATGCTCAAGCAGCCGAATGGGGAGCCATATGCAGTCGTCAACCCTGAGGGGAAGATTCAGTACTACATCCTGGACTTCACTCAGCCCAGGGTTGCAGAAGTGCTTGAGGAGGTAGCCAGGAACTTCATTCGCAGATACAAGCCGGATTTGCTGAAGTTCGATTTTGGTTACGAGTTGCCTTCTGTTGAGAGGGCCGCTCCCCAAGATAAGCAGTGGTCCGGTGAGCGCCTTATGTGGAAAGGGCTCGATGTACTGATCAAGGCGATGCGCAAGGAGAACCCAGACCTCGTGGTGATGTACTATCAGCTGTCTCCGCTCTTCCTTGACTACTTTGATCTATACAGCCCGGACGATTTATTTGAGAATTCAGGCGAGTACGACCTCGAGGCGAATCGCCGTTTCTTCTTCAGCAGTCTCCTGGGCCAGTTAGGAATCCCGACTTACAGTTCCTCCGGATACGACTGGGCCAGCGCGCCAAATATCTGGTTCGATGCCGCGGCGCTGGGCACCATCGGTACAATGAACGACTTTCGCGGCGACGAGCAAGCGGAAAGCGGGAGCCCCGAATACGTAGCGAAATTCAATGGCCTAACACAGGTCCTGAGATCTAAACCCGGTTTTGAGATCGTTCCCATGGACTACCTCCTCGAAGCGCCGTCTTTGGGTGCTCACCCGCGGTCGTGGGCAAGGTTCGAAGACGGAAGACTTGTTCTGCTGGCAAAGCGACCATCGATCGCGTGGGAGGCAAGCAGCTTGGCACGGAATATCGACGATCCGAGAGTCAAGGGTGTGGTCCATAGCGCGGTGCCAGTTGTCGTTGCATCTCGAACCGATGAGAGCCTCTCTTCGACGTCAAGGCTTGCCATCGTTCCTTACGGAAGTGGCGAAATTGTCTTGCTTCGCAAGACCGGCAACAAGGCGGAAGTGATTGCCCATTACCTGGGAACCGAAGCCGTAATGAGAAGTGCGGCGAGCATTGAAAATGCAGAATTGAAGATCGTAGCGCAGGAACGCAGCGCAAACGGCATTCCCCTTGAATGGATTGAAGTGAACATTTCTTAATCCCGGAAAGCCAGAAGCAGGAGGAAGGCTGGTCTTCATGAGAAAGTCTGAGGTGCTGCAGTGTATCAAAGACTGCGGAATTGTGCCCGCGATCCGCGTGGAATCGGAGGTCCAGGCGCTCAGAGCGGTGCAAGCTCTCGGCGAAGGAGGCATTTGCGTTGCGGAGGTGGCAATGAGTATGCCTCAGTCGGAGCGTGTTCTGGAGCAGGTCATTTTGCGATTTGGCGACGGCATGCTGATCGGGGCCGGCACCGTTCTCGATGCGGAGACAGCGAGCCGATGCATTCTGGCCGGTGCGCAGTTCATCGTCAGTCCTTCTTTGAATCCGCTCACAATTCAGCTGTGCCGCAGGCAGAGCATTGCCGTGTTTGCCGGCGCCTTCACGCCGACTGAGGTTTTGGCTGCCTGGAGCGAAGGCGCCGATTGCGTCAAGGTGTTTCCCGTCAGCGCTGCTGGAGGCGCTTCTTACATCAAAGCACTTCGGGGCCCTTTCCCTGAAGTGGAACTGTTGCCGATGGGAGGCGTGTCGCTTGAGTCGTGTGATAGTTATTTGAGTGCAGGATGTTTCGCCCTGGGCGTGGGGAGCGATCTGGTCAATAGCTCGGTATGCGAAGCAGGGAGCGAGTCCCTTATCGCGAGCCGTGCGGCCAAGTTTCGATCCAGGGTGGAAAATGCCAGGGCCGGCAGGCAGGAACCGAGTCTCTTCCGTTCGAAAGTGATGGGATGAGATGAAGAGAGGAGATTGTGAACTGGTCGGCAAGACGAACTTCAAGACAGATAGAGCTAAGCAACACTCGAGCTTCTATGTTGTTCTCCTGGGTGCGACGGCAACTCTTGGCGGGGCGATGTTTGGGTTTGATATCGCAATCATTGTCGGAGCAGGGCCATTTCTTGTAGAACACTTTGCTCTAAACGATCTGGCGCTCGGATGGGCCTACAGTTCGCTGTTATTTGGCTGCGTTCTCGGGTCTGTACTGGCGGGACAGTTGACGGATCGTTACGGCCGCAGGAATATCCTGATCTGGGTTGCGCTTCTGTTCGTCTTGACTTCGATTGGCTGCTGCGTCGCGCCCACATTCGCGGCACTCGTCGCTGCACGGTTTGCAGGTGGGCTCGCAGTTGGAGCAGTTTCGGTACTTTCTCCTATCTATGTAGCGGAAATGGCTCCTCCAAAGATAAGGGGGAGAATGGGCGCTACCTATCAGTTATCCATTACCGCAGGTATCCTGGCCTCTTTCCTGATCAACTATTGTTTGCGCAACGCTGGAGAGTGGAACTGGCGTTGGATGTTTCTGACGGGCGCCCTGCCGAGCCTGCTGTTTTTTGCCGTGTTGCTGAAAGCTCCGGAGACTCCGCGTTTTTTGTTCAGGATAGCAAGAGGGCAAGAAGGGCGCGCTCTTTTGGAAAGGTTGCTGGGAGAGGAAGAGGCAGGAATCGAGGCGGCCGAGATCGAGAAAAGCCTGGCGACCAGCCTGGGCGCGGCAAACCGCAACGGCTGGCCAGTGTTGCGCCGAGTGCTTGCAGTAACCTTCGTGCTTGCCATTCTGGTGCAGATTACGGGTATCACTGCGATACTCGAATACACACCTCTTGTGTTGAAGTCTTTTGGCTGGTTAATCGATGCGGCGCTCTTTTCGACATTCCTGACCGGAGGTACGAATCTGCTTTCGACGATTCTGTCTTTATGGACGATCGACCGTTATGGACGAAGACCGCTCTATATTCTGGGCTCCCTGGGAATGGCCGTCTCGCTGCTCTTGATCGTCATCCTGACGCTGTTCAACCGGGCTCAGGGTGCGGTACTGCTCTGTCTGCTGCTGTTGTTTATCGCCTCTTTCGCGTCGTGCATAGGACCGGTGTTTTGGACAGTGCTTCCCGAGATCTTTCCCAACAGAGCACGGGGTCACGCAATGGCTCACCAGTTCGTTGGTTGTCTTCCTGTTTCCGTGGGCATTCCACCGGGCTGGCCTGATACCGACATTCGGATTTCTTGCGTGCATGGCTGGCCTGCAGGCGTTCTTCGCCTGGCGAGTCTTGCCCGAAACTAAGGGAAAGACCTTGGAGGAAATCGAACTATTCTGGAATGCAAGCCGATAGCCGACGAGATTGATAGGACCATGCACTGGCTGGAAAATTTAAGAATCGAGGGATTTGAAAGGATGCTTCAGTTAAGCAAGTGTGGTAATGATGAATGAATTCAGCTTTCCCGAACAGCTCAATCGCATTTATAGCCGGGTGCGCGCCCAAGCGGAAGTGCTGCACTGCGTGGCGGAAGCCTTTGCAGATGCGATTGCCGCCGGAGGAGTCGTGCATGTTTATGCCAACGGTCACTCCCGCATGGCGGTCGAAGAGCTATGTGTGCGGATGGGGGCGCTAACGGGCTTTCATCCCATTCTTGCCTCGACCCTGACTTCGTTCACCGATGTAGTGGGAGCCAGTGGCTTAAGGGTTGCCCAGGCTGTCGAAAAGGTCGAGGGACTGGGCGCACTACTCCTTGACGAATTTGATGTCGCTCCCGGCGAACCCTTGATCGTCGTGTCTGCTACAGGGCAGACTGCTGCAGCGGTCGACATTGCGCTTGAGTTTACCCGGCGCTACGCTGACAATCCGATTGTCGCCATCGCCTGCGAAGAACAGGCGCGAGAAGGCAAGCCAAAACACTCTTCGGGCAAGACGCTCTACCATGTGGTGCGCGATTCCAAGCGGGGATTCTTTCTCGACAACGGAATGCCTATCGGAGATGTGTCGACGACGGTAAGTGGAAAGACAGGAGTCTACAATATCTGTCCTTTATCGTCGATCGGAGCACTTGCGCTGGTGCAATCGTTGAATGAGCTCACGGTACGAGCTCTTGATGGTCGGGGTGTCACCCCGTTCGTGCTCGCCAATATGCACTTGGGTGAGACGCAGGACAATTACGACGCGTGGCTCAAGGACCAGCGTCAACGATTTGCGCGTGCGCTTTACGATCCGAGCCACAGAAAGAATTTGCGATGACAATCCGCCGGATATATCTGATCACCGCATCTTCCGGGATAGGAGCAGAGACTGCACGTCAGCTCAGCGGGGCGGGCGCCTGTTTTTATCTTGCGAGCCGGGATGTTGAGAAGTGCAAGAGCCTGGCAGGGCAGCTGAAAGACATGGGCTCCGAATGCGAGTTTGTTGCGGGTGACTTGACGAATCCGGCGTTCGCTCCCTTCGTGGTCTCCAGCTGCATCGAGCAATTCGGCAGGATCGATGCTCTGTTCAATGTTGCCGGGATCAGCGGCCGTTCATACGGAGATGGTCCGATTCATGAATGCACTGAGGAGGGGTGGGAGACGACGCTAAGAACAAATCTAACTACGCAATATCGCATGTGTAGAGAGGCAGTGAAAGTAATGCTTGAGCAGGAGCCGGGGCTCAATGGCCAGCGCGGTGTCATCCTTGCGATGAGCAGCATTCTCGCCATCGAACCAGATGCGAAGCATTTCGCAACGGTTGCCTACGCGGCGAGCAAAGGCGCAATCATCGCGATGAGTAAGAACATGGCGGCCTCCTACGCCGGCAAAAGGATTCGTGTGAATGTGATTGCGCCGGGTCTGGTACGCACCCCGATGAGCGATCGGGCATCCTCGGATCCCGAGATCATCGAGTATATGAGATACCGGCAACCGCTGCTTGAGGATGTAATTCCAGTAAAGGATGTCGCCGCAACCTGTGTATACCTGCTCACGGACGCATCTCATTCCGTTACGGGGAAGGTGATTGAGGTCGATGGAGGCTGGGGGATCGCCTGAAAAGCTTCTGGAGCAACGAGGAATCGTATGGATTATCTCTATCGCAAGACAGTGCCGGTAGCAAAGAAATATGACGTGATCGTGGCAGGTGCGGGGTGTGCCGGCGCAACCGCGGCTATAGCCGCTGCACGCGAAGGTGCAAAGACGCTACTGATCGACAGACTGCCATTTGTCGGAGGGACGAGCACAGCGGTCCTGGACACTTTCTATGGTTTTTATACTCCGGGGAAGGCCCCGCGAAAGGTGATAGCGGGGATACCAGACGATGTCATTGCAGGACTGCAACTTCATGGAGCGTGGCTAGAGAGGCCCAATACGCATGGTGCTGGAACCGGAGTGACCTATCATCCCGAATATCTCAAGGTTGTGTGGGAGGACTTGGCAGAGAAGGCGGGGACGGAGATTCTGCTCAATGCCTGGGTACAGGATGTGGTTGTATCCGAGGGCAGTATTAGCGGGCTGATCGTGGCTACGAAGATGGGGTTGCGGAGATTCGATGCCTCAGTTATGGTGGACGCAAGTGGCGATGCAGATATCTGTTACTACACCGGGGCTGGATATGAACTGGCCGGCGAACATGAGCCGGCGCAGACGCTGACAACCACCTTCAAGCTTGTGAATGTGGATATTCCTCGACGAAAGTCAGTGAGCAAAGCGGAATTTCACGCATTGATGACCGAAGCTGCGGAAAGCGGTCTGTATGCGCTGCCGAGAAAGGAGGGAAGCGATCATATTACTCCTGTCGATCACATGATGGCGACCATAATGACCAGGCTGCCTTCATACAAAAGGGATGGAAAACAGGTCGTAAATGCCACCGATCCGGAGCTTCTTTCCTCAGCCGAGATTTCAGGAAGGCGACAAGCGATCGAATACATCCGCTTCTTGCGCAACCTGGTACCGGGTTACGAACGGGCACAGCTTTCGACATTCGGGGTACAAATTGGTGTACGCGAAACGCGCCGCGTTTATGGAGACTATAGACTCACTCGAGAAGATGTGTTGACTGCGAGGCAATTTGATGACCAGATCGGCCTGTGTGGGGCTCCTATCGAGGATCACCATGAAGGCGCAGACACGAAGTGGCATTATTTACCTGAGGGGCGCTGTGTAGGGATTCCATTCGGGACACTGCTGGTGCGCGATTGCAGGAATCTTTTGGTAGCAGGGCGATGCTTTTCTGCCACGCATGATGCGCATGCAAGTGTTCGATCAATGGCGCAATGTATGAGCATGGGGCAGGCGGCGGGCGTTGCCGCAGCGCGAGCCGTACGAGACGGTTGCATGCCGCGCGACTTACGTGTTGCTGAACTACGCGAGCGGCTAAGACAGTTGGGCGCACTGGTGGATAGCGAGTAAAACGATGAATGAGTATCTCTTAGGAGTGGACTGGGGCGGAACGCGCATCAAGCTCGGCGCTGTCTCCATGGAAGGCGAACTACTTTCGCACGAGATAATGGATACGCCCAATACCTCCACCGCTCGAGAGGTTTATGGCGTCGTTGCCGAGAAGCTTCGAACTTTTATCAATCGCGCCGGTAGACCGGCTGGTATCGGCCTTGGCCTTACTGGGGTTACCGATCCGGAGTTGGGTGTAGTTCTGCTTCCGGGAAAGATCTCCGGCCTCGAAGGATTTGAGATTGTTCCGAATCTACGTGCCGAATTTGGTATGCCAGTGTGGGCGGATAATGACGGGAAAGTTGCTCTTTACGCAGAAAGGCATGTTGGTAAGGCGCGCGGAAGAAGCTGGGTTGTTCTTCTGACAATTGGAACCGGAATCGGGTCGGGGGTCATGTTGGATGGAAAGATACTCAACGACCCGCGGTTTATGTTTGGGACACAGGCAGGCCACCTGGTGATTGACCTGAGCTGCGACCAGCTGTGTCTGACAGGTGCGCGTGGAACCGGGGAAATGCTCTGTTCGGCGACTGCGCTCGTGCTGGGAACGCGCAGTGGGTTGCAAAGAGGCATTCCCTCGAATCTTACTCAACTTTATTGGAAGAATCCGCACAGTGTTGACTTCCGGACCATTGTGGAGCAGGGGTTAGCAAATGGCGATCCACTTTGTCTGGACGAACTTGGTCGCTGGACCCTCCGGCTCGGATGGTTGCTGGTCGACATTGTGCACGCCTATTCCCCTGAGATCGTCATTCTTGCTGGAGGAGCGATGGCAGCATCGCACTATTTCATCGAAGAAGTGCGTTCTCATGTTGCCAAGCACATCTTCCGCTTTCCGCCAGGAGAACCTGTGCCGATTCTTGTTTCAGATTTGGGAGATCAGATCGGTGTGGTTGGCGCAGCGATGATGGTCAAAGAAAGGCTTCATTCCGAGCTGCGGTAACAGCTGAGAGGGCGCATTCCTACGTGCATTGCGCGAGAGCAATGCTAAGACTGCCCAGCGAATGCAAAGGCGCCAGCGGCATTGTGAGTCGACAGTTGGGCGATGTGCTCATCCGGGAACCCCTCTCTTTTCAGCCTGGGAAGAAAGGATCGCAGGATATAGGAAACGCCCGGTCCGCCTCCATAGGATTTCCAGTACGAGCGTCGCGCGTTATCCCCGCCGAGCAGGATTTGCGAGCCAAGAGACAGATCGAACATCTTGCGGATGAGTTCGACAATTGTCGACTCAGGAAAGTATTTGACTCTTCCCATGCAGTCGTATTGGACGAAAGCGCCAGTTTGAGCCACATCGCGATGAACAAACCAATCCGGATTGCGATCTGCATGAGAGATGATGATGTGCTCGGGTCGAACCCCGTGAGAATGAAGCAACTCTATCTGCTCAAGCATCATGGTTCCTTGCTCGGAGTGGGTTAAGACCGGGGCGCCAGTCAACCGATGGGTTGCCGCTGCTGCTTCGGCGGCTTTCTTGGTCGCGCTGGCGATATTCTGATAGTCGCTTCCGACCTTAATTATTCCGGCGCGGGCCGGGGAGCGGCGAACGAGAGGGCCCTCATAACCAGAGAGCTCGATACCTTGCTCGATTTCGGCCCGCCACAGGTCGACGATCTCGTCAACGCTATAGTGGAATCGCCAATGAGTATCCAGGTAATAGCTTTCCCGGTGCACGCCCGTTGCGGCAATCACGTGGACCCCTGTCGCGCGCGAGATGTCCAGAAGTGCATTCGCATTACGGCCGACGCCGCAAGGGGTCGCTTCGACAATCGTTCTTCCGCCGGCATCTGAAAAGTCCCGGACCTCTTCAATGGCCTTCTGCGTATCGTTCAAACGAAAGTCAGGCTGTTGCAGAGTAATCAGTCCCCCGGCAATTGCCAGGTGTTCGTGAGCGTTTGTAGGGCCGAGAATCGATGCTTCCACATCTCCAAGAATCGTGCGGACAAAGGGCATAGGACTCACTCTCATTGCATGATAATACTCAATGTTATCATGCTGTCATTCCATCATGATGTAAATCTCAAAAACAGCATTACTATCTGAGTTCGAGAACTGCAGCAAGTGACGTCTCCCCGGAGGGGGATGCCCCCAAGGTGTTGTGTTTACTATAATCAAGCAGCTATCGCGCTCTCAAGAACATCAGGGACAATTCAGACCCTCTAAGTATCTTCCAAAATAACAGTGACGTCATGAATAATTCATCTCGTATAGTCATAATGACGTTATGCTATTTTTGATAGAAATCGGGCAGGCGCAAAAGTTTTCTTTGGACTTTGCATTCGAGCTTCTTTGGGTCGAAAGATACTGGACATCGCCATGAGATGAGTGAGGAAAAAAGGTAGCGTGGTCGACGACGGTTCCCTGCGATCGATTCAAGGAAGAAGCACGTCAACTCTGCCGTCGGTGAAATTCCAGTTTACCGTCTGCACATCGGACGCCCGTTACATTTTCTCACGAGTTTCCGGCTATAAGTCGAATAGAATCAACTGGTTTTCTGGGTCGGGTAAATCGGCTTCGGAGTTGGATGGCGGAAGTGCCCGTGAAATGTGGGCCTCGAATTGAGTTAGGCTGGAGTCTGTAAAATGGGGTAGGGCTTGCCTCCAGGCCATCGTCAAAGTGAGCTCGTACTGCTAAAGACGGTCCTGTTCTCCTGTTCTTCGTCAGAAAGCAATGGGCATTGAACTCCGATTCCCCTTCGGCGATTGGCAGTGCGACATCGTCCTTACCGGCAAACCACTTCTTAGCCATTCCATGATTGACTGGACGGTTGTGCTGCCAATATACGCGGTCATCTGGTGTTGCGGTAACGGTGGCTGCCATCTCGTCCAATCCGTCGACTATCGGTGCGCCAGGCCAGTGTTGAACCGCGGAGATCAGTCAACCTGCAACCACAACGGGCGCGCGTGATATTTTCAAAACACAGGGAATCGCGCGATGGAAGTGCTTTTGGATGCTGTCCTGCTGATTGCCGCAGGGGTTTCTCTTGGCTACCGGTTTTCCTCCACCGCGAAGTTGAAAACGCGGATACAGGACGCCATGTCGCCTCTTGAAGAACTGGACTCAGCAATACGCGGTTTGCAACAAGCCCTGCAGAGTGAGATTGAATCGCTGACCGCCCGCTATATCCAGGAAATTTATGCGTCGCGCCTTAAAGCAATTGGAGTCCGCGAGTTAAGGAGATACGCAAACGGAATGCGGTTGCAGGCCCTCAAGGATGCCGGAATCCGGACTGTCGCTGACTTGGAGGGATGGGATGAGTCTCAAGTTTCGCGAGTGCCAGGCGTAGGGCAGAAGTCAGCCTGCGCCATAGTTCGTTCCGTTGAGATGGCCACGGCTGCTGCGAAAGCAGTTGCCATTCCTCATCCGTCGGTACCCTTTTCGGGCAAGTCAGAGCGCCAGCTGATGGAAGCGCTCTATCGACACCATTGCTTCGGAACACATTTTTCTGACCAGGCCGCCGCATTTGCAACAACGGTCGCATCGCATCAATCGACGCGAGATGCAATCCTGGCGGAGACTACTTTTTCCCGTTGGCTTTTCGAACTCGGCTCAACCCCGACGATTCGCTGGAGTCTCGATCAAGGGGAAACACTGATCGAGGAGTTGACGGATCAGAGATTTAAGGAAATTAAAGAGGTCCTTTCACATTCACTCATTGACTACGGTAAGCTCTGTGTCAACCCTGTCCCTATCGAGTCAATCATTCAGGATTTCAATGAGGCGAGGTCATTTTACGATCTCAATCTGAGAACCCTGTTTAAAGCTTTCAATGACCCAGTTCCAGACAAGCCAGAATCGCAGCCCGAGTCGAGTTGCCTTCCGGCATCAGATATCGTTGATGCCGATTTTGGCCGTTTTGTCCCAGGACCTGGGCCAAAAACCGTTGGACCAACACCGACCCACTCGGACACATCCGTTGCGCAATCTCAACACTCCGAGCGCCTGTTCTCTGTCAGTGTTGGTTTAGCCTCAAGCGGCCCTGCCAGGGATTTCGCCCTGCCGATCGCGCCGGGGTCAATTGGGACTTCCGATCTGCGATGGCTCCAAAAGGGAGAAGCCATTGAGATCCAAGGTCACAGGCTTGCTCATGGATTCATCTATGTAGGCAAAGGCATCGGCGATGAGAAGCATTTTGCTCTCAATCCGCAGCTATCGGTAAGATCAGTTAACCTGTCATCGCGGGACGCCGAAGGACACTATTCCAGCTATTGCTTGCGCCGTCCAGGATGGCGCGGAGCCTACCTGAAGTGGCTCGCGGATGGAGCTTCGTCGGCTACGAATTCGGCCTTCGGCATGGCGTACTTCTACGGAATCGAGCACCGTCTGCTAGATCTCCTACAAAGTCGAGTCCCAAGCGCGCAGAACGATGAACTGGATCAACTTCTTCAGGAAATTCGTCGCCTAGAGGAACTATTCAGATACAATTCCGGCGGTGTCACAAACAGCTGTTCACGTCTCTTTGAATTCGCAACAGCTTGTCTCTTCCATCGAATCTCTGATCCGGTTTTGCCGGAAAAATGGGTGAAAACCTGTGAGCTGCTCTTCTTGATGAGATTCGGCATTGGATGGTTCATGAAAGAAGGCAGAACCATTCCAGTGGAGTGGGCTTGGCGATGGGTCGATTTCGAATTTGCAGCTAATCTGCGAACTCCCGTCCTTCGCTGCCCAGAGGAATTCCAAGCAGTATTTACGTCCTTGTACAGACAGAAGTTCGGCGATGGGCTCATTGTGCCCGAAAAATGGAAAACGCTGAAGCTTACCTATCAGCCAGGCTTGCCAATGCAGTTCGGGCCGGAGATTCGACACGAGATTTCCGGAATCCCAGATTTTGCCACCGACAACCCTCCGCTACCGTCCATTGAGGATCTGGCTGAAGAGGCAGCCACAGAAATCGACGGCTATTGCCGTTACCTGGGGCGAAACCATGCCAAGTCCGGCACCTTCGAAGCGTATCTTCATCTCCCTCTTTCTTTTTGGCCGAATACGGCCGCGGAGCGCTGGCAGCAGTTCCTGGCCTCAATGGTAGAGCCGATTCAACCAATGTCGCTTGAATTGCTGTTACGCGAACTTGGTAATGCCGGAGATCCGAGTTCGGTAAAGATGCCGGAACTGGTTACTAATTTGAACCGTGCTCTGGTAGGCTTTGAGCCTGACATCCTGGCCGGAGCACGCCGGCCGAAGCCGTCCGAAATGGTCGTGCTTTTCCCGTTGAGTTCAGAATCCAACTGGGACAGAACTACGAGTGAGTACAAGAGGGCGTCGCTTCTGATCGCCCTCTCAGCGTGTGTTGCCCTTGCTGATGGTCACCTAAGTGAGGATGGAGGTTCTCTAGTTGAGGGGATGATCTCATCATGGAACCATCTTCACATCGATCTCCGCACACGGTTGCTGGCTCAGTACCGGCTGCAGGTCCGACAGGGAATTTCACTGGCGAGTCTCAAATCCCGTTTTGCAATTCTCACCTCCGATGGACGCATGCAACTGACGAATTCATTATGCTCCTTAGTAGCAGATGGGAAGACTTCGGCCGCTGCAGTGAGGCTCCTGGAACAGATCTATCGCGCTCTCGAACTGGAACCGAAGCTGTTGTATACACATTTGCACCGTGGCGCGCAACAGGTGGGCGGCCAGGACTTACAGAAGTCATCGATTCCCTCAGAGGGATCGGCTCCAGCGGTGAACACCGAGCGGCTGGCAGCGTTGCGGCGGGAAACCGATCAGGTTAGCGCTCTGCTGGCTGAAGTCTTTGCCGATGGAGTTGCACCGAGTTCGCCTGAACCGGTAACGATCAGTCAGGTTTCGCCGGCTCAGGAATCCTCCCGCGAAATATTGTTGCCCGGTCTCGATGCCCAACATCAGCGCTTTCTGGCAGATCTGCTGCGCAAAGAATACTGGACACGGGAAGAATTGCAGGATATGGCGGCACATTCCCAGATTATGCTGGATGGAGCCCTGGAACGGATCAATGATGCCGCATTTGACCTGTTCGGAGAGCCGGTCACCGAGGGTGACGATCCCGTTTATATACAACAGAAGATCCTGGAGGCCGGCGAAGAATGGCTCTGATTCGACCTCGCGAGCGCGATGCGGTCCTGCAATCACTCCGGGCGGGAGTGGTTCCTCGCATTGGCCAGCACCTGATTCAGGTTGGCCGGGTGCATGAATTGCGTGCCCTTATAGAAGACATCGATCGCATAGCTGACGGCGTGCCGACATTCCGCATAGTCATTGGCGAATATGGCGCCGGAAAGACATTCTTTCTAAACCTCGTTCGCTCCATCGCTCTTGAGAAGAAACTCGTTACCATGAATGCCGATCTCAATCCCGACCGCAGACTCCATGCCTCTGGAGGGCAGGCGCGTTCTCTCTATGCGGAACTGACCAGAAACATGGCCACACGCACCAAGCCGGAGGGCGGCGCTCTTCCCGGCATCGTTGAGAAATTCATTGCTCAGGCGAAGTCTGAAAGTGAGCAAACCGGGGTCTCCGCAGACCAGATCATCCGCCAGAATACCCAGCAACTGGCTGAAATGGTGAATGGATACGACTTCGCAGAGGTTGTGCTGGCCTATTGGCGGGGGTTCCAGGAGGGCAACGACCAACTATGTAGCAATGCGATTCGCTGGATGCGCGGAGAGTTCACCACCAAGACCGATGCGCGTACCGCATTGGGGGTGAGAACAATTGTCGACGATGCGTCAGTTTATGACCAGTTGAAGTTGTTGGCACGGTTTGTCAGGCTCGCTGGCTATGGCGGACTTTTTGTCTGCCTGGACGAGATGGTGAACCTCTACAAACTAGCCAACACTCAGGCCCGCACCTCAAATTACGAGCAAATCCTTCGCATTCTGAACGACACGCTGCAGGGATCTACAGTGGGACTTGGCTTCATCCTTGGCGGCACGCCGGAGTTTCTGTTTGATACTCGACGCGGCTTGTACAGCTATACTGCACTGCAGTCACGTCTCAGCCAGAACACCTTTGCACGAGAGGGTTTGGCCGACTTCTCTGCTCCGGTCTTGCGGCTGGCGGCCTTGAGTCCGGAAGACTTTCAGATTCTGCTTGAAAAACTCCGTTACGTTTACGCTGCGGGTGATCCAGAGAAATACCTGTTGCCGGACGAAGCCATCCCGGCTTTCATGCGGCATTGCAGCCGGCGTCTGGGGGACAGTTACTTTCGTACACCGCGAACAACGATCACGTCCTTCATTGACCTGCTGACAATTTTGGACCAGAACCCGCAGGTGCAGTGGTCTAGCCTGATTGAAGAACTGGCCGTTTCACCGGACACAGGTGGCGACGAAGATAAGGCAATCGAATCGGATGACGAATTCACCACGTTCAAACTCTGAGACGGCCTCATTCGGGCTCCTGGATGAACGCATCCAGCATTGGATCTGGTCTCAGGGATGGACCAGTCTGCGCTCGGTTCAAGAACGTGCCGTTGCTCTTCTGCTGTCTGGAACAGCCGACGTGATTCTTGCGGCTGCCACATCTGCAGGGAAGACCGAGGCGGCCTTTTTTCCGCTACTCACTCGCCTGCTTCAAGATGACAGAACTCCCGGCTACATTCTTGCGATCAGTCCGCTCAAAGCCCTGATTAACGATCAGAGTCGCAGGCTCCGGCCACTATGTGAACTACTGGAACTGCCCGTGCTTGGCTGGCATGGAGATGTTTCGGTTTCGCAAAAGCAGAGATTTCTCAAAAACATGTCGGGTGTACTTATCATTACTCCCGAATCGCTGGAAGCACTTTTTGTGACGAAAGGAACTCTCATTCCAGCGCTTGCACGGGCCGCCCAGAGTGTGGTCATCGACGAGATACATTCCTTCATCGGCTCCGAGCGTGGTAAACAGGTACAGTCTTTGCTCTATCGGCTGGAAGTAGCGGCGAATCGGCGAATCCCGCGAGTTGGGCTCTCGGCAACTCTCGGAGACAAGTCTCTCGCGGGGGAGTATCTTCGTCCCGGTCACGCAGACGAGGTTGAGACAATCGACGCAGGTAGCGAAGACTATGAGCTAAAACTCATCGTGAAAGGATTTTGCGATGAGTGGAGCATCCCGCACGAGCAGGAGCCAATTGACAAGGATAGGGAGCCTAAAGAGCAGTCTTTTGAAGCAGAGGAGGAGCAATCCGGATCCGCCTCCGGTGCAATTGCGGACTACCTCTTCAGTCACCTGCGCGGCAGCAACAACCTGATATTTCCGAACAGCCGATCCAAAGTCGA
>Ga0208193_1000619_pt1 | contig 18067 bp, 17 predicted proteins | sample June2015DPH_17_2_FD_184716 | JGI IMG/M metagenome (GOLD analysis project Ga0208193, IMG submission 184716) | Peatland microbial communities from SPRUCE experiment site at the Marcell Experimental Forest, Minnesota, USA - June2015DPH_17_10... | ecosystem: Environmental > Terrestrial > Soil >... | reverse complement strand
TTGACGCCGTTGGGGCTGGTGCCGCGGTATCAGCGGTTCGAGGTGGTGGGGATTTTCAAGTCGGGGTTTTATCAGTACGACGCGACGTATGGGTTTACGCGATTGGTGGATGCGCAGAAACTCTTCAGCGAGCCGGATTGGATCTCGGTGATCAGTTTTAAGGTGGATGATCTTTATCACGCGGATCGTGTGGGGCGGGCGATTGAAGAGGCTGCGGGTAAGGGTTTTCAGGCGACGAACTGGATGGAACAGAATCGCGAGCTGTTTCGCGCGCTGCGGCTGGAGCAGATTGTGACGTTCATTATTCTGGCGCTGATTGTTTGTGTGGCGGCGCTGAATATTCTGATCGCGCTGACGATGATGGTGATGGAGAAGACTCGGGATATTGCGGTGTTGATGAGTTTTGGAGTGAATGCCGAGCAGGTGCGGAGAATCTTTTTGCTGCAGGGGTTGCTGATTAGTTTGATTGGGACGGTTTTGGGGCTGGTGGTGGGGTATGGGTTGAGTTGGCTGGGGGGGCACTACAGGTTTATTCATCTGGATGCGGCGGTGTATTCGATCGATTATCTGCCGTTCGCGCCGAAGGTTTGGCATGCGGTGCTGGTGGCGGCGGTTACGTTTGGGGTTAGTCTTGTGGCGACGCTGTATCCGAGTGGAAGTGCGGCGAAGGTTTTACCGGCGGAGGCGCTGAGGTATGAATGAACCAATCTACTTACTTGGATAATTTTCGAGAAAGCCCACCGGCATCGGAGGCAGAGGCGTGCATGCAAGATCAAGCTTCAGTCGTGGAGGGCATTCAGCAACCACTGTTAGGGACGGAAAGCCTCTTTGCTGTGAAGGCGATGGGAGACGATCCGCTTCTTCAAGCTCTCCTGCAAGATAAAACCAACTGTAAAATTGCATCGTTTCGTTCTCGTCTCCATTGGAAACCGTCCAAACTTCATCCTCTTTGGTGTAATCGATTCCTAGTTCTGACATCAGCGCAAAAAGCTCATCGTTATATGCCTGCCTCCGATGCTTTGCAAAATAAGCGCAGTATCCACAGTCACACTCATCAGCACCGCCAGCTTTGAGCATGCGGTACATATTGATAGTTTCTTCTCGGTCGAAGCGAAATTTTTGACCGTTCAGCACACGTTCTTTCATCATTGCGAAAGTGTACAACTGACCACTGGGAGCTTTATGGAACCGAGATTGAAGTATGGGCATTTGGCGCCGGAGGGCTTGGCGCACATGCGGGAGCTTGAGCATTACCTGAATAATGGGGCGGGGCTGGAGGCTTCGTTGCGGGAGTTGGTGCGGCTGCGGGTTTCGCTGATGAATGGGTGTGAGTATTGCATTGGGCTGCATACGATGGAGTTGAAGAAGGTGAATGAGACGGAGGAGAGGATTCGCGGGGTTGCGGATTGGCGGGGGTCTGCTCTTTATACGAAGCGGGAGCGGGCTGCGTTGGCCTGGGCGGAGGCGGTGACGGATATTCAGGACGGGCATGCTCCGGATGTGTTGTTTGAGGCGGTGAGGGCGGAGTTCAGCGATGTGGAGACGGTGAATCTGACGCTGGTGATTTCGACAATCAATGCTTGGAACAGGATTTCGATTGCGTTGGGGAGGCATTCGGAGCATGGGAGCGGGAAGGTTTCGGTGGAGAGATAGATGGCGGGTGATGCGAACAAAATGCGGGGGTTCTTCGCTTCGCTCAGAATGACAAGATATTTGGAACTGCGGGCGTTTTCAAGATATTTGGAACTGCGGGCGTTTTCAAAATGTTTGGATCGACGGACGATGACAAATATCTGGATCGATGGGCGTTTCAAATATCTGGAACGATGGGCGTTTCAAAAACGTTGGGCTTTAGGGAGTATGGTTTGATCGATCCGAATGAAGGGGATGTGCGGTTTGAGAATGAGGGGACGCTGGAGCCACTGCCGGTGGTGCGGGAGCGGACAGTGGTGATGCGGGCGGTGGGGTTGACGAAGGTTTATGCGGCGGTTTCGCAGGGAGGCGGTTCAGGGCGCGAGGCTTTGGAGCTGTTTCGCGGGCTGGATCTGCGGGTTCATGCGGGGGAGATGGTCGCGATTGTGGGGGAGAGCGGCGCGGGGAAGAGTTCCCTGCTGCATTTGCTGGCTGCACTGGATAAGCCTTCGGCTGGCGAGGTTTGGTGTGGGGAGAATCGGTTGAGCGAGTTTACGCCGAGGCAGGCGGCGGAGTATCGCAACCGGGATGTGGGGTATGTTTGGCAGTTTCATTATTTGCTGCCGGAGTTTTCGGCGCTGGAGAATGTTGCGATGCCGCTGCTGGCTCGCGGTGAGAGGCGAGGGGCGGCACTGGAAAAGGCTCGGTTCTGGCTGGGTGAGGTAGGGTTGGCGGACCGGGCGGTGCATCGATCGGGCGAGTTGAGCGGAGGGGAGCAGCAGAGGGTGAGCCTGGCACGGGCTTTGGTGACTGAACCGAAGATTCTGCTGGCGGATGAGCCTACGGGGGATTTGGATGACCGGACGGCGGAGGCGGTGTTTGGGTTGATTCAACGGCTGCATGAGGCTCATGGGCTGACCAGCGTGCTGGTGACACATAATCTGGAGTTTGCGAGGCGGTGCGACAGGGTTCTGCGGTTGCGCAAGGGGCAATTGGAGTCGGCGGAGAGTTTGGCCGGCTGAGTTTGCGATTTCGCGCTGTTCACGTCTAACAAAATATTGGTTTTATGGGAGATCGATTTCAGGGACCAACCTTGGTGTTCTTTTCGCCTCTAACTAGTGAGAGAGGTTTGTCGCCTGGGCTTGAGGAGGTTTTAAAGGCGATGCACCTAATTTGGTGCGGGATTTGCACAGCGCGCAGCGAAAAAAGTGCTAAGTTAGGGCATAACTTTTGAGGGATTTTTAGTATTTGGTGCGGACGACTACACTGTAAGAGTGGAATGGGTGCTTTGTAGCTTGAAGTTGCCTGGTTAGTCCCTGAGCTGGAGCGGTAAAGGGGACGGTTGTTGGGACCAATGGCGCTATGCGGCCTTCGGGCCGGGTGGTGGCCGGCTTGAAGGGGAAGAACATGTTCGAACGCTATACGGAGAAGGCGCGCCGGGTTATCTTCTTTGCCCGGTATGAAGCTAGTCAGTTTGGGTCGCCTTATATCGAGACCGAGCATCTGCTGCTCGGACTGTTGCGTGAGGACAAAGCACTGACGAACCGCTTTTTGCGGTCGCACGCGTCGGTGGAGTCGATACGCAAGCAGATAGAAGGGCATACGACGATTCGGGAGAAGGTGTCGACATCGGTGGATCTGCCGCTTTCGAATGAGTGCAAGCGGGTGCTCGCCTATGCGGCAGAAGAGGCCGAGCGGCTTTCGCATAAACATATTGGGACGGAGCACTTGCTGCTTGGTCTGCTGCGCGAGGAGAAGTGCTTTGCTGCAGAGATTCTGCAGGAGCGCGGGCTGCGGCTGCCGATGATTCGCGAGGAACTGCAGCGGACGACGCAGGAGAAGGCGCCTACGTCGCAGGGGAGCAAGGGGCAGCGCGGCGAGCAGAGCATGCTTGCGGAGTTTTCGCGCGACCTGACGCAGAGCGCTACGGACCAGCAGCTCGATCCTCTGGTTGGGCGGGATGCGGAGGTGGATCGTGTGATCCAGATTCTGTGCCGGCGGACGAAGAATAATCCTGTGCTGATCGGTGAGCCGGGTGTTGGTAAGACAGCAATTGTTGAAGGGCTTGCTCAGAAGATTGCTGATGGAGAAGTGCCGAGTTTTCTTGCCGACAAGCGAGTGCTGGCTCTGGATCTTTCGCTGATCGTTGCAGGCACGAAGTATCGCGGGCAGTTTGAAGAGCGGCTGAAGACGATTATGAAGGAGCTGATGGAGAATCAGAACTCCATCGTGTTCATCGATGAGCTACATACGCTGGTTGGCGCTGGGTCGGCGGAGGGGTCGCTGGATGCGGCGAATATTCTGAAGCCGGCGCTGAGCCGCGGCGAGATTCAATGCATCGGCGCGACGACTCCTGCGGAGTACCGGAAGTCGATTGAGAAGGACCGGTCTTTGGAGCGGCGTTTTCAGGCGGTGAAGGTTCCGCCGCCGAGCGAAGAAGACGCGGTCAAGATCATCATGGGAATCAAGGAGAAGTACGAGAAGTTCCACGCGGTGAGCTATACGGACGATGCGATTACTTTCTCGGTGTCGCACTCTAGCCGGTATATTCCTGATCGGTTTTTGCCGGATAAGGCGATCGATTTGATCGATGAGGCTGGTGCGCGGGTGAAGCTGCGGCAGACTTCGATGCCCGAGGAGTTGACCGAGGTTCAGAAGCGGATCAAGTTCATCGTGCACCGGATGGAGAACGCGATTGCGAATCATGAGTTCGAGAAGGCGCGGTTCTACTCGGATGAGGAGCGCAAGGAGCGTGAGAATCTGCGTGCTCTGCGGGACAAGTATCACCTGGATGATTCTTCGGCGGGGATTGTGACACGCGGAGATATCGAGGATGTCGTCAGCAGATGGACTGGCGTGCCGATTACTTCGTTGAAGGAAGAGGAGACGCAGCGGTTGCTGCGGGTTGAGGAAGAGCTGCACAAGCGCGTTATCTCGCAGGATAAGGCGATCAATGCGCTGGCACGGGCGATTCGGCGGTCTCGTGCAGGGTTGAAGAATCCGGCGCGGCCGATTGGAAGCTTCCTATTCCTTGGCCCTACTGGCGTTGGTAAGACGGAGATGGCGCGAACGCTGGCGCAGTTCCTGTTCGGATCGGAGAAGGCTCTGATTCGTTTTGATATGTCGGAGTTCATGGAGAAGCATTCTGTGAGCAAGCTAATCGGTTCGCCTCCGGGATATGTGGGTTATGAAGAGGGTGGACAGCTTACGGAGCGCGTGAAGCGAAATCCTTACTGCGTGGTGTTGCTGGATGAGATCGAGAAGGCTCATCCGGATGTGTTCAATCTACTGCTGCAGGTGTTTGAAGATGGGCAGTTGACGGATGGGTTGGGCAACACGGTCGACTACAAGAACACGATCATCATCATGACTTCGAATATTGGGGCGAAGCATCTGCAGAAGCGGCAGGGGCTTGGGTTCCAGAGCGAGAAGGAAGACATGGTGATGGACAAGATGGAAGAGCTGGTTCGCGGAGAGGTGAAACGGACGTTCAATCCGGAGTTCCTGAATCGCCTCGACGAGATCATTATCTTTACTTCGCTGTCGGATGCTGACCTGATGCAGATTCTCGAGTTGCTGGTGCAACAGTTGAATACGAACCTGGTGCATAAGGCGATTACGATCTCGGTGACAGATGATGCGAAGAAATGGATCATCGAGAAGACGGCTTCGGACCGGACGTACGGTGCGCGGCCTCTTCGCAGAGCACTGCAGCGGTTTGTTGAGGATCCTCTGTCAGAGGCGCTGATCGGCGGCGGAATTGTCGAACGGCCGGCGTTCCTTGAGGTCTACATGGAAAATAACAAGCTGTTCTACCGGCCGGTGTCGGCGGATGGCGAGGAGAAGATGGCTGGGTTGGCGTTGACTGCTGTGTAGCGCTTCCCTTCCTCGATATAACGTACGCCCCGGCTTGATCGCCGGGGCGTATTGTTTTGGTGGGAGGATTTTTGGGTTATGGATCGTCGTGAGTTTGGGGTGTTGCTGCCGGCTTTGATGGGTGGATTGGCTTTGATTCCTGAGAGCGCTGACGGGCAGAGTGTGAGTTTGCCTGTGCTTGAGTCAGGGGTGTTCAAGCCTACGGCGGCAAAAGCAGGTTCGATGGCGGGGCACTCTTCGAGCCGCTATGTGGCTGGGATGCTGAAGGCAGGGAATATCCGGCTGGAGATGCATGAGTCGACGATTGAACCTGGGTCGGAGCATGAGCCGGTGGGGACGCATCTGCATAGCGAGATATGGCTGGTGCGCGAGGGGACGGCGGAGCTGACGACGAATGGCGTGGCGAGGACGATGGTGGCGGGGGATGTGGGGATCTGTTGCGCGGGGGACAAGCACTTTATCGCGAATACGAGCGATAAGCCGGTGACCTATTTTGTGGTGACGGTGGGGCCTCCGGAGTAGGGTGACATGAGACATCGCGGGTCGGCAACAATCAAAATGCAAATACTGAGCGGAGCGGAGCTCAGTATGACGGCGGATGAGGGCGTTTGCGGGTAAGGAAGTAGGTGAGGAGGATTGCGGCTCCGATCGTTCCTACGACTGCGTCGGTTCCTGCGAGACCGCGTGCTCCCCAGAGCTTGCCGCCGTGACCGTCGACTGCTGTCATGTAAGCCACGGGGACGTTGCCCATGGAGTTGATGATGGAGTAGCGGGCGCAGCCGCTTTTGCCTGAGTTGCCGAGGAATTCGAGCACGACGGCTGTAAACAGGGCGTAGCATGCTCCGATGGTGAAGAGGGACAGGGTGGCTCCAACAAAGTAAGTGGAGGGATGGAGCGGACCCAGCCAAAGAATGGCGATAGTGGCCTCGTTTAGGATGCCGACGGAGAGATAGGCGACCGAGGCGCGAATGCGAGTGGGAACCAGGGTGGCTGCAAGCGCGCCGGCTGCGGTGAGGAGCGCTCCTCCGAGACCGTTCATCCAGGCCATTTGCTGGCCGGTGAAGCCGTAGTCCTGCGCGATGCCGGGCAGGAGGCCGATGGCGGCTCCGCTGCACATGGGGAAGAGCATGAGCAGGGTGTATGGGACTGCTCTCCAGCGGAGGAAGGTGGTTTTGAACTCCTGCCAGATACAGGCGAATGTTTGTTTGATTCCCTCTTTGCTTTGTTGCGGCTGCTCTGGAGCGGCGAGCGCGGCAAGGGCCGGGACAGCGATGAGGGCGGCGGTGATCCAGCCCAGAGGACCAATGGAGAATTTTTCAGCGAGCGAGGCAAGGCCGAAGATGCCGAGGGCTCCGAAGGCAAGCGATCCTGCCTGGTAGAAGCTGCTGGCGCGGCGGCGGGTGGCTTCGCTGCGCAGCGTGCCCATCATTCCGCCACAGCTGGAGACGATTAACTGGCCAAAGCAGGAGCTGAGGAACATGAGCGACACGGCGGAGGGCGTGTCCAGCCTGCCACCGTGAAAGGCAGCGGCCATGGTGAGAGCGGAGGCGATGGCTCCTACGATGAGCCAGGTGCGGCGGCGAATCCAGAAATCGGTGATTGGACTCCAGAGGAAGTAGATGCTCTGGGGGAGAATGAGGAGCGCAATGATCTCGGAGCTTCGTCCGATGCCGACTCCCTGCTTGCGGAGCAAGTACGAGAGCACGCCGCTGATAAGGCCATTGGCAAGGACCCCGTTTGGGGCGATGAGAAGGCCGAAGAGCCACGGGCGTTCTTTGGATTGGGGGAGATTCAGGCCTGTGGCTTGCTCCAGGGCTACTTCGGACATGCGTTTGACGTTAGCATGGCGATTGCCGCCCGGTCACCGAGTTAAATGGAAAAACCCCGGATATCCCGGGGTTTTGTTGCGCGAGAAAGCTTAGACGAGCGATTGGGCAGTCTTGACTGCGCTTTGGACGACATCGCCTGCTTTGTCGACGGCGTTTTCGACCTGGCTGCGAGTGCGTTTGATGGCCTTTTCGGTTTCCTTGCTGAGGCGCTCAGCCTGGTCCTTGAGGTAGTTGGCTGCGTCTTCGAGGTAGTCGCTTGCATCCTCGACTCCCTTGCGGAGTTGTTTGCGCGTCTTGACTCCAGTCTGTGGCGCATAAAGAAGAGCGATCGAGGCTCCTGCTGCAACTCCGATGCCGAAGGCGAACCAGTAACCTTTTGCGTTCATTTTGAACATACCTCGTGCTTTCTCAGGTTTCTATGCGTTTAGATTCAGACGGATTGCGATTGGTTGGATTCAGGCCTGTCGAGGATACTTCGCAAAGAAGGCTGGCCAAGAGGATTCTTGATGTTTTTCAGACCTTGAGGCCGGCGAGTTCCCTTGCCCGCAGAAAGATTCGCGTGAACATGGTGCCGTTGAGACGGCCTGTGTTGGTGTTGCGCAGAGACGGATGGTATGTGGCGAGCAGGTGCAGGCCGTTGGGGAGAAGAGAGTGAGCGCCGTGGGAGAAGCGGTAGTCGGATTTGCGAGTGATGACGCCGGTTTCGAGCAGGAAGGCCAGATAGCCGTCGAAGGCGATCTTTCCCAGGCAGACTACGACGCGGATTCGCGGGAGAGCCTGGATCTCATCGGCAAGATGGGAGGCGCAGTTGCGGATCTCCTGGGGGAGTGGCTTGTCGCCGGGCGGGGCGCAGCGAACGACGGAGGCGATCCAGGCGTGGCGTAGCTTGAGGCCGTCGTCGCGGGCGATGGCGCGGGGTTTGGTGGCGAGGCCAAGCTCGTGGAGGACGGGATACATGAAGTCGCCGGAGCCGTCGCCGGTGAAAGGGCGGCCGGTGCGGTTGGCTCCGTGGGCTCCGGGAGCGAGGCCGACGATGAGGATTCGGGCACGGGGGTCGCCGAAGCCGGGGACGGGGCGAGCCCAGTAGGTCTGGTCCTGGTAGGCGCGGCGTTTGGTTTCGCCGATACCCTGGCAGTAGGTGCGGAGGCGGGTGCAGCGTTCGCAGGTGATGATGGTCTGATGAATCTGCTGGAGAAGCTGAGGCGTTATCAGTGTGTTGGAGGATGTCACTGCATCCCATGATAGTAGGAGCGAGGGCCAGGCGGCCTCCGCATAGGCTTGCTTGCGTAGAATGTTGCAACAAGAAGAATTAAAGACCAGCGGAGAGTTGGAAGGGCGGTAAGTTGGAAGATCCAAGGCTTAGCAGAATGTACTGGGCGCTCCTGAAGCAGGGGGTTGGCAGGTGGCGCAGAAGTCTATGGCGTGCGGCAGTGATGCGGTCGGGGTTGCTGACCTTTGTGGTGCTGATAATTGCACTAGGGGGACTGGCGTTTCTGTGGCGAGAGCACAGGCTGGGCCAGTTCGCGCAGTTGAAGAGAGAGCTGAACAAACCTCCCGTGAGCGATGTGACGGTGCGGCCAGGGGGGCAGGATGTGGTTCAACTGCAACGATCTCAGATGCTGGGGGGGGATGGGCCGAAGTTTCTGTGGGCGACGTTGCTGCCTGGGCGCGGGATGAATCTGCTGCAGATCCGGGCTTATCTTCCGCAGAAGGGCGAGGTCAACCTATTGGCGTCTCCGACGCTGGAAGACGCTTCGAAGGTGTTGAGCGGGAGCGGCGCGGATGCGACGGGAGCAAAGAGTCTCTCGATGGGAGCGGCGATCGAGTTGCCGTGGGCCGGCCGCATCTCAGGAGCGCCGGCGCAAGATGAAAAAAACATAATTGCAATGTGGCGTGGAGAGCGCTTGATGCTGCCGTCCGACGCGAGGGACAGCTATGGAGCCGGCGGCGCGATAGCCTCGGGAGGTCTGCTGCTGATGCAGCCCTCGGATTCGATCAACACGAGTGTGATGCCGGATGGCGGAGAGTCGCGGGCGACCTTTCGCGCGGGCGACTTTAAGGGTCACTGGCTATCCAACACGGAGATTACAACGACGGTGCAGCTGAGCGGCAAGGCGATCGATATAAGGGTTGTCGCGCGCAATGCGGGTAATACTCCCGAACCGATTGGAATAGGATGGCATCCGCGATTTGCGATTTTGAATAGCCATCGTGGACAGATGATGCTGCGGCTTCCGGAGGGACAGAGAGTGGAAGTCAAGGACCGGCGCACGGGACAGTTGAGCGGGAGGCTGGTACCGGTTGACGGAACCGAGTACGACTTTACCAGTAGAAATGGCGCGCAACTCGGGGGGCTGAACCTTGACGACAGCTTCGTTCATCTGCGACAGGGATTGATGGAGAACGGACCGATAGCGGAGTTGCGCGATCCGGAGAACGATTATGGGCTGCGCATCACTGCGATGACGTCTACGATTAAAGCTATACGCGTGTATGCTCCGCTGGATGGATCGTTTATCTCGATTCAGCCGCAATTCAATTTTGACGACCCGTTCGGACGGGAGTGGGCGAAGGATGAAGACACGGGGATGGTCGTGCTACAGCCTGGACAAACGACGCAATGGAAGGTGCGGCTGGAGATATTTTCGCTTGGAGGGAGTGAGACGGGCCGTCTGTAGCCTCGGCCTGAACGATTCCGACAACGGCGAGGTTTGACCCTCTCTATCGAAGCCTCGTACAGTAGTAGAGAGGCGTTAACCGCGCTCGCCCGCATAGTGCGAACGGCGCGGCAGACACAGGCGCTTTCTGGAAGGCATGGACTTGACCCCGACTGAGATGACAGAGACGAATGAGACTGCGGAGCAGTCCGAAACAACACATACGCACGAACACACACATGACCATGATCACGATCATGAGCACATACACCAGCCCGCTCCTGCGCTGAATCCTGAGTTGACCCGTGAGATTGAGGTTGAGGTTGGCGCGGATGAGGTTTCAAAGAGCTTCAAGAGCGTGGTGAAGCGGTATCAGAAGCTGGCCCGGATTCCTGGGTTCCGCGCGGGGAAAGTGCCGGAGTCGCTGGTCCGCTCGAAGTTTGCGAAGGAGGTTCGCCAGGAGGTTCTGGAGAGCCTGGTTTCGGAGCGGTTCCGCAAGGCGATCGACGAGCGGAAGCTGCGCCCGGTGTCTGAACCGCAGTTGCTGGATATGCAGTTGTTCGATGGGCAGCCGCTGAAGTTCAAGGCTGCGTTTGAAGTGGCGCCGGTGATCGACATTGCCGGTTATGACACAGTTCACGTGAGTAAGCCTGACGTTGCGTTGACCGGGGATGAGTTTGATGCAGAGTTAAACCGGGTGCTGGATAGCCACGCGACGGTTGAGCCGGTCGAAGACGACCGTGCCCTGGTGGACGGCGACTGGGCTGAGATCCAGTTTCGCGGTGAGGTGAAGGACCTGGCGCAAACCGTGACCGAGGATGGGGTGAAGAACGCTTCCACACAGGCTCCGATTACGGGCGAGGATGTGCTGATCGAGATTGGCGGGAAGAACACGCTGCCGGCGTTCAATGAGGCGCTGCGCGGCGCGAAGGTCGGGCAGGAGCTGAAGTTCGAGGTCGATTATCCGGCGGACTTCGGCGAGCGGCGGCTTGCGGGACAGAGCGTGGGCTACGACGTGACCGTGAAGGGGATCAAGCACAAGAGCTACCCGGAGCGCGATGCGGAGTTTGCCAAGCAGCTTGGAAACTATGAGAGCTGGGATGAGTTTGAGGCGAAGCTTCGTGAACATGCTTCGGATCGCAAGAAGAGTTCGCTGGACAATGCGGCGAAGGATCAGTTGCTGGGGGAGTTGATCCAGCGATTCCAGTTCCCTGTTCCAGAGTCGTTTGTGCAGCAGCAGATTGAGGCCCGGCTGGATCGCGGGTTGCGTGCGCTGGCTCAGCAAGGCATGTCGGTTGAGGATATGCGGAAGCTGGATTTTGCCCGGCTGCGCGGGGCTCAGCGCGAGCAGGCGATCAATGAGGTGAAGGCTTCCATGCTGCTCGACCGGATTGCCGAGGCGGAGGGCGTGACGGTGAACGATGAGGATGTTGACCGTGAGCTGCTGATGCTTTCGATCCAGTCGCGGGAGCCTCTGGAGGCACTGCGGGAGAGGCTGTCCAAGGATGGCGGGCTGGACAGGATTCGCGAGCAGATGCGGCGCGAGAAGACAGGAAGCGTGCTCTACGAGAAGCTGGCTTCGTAGAGTGCATGTGCCGGGCTGCATAACGAAAAAGAGAAAGAGAGTGTTATGGGATTAGTACCGATGGTGATCGAGCAGACGAGCCGGGGCGAACGCGCCTACGACATCTACAGCCGTCTGCTGCGCGATAACATCATTTTTCTGGGCACGCCGATCGATGACAACATCGCCAATGTAATCATTGCGCAGATGCTTTTTTTGAGCGGCGAGGATCCTGAGAAGGACATTCAGCTTTACATCAACTCGCCGGGTGGATCGATTACTGCCGGGCTGGCGATCTACGACACGATGCAGTACATCAAGAATGATGTGGTGACGTTCTGCATCGGGCAGGCAGCGAGCATGGGCGCGTTTCTGCTGATGGCTGGGAAGAAGGGCAAACGGTTCGCGTTGCCGAACTCGCGAATTCTGATTCATCAGCCATCGATGGGCGGGTTGAGCGGACAGGCTACCGATATCGACATTCACGCGCGGGAGATTCTGCGAATTCGCGAGATCACGAACAAGCTGATGAGCGCGAGCACCGGCCAGACCCTGGAACGGATCGAGCGCGACGTGGAACGCGACTTCATCATGACAGCCGCGCAGTCGAAGGAGTACGGCATTATTGATGACATTATCGACCGACCACGGACGTAAGTCGTGTGGTGCTAACTCTTCGGGAGCCCGAGCCAGCGGTTCGGGCTCTTAAGCTTTAAGCACGTCTATGACCACTTCGGGGTACAGCGGGGGATACCTGCGACATGTTTTGCAGGAAGAAACGGGTGTAAACTTTAACTCGTAGTGGAGTTGCGCAGACCATCGTTACACGGACCAACAGGAGTTGTCGTACTTATGAAAACGTCGCGGGGCTCAGACGAATCACTTCGTTGTTCTTTCTGCCATAAATCACAAGATGCAGTTGCAAAACTGATTTCGTCGCCATCGGATTATCCGCGAGCTTACATCTGCGATGAGTGTGTGGCAGTTTGCAACTCGATCCTCGAAGACGATCGAACCGAGACACAACCTGGCGCAGCACCTGCTCACCTGCCGAAGCCGCAGGAGGTGAAGGCGTTTCTGGATGAGTACGTGATTGGGCAAGACCAGACGAAGAAGAAACTTGCCGTGGCGGTTTACAACCATTACAAGCGGATTCAGATGAACAAGACGCGCGGCAACGATGTGGAGTTGTCGAAGTCGAACATCCTGCTGGTGGGACCGACGGGTTCGGGCAAGACATTGCTGGCGCAGACGATGGCGAAGATGCTGGACGTGCCATTTGCGATTGTCGATGCGACGACATTGACTGAGGCCGGATATGTCGGCGAAGACGTCGAAAATATTATTTTGAAGCTGCTGCAGGCTGCCGATGGCGATGTGCAGCGCGCGCAGAGCGGGATTATTTATATCGACGAGATCGACAAGATTGGCCGGAAGGACGAGAATCCTTCGATTACGCGCGATGTTTCGGGTGAAGGCGTGCAGCAGGCGCTGTTGAAGCTGCTGGAGGGTACTGTTGCCAACGTTCCGCCGCAGGGTGGACGCAAGCATCCGCACCAGGAGTTTACGGCAGTTGATACGACGAACATTCTTTTCATTTGCGGTGGAGCGTTTGTCGGGCTTGAGAAGGTAATTGGGCGACGCATAGGCAAGAAAGCGCTTGGGTTCAAAGCGATTGCCGATGCCGATGTCAAGGACGGCGATGTGACGCCGATCCGAGCTCAGCGTGACGCGGAGCTACTGCGGCAGGCAGAACCCCAGGATCTATTGAAGTATGGGCTGATTCCTGAGTTTGTGGGACGGCTGCCGGTGTTGGGCATCCTGGACGAGCTGGATGAGGCGGCTCTGATTGAGATTTTGACCAAGCCGCGCAATGCGATTTTGAAGCAGTACGCGAAGTTGTTTGAGTTTGAAGGCGTGAAGGTTACGTTCACGGACGAAGCAGCGCGGGAGATTGCGCGGGAGGCGTTGCAGCGGAAGGTTGGCGCGCGTGGCCTGCGCATGATTCTTGAAGAGCTGATGCTGGATTTGATGTACTTTGTTCCGGGCAATAAAAAGGTCAAAGACCTGTCGATTACGGCGGAGATGGTGAAAAAACACAGCCTGACGCTGCCCACGTTGCTGGAGAAGGCAGGCTAAGCGGCGATGCGCGGGTTGGCGCGCGGATTCGCAAGGGTGGGTTCGCAGCTGTTCGCGCCTCTGGCTGGGGGCGTTCCGATCAAGGGTATTCCCCGTTTGGGCTCTCCAATTCCACAGACGTTGCACTTTGCGTTGTGCACGTCGCATTCCGACGCATTACAATCACCCTGAAGCCGCGACACCCATGAATCATTATCGGTGTTTTTAACGTCTAATTGGAGAGCAATGACAAATCAACCCAAAAAAGCGCTGAGCGGCGAAGCTCGCAAGCTTCCGATGATGCCCATTCGTGACATGGTCATTTTTCCTCATATGATGACGCCGTTTGTTGTGGGCCGTGAGTCGAGTGTTCGGGCCCTGGAAGAGGCTCTGTCGGGCGACAGGAGGATCTTTCTGGCGACGCAGCATGACGCCTCGGTGGACGAGCCAAACGCCGACGATATCTACGAGACAGGCACGATCGGCAACATTGTTCAATCGGTGAAGATGCCTGACGGCAATATCAAGGTGCTGGTTGAGGGCGTGGAGCGGGCTCGGGCTACCGAAGTCAATGATGTCGACGGATTTTTTGTCGCTACTGTGCGCACGGGCCAGACGCAACTGGATCTGACTCCGCAGGTCGAGCAATTGATGCAGCGGGTCCACTCGCTGTTTGAGCAGTATGTGAAGCTGCAGCAGTCTTTGAACTACGAGACGGTGGCGGCCAGTGTCCGTCCGGATGAGCCGGCCAAGTTGGCCGACACGATTGCCGCCAATCTTCAATTGTCGATTGAGGAGAAGCAGCAACTGCTGGAGGTCTTTGATCCGGAGCTTCGACTGTCAAAGGTTGCTGATGTGCTGGATGTAGCGATCGAAAAGCTGAATATGGATCGCACCATTCAGTCGCGGGTGAAGCGGCAGATGGAGAAGGCGCAGAAGGAGTACTACCTTAACGAGAAGATTAAGGCGATCCAGAAGGAGCTTGGGCGCGGAGAAAAATCTGAGTTCGACGAGCTGAAGAAGAAGATTGAAGCGGCGGGAATGCCGAAGGATGTGCTGGAGAAATCGCTGCAGGAACTGAAGAAGTTGGAGGCGATGCCTCCGATGTCGGCTGAGTCGACGGTGTCGCGGAACTATCTGGATTGGCTGCTGGCAGTTCCGTGGAAGAAGCGGTCGAAGGAGATTCGTTCGATTGAACACGCCGAACAGATTTTGAATGAAGATCACTACGGGCTGGAGAAGATCAAGGAGCGCATTCTTGAGTTTTTGGCGGTTCGGCAGCTGGTGAAGAATCCTAAGGGGTCGATTCTTTGTTTTGTCGGACCTCCGGGAGTGGGTAAGACTTCGTTGGGGATGTCGATCGCGAAAGCTACAGGGCGGAAGTTTGTGCGGATGTCGCTCGGTGGAGTGCGCGACGAGGCGGAGATTCGCGGGCACCGTAGGACCTACATTGGGGCGCTGCCAGGGCAGATTATCCAGTCGATGAAGAAGGCTGGGACGAAGAATCCGGTGTTCATGCTGGACGAGATCGATAAAATGGCTTCGGATTTTCGCGGGGATCCGGCAAGTGCTCTGCTTGAGGTGCTTGATCCGGAGCAGAACAGCTCGTTCCAAGACCACTATCTCGATGTGGAGTATGACCTGTCGCAGGTTCTGTTTGTCGCGACGGCGAATGTGCTGCATACGATTCCCGGGCCGCTGCAGGACCGCATGGAGATTCTGCGGCTACATGGATATACCGAGCTTGAGAAGCTAGAGATTGCCAAGCAGTACCTGGTGAAGAAGCAGCGCGAAGGAACGGGATTGACAGCTGACCAGATCGTCTTCGAGGACGATGCGTTGCGGCAGATGATTCGCGGCTATACGCGCGAGGCTGGCGTCAGAAACCTGGAGCGCGAGATCGGGAATGTGTGCCGCAAGGTTGCACGTCGCGTGGTGAAGAACGGGGTGGAGCACAAGGAAGTTATCACCGGCGAGAACATCGGTGAGATTCTTGGTGTGGCGAAGTTCCGTGACTCGCAGGCGCATGAGAAGAGCGAGATCGGTCTTGTCACCGGCCTGGCGTGGACGGAGATGGGCGGAACGATCTTGCAGACCGAGGTGCAGGTGCTCGACGGCAAGGGCAAGATGACGGCAACCGGGCAACTGGGCGATGTAATGCAGGAGTCTGCTCAGGCTGCGTTGACTTACATCCGGTCACGTTCGCATCATCTTGGGCTTGCGAAGGATTTTTATAAGAACGTCGACATTCATGTGCATGTTCCTGAGGGTGCGATTCCGAAGGATGGGCCGTCGGCAGGGATAACGCTGGCTACCGGTCTCGCGAGTGCGCTGACCAAGATCAAGGTGAGACGCGATGTCGCAATGACGGGCGAGATCACGCTGCGCGGTAAGGTGCTTCCGATCGGCGGCCTGAAGGAGAAGCTGCTGGCGGCGCATCGGGCAGGCATCTTTGAGGCGATCGTTCCTGAGGAGAATCGTAAGGACATGGCTGATCTGCCTGAGCTGATCAAAAACAGCATGAAGCTGCACTTTGTCGAGGAGATGGACCAGGTGCTGAAGCTGGCGCTCGAAGGAAATCTGCCGGATCTGCATGAGGAGACTCCGGAGGCATTGGCGCCGGTGCTGCCGGTTCCGGGGATTGATCTTCCTCAGCCTGTATCGCATCAGTAAATACATTGAAAGTGAAGAGGCCGAACCGGTTGGGTTCGGCCTCTTCGCTTTTGGGCTTCGATCGTGCTAAACCGCTCTTCTGCCACCTGCAAAGTTCATGATGATCGAGATCAGGGCGAAGATGAGCAACAGGTGAATGAGGAAGCTGCTCACGTGCAGTACAAAGAATCCGCCGAGCCAAAGTAGAACCAGAACTACAGCCAAGATAAGAAACATGGACGACCCTCTTTTCTTCAACAGATTGGCACTCACGGCGCGAACAATACCAGGTGATATGAACCATGATGCGGAGGATTCGTTGCCTGGACTTTTATTTGTTCGCGTGTACCGCTGAGGATTCCAAGGCAAAAAAGTGTGCTTCCACTCGGAGAAACTCATTGAACCAGTGCGCCTTGCGGATTTTTGGCCGAGCAGTCAGGTCGCAATTTCACGGCTCATTGCGATGAGTCCATGTACTTGATAAGCAGCACTTCGTTGCCGATCTCGCTATAGATCAGCTCGTCGACGCTGCCGGCGGCCATGAGAATACCGTAGCCCCCTGGACGGATTCCGTCCTTTTCGCGCAGCATAACGTGGGCTACAGGATTATCGGGCGGATTTGCAATGGCTGCGTGGCTAAGCGACTCGGGGCGGAAGCCGGACCCGGGGTCACGAAGGTAATAGACAACTGCTCTTCCAGTTTGAACTGCGGTGATCTCAACCACTTGCTCGGGATTGTATGCGGCTCCGTGCTCGATTGCGTTCAGCAATATCTCTCGCAACGCCTGCATCAGATCCAGCCGGGTGTTCTGAGGCAATTGAGCGTTGAGCTCTTTTTCAAAGGTCATGAGGCGATTGGCTGTGATGAGGCGGCAATTTACGCGTAGTGACACCCAGCCGGGCCTAGCTGATAAAACGTGGATGTCTTCTCCCCACCCGCTGTCAGACGCTGCTTCACAGGCCAGGGTAGCAACCTCGCGCGAATCAAACGGAGGCGTGAAGCAGGCGAACACCCTGGCCCGCAGGGCAGCGATGACTTCGGAGGGAGTGCTTTGACGAGCCAGGACGATGCACTTTACGCCGGGTCTGACGCTACGCATCTCCTCGAGCAGCGCCAAGTCTTCCGCGACATTGCTATTGGGACTGGTGATGACGACCTCGAAGCATCGCGTACGCAATCGCTGGAGGGCGTCGGCATGCCCGGCCGCATATTCCATGGGGAGATCGGCAGCGGTGAGTGAGTCGCCGATCACGCGACTCACCTGGGGATCACAACCGATAATGAGAACCCGGCTCATAGTGTCGACGACGCGGGCCTTTCATTGGGAATGGTCTATCACTCGGCCCTAAGGGCTTGCATAGGTTCGACGGAGGCGGCTCGTCGCGCTGGGATGAGACAGGCAAGGACCGCGGCGGCCAGCAAGACAAGGGCTACGGATGCGAAGACGGATAGATCGATTTTTCCGATTCCATAGAGGGTGGTCTGCATGCCGCGTCCGACGAAGTAGGCTCCGATGAGGCCAAGCGTAAGGCCAATGCCCGCGAGAGCGAGGCCTTCGCGGACGATGAGGGTGACGACCCGACTGCGATTTGCGCCGAGCGCCATGCGAAGGGCGATCTCGTGGGAACGCTGAGCTACGGAGAAGGACATGACACCGTAGACGCCCAGTGCGGCTAGCAGAAGCGCGACAACGGCAAAGCTGACGAAGAGAATGAGAGTAAAGCGGTCGTTGGAGAGG
>Ga0208193_1000618_pt1 | contig 18118 bp, 19 predicted proteins | sample June2015DPH_17_2_FD_184716 | JGI IMG/M metagenome (GOLD analysis project Ga0208193, IMG submission 184716) | Peatland microbial communities from SPRUCE experiment site at the Marcell Experimental Forest, Minnesota, USA - June2015DPH_17_10... | ecosystem: Environmental > Terrestrial > Soil >... | reverse complement strand
CAGCGAGCCCAGAAACACCAGCCAGCCGACGGTGATGTGAGAATAACGCACATGCCAGCGGGAAAGATTGAGATAGGCGAACAGGAACACCAGCAAGGTTGCGGCCAGGATCGCCTCGCCGCCGGCGCGCCAGACGCGCTCGGCGTTGTTCGACATGTCGAGCACCTTGCCCCAGAAGCCGAAGTCGACGCCGATATAGACCAGCACCGCCCAGGCGAGCGCGGCCGCGGCCGGAAACATGATGCTGCCCTTGACCACAAACAGAATGGTGAGCACGAGCGCCAGCAAGCCGGAGATGCCGATCACGATGCCCTGGTAAAGGGTGAAGGAGTTGACCTTGTCCTTGTAGGCGTCGGGCTCCCACAGATAGAGCTGCGGCAGCTTGTCGGTGCGCAACTCCGCAACAAACGTGATCACGGCGCCTGGATCGAGCGTGACGCGGAAAATGTCGGCCGTGGCGCTCTCTTGTCGCTCAGGTCGGTCGCCGGTCGAGGGCGTGATGGTTGCGATGCGCGACAGTCCGAGATCGGGCCACAGCAAGCCCGACGACACGATGCGGTAGTGAGGCGCCACGATGAGACGATCAAGCTGGTCGTCGGTGTTGTTGGCGAGCGCGAACACCACCCAGTATTGGCCGCCTTCGCGGGCGCGGACTTCGATGCGGCGAACGATACCGTCGGGGCCGGGCGCGGTGGAAACTTGGATGCGATCGGTGTCGCTATGCTGATGCTCCAGCACCGTCGTCAGGTCGATGGCGGACACGTCACCGCGAACGCTGACCGCGTCGACAGCCCGCGCCGGCGCGGCGGCAAACATCATGAGGCCCAGCGCGAATGCTGCCAGGCACCTGATCAGACGCAATGTCGGTCTCCGCGGTCAACACCAGTGCGACGAATTTGAAGTTCCTATCAGCGTTGCGGCAGGTTCGTCTTGGGAATTTCAAATTCAAGGCCGCACTAGAACAAATAAGTTGCTAGAGCTCCTTTGATTCCGAAGTTCGCATCGGAGGTGCCGCGGTATCGTGCGAACTTCGGAATCGGAGCTCTAGTTCGCAGGCGTCAAACCGCCGCCCGACGCCTCGGGATAGATGACACGAATGCGAAGGAAATCAAAGGGTTTCTAGTGTCGCGGTTCTGACATTCGTGCCCCGTCAAGGCGGGTAAAATCCACCACACTGGCCGATGATCGTTCGCCAGCGTTAAAGCGCCAACACAATTTTGCCAATATGTGCGCTGGTCTCCATGCGCCGGTGTGCGTCGGCCGCCTTTTCCAGCGGGAAAGTGCTGTCCATCAGGGGTTTGATATGGCCCTCACGCAGCAGCGGCATCACCTTGGCTTCGATGGCGGCGACCATCGCCGCCTTATCCGCATTACTACGGGGCCTTAGCGTCGAGCCGGTGTGGTGCAGCCGTTTCACCATCAGCCTTGCGATATTGGCTGATATCTTGGCGCCGCCAAGCGTTGCAATCTGCACGATGCGCCCGTCGGTTGCGGCAACCTCGTAGTTGCGTTCGACGTAGTCGCCGCCGACCATATCGAGGATGACGTTGGGACCGGCGCCCGACGTCAGCGACTTGGCGGCGGTGACGAAATCGTCGGTCTTGTAGTTGATGGCGTGGTCGGCGCCGAGCTTCGCGCAGGCATCGGCCTTCTCCTTCGATCCGACGGTGACGATCACCTTCGCGCCGAACGCCTTGGCAAGCTGGATCGCCATGGTGCCGATGCCGGACGAGCCGCCATGGATCAGGATCGTTTCGCCTGCCTGAAGTTGGCCGCGCTCGAACACGTTGTGCCACACCGTCATCAGCGTTTCCGGCGTGGCGCCGGCCTCAAGGATCGAGAGCGAAGCGGGTATCGTCATCGCCTGCGCGTCTTGCGCGATGCAATATTGGGCGTAGCCACCGCCGGCCACCAGCGACATCACTTTGTCGCCAAGCTTGTGCTTGTGGCTGCCGGCGCCGAGCGCCACCACTTCGCCCGCGACTTCAAGGCCTGGCAAATCGCTGGCGCCGGGCGGCGGCGGATAAACACCTGCGCGTTGAGCAACGTCGGGCCGGTTGACGCCGGCGGCACCAACCTTGATCAGGATCTCGTTGGCCGCAGGCAGCGGCACCGGCCGCGTCTCGGGTAGAAGCACTTCCGGGCCGCCGGGCTTGCTGATCGCGACGACGGTCATTTGCGAAGGGATTTTTTCCATGATTTGTCCTCGGCCAAACGCTAGAATTCTCGGAAGAGGCATCTGATTAGCTACCGGCGATCCGCGTGGCAACCAGCCGAAGGTTTTATTGATCACGGAGCAGCGCATGGCTTCCATCGAGGACGACGACAAGCCGCGAAAGAAAGTCACCCATGAGATCGGGCAGGATCTCTCATTGCTCTCGGTGGAAGAACTCAACGAACGCATTTCACTGCTGACATCCGAGATCGAGCGGTTGCAGGCGGCGGCGACCAAGAAGCGCGCCTCGAAGGATGCGGCCAACAGCTTTTTCAAGTCGTGAAACCTCGTGTCCCGGACGCGGTGCAGCGCTTCTTCAGCGATGCGCCGCAGAGCCGGGACCCATGTTTGCACGCGGAACGAAGTTGGCCCCCGGATCAGCAGCGCACCACATAGCGCGTCGAAGACGCGCGTGAACGCGCTGGTGGCGCTGCGCAGCATCCGGGGCACATGTCGGCCAATGGCCGATATGGCAAACAAAGTCTGAAAAAAATCGCTCGTTTACGGTCGATTAAGCTTTCTCAGGTATGACTTGCATCGTCCTCTTTGGACACCGAGTGGCTCCTGTCCACTCTGTTTGACGCCTCCCTGTTATCAACTTTAAAAGCCGCCGGAAACGGCGGCTCTTTTTTCGCCGCACCTTGGGCGCAAGTCTGAAGTTCCTGCAACGTTCGCGTCAGCTTTGCAGAGGACGCTGGAAACCATAAATTTGGTTGCGGCTGGACTCTCGGGCCCGAGCGCGCAATGATTTGTTCATCATAAATATCCGGCTAACCCGCCGGTAGTGAACAGTGGCGTGAGGCGTTCAGAGATGTCGGACCGGTCGCAAGGCGAAACCCCGCTTGTCCATTTCAGCGAACGGCTGACCAATTCGGCGGCGTTCGGCACCTTGTTCCGGGAGGGCATGGACCTCGTCGAAGAGACCGCCGCCTATCTCGATGGCGCCGGCCGTACCGAAGCCAAGGCGCTCGAGCGTTCCGTCAGCCTCACCTACGCCACCGAAAGCATGCGGCTGACCACCCGCCTGATGCAGCTGGCCTCATGGCTTTTGCTGCACCGCGCGGTCAAGGAAGGCGAAATGACCTTGACCCAGGCCAACCGCGAAAAGACCAAGGTCAAGCTGTCGGCCGCTGACACAGGCCCGGGCGAGATGATCGAAAAGCTGCCCGCGCAGTTGCAGGACCTGATTGCCCGTTCGATGGCGCTGCAAGGCAAGGTGCGCCGTCTCGATGCCACGATCCACGCCGCTCCGGCCGAGCGCGCGCCGATCGGCAATCCCCTCGTGCCTCAGCTCAATCGCCTGAAGGCCGCGTTCGAACAGTAACGCCGGCGGCTTCCCGGTCTTCGGTTTCGCGCCACTCGCCCGGAACACTTGCGCACGCGAACTGTCTTGGCGCGACGCTTGTATGAACTAAACTCCAAAATGATCAGGCCTTGCTGACCCCCTTCTCGATCGCGCTGGTGTTGTCGGCAGCGCTATTGCACGCGAGCTGGAACGCGTTGTTGCGGGGCGGGGCGGATCGCACCCGATCCATGTCGATCATGTGCATCATCGCTGGCCTTTCAGGCTTCGCGATGATGGCCGTCGCCGGCCTGCCGGTATCGGCTGCAAGCTATGTGGTCGCCTCGGGACTGCTTCACTTCTGTTACAACGTGCTGTTGGTGCGGATGTATCGCAGCGGCGATCTCGGCGAGACCTATCCGGTCGCGCGCGGCGCTTCACCCGCATTGATTGCGCTCGGCGGAAGCGTGTTTGCCGGTGAATGGATGGGCCCGCTCGGGATCGTCGGTGTCGGTCTTGTTTGTGCGGGGATTTTCTTGCTGGCGGTCGCGCGAGCGGCCGACGGTCTCTTTCGCCTCCGCGGCAGGAACTTGACCGCAGCGCTCGCGACCGGCGTCAGCATTGCCGCTTATAGCGTGGCCGATGGGCTGGGCGTACGCGCGTCGGGTAATTGGGTCGCTTATACCGGCGGCATCTTCGCTTTCGAACTGGCGATGCCGTTTTGGTATCTGGCGCGGCAGGGCCGAACTGCCCTTGCGATTTCGCCAACGGAAGCGGCGAAAGCGGCCAGCGGCGGGCTGATCTCGCTTGTAGCTTACGGCGCTATCATCTGGGCAATGCAGGGCAATGCGATGGGCGCAGTATCTGCCCTGCGCGAAACCGGCGTGGTGTTTGCTGCCTTGCTGGGCGCTCTTTTTCTCAACGAACGCCTGACCGGCTTGCGGCTCGCGGCCTGCTGCATCATTGCGGCAGGTGCGGCCTGCGTCGGCTGGCGGCTTTAATTCCGCCCTTCCCGAGTCAAAACGCCCCGGCGTGATGCAGGGGCGTTTGTATTCGGAGCGGATGAGGCCGAGAGGCCTCAATCTTTCTTGAGAAAGCCGGAAAACTTCTTCTGGAACCGCGAAACGCGGCCGCCACGGTCCATGAGCTGCTGGGCGCCGCCGGTCCAGGCGGGATGCGACTTGGGGTCGATATCGAGATTCAGCTTGTCGCCTTCCTTGCCCCAGGTAGAACGCGTCTGGTACTCGGTGCCGTCGGTCATGACGACCGTAATCGTATGATAATTCGGGTGAATTTCCGCTTTCATAGCAGGTCCTTCGGCGCGCCGGCGCCCGTGTTGCGATTTGCAAGGTGTCGGATTTGGGCCGGTCTATAACGCAAGCGAGCCGTCAAAACAAGCGCGTGGGGAGCCGATTTGAGGCCTGCGATCGGCTGGAGCAGGACGTCGATTTGCCAGCGCAGGGGATGGGGCCTATCTGGGGGTGGCAAAAACGGGTGGTTGGAATTCATGAGCGCGGTGGAACGGCTTGAAGACCGGGGCGAACAAACAGCGCCTCAAGACGCTGCTGCGGCCGGGCCGGGCGTTATGCTCGAACCCGCGGCGTCGATCGAAGCGGCCCTGAATTCGGCGCCTGCGGGACGCCCCGCGCGACTGCGTCCGCTGCTGGCGCTTGCGCCCTATGTGGCGCGCTACCGCGGGCGCGCCTCGCTGGCCTTCATTTCACTGACGATTGCCGCGATCACCACCTTGATCGTGCCGGTCGCGGTGCGGCGCATGATCGACTTCGGCTTCACGCCGGAGGGCATTGCCCGGATCAACAGCTATTTCAGCGTCATGATCGCGGTGGTCGGCGTATTGGCGCTCGCCAGCGCATCGCGATTCTATCTCGTGATGACCATCGGCGAACGCATCGTTGCCGATCTCAGACGCGACGTGTTTGCGCATTTGATGTCGCTGTCGCCGGCGTTCTTTGATTCCTCGCGCAGCGGCGAATTGATCTCGCGCCTGACCGCCGATACCACCCAGATCAAATCGGCCGTCGGCGCCTCGGTTTCGATCGCGCTGCGCAACGTCATGCTGTTCATCGGCGCCACCGCGATGATGGTGATCACAAGCCCCCGCCTTTCCGGCTTCGTGCTGCTCGCCATTCCCGTGGTCGTGTTGCCGCTGATGGCGTTCGGGCGCTGGGTAAGGCGTTTGTCGCGCAACGCCCAGGATACGCTCGCCGACGCCAGCGCCTATGCTTCCGAACTGGTCGGCGCGATCCGCACGGTGCAGGCCTATACCGGCGAGCGGTTGGCCAATGCGCGCTTCACCGGCGAAGTCGAGCAGGCCTATGAGGCCGCCCGCGGCTCGACACGGGCGCGCGCAGTGCTTACCGCCATCGTGATCTTCATCGTCTTTACCAGCGTCGTGATCATCCTGTGGGTCGGTTCGAATGATGTCGAAGCCGGCCTGATCAGTCCGGGCCGGCTCGGCCAGTTCGTCCTCTATACGGCGTTTGCCGCCTCCGGCCTCGGTCAGCTCTCTGAAGTCTGGGGCGAAGTCTCGGCCGCCTCGGGCGCCGCCGAACGGCTGTTTGAGATCCTGCGGGTCAAGTCGCAGATCACGGCGCCAGCTTCGCCGCGTCCGTTGCCGGAACCGGCGCGTGGCGATGTCAGTTTCGAAAATATCAGCTTCGCCTATCCGATGCGCCCCGGCACGTCGGCTGTCGATGGCGTTTCCTTCTCGGTGCGCGCCGGCGAGAAGGTCGCCATTGTCGGTCCGTCGGGCGCGGGCAAAAGCACGCTGTTTCATTTGCTGTTGCGCTTTTACGATCCGGCTTCCGGCACAATCTCGGTCGACGGCGTGCCGATCCGCCTGGCCGATCCGGCCGAGGTGCGAAAACGCATTGCGCTCGTGCCGCAGGATCCGGTGGTGTTTGCGGCGAGCGCGCGCGACAACATCCGCTTCGGTCGGCCCGATGCCGTTGATGCCGACGTCGAACGGGCCGCCGATCTCGCGCATGCATCTGAATTTCTCCGGCGAATGCCCGGTGGGCTCAACGCGCCGCTCGGCGAGCGCGGCGTGACGCTCTCGGGCGGCCAGCGTCAGCGCATCGCGATTGCGCGTGCGATCCTGCGCGATGCGCCGCTATTGTTGCTCGACGAGGCGACGTCTGCGCTCGATGCGGAATCCGAGACGCTGGTGCAGACCGCGCTGGAAGAACTGATGAGCCATCGCACCACGCTGGTGATCGCCCATCGGCTCGCCACCGTTCTATCCTGCGACCGCATTCTGGTGATGGATCAGGGCCGGATCGTCGAACAGGGCACCCACGCTTCGCTGGTGGCGGCGAACGGACTTTACGCGCGGCTGGCGCGGTTGCAGTTCGAGGGGGTGTAAGGATCGCTTTACTGAGCCTGCGCGCATTTTGGCGACAATATCGGGACGTTCGCCCATACCCAGTTTTTCCAGGAGCCATCCTCTCCGACGCAGGCTGCGGAGGAGGTGGATGGCGCCGCGACGCTCTCGGCAGCAAAGCGCCGATCGACCCATTTGGCTGAGGCAGTCCCCGCAATGACGACGGCGAGAAACACCGCAGAGCCGGTTGCAAATTCGGCGCGCGTCATCGAAACTCTCCGCTTCTCCAGGTCATCTTCAACACCGGCCGCCCTGACGTCGGATTGACGTCCTGCCCCGCATGAACAAAGCCGTTGCGCTCATAGAAGCGGATCGCGCGGGTGTTGTCGTCGTTGACAAGCAGTGTGATCGAAGCGGGCGACAATCGTTTGGCCTCATCGACCAGCGCATCTGCGAGCTTTGAGCCCCAATGCTCAGGCGCGACCACGAGCTGGTCGAGATAGGCGTGTGTGTCGATAGTCACGAAGCCGGCCAGCGTGCCCGCTTCTTCCGCGACGATGATTGCCGCGTTCGGTACCAGTTCGTTGCGCCAGCGTTCGCGCCACCACGGCACGCGGGCGGCAAAATCGATCTCCGGATAGGCCTCTCGCCAGGTCTTCAGCCACAACGCGATCGCGGCGTCTTCGTCCTCGGCGCGATAGGGGCGGAGGAAGAATCGTCGCGCCGATTCTTGTTCGGGCATGATCTAATCCGAAAACCGGTTCCCATTTTTCGGGATCATGCCCTACCGCTCCGTCAGCTTGAGTTCGATGCGGCGGTTGCGCCGATAAGATTCTTCGGTGTTGCCGGTGTCGAGCGGCTGGAATTCGGCAAAGCCGGCCGCGACCAGCCGCTGTGCGGGGACGCCGAGCGAAATCAGATACTGCACCACCGAGATCGCGCGCGCCGATGACAGCTCCCAGTTCGATTTGAACTGGGTGCCGTTGGTAATCGGCCGCACGTCGGTGTGGCCGTCGACCCGCAACACCCAGGCGATCTCGCTCGGGATCTGTTTGTCGAGTTCGGTCAGCGCGGCGCCGACCTTGTCCAGTTCGGCGCGGCCTTCGGGCAGCAACTGCGCCTGCCCGGTGTCGAAGAATACTTCCGACTGGAACACGAAGCGGTCGCCGACGATCCGCACATCCGGCCGGTTGCCGAGAATGGCGCGCAGCCGTCCGAAGAATTCGGAACGGTAGCGCGACAATTCCTGGACCCGCTGCGCCAGCGCGACGTTCAGCCGCTGGCCGAGATCGGCGATGCGTCCCTGCGATTCCTGATCGCGCTTTTCCGAAGCCTGCAAGACTTCTTCAAGCGCGGCGAGTTGGCGGCGCAAGGCGCTGATCTGCTGGTTCAACACCTCGATCTGCGCCAGCGCGCGTCCCGAGACCTGCTTTTCGGAATCGAGCGCCTTGTTGAGTTCGCTGGTGCGGCTTGCGGCGTCGCTGCCGGCGCCGGCGAGACCGTCATAAAGGCCTTTGATGCGATCGCGTTCGCTCTCGGCCGAGGCCAATCCGGCCCGCACCTGCGAAAGCTTGTCCTCGACGTTGATCTTTCCGAGCTTTTCCAGCGACAGCATGTCGTTCAACTCGGCGATCTTGGCATTGAGCTGTTCCAGCGCCTTGTCCTTGCCGGTGACCTCCTGCGACAGGAAGAATTGCACCACCAGAAACACGGAGAGCAGGAATACGATCGACAGCACCAGCGTCGACAGCGCGTCGACGAAGCCCGGCCAATAGTTGAAGGCGCTTTCGCTGCGTCGTGCTCGGGCAAGGGCCATGGGTTATTCTCCGATCTCGTGTCCCGGACACGAAAAGCTAACGCTGCTCCGGCAGGCGGCACACTGCTTCGATATTGTGGCCGTCGGGGTCGAGCACGAAGGCGCCGTAGTAGTCCGGTTCATAGTGGGCGCGAATTCCGGGCGGTCCATTGTCCCTGCCACCCGCTGCGATCGCCGCCTCGTAAAATCGATCGACGGTCGCGCGGTCATTGGCTGCAAACGCGATGTGCGCGCCGGTCTGCGGGTTGCTGCGAAATCCGATCCAGAAGAAGGCTTTGGGGTTGACGCCGTAGCCTGCGAAACGATTGCCGTCGCCGTAAAGCCGCGTGACGCCCAAGGGCCGCAGCGCCTGATCGTAGAACCGCAAGGCGCGCTCGATATCTTCGACGCCGATGGTGACATGATCCAGCATAGCACAGTCCTTGCGCTCAGCTCTTCTCCGGCTGGCGCGCCAGGCGCTCGAGCAGCTTCTTGATCTCGCGGTTTTGTTCGCCCTGGCCGTCGGCCCATTCGCGGATCATCTGCTGTTCGGTGCGCATATGGGTGACGAGGCCCTGGATGGCTTCGGCCAGGTTGGCTATCGCCGTGGGCGTGGCCCGGTTGCCGCCGCCTTCTTCCATTGCGACGCGCAGCCGGTCGATCGCGGCCTGAAGATCGCCGCTCGGTCCTCCCTCGCTCGCATAGCCGCGCACGGTCGTGGCGAGCCAATCCTCAAGGTCGGTATAGAAGCGGTTTTGCGCCTGGCTCGATTGCAGGTCGAGAAAGCCGAGGATCAGGGAACCGGCGAGGCCGAACAGTGACGACGAAAACGAGATACCCATGCCGCCGAGCGGGGCGGCCAAACCTTCTTTAAGGGTATCGAACAGGGCACCGGCATCGCCGCCGACCTTCAGCCCGTCGATGACCTTGCCGACAGAGCCCACGGTCTCGATCAGGCCCCAGAAGGTACCGAGCAGGCCAAGAAAGACCAGCAGGCCGGTCATGTAGCGGGAAATATCGCGCGCCTCATCGAGACGGGTGGCGATGGAATCGAGCAGATGCCGCATGGTCTGCTGGGAGATGGTCATGCGCCCCGAGCGTTCGCCGCCCAGAATAGCCGCCATCGGTGCCAGCAGTGTCGGATGGCGGTCGATCGCAAGCCCGGGATCGGCAACGCGGAAATTATTGACCCAGGAGACTTCAGGATAAAGCCGGATCACCTGGCGGAAGGACAGGATGATGCCGACCAGGAGCACCAGCCCGATCAGCGCGTTCAAACCGGGATTGGCAAAGAAAGCGGTGATGATCTGCCTGTAGAGCACGACCGTGATCAGCGCGCACAGCACCAGAAAGACCAGCATCCGCACCAGGAAGATCCGCGGCGGCGAGAGCTTCGTGAATTCTAGCTCCATCGTGGAGCGGGAGGAGGTGGCCATTACCAGTGGTCCGATTCTAACATTCGCATCCCCTCTCAGCAGTCACCTTTTGCGAATGTTAGAATCAAAAGGACTACTGGCAACATATGTTTTTAGTGGAGTTTAGGATTTGACATTGGCTGTTTGAACTCGCGGCTAGTGGTCCGATTCTAACATTCGCATCCCTTCTCAGCGACGGCTTTTGCGAATGTTAGAATCGTAGGACCACTAGCAAATATAGGTTTCTAGTGGTGTTTTGGATTTGACATTCGCTTTCCGAACTCGCGGCTAGGCGGTAGCGAATGTCAAATCCACACCACTAGGCGGGTAGTTGCAAGACGCCTCACTATGGCACAGCGAGGCGGAGATGAAAGGCCGGTTCCGGGGCAGTGCAACCTCGGGGTGGGAACTTCCACGTGAAACCTGGATGGACCTCACACGTATTTTTGGCAAAGCTTCGGCAAGACAAGCGCTTAAACAACCATGCCGGCGATTTCACACCTTGGGGCGATCGCACTGTGGCTCTTGATTCTGATGGCTGGGGCCTGGGTGGTGCAACAACGCACCGGCAACTCCGGCCGGGTCGATACCATCTGGATTTTTCGGTCGGTCTCGTCGGCGCCGCCAGCGCGCTATGGCCGGTGACGGGCGGTGCGCCGACCGCGCGGCAATGGCTGGTTGCAGTTTTTGTCGCGGCCTGGTCGCTTGCGGCCCGTATCAGACCGGCTGTTGGAGCTGCCTACCCCAGCGGCTTCAAAATCTTCACGAGTTCGCCGTGGACGAACTCGTTGCCGCAGATCACGCTGCGGGTGATGAGCGGATCGTCGTTGCCGGCAATGCCGGAGACCGTGCCGCCGGCCTCGCGGACCATGATCTGCCCGGCCGCCATGTCCCAGGGCTGAAGGTTGCGCTCCCAATAGCCGTCGAGACGTCCTGCCGCGACAAAGGCCATGTCGAGGGAAGCCGCGCCGAACCGGCGCAGGCCCGCGACGCGGTTCTGGATTTCGCTCATCTCGGCGCGCGACAGCTCATGGTCGCCGCGCCCGATATGCGGCAGTCCGCAGGCGATCACGCATTCGTCGAGCTTGCGCCGGCCGGCGACGCGCAGCCGCTGATCGTTGAGGAAGGCGCCCTTGCCGCGTTCGGCGGTGTACAGCTCGTCATTGGCGGGATTGTAGATCACGCCGGCAATCACCGTGCCCTCGCGCTGAAGCGCGATCGATATCGCGAATTGCGGAATGCCGTGCAGGAAATTGGTGGTGCCGTCGAGCGGATCGACAATCCAGGTATGGGTCTTGTCGGCGCCCTCGCGCGTGCCGCCTTCCTCGCCGATGAAGCCGTAGCCGGGGCGGGCCTTGGAAAGGTCCGAATACAGCATCTCCTCGGCGCGGCGGTCGGCCATGGTGACGAAATTGGCCGGTCCCTTCATCGACACCTGGAGATTTTCGATTTCGCCGAGGTCGCGACTGAGGCTGCGGCCGGCGCGCCGCGCCGCCTTGACCATGACATTGAGAAGGGCTGATTGCAGCATGATCCCGGCTTAAGTTGGAGTCTCGAAGGTGAAGATCCGTTCCCTCCCCCGACGGGAGAGGGTCGGGGTGAGGGATTACGATGTCAGTGAGGAAGCGGACCCCCTCACCCGGCGCTGCCCCGACGACGCTTGGCGTCGCCTGTCAGTGCCGACCTCCCCGCTGGGCGGAGGTTAAGAGTGGGTGCCCTCTCGTGGCGGTGCCGTCAAGGAGGATCATTTGGTGCCGAACCACCTACGCACGGCGTCGTCTGCCTTGGCCTTGTCCTCTGCGCTCATCGCGGAGAGGGCCTGATCAAGCTCCGGATCGCCCTTGCCGGCGGTTTTCGCAATGGTGTGCCACTTCAGCGCCTCGACCTTGTCCACCGGCACGCCCTGGCCGCTGGCCAGCACCCGGGCGAGGCGGTTTTGCGCGATCGCGTTGTTGTGTTTGGCAGCCATGCGCAGCAGGGTGATCGCCGCAGCCTCGTTCTTTGAGGTGCCGGTGCCGTTGAACAGCGCGATCGCATATTCGACTTCGGCATCGACGTTGCCGGCCAGCGAGGCGGCCTGAAGCAGCCGCGCGGCCTTTTCGGCGTCCTTCGGCACGCCCGTGCCTTCCTTGTAGAGGGTCGCAAGCGCATATTGGGCCTCCGGACTGCCGGCGTCCGCCGCGATCCGAAGTAACTCCGCCGCGTGCCTCAAGTCCTGCGGCAGCGTCTCCCCGCCGAGATACATCAGTGCGAGGTTATAGGTGGCCTTGGGATTGCCAAGCTTGGCCGAGGACGCCAGCAATTTCGCGGCCTCCTCGCGGTTGACCTGGCCGCCGCGGCCGGCCAACCGCAACATCGCCAGTTCGAACATCGCCTCGCGGTCGCCGGCGTCCGCACCGCGCTTGTACCATTCGGCGGCCTTGGCATCGTCGCGCCTGACGCCGAACGCATTGGCGTAGAGCTCGCCGAGCATGGTCATCGCCTTGGGGTCGCCCTTCTCCTGTGCGCGCTTCATCGCCAGATCGAACGTGGTCTTGTAGAGGCCGCGCTGATAGGCGCCGTACACCAGATCGACATTGGGATCGTCGGGCGTCTCGGCGGGCGCCGCCGTGGCTGCGGGTTGCGGGGAGGGCGCCGCAGTCGGCTTCTTGGCGATAGGCCTGACCTTCGGCGTTGCCGCGGGCGCCGGTTTGGCCGGGGCCGCGGCCGGCTTGTCCGGCGTTGCCGCGGGCGGCGGGGCGAGCGAAACCTGCGCGGAGGCATGACCGGCCAGCATCACGGCTGCGAGGATCAGTGCCGCCCATTTGAAGTTCCTGCAACGCAAGCGGCAAATTCCGTTCAGGAACTTCAAATGGAAAAGCGGCACTGGAATTATAATTTTGCTAGTGCCCATGACTTTCCGAAGTTCGTGAAAGGTGCGTGCTGCGGTGGAGCACGAACCTCGGAAAGCGGGCACTGGTAATGGACGCGTGATTCTCATTTCCCGGTTTCACCCTGCGGCGCTTCGGCGTTGGCCGGCGTTGCGGCATGGGCTTTGCGGATCGCTTCCATGGCCGTGCGCAAGGCGGAGACGGGTCCATCGGACGCCGTCCAGATGAAATCGCCGGCAAGAACGAAGTCCGCGCCAGCCGCAGCGAACGCGCCGGCTTCCTCCAGCGCGCCCGCAAAGCCGACCGAGGGCAGCTCGAACACTTCGTCCCACCATTGCAGACGCTCGCAGATCGCTGCCATAGAGGGGCGTTGTCCCTTCTGGTCGGGCTCGCCGAACAGAACGTAATCCGCGCCCAGTTCGCCTGCCGTCATTGAGTCATGCCGCGTCGTGAGTCCGCCGACGCCTGCGATGCGGTCGGGCTTGAGCGTCGGCAAGGCTTCCTCGAATGCCTCCAGGCCGGACAGATGCGCGCCGTCGGCGCCCGCGCGCGCCACGAGGTCAACATGGCCGTCGAGCAACAACGCCGCGCCCTTGTCCTGGATAGCGGGCGCGAGCGCCTTGATCCGCGAGATCAGCGTGCGCGGATCGGAAGGTTTTAGCCGCAGCAAGACGGCCGCGATGTCGGCCGCGTTCAGCAGATCGGGAAGCACGCCGAGCAAAGCTTGCGGGTCGTCGACAGGTGGCGTCGCCAGATAAAGGCGCGGCAACGGGCGCGGCGGGGCGGGCTTTGAAGCCAAGGTTTAAGCCGCCTTCTTTTCGAGATCGGCCGTCCATCGGCCAATGCTTGCCAGCCCGTTCATGTGCGCGCGATGGCTGAACGCGCGCTGCCCGGCCGCGACGTTTTCGGACTTGCCGGACCAGGCCTTCTGGGGCGCTGCCTGCAAGGCCCGGCCATAGGAGAACGTGACCTTCCACGGCAGGTTGCCGGTCGCGTTGATGGCGTTCAGGTGCGCGGTCGCCTCCTCATCGGACTGTCCGCCGGACAGAAACGCGATGCCGGGCACGGCGGCGGGCACGCAAGCCTTCAACAGGCGGATGGTCTTTTCGGCGACTTCCTGCACGGAAGCCTGCTTTGCAGATTTCTTCCCTGATATGGCCATGTTGGGTTTCAGGATCATGCCTTCCAGCGCCACGCGCTGCACGCGCAATTCCTGGAACGTCTTGTTGAGTACGCGGCTCGTCACCTCATAGCAGCGGTCGATATCGTGGTCGCCGTCCATCAGCACCTCGGGCTCGACGATCGGCACGATTTGCGCCGCCTGGCACAGCGCGGCATAGCGCGCCAGCGCATGTGCGTTGACGCGGATCGCATGCCGTGCCCGATATCGATCACCGCGCGCCATTTCGCAAAACGCGCTCCGCGCTCGTAATATTTCTTCAGGCGTTCGGCGAGCTTGTCGAGGCCGGCGGTAACGAGTTCGCCAGGACAGTTAGGCAAGGCCTGCGTTCCCTCGTCGACCTTGATGCCGGGAATGGAACCGGCCTGCTCGATCAGCTTGACCAGCGGCGTGCCGTCTTTGGCGTTCTGCCAGATGGTCTCGTCATAGAGGATGACGCCGGAGATATATTGGCTCATCGCTGCTTCCGAGCGGAACAGCATCTCGCGATAGTCGCGGCGGTTGTCTTCGGTGGATTCCACCTTGATGGCGTCGAAGCGCTTCTTGATGGTGCCGGACGATTCATCGGCAGCGAGCAGGCCCTTGCCCGGCGTGACCATGGCGAGCGCAACCTTGTTGAGATCGGCGAGATTCATCGGAACGTTCCTCCGGAAGGTACGCGGTTTTGGCGGTCAAAATAGACCGTTCTCAGGCAAAAGAGGAGGTTGATGTTCGTCGCACTTATCCCTCCCCCGCGGAACGCGCGGGGAGGGTGCATAGGCGACCTCCGGTCGCCGTCCAAGGTAAAAAGAACGCCGATGCCTCGCATCGGCTATGCGCGAAGCGACGGTCGGGTGGGGGGCCTTGTTTCGTCGAAGAACTTCTCATTGAGGGGGCCTTTAACCCCCACCCCGGCTCGCTCTCGCTCGCCGACCCTCCCCGCAAGGGGGAGGGATAAGAAAGAGCTCGTTCAAAAGCTCTGTCCCGGAAGCGTGAAGGAAGGATCGCCGACTCACGCCACCCTTGGATCGAGCTCGCCCTTGGCGTAGCGCTTCGCCATTTCGGCCGTCGTCAGCACCTTTTTGATCTTGCTCGCCTGGCCCGCGGTGTTGAATTCCTCAAGCCGTTGCTTGCATAGCTTGCTCATCGCTTCCATCGCGGGTTTCAGATATTTGCGCGGATCGAACTCCTCCGGGTTGTCCTTCAACACCTTGCGGATCTGCCCGGTCATCGCCATCCGGTTGTCGGTGTCGATGTTGATCTTGCGGACGCCGTTCTTGATGCCGCGCTGGATTTCGGAAACCGGCACGCCCCAGGTCGGCTTCATCTTGCCGCCGTTGGCGTTGATGATGTCCTGCAAGTCCTGCGGCACCGAGGACGAGCCGTGCATGACCAGATGCATGTTCGGCAGCTTGCGGTGGATTTCCTCGATCACCTTCATGGCGAGAATATCGCCGTCCGGCTTGCGGGTGAATTTGTAGGCGCCGTGCGAGGTGCCCATGGCGATGGCCAGCGCGTCGACCTTGGTCTCCTTGACGAACTTCACCGCTTCGTCCGGGTTGGTGAGGAGCTGGTCGTGCGAGAGCTTGCCTTCCGCGCCGTGGCCGTCTTCCTTGTCGCCCATGCCGGTTTCGAGCGAGCCGAGCACGCCGAGTTCACCTTCCACCGAGATGCCGCCGAGATGCGCCATGTTGGTGACGGTCCTGGTCACGCCGACATTGTAATCCCAGTCGCCGGGAGTCTTGCCGTCGGCCTTCAGCGAGCCGTCCATCATCACCGAGGTAAAGCCGGCCTGGATCGCGGTCATGCAGGTCGCCGGTTCGTTGCCGTGGTCGAGATGCACGCAGACCGGAATCTGCGGGTAGATTTCGGTGACGGCATCCATCATGTGGCGGAGCATGACGTCGTTGGCATAGGAGCGCGCGCCGCGCGAAGCCTGGATGATGACAGGCGCGTCCACGCCGGAAGCGGCTTCCATGATGGCGAGCGCCTGCTCCATATTGTTGATATTGAAGGCCGGCACGCCGTAGTCGTGCTCCGCCGCGTGGTCGAGCAATTGACGCAACGTGATCCGAGCCATCGGTCCTGTTCTCCGCGTTTAAGGGCTGATCGCCCGAAATGAATTACCGTGTCTTTAAAACCTCGACGCCGGGCAGGGGTTTCCCCTCCATCCATTCCAGGAAGGCCCCGCCCGCCGTCGAAACATAACTGAAATCATGGGCCACGCCTGCCTGATTGAGCGCCGCCACGGTGTCGCCGCCGCCGGCGACCGAAACCAGCTTCTTCGTTTTCGTCCGTTCAGCCGCATGGCGCGCTGCGACCACGGTGCCGCGATCGAACGGCGTCATTTCGAACGCTCCGAGCGGGCCGTTCCAGACCAGCGTCTTGGCGTCGTCGATGGCGGCGCGAATCCGCGCCACCGATTGCGGGCCGACGTCCAGGATCATGCCGTCGGACGGAATGGCATCAAGGCCATAGGCGTGAGACGGCGAGTTGGCGGCGAAATGAAACGCGACCACCGCATCCACCGGCAGGATGATGGCGCAATTGGCCGTGTCCGCTTTTTCGAGAATCCGCAGCGCGGTTGCCGCGAGGTCCTTTTCCGCGAGCGACTTGCCGATGCCGACGCCTTGCGCGTGCAGGAAGGTGTTGGCCATGCCGCCGCCGATGACGAGTGCATCGACCTTGCTGACGAGGTTTTCCAACAGATCGATCTTGGTGGAAACTTTCGCGCCGCCGATGATCGCGATCACCGGCCGCGCCGGCGCTTCCAGCGCCTTTGAGAGCGCATCGAGTTCGGCCTGCATCGTACGTCCGGCATAGGCGGGAAGCTTGTGGCCGAGGCCTTCGGTCGAGGCGTGCGCGCGGTGCGCGGCGGAGAAGGCATCGTTGACCCAGATGTCGCCGAGCTTGGCGAGCTCCGCGACAAAGGCCGGATCGTTCTTTTCTTCTTCTTTGTGGAAACGAGTGTTCTCCAGGCAGAGAATGTCGCCGTCCTTCATGGTGGCAACCGCTTTGGCAGCCAGCTCGCCGATGCAGTCGTCGGCGAAAGCAACGGGCTTCTTGATCACCTGCGACAGCGCCGCAGCGACAGGCCTCAGCGATTCCTTCGGGTCGCGTCCCCTGGGGCGGCCGAAATGCGCCAGCAAAATCACCTTGCCGCCCTTGCCTGCGATTTCGGTGATCGTCGGCGCGACGCGTTCGAGCCGGGTGGCGTCGGTGACGCGGCCATTTTCCATCGGCACGTTGAGGTCGACGCGCAGCAGCACGCGTTTGCCTTTGACGTCGACGTCATCGAGGGTGCGGAACGGTTTTGTCATGGGCGCTCTCTTGTCCCGGGCGCGCCGCGGCGCGAAGTGCCGCCGCGCTGAACCGGGACCTACGCTGAAATGGGTCCCGGCTCAGCAACGCACCGCTAACGCGCTGCATCGCGTCCGGGACGCGAGACGTGACTTAAAGCAGTTTCCCCATCGCCACGGCGGTATCCGCCATGCGGTTCGAAAAACCCCATTCGTTGTCGTACCAGGACATCACCCGCACCAGCGTGCCGTTCTGCACCTTGGTCTGGTCCATGTGGAACGTGGAGGAGTGCGGGTCGTGGTTGAAGTCGATCGAGACGTTCGGCGCGTTGGTGTAGGCGAGGATGCCCTTGAGCTGCTGCTCGGCCGCGCGCTTCATCGCCTCGTTGATTTCTTCCTTGGTGGTCTTGCGCGAGGCCACGATCTTCAGATCCACCACCGAGACGTTCGGGGTCGGGACGCGGATCGCCACGCCGTCGAGCTTGCCGTTCAGTTCCGGCAACACGAGGCCGATCGCCTTGGCCGCGCCGGTCGAGGTCGGGATCATCGACATCGCCGCCGCACGGCCGCGATAGAGATCCTTGTGCAGGGTGTCGAGCGTCGGCTGATCGCCGGTGTAGGAATGGATGGTCGTCATGAAGCCGTGCTCGACGCCGACCAAGTCGTTGAGCACTTTCACGACCGGCACGAGGCAGTTGGTCGTGCATGAGGCGTTGGAGACAACGAGGTGATCCTTGGTC
>Ga0208193_1000617_pt1 | contig 18127 bp, 14 predicted proteins | sample June2015DPH_17_2_FD_184716 | JGI IMG/M metagenome (GOLD analysis project Ga0208193, IMG submission 184716) | Peatland microbial communities from SPRUCE experiment site at the Marcell Experimental Forest, Minnesota, USA - June2015DPH_17_10... | ecosystem: Environmental > Terrestrial > Soil >... | reverse complement strand
GGAATAAAACGCGCTCAGTTGGACCGGAAAGCCGTTCGCCTGAAACGGCGAGAACAGAGCTCTCCGCAATCCCTCTCTTTCGGATCCAGGCCCGGCCAACTTATTCCCGGTTGCCGGTTCCGCTACCTGCGCAGGATCGGGCGTACCAAGGAAGCCGTTGCGCGAGCGAACCTGCAGATGGGGACGCAGCACCTTCATCTCGATTTTATGGAACTTCGGACGGCCGCCCACCGTGTCGAAATCGCTCCGTCGCGGCTGATATGCGATCAGGTAATAGCTGCCCAGATCGTCGATAGCGTTGGCCAGCCCCTTGCCGAGGTCGTTGTCGTCGTGAAAGAAAATGCCGCCGGTTCCGCGCGCCATTTGGTCGAGACTTACTTGAGAGCTATAGAAGTCTGCTTCCCGTTGCCCTTCCGCGGCTCTGATTATCGCGGGCTCGCCGCGCCAGGCGCAACGACACTTGTCGCGGGCGGTGAGAAAGAAGCCCACAAGTTCGCGCGCATCGAACGTATAGAGCACTACCGCAGAGCCCGTGCGGGAGGGGGAATCGCTTCGGGGGTTCTGCCAGGATTGTTGCGCGGCGCCGGACTCACAGGCGCCGGCCCGCCCGCAATGGCAGTGCCGGCCACATACGAAAAGTGTGTGATCTTCTGCGGCTTACCGTCTTCGAGTATCCGGAAGTCTTCGGGCTTTAGGCCGGTAACGCGGTGACCTTGCGAATCGGTAACCACCGCATCGAGTTGCACCAGATCGACGGTCACACGAATCACGGGACCGGCGGATGGTTCACCGATTCGCTGCGGCGTGAGCGGCGCCGTCCCGAACACTATCAGCCCGATGGCCCCGGCATACCGTAAAGAATGCGTCATACGACCAAGCTCCAATCTTAGTAAACGTCGCAGAACATGGCATAGAATGAGTGGCGAGACATGTCGCGGGACATTCGTTTCGGGGTGCGCACGCTGCGCGGCAACCCGTAAGTCTCAAGGCGATCTTTTCGCGGCCCGGTCATAACACACTCGCGAGACAACCGCTTCGCTTAACGCGGACCCAATCCCAGCCCGCAACGCTGGAAACTTCACGCCGGCTTGTCCCGAAACGGGCAGAAGTGCAATTCGGATTGGCGCCATTATGAGGGCCCCCAAGAACCCAGCCTGATGATAAGTCTCTCCAAGCCGAAGCTGAATAGCGCCTATGGAGTATTTTTCGGCTTTAATCACAGTAGCGGCAGACATGTGGACGGAACGTTACCCGATGCCTGCCCGGGCGAAGGCGAACAGCTCGTTTACGTACGTCAGGGCGTAAAAATCGCCCGTCGTGGCGTTGTACGCCAGCGCGTTGGTGATGGCATCCGGGCAGTTGATGCGTGCCCGTGATTTCATCAGTGGCGGGGTCAATCTCATAAATGATGGCGTTGCAATCGCCTAAATAGATCCTTCCCCGCAGCAATCGCGGGGGACCAAAAATCTTGGATGCCGCAAAGATTTTTGTCGGCACCGGATAGGCCAGCGTCCCGTCTCCTCCAAGCTGGATCGTGAGAGGTCCTTCGAAGTCCGTTTTCACGGCAAGAACGTCGTTTACCGCGGCGTTTTGGAGGGCGAATACTTGATAAACCTCCGGTTTCACCCCAATGTTTCGTGGATGAGTGTCGGGTGGCTTTCTCGCGTTAGCCGGCAGGCTCAATCCGTGAGCGATCCGGTACGGAAGGCGCTTCATGAGGGAGCTGGGTTGGCCACGCGCTGCCAGCCGGCAGGCCCTGCAGACGCTGCGGCAGAGGCAGCGCCACTTCAATGAGCGTGCCTTTTCCCGGGCTGGAAGTGATTTTCACCGAACCGCCGAGGCTTTCCGCGCGCTCATGCATTCCCGTCAGGCCGAGTCCACGAGCGCGAGTGTGCTGGAAGCCCCGCCCGTCGTCCTGCACCGTCACCGAGAGCCAGGCATCGGAGGCCCTTACGGTGATTTCCACCGTATTTGCGTTGGCGTGCTTTTGGACGTTATGGAGCGCTTCCTGGACCATGCGGAAGACGCAGGTTCTGTGTTCGTCCGGCAGGTCGGGCGGCAAATCGTCGGCCTGAACCTGAATGCGGAGTCCCGTGGGCCGCGCCATTTCGCGCGCCAGCCATCCCAGTGCCGCCGCCAGCCCCAGGTCGTCCAGCATGGCGGGGCGTAGCAGCAGCGCCATATTGCGAATCACCGCGAGCGAGCTCTCCACCAGTTCGCGGACGCCGTCTACGCGTTCGCGGAGATGCGGATCGTAAGGGCGCAACGCCACCACCAGGTCGTGCAGTTCGAATTGCACCGCCGACATGGATTGTCCCACGGCGTCGTGCAGGTCGCGCGAGATGCTCTTGCGTTCATTTTCCTGCGTGGCCACCAGTTTGGCGGAGAGATCTTTCAGCTCCTGCCGGGCCTCGGTGACTTCCTGAAGGTGCTTCAAGGTCTGTTTTTCCAGGCGCAAAAGGTGTGAAGTGCTGTAATATGCCTGGCCCATGCCCACCAGCAGCATCACCATCAGGGACAGCAACAGTTGGCCGCGTACGCCGAAAAACTGAGATTGCAGCTCTTCATCGCGCCGTATGAGTTGCTGCTGATCGAGCGAGCGGATGTTATCGGCGATCGCCAGGGTGTTCGACCGCCGTGGAAAGACTTCGTCGTCCAGGAAGCGAAAACCCTGCCGCCGCCGCTGCTCCGGGCTCCACGACAGCACCGGTTCCATGGTCTGCCAGTAGTCGCGAAGCTCGCGCTGCAGAGCTTCGAACAGCTCGCGGTCACCGGTGTCGGAGAGGCGTCCGTTGTCGGCCAGCAACCACTCGATGCGCGCCTTGGCGTCGATCAGTTCGCGGCGGCTCTGCTCCGCTTTGGCGCCATCGGGTTCCAAAAGGTAGTCGCGCAGGTAGGTGCCGGAGAGGTATACCGCAGCCCGGACTTCGTCGAGTTGCTGATTCTTGGCGAGAAACTGCCGCAGACTGGTTTGGTTTGCATTCTGGACTTCAGAAAGCGCGCGCAACGCGCTCAATCCCGACAGAATCAGCAGGATCAACAGCACGCCGAAGCCGAGCAGCAGCACGCCGCGCATGGTCAACAGCCGGACTCCGGCCGGCGGTGCATCTCTAGCCGGCGACACCGCTGCTTTGGGGCGAAATGATACCTTTTCGGACGGCATATAGAATCAGGTCCGCCAGACTGTGAAAATTGAGTTTCTGGAAGATGTGCTGGCGGTGGCAGATCACCGTCGTCGGGCTGAGGTCGAGCGTATTGGCGATATCTTTATTCGATGCGCCTTCGGCGAGCAGTTGCAGGATCTCGCGTTCGCGGTTGGTAAGCAGTTCGTAGGCGTCGGTGGCCTGCTCGCGCTGCAGGTAACGAGTGTAATCGTCGGCCAGAATGCGGCTCACCTTAGGGCTGAAAAACGCCTTCCCCTGGGTCACCGCCCGCACAGCATCTACTACTTCGGATTCGGCCGAGCTTTTGAGCACATATCCCCGGGCGCCGGCTTTCAGGGCGCTCAGCAGATACGCCTCGTCGGCCTGGACGGTGAGGATCACGATCTGGGTATCGGGCAACATCTCGCCAATCTGCCGGCCGGCTTCGATGCCGTTGAGGTTCGGCATGGCGATATCGAGAATCACCACGTGGGGCCGATACCGCCGCGCCAGGGCGATGGCCTCCCGGCCGTCGCAGGCTTCGGCGATCACCTCCAGGCCCGGTTCGTGCTCGAGGAGGGTGCGCAAGCCGCGCCGGATGATGGCGTGGTCGTCAGCGATCAATATGCGAATAGGACCCATGATGGCGCCAACGGTGACATGCGATTCCCATGGTACGCCAATCCCCCTGACACGGGTATCCTCTGCTGGCAGTATTTTCCTAGCGATCTCTAATAATCCGTCGCCGGGTTGTAGGTTTTCGTTACAAATGTCGCCGGAATCGAGGGCGGCAGGATGACAGGATTGGACCGGCCGGCGAGGTTTGGATTGAACGCGACAAACCCAACACCGGGCGAACCGTTCGGCGGCGAGTAGTCATCGGCCGGATAGGCGGGGTTGTTGAATCCTGGATTTTTAACGACGCTGGCAGCGTCCTCTCCCTCCGTCTGCTGCCATTGCGCAAACGTGAAGAAAGTGTAGTCGCTGGTGTTGCTGTTGCAGGGCGCATCGCCACCCGTGCCGGGGCTCGGCTGCACGGCGAACGCTTTGGCGTCGCTGGCGAAAGCGCTGTCGGTGCGCCAATAGAGGTTGCTGCTCCACTCCTGGAATTGCGTGAAGGCGACTCCTCCGGCATAGAGGCATCCACCCTGCACATAAAATTTCGGCGAGGAGGTCTCGCTCCGGTCGAAATAGAAGAGATTGTTGCTGACGACAAAGTCCTGCGGGATAGCGGAGGGAACGCCGTTCGGGTAGGGGAAGTTCACCGTTACCATATCCAGACGTCCATAGGCCAGGATGTTGTTCCTGATCGTATTGGCTTCATTGGGCGCAGCCGGACCGTGAGGCGTGTAGACGGCGTTTCCGGAGACTCGATAGACCAGATTGTTCTCCACGTCTACCAGCCCCGTACTGTCATCCAAATAAACTCCGTTGCCGCCGTAGCCGTTGGAATCCATGATGGATGCGTCGGTTACATCATGAATTTTGTTGTTCAGGATTTTGTTGCCCGCAGCCGTGAAGACCGAGTTTCCTCCATCGATCCGTATGGACCCGCCGTCGTTCATGATCCCCTGCAGCAGGTTGTAGACGTGATTGAAGGAGATGACGTTGTTGGCGTTTCCGATGCCGCTGGGCTTGGTCGCGTCGGGAATGCCCTGGGAGGTCGAGATGGCGCAATGGTAGCCATCGTAGACGTCGTTGTGAGTGTATAGATTATCGTGTCCGAAGCCTTGGCCGATGCCAAAGGAGGCCGGAATCGTGCGCCCGTAGCCTTCCACTACGTTGTTTTGCACGGTCGTCAACTGCGCTTCGTTGGCATCTGTGTCGGCCGCCGCATAGGGGTTCCCAATGCGTATCCCCAAGACGCCGATGTCGTAAAAGGCGCTGTTCTCAATCAGGTTGTTGGCCACGACGGCGTCGATATTGTTGGAGACGCAGTAAGCTGGCGAGGTCCCGTTGATGCAGGGAATAAACTCCAGACCTGAACCCGAGGTTTGCGTCACGATTCCGGAGTTGAATGTGATGTTCTGTGAATTTTGGAATGAGACCGCGGCGCTGATATCCGGTTCCAGCTCGACAGAGATATGTCCGGCCGCGGGAATCGTATAGTTATCGTGCTCAAACGTCAAGCCCTGAAACGTCACATATTGCAGGTTTGAAGCCACCAGCACCTGCGGGATTTGAGGAACGATGACGTCGTCGGTGTTGGGATTCTCGCCCGGATTGGCAAGGTACGTGAGAGTCCACGGAGTGGTGGAAAGGTCCAGGAACCACTGCCCTGGCTGCGTAAGCTCGTCTTGAACGTTATCCACAAGATAACGGTTGCCGGCGATGAAGCCGGACTCGCTCGCGTTGGCTTGTGAAAACCCGGTTGGTCCCGTCATGTAGACGATGCGGTTGGTCGCGTCGATGCAACTGATGCGCAACTTCGACGTGCTGAATTGCTCGAAATCCAGGACCTCGATGTCGCCGGCGATCGCCTGATTGCCGGCGGGTTGGCCGCAAGGATTGCCCGGGGACGGAGCCAGGTTCTTCCAGGCGCTGGAGATGGGGTCCGATGCGCTGTACTGAAAGCGGTCGAAACATTCCCATCCGCTGCCAGTGACATAGACTGCGCAGCCCTCCGCGTATTGAATGTCGGGCGAGTAGATTTGCAGGTAATTGAGCGGCGCGGCGCCCGTCGTTCCTCCGAAGAAGGATGCCGCCGGCGTGCTCTCGAAATACGCATTCAACACGTTGTATTCCGCCTGCTCCGGCGGGATCAGGTCCGTCGAAGGGACTTTATTGAACGTCGCGTAGGCCGTCAGATTCGTTGCCGTAATGCCCGGCGCGAGGCACGCTTGCGGAATGCAAGCGACCGGAAGACACCCTTCGCTCGAACAGGTGGGCGGAATGCTGCATCCCACGGGAGTGTCGCTGGCGTCGGGCGGAAATGTGCTGGTGCATCCTTCGCCCAGGGGATCGTTGGTGAAGGAAGTATTGAACTGCGCGCCGCCCAGAATCTGAGCCGAAGGCGACGTGAGCTGCGCCGTGCTCTGCGACTGGAGTTTCACGCCAGCGACGCCCATGTCGTGGGCGATGGCTTCACGCGCAGCCTCGAGCCCGCTCGTCTGGGTTGCCTTGGCGTTGGCCCCGCCGGCCGTGGGGCCGAGGAAGTGCGCTAGAACCGTGGTCTCGGCCGCGCAATCCTGGGTGGGGTCAGGGCAATCTTCGCTGAGAGCGGCGGGGACCGTGAAGTTGGAGTTGAAGTTCGGAAGGCCGTTGCCCGTGGTAGCCACCAGCGTCACCCCGCTGAATACTTCCCCGAACATGTCGATCGCGTTATTCCACTCATCGATGAAGCCCTGATCCGATTTCAAGTACGCGGACATTCCCCCATAATGGAACGCCAGCAGTTGAATCCACTCATTGTTCGGCGTGATACTCGCTCCGAACTGAGTCTGGGGATTATTACTGTTGGCGTCATTCGGCAAGATCATTTCCGCCGACGCTGCCGTAGGGCCGTCGACGGCGATCGAGACGAACGCGGGATTGGACCCGTAACGCGCGGCGAGCGCCGTGACGAATGTCTGCCAGGCATTTTTATACACGGGGTTCCACGGCAGAGGGAGCACCGTGCCGTCGCCGCCTTCCTGGTAACCCGTGAAAGTCGCCGTTCCGCAGGTGCTCGGAGGAGTGACAACGGGCGTTTGAAATAGCCCATCGCAACTGGGAATCTGCGCCAATATCCATCGCGGCGATTGAAAACCTGGAGTCACAATGAGTTGAATGGTTTTCGGCGCCTGGGTCGGATTGGCGGCATTCCACGCGGCGGCTTGGGCGAAGGCATCGTCCACAAAATTCCAAAAATAGGGCGCTGCCGAGCCCGGAGCGTTCGGGTTGAGCGTATCCCAGTGCACCTGGAGAGCCAGCCCCGAGACTGCAGAGCCGCTGAGGAGCTGCTGGTAAAGACTATCAAAATAGGCGTCGAGTTGCGCCGTGGTGATCGCGGGGTTCGCCTTTTGCTCCTGATTGATGCTGTCCTCGACGTTGGCGACGGCGTAGATGCCCCGCGGCCTGCGGGGGGCTTGCGCCAGTAGAGCCGGCGCTAGCCCCAGTAAGCTCAATATGAGAAGCGGTTTTGCCGAACAGCCCATCATTCCCGCTCCCTCAGTGCTGCACTGTAATCAAGGTCCCGGCCTGCGTGGCCAAGCCGCTGTATGTCGCGGTGATGGGTTGATCCCCGTTCGTCAGCGATGCCGGCACCACTACGTTGAACTGAAACTCGCCGGGCGCCACCAGGCCGGCAAACGACACCGTCGCGGCCACGCCGCCGATGGTGATCGCCGGCGATGTCAACAGCGTTCCGGACTGCGTCTCGGCTCCGCTCACTACGGCCGCGGACGTTTGCCCGAAGCCATTGGCATAGATTTCGACCGTCTCGCCCGGCTTGGCGGCAGTGGTCAAGCCGGGATACAGGCTCGCCGGCCCCAGCAAATTTCCGTTAGCGTGCGTAGCGGCTACGTAAGGTCCGCCGTTGAAGACGAAGAAAGAGGGAGACTCCGCCTGAGCCTGTGCGGTGAATTGCGTGCTCACAATGCCGTTGGCCGTTACTACCACCTGAACTGCTCCCGACATGGCATCGGGCGGCGTCAGAATATTCAACTGACCGGGACTGATGTAGTAGACGTAGGCGGCCTTCCCATCGACCGTGACGCTGACGCCGTCGAGTTCGGTGGGCAATTTGCCGCCGGCAAAATCGGAGCTTTGCCAGATGCGGCTATCGCCGGCCGGCGCAAGATTCACTCCTTTGATTTCGACCCAGGTATTGGGCGCAATGGCCGGGCTCTCCCCCTCCGCATTCGCAACCTCTGAAACAGCCGGTGCGTTTCCGATAGCGAGCTCCGAACGCATCCTGACAATCACGTATGGGTTCCACGTCGAAACGTTCCAGTAGATCTTCAACGTGTTGCCGGTGACGGTGATGAAGCGCCCGATCAACAAAGGAGCGAAGGTGCCTCCGGCCGACGTGTAGATGTCGCTGTCGCCGATCATGGGGCCATTGAGGCCGTCGCCGGGAGGGTCGGGCGCCACGTTCGGATTGTGGACAAACCCTCCCAGCCCATAGTCGTGGTCGCGAACGTCATTCATGATGAGCTGCGGCGTGGCCCATGGACCCCAAGGTTGTTGCGCGTAGGTAAAATAATCGCCTCTGGTGGCGTTCGATTGCCGCCCGCCGTCAAAAGTCATGAGCCACAGATTCAAGGCGCTCGAATACGCCACCGAAAGATTGCCCACCGTGGGGCTGTCATTGGGCCAGGGCGGACCGTTCAAAGGATTGTCCTGCACCACCGGAACCACGCCCGCTTCCGAGTTCGTCCACGTGGGTTGGCCGTTCACCAGGCCGGCGAAATATTGGGTTCCCTCGCCGCTTGCGAACGAACTTGCCGGAACCATCTGCAGGTAGATGTCGGAAGCCCGATATGGGCCCGCTCCGAATATGAAGACATTCGAACCCGAAGCGTACATCGCCGTGCCGATGAATCGCCCTCCGGTTGGAGAGATCGTACGCCCGCCCGTGAAGGTCTGGGCGGCCTCATCGAACTGCACCAGAACCGAGTAATCGCCCGCTTGCGGATCGGGCAGGCTGGTATCGGAGCCGGTATTGCAAATGAAGTAAATCTGGCCGTTGAGGTAGATGCCAGAGTTGGGAATATCGTCCGGTCCCATCGGGATTCCCGGCGGCTGAACGAACAGCGGCGAGCCGTCCGGATTAGTGTAAAAGTTGAGCAGCAGCCCCTGCTCGGGGTCGGTGCTGGTGCTCCAGGCGATCGGATCGGCGGCGAGGTATTTCACTACGTTCACATCGCTGCTGATGGTGTCGCCGAAGAAAAAGATTATCTTTCCGTTATCGGCCTCGAACGATCCGCCCTGACCATTACCGGCAATGTTGTACCGCGTGATGGTTTGGCTGGTCGTCGGCGCGCAGGTGACGGTTTGACCGGCCACAATCTGCTTGGCTTGCGCCTGCAAATCGCAGTCTCCGATCACCTGCTCGAGCTTCACCGAGGAGCCCGGTATTTAGGTGAGGGCGGGCGCGGCGGCCGGCTGTGCGCGCGCCGTGACCGCGCCAAGCAAAGGCAGGGCTGCTACAAACCCCCAGAACTTCTTGATACCCATGCGACAACCCTCCGGCGCCCCGCCTCTATTTCTTATTAGCCGCTTCCGCCGCGAGCTTCAATTCGCTATTGACCTGGTCCAGCAGGGTTTTGGCTTTTTGGGCATGGCCCTGCATATCCCATTCGTTGGCTTGTTGTGCGGCGATGATTTTCGTGTAGGCCTGCTGGCTGAACCGTTGCGCGGCTGCCAGGTTCGGATGCTTTCCGGCTGAGACGTTCGCTTTGGGTTGCGCCACGGCCAAGCCTGCCAGAATCAGCAGAAACCCGATAAACGGCGCAACTGCGCTCTTCTTTCCAAATCTCTTCGATGGTGCCATTTGTCTCTCCTTAAGTTCCGCCATCTAGTGCGATGGCGGCCGTTCTGAATTCAGGTTGTCCCGCATTAAACTGAAATTCGCCGGGAGCCGCCAATGCAGCAGACGGCTCCTGGCGCGAGGCCGGCACGTTGACCGGCATTACGCTTTCACCCGAAAACGCCGCGTGGCCAGAGATGGGAGATTGGAGCCTGGGCTGAAAGCCGGGCCGAGCCGATACACGCGATTCCCGCGCACGCGCAGAAGAACAGCCACGCCAACGGGCGGCTGATCGGCCCGTTCTCCCTGCGATATTCCTGTGGGCGTTTGGCCTCAACGGAAGCATGCATTACGATCCTCATTTCGATTCCTTGGCTGCGTTTCATGGTTTCCTCCTGGCCGCTGCGATTCGTTGAACCGGGTCTCATTAACTTCTCAAGGTTTCTCGGGAGTGGCAGACTTCCGATGTTGTCGTAGAGATAGCCCGATGCTCTACGAGAACGTTCCTCCGGAGGGCCCCGGCCCAAAGCGCGGTCTATACAAGCCGCCCGTTTGTGTAGGGGGTGACGAATTTGGTCCCTTTCGGCTGAGTCCCAGCGAGCGCCTCCTTTTGGCGAGATCGGCAAGCCCGTTCCGTCGTACCATGGCTTGTCTTCGAGATAGATCTGAAATCGAGCCTGGTGATCTCGCCTCCCAGGCCGAGCCGGTTTTCAAAATCCAGACAGCAAGGAGCACCATAACTCCGGGAGGCCGCACCCCACGTAATAGGCGGTGACAAAAAGATTGGCTGGCACAGCCGATGTACCCAGGTAGCCATCGCCAAATGAGAAGCCCCACTCGAAGGTAGGCGGAATAACGGAAGGCCCGTTTGGGCCATAGGCTTCACAGGCGCTCTGAATCGTGAGCCCTTGGCAGGACCAATAAGAATAAGGCCAGAGGTGGAGGAACGGGCCAACGGCAATGTCAGGCGGCTCGACCACGGGCGTGCCCGCGCTCAGACCAAACTGGATATAGAACAATATCCCCATCGGGTTGTTCATGTCGTGACACCCAAGAGTTGGGCAGGTCGCGTTAACCGGAGGTAATTGCCAGTTGGTCTGGCCCAGGTAGCCTGCGCCGTGATCGTACGCGTTCATGTTGATAATAAACTGACCGGCGGAAGAGTCGGGCATCGAGCCTTCCTGGGCGACGCAATTCATTGGGGTAGTAGGGGTCTGGCAGCGTGGCAAGCCGAGCGTGTCGCTGGCGGCCAAGTTGGCATCCGCCAACCAAGTGACCCCCGCCATCGGGTCATAGACAGTCTGCCCGTCAGGATTGACCTGCAACCCCGTGCCGCTGGCGGGCGGCGTTCCGGGAATTTTGCCCTGAATCATCGGCAGAACATAGTGGAAATCACCTGCGGTACCGCCGCCCTGGGACCCGTCGACGAAATCAAAATTAGCAATGTTGTTGTTAGACATGCCGCCACCGGGCGAACTCGACCAATAGTGATCAGGTTGGAAATTGCGGAATGGACCCACCCGGTTGGCCGGGATGGGAACCGCAGTATTGGGAGGATGGAAGCCCAATGCTTTGTAATAGAGGTAACCTAGCGCATTCGCATCGCAACCGAACCCGAAACTGTTGCCATTCGCCCCCGTTCCCGGGCAGCTTGCCGATGGATCCGTAGACGGTGTGGTGGGCAGTTGCCAGTTAGAATGCCCCTGGTAGTTAGCGTTGTTCATGGCCAAAATCCAAGCCGTCGCGGACGGGTAGTCCATAATGCCGCTGCCGTTTACGCACGGGGCTACGGGGGTGTTTCCAACGCACAGCGGAAGTCCGAATGTTTGACGGGCCGGTAGATTGGCGTCCGTAAGCCAGGTGACATGGTTGACCACGTCATAGACTGTCTCCCCGTTCGGGATAAGGACCAGAGGCCAGAGGTCGGAGACTGGAGCCTGAGCTGAAAGCCGGGCCGAGCCGATACACGCGACGTACGCGCACAAGAACAGCCACGCTAACGGGCGGCTGATCGGCCTGTTCTCCCGGAGATATTCCTGTGGGCTTTTGGCCTCAACGGAAGCATCCATTACGGTCCTCATTTCGATTCCTTGGCTGCGTTTCATGGTTTCCTCCTGGCCGCTGCGATTCCGATCGGGGTCCGGCATGTCGCCATATTGCCCGGGAAGGGACTCCGGCGTGCTCAGATCGGTCTCATTAACTTCTCCGGGTTTCTCGGAAGTGGTAGACTTCCAATGCCATCGTCACTCGACGGTTCCTGCGGGATGCGCCGGTACCGCGCCTGTAGGTAAATCTGGAAATCCTGTGCCGGGATCGGAGCATGCATCGGTTTCCCTCCATGCCGCCTGTCGCGGCCGTCATCTCGCCAGATGATGAGGCTTCTGCCGCCTGGCCGCAACCTACTCATTCAGGTAGGCGGGGCGCGGGAGGCGGCTTGACGGAGCCGATAGAAGGATTAAACTGGGGAGTCGCCAGGGGGACTCGATGAGGTTAGGGGCCATAGCGATCGCTTCCGCGGGCTGTTGTCTCTGCCTGTGGGCCGAGCTTCTGCCCATCCGCTCCTATTCGACAGCCGATGGCTTACCGTCGAACCAGGTGGAACGCATTGTGGTCGATTCTCGCGGGTTCGTCTGGTTCTGCACTCCCGAAGGATTGTCGCGATTCGACGGTTACCGCATCACGAACTTCGGCGTGGCCGAAGGACTTCCCGGCGGATCCGCCCGTGGGCTCGTGGAGACGCGTTCAGGGGATTATCTGGTGGCGACGGCGCGGGGCCTAGGCGAATTTCGCGCGGGGCAGGGGCACACCCGGTTTGCGGTTTACACTCCTGGCAACACCTCCGCGGAGAACAGCATCACGGCTCTCGTGACATCTTCCTCGGGACGGATCTGGTTGGGCACATGGGCGGGCGTGCTTTTCGAAATGCTCCCCGGCTCCAAGTTCCGGCGGCAGGCCCTGGCGGACCCTCCGCGCGGTCGAGTAAACACGGCCATTACGGACATCATGGAAGACTCGTGTGGAAAGCTATGGGTGGCAAGCAGCGTGGGGATTTCGGTGAGTGCCGGAGGCGGGTCCTCGCGGCGCCTCGACCATACGGACGGCTTGCCAAGCGACTTCGTGAACACACTATTCCGGGCCAAAGACGGAAGACTGTGGGCTGGATTCCGTTGGGGATTCGCGGAGATGAACGATGGCTGCCCGGCGGGTTGGCCGAGCGTGCGCGAGATCTACCCACCGGAACCGCTGAGCAGCACGATGCCTCGTACGGCGAAGAATGTGGAGTCGTTCGCGGAGGCAGCCGATGGGAGCCTTTGGCTGGGCACGGCCGACGGCCTCATCCGCCTGATGCCGGGAAGCGGGCAGCCGCTCCAGCGGATCACGCGCGCGCAGGGGCTCACCGACCCCACGACTTACTCGCTCGCGTCCGACAAGGCCGGCAACATATGGGTTGGGACCGAAGGGGCGGGCGCGATGATGATTCAACCCAGCGGATTTACCACCTTTCGTGAGCAGGACGGGTTGAAGTCCGACCGCATCTGGTCGGTATTCAGCGATCGCGCGGGCAACGTCGTGACGGTCTCGGTCGATCCGGCAAAACTCTCGCTCAATCTTTTCGATGGGGCCCGGTTTCACGCTTTGGAAGCGCCCCAGGTCTTTGCCGCGTTCGGCGGCCACCACGCCTGGGGCATGGACCACATCCTGCTTCAAAGCCGCACGGGAGAATGGTGGGGCGCCACCGCGGGCGGTCTTTGCCGCTATGCGGCGGTGAAGGCGGAAGATCTCCCCAACAAAGCGGCTGAAGAATGCTACTTCCGAGACGACGTGATCTTTCAGGTCTTCGAGGATTCCAAGGGCGGGATATGGGCCTCCTCGCAAAGCCGGCCAGCCGGAGTCCGGCTCATGCGATGGGATCCCGGCAAGCAGTCTGCGATTTCCTTTCCCGGGTGGCCGGTCCGGGCGCTGATAAAGTCGTTCGCCGAGGATCCTCACGGCGATATCTGGATGGGATCGTGGGACGGGGGCGGGCTGTACCGATATGACGGACGGCAATTCAGCGAGTTCGGTCTGAAAGACGGCGTGCCGTCCGGCACGATTTACGCCCTGCTGTGCGACAGCCGGGGTCGCCTGTGGATCGCTGCGGACGGCGGACTGGGAATGGTTGAGGATGCTCGGTCCGCACCGTTTCGCGTGCGCACGTTCGACCGATCGAGCGGGCTCGCCACCAACTCGATCCACGCGGTTCTGGAGGACCGGGCAGGTTACATCTACGCGGCGGGCGGCGCCGGAATCGATCGCCTGGACCCCGGAACGGGGCACATCAAGCGCTTCTCGTCCGCGGATGGAGTGGCGCTCGGTCAAATGGAATCGGCACTCCGCGACCGGGATGGCAATCTCTGGTTCGCCACCGCGCAAGGTCTGTCGCGGTTGGCGCCGGCGGCCTCGGCGGCGCCCATTCCACCGGCCGTCCTGATTACCGGGCTGCAGGCGGGCGGCGCTCCTCGGCCGGTGTCGCAACGCGGCGAGACCTCCATCTCCGGCATCCGGTTGGAGCCTTCCCGGAACCAGCTTCAGGTGGAATTCGTGGCCCTCAGCGGCGAGCCCGAAACCAATCTTCTCTATAGCTACAAACTGGAAGGCAGCGATTCGGACTGGAGCCCGCCGCGAGCCCAGCATACGGTCAACTTTGCCGCTCTCGGGGCCGGAACGTACCGCTTCCAAGTGAAGGCCGTGAATTCCGACGGCCAGGAGAGCCCCACACCTGCGCAGGTAGTTTTCACGGTGCTGCCGCCGCTATGGAGACGCTGGTGGTTTGAAGGCCTGGCGGCGGCAGCGCTGGCCTCCATCGTGTATCTGCTGCATATCTACCGCGTTTCGCAGATGGTCAACCTCGAGAGAATGCGGACCGCGATCGCCACCGATTTGCACGACGATATCGGTTCCAGCCTGTCGCAGATCGCGGTGCTGAGCGAGGTCGCGCGGGCCGGTGTGAACGGCGAGAACCGGCGCACCCAGGAATCCTTGCAGCGGGTAGCGGTGCTGGCCCGTGAATTGGTGGACTCGATGGGCGACATCGTTTGGTCGATTCGCGCCGTGCCGGACGGCTTGGATTCCCTGGTCTCCCGGATGCGCCAATTTGCCTTCGATCTGCTCGCCGGCCAAGGCATCGACTTCCACTTGCGATCTCCCCAGACGGTAGAAGACGTGCACTTGAGTCTCCAGGCGCGGCGGCATCTCTTCCTGATTTTCAAAGAGTGCCTTCACAATGCCTCCCGTCATTCCGGCTGCACGGCGGTCAAAGCAGAACTGAGAGTGGTGGAGCGTGAGATCGTGCTCTCCATCGAAGACAACGGACGGGGATGGGAGCTGAAGGAGAAGCCGCCGGGATCGGCCGGCGGCAATGGAATCCCGGGCATGCGGGGGCGGGCCGAGACCCTCGGCGGCAGTATCCACTTCGTCTCGAAGCCTGGCGAGGGCTGCACCGTGTCTATCGGGCTCCCGCTACGGCGGGGCCCTTTTGCCAAGTATCGCACCTGAGGCGCGCCCCTACCCGTTCAAGTAGGTGGCCGGCCGCGAGCCGTGCATTACACTGTAAACTCGACGGCGGCACTCGTGGCGCAAGACCAATCACCGGCGGCGGTCATCGGCGTGGCGATCGTCGAGGATCAAAAGGAGTTGCGGGAAGGTCTGTCTTTTCTCATTAACAACACCCCTCCCTTCGAGTGCAGGCATGTCTACGCCTCGATGGAAGAGGCACTGAATGGAATTGGAGCCGACCCGCCACGCGTCGCATTGATCGATATCGGGCTGCCGGGGCTCAGCGGCATCGACGGGGTGCGCATCCTGCGGGAGCGCTACCCCGCGATCGCGGCCGTTCTGCTGACGGTATTCAAGGACGACGACCGCATCTTCCGGGGGGTCTGCGCCGGAGCGTGCGGATACCTGCTCAAGAAAACCTCGCCCGCCCGGCTGCTGGAGGCTGTGAAGGAGATTGCCGAGGGTGGGGCCGTGATGTCTCCTGAAGTTGCCACCCGCGTGATGGAGCTATTTCGCAAATCGCAAGCCCCCGCACAGCCGACCGCAGGCCTATCGCCCCAGGAATTACGGCTCCTGAAGCTGATGATGGAAGGCCATCAGAACAAAACCGCAGCTGCGGAAATGGCCATCAGCGCGCATACCGTGAATTTCCACCTGCGCTCGATTTACGAGAAGCTGCACGTTCACTCACGTTCGGAGGCGGTTGCCCGCGCACTTCGCGAAGGGCTGATCAAGTGATGAGTGATCCATTCCAAGCCCCCGTTTGGTGTGAGAACGAGTGTGATCTCTGTAAAGTAAAATGTCAGTGCGCACTCGGCCTCCAGCTTTGTGACAAGCACACCGGTCGTCGCGGCGCCTGACCAGTGCCGACGAGATAAAGGGCGGGGGGATGCCGTTCAAGAGTTGTCGTAGTTGCTCATCGTTCATTTCCGACAAGTCCACCGGCCTGTTGGGATTCTTGCGGCAGAGGCAGACCGGTAGCGCGTCCTGGCCGTGGGGCTTGAGATCGACAGTCGCCGCCGTGATAAAATCCAGTCAGTGGCGCTGGTTCACGGATGCTTCCAACACCCGCGAATGCCCGTTGCCAAAACATTTGGGGGCGGCTTTCGGGTCGCCCTTTCGCTTTCACCGGCTTAGCCTGAGTCTGCGACCGGCGTCCCGCCCAATCGCACGGGATCGCGAGGCACGCCCGATAGCGCGTCCGCTGTCCACCACCTCATTCAGAACCTGAGGCCGGTATAAAGCCGTGATCCGGCCACGAACCCGAGACGTCCGGCGCCGCGCGCCGGCCAACCTCCGGTCGCAGCTGAATTCGTGATAGCGTCACAAGTATGGACGCGAAGCTGGATCATCTGAGGAGGACCGCTGTAGAGAGGCTCGACTCCTACCTGGTGGAACGACGGAAAGCATTCCAAACGCGCGGCGACTTCTCGGCGTGGGCCAAGCAACAGTACGCGGAAATGCAAGCTGAGCATGCTTGGCTGAACGCGAAGCAGGATTATAAGATGATTGAACTCTACAACGTGTACGGCCAATGGGAGCCGGTGCCATCCAAGTGACAGCAGATCGACCTACTGAGGGCCTTCGAAGTGGCCGCAATCCGGCCCAACCTGGCGGGCACGAGTACCGGGACGAGCTTCAACGTGTTCCCAGGTGGACGGATCAGAATCACCAATGAGCCGGTGAAACTCCTGATCCGCGCGGCCTTTCAGATACAGAACGCTCAGGTGGTAAGCGGGCCAGCGTGGCTCGATACGGACCGCTATGATATCGAGGCCAAGACGGGCCGCCCGGAGAAACTTGAGCAGTACCAAATGGGACCTCCGCTGCAGAACCTGCTGAGGGACAGGTTCGGGCTGCAATTCCACCGGGAAACGCGGGAGTTGACCATATATGCACTGGTGGTCGAGAAGAATCAAAAGAACGGAGGTAAGCTCAAGACGAAGGCCGAAGGCAAAGACGCCGCCATGAATACGCACACCGAACCAGGAAAATCACAGTTGGCCGGAACCGCCGTCTCCATGGGGGCACTGGCTGGTTATGTGGGAAACCGCCTGGGCCAGATTGTGGTGGATAAGACCGGGCTGAGCGAAAGCTACGACTTCACTTTGGAATGGGCGCCGGACGAGAAACCAGATTCCCCGGTGCCGTCCTTGGCTACGGCATTGCGGGAGCAACTTGGACTCCGGCTGCAGTCGCAAAAGAGCCCAGTGGAAGTTCTGGTGATCGACAGCCTTCAGAAGCCTTCCGAAAACTGACGGGACCGCCATGCGCATCTCGCACCGAGGGCATCGAATCCTCGGGACTTGGACGTAGGTCCTTCCTGACGGCGTAGTTTTAGCTTCCTTGGCAGTGGGCGGATGGTCGGCATAACCGGAGAAAGCTCGATCCGCCCCGTTGAAGTCCTCATCCCGGCGACTTGACGATTAGTGCCTAATCACCGCCAAATCCCACAGTGCGAGAATAGACTTTATGAAATCTCTCCTCACCGTGACCGCGCTCGCTCTCCTCCTAGGCTTCGCCGCCGTATCTCAAACGCCCGCCGCGCCCAAACATCACGTCGTTTTTCAACTCAGCGAACCCGACGGTTCCGCCTGGAGTTCGCTTCCCATTCACGTCAATAACGTCATCAAAGCCCTGGCCGAGGACGGCGGATCGCAAATCGAAGTCGTGTTCTACGGACCCGGCCTCACCATGCTCACCAAGGCCAGCAAGTCCTATGAGGAACCGCTGAAGCAGCTATCCGACAAGGGCGTCAGACTCCTGGCCTGCCGCAACGCCATGAAGATGAGGAACGTGAAATCCGAAGATCTCTTCTCCTTTGCTGGGGAAGTCGATTCGGGCATTGCCGAAATCGTCCGCAAGCAGGAAGCCGGCTGGGCATATATCCACTAGTATAACGTTTCGATAAAACATTTCCATAATGCTTTGTTTTGTGATGCGAGCATCATTCACACGGGAAGGCAGAGACCAAAAATCGAAAAGAGGCATTGGCCGC
>Ga0208193_1000616_pt1 | contig 18137 bp, 19 predicted proteins | sample June2015DPH_17_2_FD_184716 | JGI IMG/M metagenome (GOLD analysis project Ga0208193, IMG submission 184716) | Peatland microbial communities from SPRUCE experiment site at the Marcell Experimental Forest, Minnesota, USA - June2015DPH_17_10... | ecosystem: Environmental > Terrestrial > Soil >... | reverse complement strand
GCCGGTGTCCAAATCAAAGCCACGATGCCGCCGAAAGCGGACAAGACCAACACAAGGATCAGCGCAGCGCTTAGGCTGCGAGGCACCCGGATCCTGTGAAGTGCCTCCACAGGGCCGGACAGGACCAGGCCGAACAACAACGCCAGAGCCACTGGAATAAAGGCCACATGTGCGTAAAACAGCAGGAGCCCCACGGCTCCCCACACGATGAGCTTACTCGTCGTTGTTCTTCTGACCGCCATGAACCGCTCGATCACCGCGTTTTGGCTGAACCGCGTTAAGGTTCAGAGGCGACCGCGCCGGCCGTTGAGCAGGAAGGCGACTACGAGGACAGCGATTATTAATCCAATGGGACCTATACCCCATCCGGCGCCCATTCCCCAATACAATCCGCCGCCACCACCGAACAACAATAGTAAAAGTATGATGACGAGTAATGTATCCATTGCTTATCCCTTTTTTGACGGGTGAGTTGCTTAACTTCCATACGGACACGGGAATAGTGCCATTTACCGCAGCAGTGGTTGTCAGCGTCCTGGTCCGATCCGTGTAGGACAATGGCGCCAGTTGGTGAACTCCCCGGTTGCGGTTCCGTATCCCTGATCGTTCATTGCGCCGCTATTTGGAAGCCTGCCGGCGCTACCCGCTCACCTGCTGATCCCGGCCGGGAACACCCGCGCCCATGACCAAGGAATAGCTCCTCGTGAATTCCGCGCCAAAAAGAAATATTTGCGCGGAGTAGTAAACCCACAGCAACAATACGAGAAATGAGCCCACCACCCCATAGACTGACGCAAATGCGCTCTTGCCCAAATAGATGCCGATGGCAAATTTGCCGATGTTAAAGAGGACTGCGGTCACCAATCCGCCCACCCACACATCAGCCCATGCCGATCGCTCCTGCGGCACATATTTGAACAGGAGCGCAAATAGCGCCGCGGACAGTCCCAGGCTCAGCACCACATCCATCAGTGACACCGTTATTCGCCAGGGACCCAGGATGGAGGAGAGCCAGGTACGAAAGGCCGCCAGCACGGCGCTGACGACGAGCGACACGATCAGCAGGAAGCCCACACCCAGAACCAGGCCGATCGACAAAAACCGCGTTCGAAGAATCCGCCAAAGCCCGCTCATTCGCTTGCGCCTCGGTAATTCCCAAATTCGGTCAAGTGAATTTTGCAGCTCGACGAACACGCTGGATGCGCCGAGAAGCAAGGTCACTATGCCGATGAAAGTCGGAATGCGGTTCCGTCCAAGGTACGAGGCACTCGTGAGCAACGCCCTGACTGCGGCCACACCTGAAGCACCGAGCAGGTCCTGGGTTTGATTCAAGAGATTCGCCCGCAGGAAGTCCCCTTGGACCACGAGACCTACCGCACCGATCGCAATACTGATGACGGGTGCAATGGAAAACACCGTATAAAACGCCAATGCGGCGCCCCGGGTGGACGCATCGTGCTCCACCCATCCCGCGATGGACTTCGCGATGATGTCCTTCAAGCTCGACAAAAACTCAAATTTTCGGCGAATCACGGCGAATGATATCCCTTGTCCGGCAACGCGCATTGTTTTGATGTTACCCCACTTCCATCCCTCTGCCACCCGTTCTACTTTTGCGGCTCGGAGGCGATTGAGACCCGCTTTGATGACTAATGCGCAGGCATTCAAAGTCAGCATCGCGGGAGAGCTCGAGTCGGGACCAGCTAACGCGCCGAAGCGTCGTTGCCTCCGCGATGGCGTCATCGCGAAAAAAGGCCAGGGCGCCATCCACCATGGCTTGCATCTCATCCACGTCGCGAAACAGGCGCGCCTGCTGTTCCTTATCCTCGATCAACTCGCCGCGCAGCCTGATGCGGGTCAGCGGGGTCCGCATGTCATGAGAGATGGCCGCCAACATGGTCGTACGGTGCGCGATAAAGGTTTGAATCTGGGCCTGCATGGCGTTGAAGGTCCTGGCCACCTGCCGCAGCTCCTGGGGACCCGCTTCTGCAATGGGTGGAGCCTGCGGATCGACCCCGAATTGCCGGGCGGCGGCGGCCAATTGCTTTATCGGCGCGACGAACTGGCGTGCGGCGACCGCACTCACCAACGCGATCGACAACGCAAAGCACACGATCCGGATCACCCACAGGCCGCCCAGCGGGACGCCCCAGAATCGCATCGGCACGGTATTGCTTACGAAAGAAAGCGGTCAACAAGGAAAGGATATCCTCGTCATCATCGACGAGCAGGAGGTGTGGCATTGACAACATTCTCTCAGGAAAACACCTTCCCGTTTCCGGTCGATGTCCGAGTACCCGCCATTTGTTTCAAGTCGGACACATTGCAAAGGCAAAGCCTGAGCCTCAGCGTGAGCAAACGTTTCCGCGGAAACTCACATTAACTATAGTTCTTGATAAAGCACATAATATGTTGATTTATATAATTAATATTTCACTAAAATCAAGACGATTGGCTGCCCTACGGCGACGATTGACCCCGCGGTCCAAAATCGCCTGTTGTCCTACACCGACCTGCGCGTCTCGCCCCTGCCAGGACAGGCTTCCGTGCCGCAAGCTGGGGTTGTTAGATTTATGGAGAGCAAGAGCAATGAAAAATGACATTCAGATTCAGCAAGAAGTTCTCGCCGAGCTCAAGAACGACGATAAAGTGCCGACCGGATCAGTGGGTGTCGAGGTGCATCACGGCGTCGTCAAACTTGCGGGTCCTCCCAGCGACACGACAGTCAAAGAGAGTGCTGCACTCGCAGCTCGCCGCGTTGACGGCGTAACAAAGGTCGTTGTGGATATGGACACAGGCCGCTGTTAGTCCCGCGACACACAGCGGCCGAAGCAAGCGCTTACGGCGTTCACGCGGCCAAACCTAGGTCATATCGGGCCGCTCAAGCGTGGCCGACACCGAGGACTTGTTCGACTGATCGAATCAACTCAACGGTCTCGAACGGCTTGGTGAGCACTAGATGCGCTCCCGCCTTTTCGGCCGATGCAAGATAGGCGGTGGTCGTTATCGCCGTCGGGTGGTAATCCGTGACGCCGAAGTTGCCGCCGCCGGAAATTGCGATTATGCGCACCGCAGGGAATGCCTTGCGAATCGATTCTATTGCTTCCACTCCGTTGATCTGCGGCATGATGATATCGGTAATGACGAGATCCGTCGGGTTGCGCGCGAGTTCGGCAAGCGCGTCCATTGCACTCTCGGCGGTACGGACCGAATATCCCGCGCGATCGAGCACATATTTCACAGAATCGCGCACGTCGGGTTCATCGTCGACAACTAATATGTTTTGCATCTTCGCCTCACATCACCGGCGTCGCCACATCGCCAATCGCTGCGACGCGAGCGACAACCGGGAAAAATATTCGAAACGTGGTTCCCACTCCAATCTTCGAGTCGACGGTAATGCTAGCACCGAAACTCTCTACGATGCCATGGACTACGGAAAGGCCCAGACCTGCGCCTTGTCCAACAGAACGCGTGGTAAAGAAGGGCTCAAATATGCGCTCAACCGTAGCCGAGTCCATTCCCCGTCCCGTGTCGCGCACCCAGAATTCGACGCGCAGCCGCAGTATGCCAGGTTCGTCAGCATGCTCTTGACATCTCAGACCAATGGTCAACACGCCTCCCGCGCCCTCCATCGCCTGGTAGGCGTTAGTGCATAGGTTTATCAGCAAGTGCGCTGCGAGCGTGGCGTCGGCTCTCACCAATGGAATGGAATCGTCGATTTCCGTGCGTATCTCAATGCTCGGCGGGGCGAGTACGGAAAAGAGGTGCAGAGCTTCGGCCACCACCTCCCGCAGGTCGATCAGCGCGAGCTTCGCGTCCCCAAGCTCGCGGCTGAATGTCAAAATCTTCTTTACGATATCCTTCGCGCGGCGCGCGGCCGCAAGCACTCGCTCAAGATTGGCGCGCGGCGCACCGGATCGCGGTAGATCCTGCAGTGCCGTGTCGGTAAAGAGAATGATGGGAACCAGCACGTTGTTGATTTCATGCGCTATACCGCTCGCGAGCGTGCCCACTGTCTCCAGCCGTTGACGATGCCGCAATTGCTTCTGCAATTCCTCGCGGCTGATTTCAGATATTTCCTTTTCCCTGATCTTCGCCTCGAGCCGATTATTCACGCCGACCAATTCACGGCGCATGGCTTCGAGATCCACCGCCAATTCATGCAGTTCGCGAATGCCGGTATTGACGTTGAGCGCCCGCGTGTAGTCGCCGGAGGAGATGGCGCGAGACACGGCCTGCAAGCGTTGGATCGGGCGCGACAGGCGATAACTCAGAATGATGGCGATGGCGATCGCCACGGCCAGATACCCCGCCAGCAGCCAAAGCATTCGAGTCAGTGCAAGCTGGATTCTCTCCTGCGTAGGCTGCTCGTCGAAGCCCAATCGCAATTCGGCGCGATGGTACTTGTGCTCGATTGGCCGCACGACGAAGTAAATGCCGTCGCCCCCTTCGCCAAAACTCAAATCCGTGGAGCGTGCCGCCTTGATATCCGACGATCCATACAGGCTCCGGGTACTGCGGCCCCGGTCGTACAGCTCCGCATAGCGGGCACCGCCGTGAGTGATCGCGAAGTCGAGCAGGTCTTCGATTCGCTTCTGGGAGTCCATGGCCGCTCCGACCTCGAATTCATCCGCAAGAACCCGTGAAAAGGTCCTTGCATGTTCGACGAACAAGTCCTCGTGGCTCTCTCGAATCACGTAACCCATGCCGAAATAGAGCGCCGGCAATAGCACTAAGTGCACCACCACCACCCAGGCGGTGACGTAAATCCAGAAAGTCGCCCTTAGTCGTGCCATGTCACATGATCCTACAAGTTTGAGGCTTGCAGGATGGCGGCAACGACCATAAGCTACAGAGGGTTACCGCCGGGGGCTTGAACCGTCCAGGGGTCGTTGAGGCGGCAAGCTCTGTATGGCAAAGCATTGACGATGTCGGACGGAGCGGCAAGAAGGGAGGGATCGCTCTGATGCCAAGAAAATACAAAGAGCGCGCGCAGGGACTTCCGTACCGGCCATTGCGGCTGCGTGTGGTTCTGGCCGATGACCAGACGATTCTTCGCCACGGCCTGCGGGCAATTCTGGATGCTGAGCCCGATTTGGAGGTGATCGGCGAAGCAAGCAATATGCAGGACGCCATCGCGTTATCGCGGCGCCTATTGCCCGATGTGGTGATCACGGACGTCGCCTTTTCGAACGGCATTGAAGTTCAGGCTATAATCCAGCTGCGGCGCGAATGTGCCGGTGTGCGCGTGCTGCTGCTTACCGGCCATAGTTGCCAAGAATGCATGCACGCCGCAATGACGGCGGGTGTCCACGGCTACATCCTCAAACATTCGCCGTTCGAGGTCCTGCTTCGTGCGATCCGCTCGCAGGGATCTGAATATGAACATTCTGAACCGCCTTTGCGCGCTACGGCGAATCAGCGGCGTTCGACCGCGCAATCCGCCAAGGCGCAGATTACTGACATGACGGCGCGCGAACGTCAGGTACTGATAGGCGTTGCGTCGGGATATTCCAACAAGCGAATTGCCGGGAATCTCGGGCGCAGCGTCAAAACCATCGAAAAGCATCGATTCAAGATGATGCACCGGCTGGGGCTGCAGAACGCGGCGGCTGCGACCCGCTATGCGATGGACAACGGTTTGCTGCACGCCGACGACGGCGCACGGGAGCCGGGCCCGGAGTCTGGGTCTGCTGAGGCCGTCGCTTCGCCGGAGCAAACCGCCCGCTCGCAACGACGAACGCGCACCCAGGACTAAATCTCTGTTCGCGGGAAGCTCCCTCCTTAAGCCGGGGTGAGCCATTTCAAGACTCTGCCTTGATCAACGCCAATTCGCGGCGTTGGCCTTGCTCTCTGGGCTGCGGCTCGCTGGCCGCTTGCGCGGCCGCAGAGGACTGCAGCGCGCTGGGATAGCTTGGTCCGGGAAGTCGCTCCAGGCGCAGCGAATTCACGACCACCAGCAGACTCGAGCCGGCCATGACGGCAGCCGCCAGGATGGGCTGCAGCAGCCCGAGCACCGCACAGGTCAGTGCAATCAGGTTGTAGCCGAACGCCCATGCCAGGTTGGCGAGGATGGTGGAACGCACTGCACGGGCCCGGCCGACCACCCAGGGCAGCAGCCAGAGGCCGTCCACCGGCAGCACCAGATCTGCGGTCTCGCGTGCCAGATCGGTGGCCGAGCCCACGGCGATGCCGACATCGGCGAAGGCCAGCCCCGGACCGTCATTCAGGCCGTCACCGACCATGGCTATGGCGCCGTGGCGTACTCGGTACTGATCGAGAGCCGCCCGCTTGGCCTCCGGCAGCAGCCCCGCTTGCCATTCATCCACGCCCACCGTCGCCGCAACACGCGCGGCTGCGCCGGCGTGATCGCCGCTGAGCAACGTCACCCGCAGCCCGAGGCTGCGCAATGCGTCGATGGTCGCTGCCGCCTCGGGCAGCGGTGTGTCGTCAAACGACAGCGCGGCGCGGGCGCGTCCGGCACCAGCATTCTCGCTCCAACCGACGAACACCACCGAATGGCCGCTGGATGCCATTTCCTCGGCGCGCTCGAACAGCGCCGGCGGCAGCTGCCAGCCTAGCTCGCGCATCAAAGCCGCACTGCCGGCCGCGACGGACTCGCCATGGACGACTCCGCGCAACCCGCGTCCGGGCACGATCCGCACATCCTCGGCAACGATCGGATCGACTCCACGCGCGATGGCGGCTATGGCGATGGCGTGCGCCAGGCCATGCTCCGAATGCCGCTCCAGACCCGCCAGTCGCGCCAGTACCTCCTCCTCCCCGACGCCATCGCTCGCAACATCCACGAGCTTCGGCCGGCCCAGAGTGAGCGTGCCGGTCTTGTCGAAGGCGATCAGGCGCGCGCCGGCCAGCGCCTCGAGCGCGCCAGGACTGCGCACCAGGCAGCCATGCCGGGCCAATTGCCCGATACCCAGCGAGTGCGCCATCGGCGCGGCCAACCCGACCGCGCAGGGACAGGCCACCACCAGTACCGACAGAGCGGTGAGCATCGCCTGATCGAGCGGCAGGCGCTGCCCCCAATAGACCAGGGTCAGGGCCGCAAGGGCCAGTACGATAGGCACGAATGCACCCACGAGTCGGTCGGCGATACGCTGCGTGCGACTCGACTGTCGCAATGCGTCACGCACCGATCGGCAGATTTGCGCCCAGCGGCTCTCGCTCCCGGCGCCGCTGCTGCGGATCAGCAACGGACCGTCGAGATTGATGCTGCCCGCGAGCACCGCGGCACCGACCGCTTTCGCGACCTGTCTGCTCTCGCCGGTAATCACCGCCTCATCGGTATGCGAGCTACCTTCCACAATCAGGCCGTCGACCGGGATCCGCTCGCCCGGCCTGACTCGAATCAGCATCCCAGCACGCACCTCGCGCACTGGCCGGCGATGCTCCTGTGCGCCCTCGACCACCGTCGCCAATTCGCTTTCCGCGGCTAACAACGGCGCCAGATCGCGCGACGCGCGGGCACGTCCTGCCGCCTCCAGATACCGGCCGAGCGTGAACAGCATCAGCACCATCGAGGCAGTATCGAAATACAGATGACCGCCAGGCTGGAACATGGCGAGTGTGGAATAGGCGTAGGCGGCAAGGCTGCCGAGGACGATGAGCGCCGAGGAGGTCAATCGCCCCTGCCGGGCCTGCAACCAGGTCTCACGTAGGAAAGGTTCGCCGAGGATCAGAACCGCCGGGGTCGCCAGTCCCCAGAGTAGCAGCTGAATCGTCGGCAGCACCCTCCGGTCGGCACCGTTGAACGCTCCCGAGTACACCAGCAGGCTGAACAGCATGATGTTCATGGAAAGAAAGCTGCCCACGCCGAGACGTACCAGGAACCACGCCGCCTCCGACGCATCGCCGCTGCCGCTCTTCACCTGGTGCGCAATGCAGCATCCATAGCAGCAGAATTGGCAGCCCTCGCCGTTCACCGTGCGGGCCAAACCCCGCCGGCCGACCGGCAGCAGGCAGTGGCGGCACAGAGCGTCGGGGCATGGCGTCATGCGAAATGCCAGAGATGGTGCAAGCCATGGCCTGCCGCCATCGGTAGGACGCCGCGCCCCAACGTGATCAAGCCCAGCGCCAGAATGAAGCCACCGGCCACCCGCACACCCTGCCGCCGCCATCCCGGCGCCAACAGTCGGCCGAGGCCTCCCATTGCGAGCATGGCTGGGAAAGTGCCCAGGCCGAACACCGCCATAGTGAGACAGCCGGACAGCACGTCAACGGTACTCGCGGCCTGGGCGACCATGGCGTAGACCAGGGGACACGGCAGAAAGCCGTTGAGTACACCCAGGGCAAGCGGCGCGGCGAGCCCGGGCCTGCGCAGCAGGCTTCGCAACGAGATCACGAGTGTCGAGCTGCCGAAGCTGCTCGTGACGCGGTGCCAGCCTCGCAAGCCGAAGAAACTCAGCGCCATGATGATCATCAGTAGCCCAGCTACCACGGCGAGACCACGCTGCCCAGCGTCAAGCGACGCGCTGAGAAACGCGGCTCCCGGTTCCGACCGTAATCCTAAAGATGTACAGATCGCCTGGCCCAGTCCGCCGGCAAGCCCCCCGAGGAAACAATAAGTCGTCAGCCTGCCCGTGTTGTAGAGCAAGTGACGCACCGAGGTAGCACCGGCGCCGCGCGGATCCGCCCCCAATGCGCAGGCGAAGCCTCCGCACATGCCGATGCAATGAAAACTGCCCGCGAAGCCGGCGAGGAACAGCAGCGCGTAGTAGGTCATGGGCAGGTGACGTTCGCTACTTTCTCCGCGCCAGCAGAGCGAGCCAGATGAAGAACCCGATGGTAAAGGCCGCGAAGCCGAAAAACGCAACTTCCTGCAGCGTGCTGGCCCTGGCCAGCGAGAATCCAGTTTGTGCAAGCATGGTCTCGTCCTCCTCAGCCGGTAACGGTGCGGATCACGTTCATGACCAGTTCAAAACCCAAGAACATCAGGTTGACGACGGCGACGCCGAAAATAATTTTAACGCCCAGCATAGCTTTGATCTCCGCCAGAAAAAACGGGAATCAGCCGATCCGGCCCGGCCCGACTCCGCCCCAGTAGGTCACGATGTAGTAGCACGCCCAAAAAAACAGACCGAAATACACGAACAGCAACCAGATCGGAATGACGCCTTCGTGCGCCTTGATGTAGCCGCCGGCATACTCATGCAGGTCGTGCGTCTCATGCCCTTCCGTCCCGGACTTATGGCCCGTCAACGTGGTGTTTGGATCGGTCATATGCCATCTCCGCGTGATAGAAGTTGAGGGCCGCCTGGTCGGTCTCGCTCAGGGCTCCGGCCATGACCCCCCAGATGAAGATACAAGTGGAACCCATTCCCATCAGAATTGCCAGTGCATACGGGCCCAGGACCTCGTAGTTCGACATGTATTATCCTCCTGCGCTAGGGAGCCAGCAGTCCATACGCTTGCTCCGGGCCGGGCGTTTCCAGCTTCGGATTGTCCAATGCCTCACGAACCGTGGCCGAGATCGGTAATGGTTCCCCGGTCAGCGGGTCGGTGAAGGCGGAAAGCGACAGGATGTAGTAAGACAACGCCCAGCGATCCGCATCCGAGAACGAGTCGTGGAAGGACGGCATCGGTGTTCCGCTTAAACCCGTGGAGATGGTCCTGTAGATGTCAGTGACCGCGGGACCGGATTTGAACTGGCCGCTCGTGAGGTTTGCGGGGTGGATGGTGAAACCCGGATCATCCGTCAACCCGGCCGCCTTCTCGCCGTCGCCTTTACCGGTGTTGCCATGACATTCCCAGCACTTGGCCTGCACCCAGACGTCCTTGCCGTGACCGATCATGGCTTTCGTGGGCGGCGGCGGCGCGGGAATATACAGCGGCTGACCGGGCGGCGAATTGACGAAGAAATAGGCTGGATTCTTCGGATCGGTACTACGGTCCGCCGCCAGCACGTACTTGATGTACTGGATCACGGCGAGTCGATCATTGAGCGGCAAGTCGTACCAGGGTGGCATCGCGGTGCCGCGCACCCCGCGCGTAATGGTGCGCAGCATATCGCCATCGCTCGGCAGCGGGTCCTCCGTCATCCTGAACTTGAAAACGCCCTGCGTGAAGTTGCGCGGACGCTGCTTGTACATGAAGGTCGCGGCCGGCCCATTGCCGTCGCCATTCACCCCATGGCAACCCACGCAGCGACGTTCGTAGACTTCTTTACCGTACCCGATCCATTCCTGCGAGCGCGGAAGGGCCATCCCGACTGCCTCCATCTGCTGCGGTTCGAACAGGTCCCGCCACTTGCCGCGGTTCATCCCCAGCTTTTGCACATAGGCGATCAGAGCCTGGATCTCTTTGGTCTCGATGACGAGTTTGACACTGCCGCCGGCAAACTCGTTGTTGGGCGTAAAGACCACCGGGTATTTGCCCTGCGCGGCTATCGGCACGAACAGCAGACCGTCGGCATTGGGCGTGATCTTCACCTGCTCCTTGCTGGCGAAATCGAATAGCCTCTCGGTCATTACATTTCGTTCCAGCGTGGTGCCCGAAGCGTCTTTGACGATTTTCACCGCTTGGGACGGTGCATCGAACAGACCGGCATAGGGGTCCATGATCGACTCGCGCGTGAGCATCCGTGGATTCCAGAAGTGCGCAAGATGCCACTCGTCGCTGTATTTGAGCCCCACTCGGGTCAGGTCCGGACCGATGCGCCGTGTGCCGAACATATGCGGCACGTCATAGGCATATTCACCTGCCTCGCTTACCGGTCCCCAGCGACGCGTCTCGCCGGTCACCGGCCGCACGTACTGCGAATGACAGTACCAACAGCCCTCTCGCAGATAGACAAGCCTGCCTTGGTTCTCGAGGGGCGTGTAGTCGGTGGCCGACGTTTCCATCCATTTGAGTTGGCCGATGTCGTTGCGGATCACGGCCGTCACGTGGTGGGTGGTTGCCGAGGGTTCGAAAAACGGCAGCACTCCCTGAGTGATCAGGGCGAGGAAGAAAAAGCCGACACCGGCCACCAGCGCAACGAAGCGCGCGCTCACCTTGCAGGCTCCCCGGCCGCAAACGTAGTCAGGTTGTCCGGCGCAGGACTTTGAGGCCTAAAGCCGATCGCCGTATCCGACCTCTTCAGCGCGGTCATCATGAGATTGATGATCAGCAGCGACATTCCGATATCCATCGAAATCCCCGCCACCGTACGTACCAGCCAATACGCGCGCATTTGAACCACCGTATCGATCCATTCCACGCCGTTCATCCATTGGAAGCCTTGTTGCAGACCGGCGGCGCTCAGCACCAGACCCATGATGGAAATGCCGCAGGTAATTAGCCAAAACGACCAGTTGCCGAGCGTGAAGGACCACAGTTCTCGCCCGCACATGCGCGGCCAGAGAAAGAGCAATCCGCCCATCGCCCATACCACGAAGGTTCCGAAGATCGTGAGATGCGAATGTGAAATCACGAAATCCGTGAAATGGGTCGGCTGCTGGATCGAGCGCAACGCCTCGATCGAGCCCTGAAAACAGCCGACCAGATACATGAGCGAGCCCATGATCAGGAATTTCGCCGGTAGGTTCGGCCCGAACTCGCGCCAGCGGCCCTTCACGGTGCCGAAGAAGTTGACCAGCACGGTCCACACCGGAATGATCAGAAACATGGAGGTGATGATCGCCAGCGTCTCGGCCCAATCGGCAATCGGGCTGTAGAGATAATGGTGAATACCCACGAAGGGATAGAACAGCGCAAGCGACCAGAACCCGACCAGCGAAAGCTTATGAGCGTAAAGCGGATTGCGCACACTGAGCGGAAGGAAATAATAGATCAACACATAGCCCGCCGGCGTGATCCACAGACCGACGATGTAGTGAATATAAAGCCCATGAAACGCCGCGCTATTGATGCCCGCGATCGAGTAGGGCAGCACAAAACTGCCCAACACCAGATTCAGCGAAGTCCACACGAAGGCGCCGATCAGATACCACAGCGACACATAGAGCGACGGATCAAGGCGCCGGCCGATCGTCGTCAGAAACTGCAAGGTCGCGATGACGGTGCAGATGAAAATCGGGATCTCCGCCAGCAACGGCAGCTCACCCGCTTCGAGACCGTGATTGTAGCCGAGCGGCAATGAGAACAACCCGGCTGCCAGGAACACGTTCCACACCCAGGCAACCAGCACGCCGTAGCGATTGAACGCCACCCGCACACCGCATAGGCGCGGCACCAGGTAGTAGCATTCGCCGATGAACAGGCCCGAAAACGCGCCCATGATGACGCCATTGACATGCACCGGGCGAAGTCGCCCGAATGTCAGCGCCAGGTGCGTCCCAAGATAGTCGGGATAATTGAACAACCCGGATATCGTCGCCCCGACCGTGGGCGCAACCATCAGCCAGAACATGCCCCAGTAGAGCCATGTCCGGACCACCGGCCAATCGACCAGTGAATCCAGATCGAGTCCCGCATACGGACCGTGCAACGCGTCTGCTGTCGTCCCTGTCGTCGCCTCTGGCATGAGCTCAACCCCGTAATTCGGCCTATCTCGTCATTCGTGAACTAACCGCGCTTCTATTTCCGGACAATTCACTGCGGCTGAGCCGTCTTCGTGCTCGACTTCCCCTGAAGGGCAGATTTCTACTTGGGTGCGAGTTGGATGTCGGCGGTCACGGTCTTGCCTGCCGCCACTGTGACCGGCATTGATTTCTCGCCGGCGGCTTCCTGCCATGCCACCAGAGTGTAGGTACCGGGCGGCACATCCTTGATCGTGAATTTTCCGTCCTCTCCAGTGGTCGCAAAGTAGGGATGGTCGAACTCCCAGATCCATGCGTGCATCCATTCATGCGCATCGCATTTGACCTTGATCAACTCCGGAGTTGCCGGCAGGGGCTTGGTTACCGAGAATCCCTTGAAGGGCAATGCGATGTTGTAGATGGTCGCGTTGGTAGCGGCGTTCTGTGGATGCGTGTTGTGCAGAACCGGATCTTCCGAGGAAATCGTGATTTGCTGACCGACGGTTGCAGCCTGCACCCGCGGCTTGAACATGCAGTGGCTGTTCACCAGAGAAATGGCAACGGGCTCCGTCGGAAGTGCCTTGCCCGTGCTGATGTCCTTCAGATACACCTCCACGTTCTGCAGTCCGCCGTCTTTGCCGACCACATACACAGGGTTCGGTATTGAGTCACCGCAATAGTCCTGGTTCTTGGTGACCACGATGGGGGCGACGGTAGGCGCGCTGCCCGTGAGCTTTACCACCCCCTGGATGGTGCCTCCGTTGGACACCGTAATCACCGTATACGGGTCCGCGACAGCCAGTTTCGCCAGCAGCAACGTGCCGCTTAGAACTGCCGCGCTGCGCGACAGCAGACGCGTGTTCGAGGAGGTATTCAGCAGGTATCGTCCGACCGCAAATTCAATCACAATTCCCCCCAATGCGATTTCCATTTAACCTGGATCGCCAGTTGTTTTCTGCGTGAATCAATCGCGGGCAGTGGCATGTTGCATAGCGTTTGAAGTTGTCGCAATGGGGAGAACTACCCAATTACTGCTTCCCCACACGTCAGCCACGGCAAATTTCCGAGGAAGTCTTCATAGTTGAACTTGATCGGGACAGCGTTCGCCTTGATGTTTGATCCCGGGCCGCGGTCGGCGGCGGCGCCCCCCCGGTCACGTTCTTCGGATAGACCGGACTTAAGCTCTGTATGAAGTGCACCAGATCCCAAGCCTCGGCGGGACTGATTGAGTCGGCGAACGAAGGCATCGGCGTACCGTTCAGGCCACCGATGAACACTCGATAAATGTTCGGTCCGCTGTCACCACACTTGATGTGGCCTTCGGTGAGGTCATACGGCACGATGGGGTTGCCCCAATCATCCATGAGATCGTCTGCCGACGGACCATCACCCTCGGCTCCATCACCGTGGCATTGCGCGCAGTTGAACTTTTGGTATACGGCCTCGCCGCGTGATACGGATGCGGGTGTGTATGGGGGCTCAGGTGGAATGATAATCGGCGGCTCAGGCTTTTCCGTCGCAAAGCGCGGCGAAAAAGTCTTGATGTAGGCGACGACGTCGAGCCTTTGGGCATGGCTCAACGTAGTGGAGAAGCTTGACATGGACGTGCCATACAGACCGGTGATCAAGACCCTCTCAAGGTCGGCGTCGGTCGGCAGGGAGCCTGACGGCGTGCTGCGCCACTTGAATGTGCCCTGCCGGAAATCGCGCGGCACTGGGGTTGTCGCTTCGGAAAAATGACCCTTGCCGTCGCCCTCTGCTCCATGGCAGAGGACGCAATACTTCCCATAGACGATCTTACCCTGCTGCGCGTTTCCCACTTCCTGCGCGCAAGCTGGGCCCGCCATTAGCAGCAGCGTGACCAGAGCCAGGAGGACCGTCGCGTTGCGGGTGGCCATTAGTATTTATAACCCGAACCTACAGGGTGGAAACGTAATCAACTACAGCAGCGATCTCATCATCGGTCATCTTTTCGGTGACGTGTTGCATGACTTTGTTTTCTCGCAGTCCACCGCGGTACTGGAACATCTCTGTCGAAACATAGTCTCGATGCTGACCGGCGAGCCGTGGCTGGGTGTTGACTCCTTCGCCGCTGTGACCGTGGCAGACGGTGCAAGCCTCAATGTCACGATCCGGCGCGCCGTTTTCGTACATTGCCTTGCCTTTGTCGGCGAGCGCGGGGTTGCTCGTCCCGCTGCCTTTTACAGGGGGTTGGCTCGAGAAATACTGTGCGACTCCTTTGATTTGCTCATCCGTAAGTCCCCGGGCAATTCCCCACATAAAGGCTCGCGCGCGGGGATCGCTACGACCACGCAGCCTGAATAACTTCAGCTCGGCCTCGATATACCCGGGTAGCTGCCCAGCCAGAATCGGGAAGAGCGGCGAGATGCTGACTCCATTTTCACCATGGCACTTGGAGCACGCTCTATTGACGAGGTCCTGGGTGCCCATAGTGGATGGATCCGGCGGCACGATGAGAGTCGCCGAGTGTGCATCACGAACGGCCAATGCCGCGAGCGCGATCGTCCCCAGCGCGATCGCAGCCATGCCAAGCGAGTTTACTGCCAGCTTTCTCATTAGAAGTCCATCCATAGTCCCACCACCCAGGTGTTGTTGTCCGAGGCTTTGACATTGGGAAAGCCTGGGGAATTGGGAAAGGTGGCGTTGCTCAGATTAAAGGGGCTTTGGTTGTTGGCCACCACCTGATAGACGTCGTACTGCAGGATGAACCTGACGTTCAGCCAGGGGACGTAATCCAGCTCAAAGGTCTCGTATTGATTGGCCGGTGAGCCATTGCCCCCATTCGCGAGCGGATCGTACGTGCCGGTCGTCCGCGTGAAGCTCACGAGTCCGCCATAGTGACGATTACGGAAGTACTCACCCGTGACTAAAAACTGCGTCAGCGTGTCCGTTGGATTGGTGTAGATCGGTGACGACGCACCGGTGAAGGTCGCCGCTACCAGTTGATCGCTGTTCTGTTGCCGCTCGTGGGTAACATGACCCAGAAAGCCAAAGATGTTGTATGGACCGTTGTACTGGTACTGCCAATCGACGCTGAGATCGGTATACCGATTGATGGCTCCCGGGTTGAAGGTCTGCGCGGGCGTGTAGGTATTACCTGCTAAAGCGGCAGCCGCCTGTTGCTCCTTCGAGATGTAACCGACCGATGGAATCCATTTGACGTACAGCGCGCTGGCGCCGATCTCCGCGGAGTGGTAGCCCCAGTCGCGCTCGTAGGCGATGCGCGCGTAAGGCGCGAACCCATCGACGGCACCGCCATTGGCGGCAAGACTGACGCTGTCAATGGTGGGTGAATTGCCGCCGGCAACCGCAGAGTGATATGCCGACAATTCGAAGTACAGCGAGTCGTTATAAAAAGCGTAGGCGCCGATACCGGCCACACTCCCAGGCCCCAAAGCATTGAGGATCGGCCCACTCGTTCCGGCGCCGGCGACGCCGCCGCTCGACAAGGTCACGGTATTGAAGTTCGGAACGGTATAACTTCCGATTCCGTTCCAGACGTCTTGGAAGGTTAAATAGTTGTTGGCCGTGACACCCCACACCCACTTGTTGTTCGAGGTGTGATCGCTGTATCGGATATCGATATTGTCGATCCCCACGCTACCGGCTTGCCCATTGTAGGTCAATTGCAACCAAGCGCCCACCTTATCCGAGACGGCTCCCGCGTACACCAGGCTAAACTGATCTGGAAACTGCAATGTATCGCTTTGCGCGTGGGCGGGATAAGGCTGACCGGTATCCGGCGGCGCCCGGTTGTAATGATCGTAGCCCATTTGCGCGAGGACGGCGATTCCCGGCAAATCGGTGAGCCACAACGTGTCCTTCTTGTGGTCATCGATGTCATTGACCAGCGGCGGCCTCGTGGTCAGCGTGTATCCGCTGAGCTTGAACCGTCGGCCGAATGCCGTGAGCTCGGGCGGCATCGTATGGCAGGCCTCGCAGGCCAAACCCGTCTGCCGGGCGAAAGGTGGAATGGCGCGTGCCGGCTGAGCGGCAAGCATCAGCGCTGATCCGCCCAGGAAAAAGGCGGTCAGGGCACCGAGTCTCGATGACCTCACAGCAGCCAACTCTGACCTGAATTCGCGTAGGTCACTTTAGTATCCCCTCGGCCGCAATAACCCTCTGTTTGGATTTGCAGCAGGTCTAATATTCGGATTTTTCTTCCTAATACCCGACTTGCATACTCACATCGCGCTTGGTGTTATCGCAATGGGGATTTATACCCACTCGTTTGGCGAATACGTCACGGCCCTACAATTGATTACTTCCTGTATCGAGACGAGCGGCTTAGTTAGCGGCAGGGAAAGTATCCCTCACCTTCGCTGAAATGGCGTCGAGAAATGGACGGCCCACCAGGTCCGGTCGTTCTTGCTGAAGTTGCTTGGCATAGCGCATCGCAAACTGGGTTTTAGCGTAGTCCGTCCCGTACCATGGATTGTCTGATTTCCAGCTCTTCAGCTCGAGAGTTTTAAGTTCCGGCGTTTTCGAATAATCCGTCGCCGGCGGCTGCGCAGGTAGATACGCCGATTTTTCCTGGCCCAATTGGTTGCGAAGACTCTCATTTTGCAGCCGCATTTTTTCCAATTGTTGTTGCATTTGCCGTTGTTGCTGATCCAGCTGGTTTTGCCGCTCCTGCTGCGTTTGAATCTGTTGTTGTTGTTGATCCAGCTGCTGCCTTAGAAGCTTCTGCTGATTACCTTGGCACTCACCCAACGCAACGCCTACCAACCCTGCACACGGATCCGCTTGCTGGGCGTAAGTCGTAACGAAGCAAACGGCAAGGGGAAACGCCACCAAATACCACTTCATAGTCTTCGCCCTCCTCGTTAGATCGCAACGTCCTATTAGGATTCTCACGCGCGGGTTTTTGCCGTAGCTGCGCCACAATCCCCGCATTCACGCTATGTCAGATCGATCACAGCTTCAAGATATTTTGTACATATTGGCTTCTACGCTTCGGGACCGTGAATTAGCGCAAAGGTATCCTCGGGTGTCAGGAATAGAGGGCTCGGGCTCAGGGAAGCATGGAAGCCACCGACTCAACCACCGCCATGCCGCTGCTGCGGCCGTTCACCTCAGCCGTCACGTCGAAATAGACATCGTGCACCCAGACCCCGTTCGACAGGGAAATGCCGTGCACCACGTCATAAAAGTGACCGTCGCTGCCACGCACTTCCGTCTCACGAGTTTTTAGCACGATGTGCTTCGCCGCGAGAAGGTCCCGCTCCTCGTGCATGGTCATCACCGGATAGGCCGTATTTTCACTTTTCCCGTCACCGCCGCGTTTCAGTGAATCCATCAGGCCGTCGGCGATCTTTGATTCAATGTGCGCCGCACTGCCCTTGAGGCAGTCGCTGCGCACGCGATGGGCGACGATAATGGTGTAATCGAGCTTCAATACCTCGTCGAGCTTTTCGAGCGCCGTGTCGCAATCCTTGCCCTTCGCCGCCGCGTTGGCCTGTTCCATGAGCGGAGCGGTCGTTTTGCTGAACGCGTCCCATTGCTGCGTGAACGGATAAGCGAAACGCAACGCGGTAAAGTCAACGGACCGGTCGCCCGCGGCTGCCTTCGCCGTCAGATCATCGTAGATTGCCTGCGCCTGCTTGCGTTGAGCAATCAGCGCGGCGGTCTGCGCCT
>Ga0208193_1000615_pt1 | contig 18142 bp, 18 predicted proteins | sample June2015DPH_17_2_FD_184716 | JGI IMG/M metagenome (GOLD analysis project Ga0208193, IMG submission 184716) | Peatland microbial communities from SPRUCE experiment site at the Marcell Experimental Forest, Minnesota, USA - June2015DPH_17_10... | ecosystem: Environmental > Terrestrial > Soil >... | reverse complement strand
GCTGGCGGTGGTGGGGGTTTTCTCCGGCACGGCGCTGGTGCTGGCGCTGATTGGGATCTACAGCATGCTGAGCTATGCGGTGGCGGAGCGGCGGAAGGAGTTTGGGATTCGCATGGCGCTGGGGGCGGGGCGTGCGGATATTTTGCGGCTGGTGATGCGGCATGGGTTTGTGCTGACTGTAATGGGAGTGGGTGTCGGGCTGATTGCGGCGTTTGCGCTGGCGCGGCTGATGGGGTCGATGCTCTATAAGACGGGGGAGCATGATCTGGTGACTTTTGCAGCGGCGCCGATGGTGTTTCTGGTGGTGGCGCTGGTGGCGGTCTGGGTGCCGGCGCGGAAGGCTACGCGGGTTAGTCCGATGGAGACGCTGCGGTGAAATCCTGTCGAGCAGTCATGGTTTTTGTATTGTGTTGTTTTTCGGCTATCCTGCAGCCGCTATTTGCTCAACAGGATTCGCATATATTCACCGTTCTTGATGCGAAGGCAAATGCCGCTCGCTTGGGTTCTAACCCAGTTATCGTGCGGGGACATTTTTGGTGCGGTAAAGAAGGTTCGATGATATTCGATAGCGGGTACAAAGCCGTCTTGAGGTTGCGGTACTCCGATGATTTCAATTCGAAGCACTCATATATGGAATTGTTAGGCTTCGCGCGAAAATCCGATGTGGCAACTGTTACCGGGCGACTTCATGTTGAGCCAAACGGACATCTAGTTTTGATTGCTGAGGACATTCGTTTCACAGAAAATCCACGTTAGGAAAACGAAAAGCAGAAGCAGGTCCTTCCCTCCGCCTGAAAGACGGCTATGGTCAGGATGACGGACTTTTGTAGTGGTGCGAGCGGGAGTGCTGTCCCACCCATGCGCAAAAAACGCGCATGGAGGGGCACCCGGCAGCTGCTCCTGTATGACGCGAGGTTTAGACTGGTCGGAACGTCATGACAGAGTCGATTACGGTTTCTAAAGAGAATTACCTGAAGGCCATTCTGGAGGCTGAGGCGGAGGGTCATGAGGTGATCCCTGCGACGCTGGCGCATTGGTTGAAGGTTTCTGCGCCGGCGGTGACGATGGCGCTGAAGCGGCTGAAGCGCGATGGGTTTGTGGCTGTGGGCGGGGATGGGATTGTTCGGCTGACGGAGGCTGGGCTGGAGACGGCTTCGCGGACGGCGCTGCGGCACCACCTGGTGGAGCGCATGCTGAGCGAGGTCTTCGGAATGGAGTGGTACGAGATCCACGAAGAGGCGGAGCGGCTGGAACATGCGGTTTCACCGGCGTTTGAGGCCAAGCTGAGGGAGACGCTGGGGGATGGGGCTTGTCCGCATGGGAATGCGGTGCTGCCGGAGAATCCTGCGGAGCGGAAGCGGCGGGGTGAGGCTCCACTGTCTGAGGCTGAGCCGGGGAAGATGTATGTGGTGGTGAGTTTGCAGGAGCGCGATCCAAAGCTGCTGCTGTTTTTGCATCATGCGGGGATTGGGCCGGGGAAGCAGCTGAAGGTGAAGAGCCAGAATTACGATCAAACTGTTTCGATTGAGTTGGATAAGGCCAATTCTAAACCGGATACGATTTTGGGTCGTCCGGCGGCGGAGGCGGTTTGGCTACGGGCAGAATGATTTCAATAACGTTAAATAAAAATTTATATTAACTATGATTAAATAACCTATGGCATACTTGGTTTAGCGGGATTTTCCGCGGCGGTATCAAGCATCGTCTTAGGAATCCTCTTCGAATGCGGTTCACCGCAAGAAGCTTACCTCAGGGGCTAAAGCCCGGACACATTTTTGCTGGTTTGCCGGCACGACTAAAGTCGTGCCCTGTTACAAGGCACGGCTTTTTAGCGAGCACATCTTTTAGCTGAGGCTCATCCCTTTAGCTGCCGAACGGTTCTCATTTTCTGCGCATGGCTACCAAAATTACATCTGAGTTGACGACGAATGCGCCTTCTTTGCCGGAGGTGAATGCCAGCGTGCGGCTGGGCAGTGGGGGGACGGGCTGGCGGAGGCTGCTGGGGTTTCTGGGGCCGGGGTTTCTGATTGCCGTGGGGTATATGGACCCCGGCAACTGGGCTACGGATATTGCGGGCGGCTCGCGGTACGGGTACACGCTGCTGAGCGTGATTATGATTTCAAACCTGATGGCGGTGCTGCTGCAGAGTTTGAGTTTGAAGCTGGGGATTGCGACGGAGCGCGACCTGGCGCAGATGTGCCGGGAGGCGACGGGGAAGTGGGTCGGCGCAGGGCTGTGGATTGGGGCTGAGATTGCGATTGCGGCGTGCGACCTGGCGGAGGTGATCGGGTCGGCGATTGCGCTGAACCTGCTGTTTCATATTCCGCTGATCTGGGGCGTGCTGATTACGGGGCTGGATGTGCTGCTGATTCTCTTCTTGCAGAACTGGGGTTTTCGCAAGCTTGAGGCTGTTGTGATTGTGCTGATTGGGACGATTGTGACGCTGTTTGGGATACAGATGGTGCTTTCGCGGCCCGAATATGGGGTGGTGGCGTGGAACCTGTTTGTGCCTTCGACGCAGATTTTGAAGGACCCGAACCTGCTGTATATCGCGATTGGAATTCTGGGCGCGACGGTGATGCCGCACAATCTATATCTGCATTCTGCGCTGGTGCAGAGCAGGGATTATGCGCGGACGCGCGAGGGTAAGCGCGAGGCGATCAAGCTGGCGAATATCGATTCCGCAGCGGCGCTGACGGTGGCGCTGTTTGTGAATGCGGCGATTCTGATTGTGGCGGCAGCGGTATTTCACAAGAGCGGGCACTATGAAGTTGCGGCGATTGAGGATGCTTACAAGCTGCTGAGTCCTCTGCTGGGCGCGGGGTTTGCGAGCACGATCTTTGCCGTGGCGCTGCTGGCGAGCGGGCAGAATTCTTCCATTACAGGGACGCTGGCGGGGCAGGTAGTGATGGAGGGGTTTGTCCACCTGAAGGTGGCTCCGTGGCTGCGCAGGCTGATGACGCGGTCGATTGCGATTGCGCCGACGGTGGTGGTGGTGGCGCTGTGGGGCGAGCATGGGACGGAGAAGCTGCTGCTGCTGAGCCAGGTGATTCTTTCGCTGCAGTTGAGTTTTGCGGTGGTTCCGCTGGTGATTTTTACGGGCAGCCGGAAGCGGATGGGGGATTTTGTGAATGCGCCGTGGCTGAAGGGGCTGGCGTGGGCGGCGGCGGCGGCGATTGCGGGGTTGAATGGGTGGTTTGTGGTGTTGCTGGTGAGGCAGTGATTCGTTGTTCGTGGTTAGAGTCGATCACGGCTCACTGCAATCTGCTGGCCTGCAACTGTGAACCTGGACGATCCGGGGAAGATTCGTCAGAGGTCAGGATGGGCGACGATACGAACATTACTCAATACACGCGCGTCTCTCAAGACGAATCCGCTCCCGCAGCGTCTATCCCCAAAATACAATTGCCTAAAACATCGTTCACAGGGGTAAACTCATACCTCTGCTACCCAGGGAAATCTTTACCCAGCCCAATCTTCGCTTTGGCTATGTAGTATTCTATATTAAAACGGCGTCACTCCGGAGGTTCCTATGCGAGCAGCCTTCGCTCTCTTTGCGCTTCTCTCAGTCTCGTCGATGGCCCAGACACCGGCTGTGTCCAAATCCTTCGTCATCGCGGATGTCCACGCGAGTCCGTTTACTTCCAACCCCTTCATGCACGGCAACTCCATCCAGGGCGACCGTTACTTTCTCACTCAGGCCACCATGGTCGATCTCATCGCCACCGCCTACGGAGTGGATGCAGCCAACATACATGGCGGTCCCACCTGGCTTGAGCGCGATTACTACGACATTCGCGCCAAAGTTCCTCCGGGGACCTCACATGCCGACGTCAAACTGATGCTTCGTGCCCTGCTCGCCGACCGTTTTCACCTCGTCGTCACGACCGGCACTGCCGCCATGCCGACCTACATTCTTTCCTCTGGAGCAGGCAAGCCGAAGATGACGGAGTCGGAAGGCAGCGGCGACGGCTCCTGCGTGCCTGCTCCTCCGCCGCAAAATCCTCCCTCTGGTGCTCCGTCCTATATCACCGTCAACTGCAAGCACTTGACCATGGCCGCTCTTGCCGATACGCTCCATGACTTCGCCGGTGGGTATCTCGATCAACCTGTGATTGACGAGACGAAGCTTGAAGGAGCCTGGGACTTCACGATCAAGTGGACGGGGCGCGGCCAGCTTGAAAAGCAGGGGTCCGACGGCATCTCCATCTTTGCCGCGGTAGACAAGCAACTGGGCCTCAAGCTGGAGCTTAAAACGGCACCCCGCCCCGTGTTCCAGGTTGTGAGCGTAGACGAGGCCCCTACTCCGAACGCCCCGAACATAGCCGAAGCCCTTCCCGAGCCGCCGGCAGCACCCTTCGAGGTCGCCACCATCAAGCCCAGCGCCCCGGACGAGCAGGGGTACGGTCGCATCACCGGCGGCCAGATCGAGACCCGCGCCATCCCACTGATGTTTCTCATCAACTTCGGCTGGGACCTCAACCCGAACAACAAAGAGAACATCGCCAACGCCCCCAAATGGCTGGACGCAGCGAAGTTCGACGTTCTAGCCAAGGCCGGAGACAACGTTCGCGTCGACAAATTCGCCTCCGGCAACCTGATCAACTATGAGGACCTTCGCAGTATGCTTCGGGCCTTGATCACGGAACGTTTTCAGATGAAATGGCACATGGAAGACCGCCCCGTCACCGCCTACACTCTCATAGCGGTCAAACCCAGACTCAAGCCCACTCCTGACCCGACTGAGCGTACCCGATGCAAGGAGGGTCCAGGCCCTGACGGCAAAGATCCCCGCATTGCCAGTCCCGTTCTCAACCGGCTCATCACCTGCCAGAATATGACCATCGCTCAGATTGGCGACGAGCTCCAACACGTAGCCAGCGGCTACATCTACAACCCCGTTGTCGACGGCACCGACCTCAAGGGCTCCTACGACTTCACCCTCAGCTTCAGCTCCGCCGACAGGATTCTTCCCAATGCCGGCGGTGGCGCCAACAGCGCCGACCCCAACAGCTCCGATCCCAATGGCGCGCTCTCCGTCTTCGACGCTATTAGCAGACAGTTGGGCCTGAAATTAGAAAAGACCAAGCGCCCTTATCCAGTGTTGGTTATCGACCACATCGAGGAGACTCCTACCGCGAACTAGAGGACTCTCCCCTGGCTGCGAGCCCTCACAAGCCGGCTTATGGGAAGCGATGTGTTGTCGGCGCATTGCCGGCAATACGGAAAGAACTTGCTCGGCCGATGTGAAATGTCCAGATTGCAGACCACGCAACCGGAACTTCATATACGCGCCGAGGCACTTGAAATGCAGCGCGCCTTACGGCGCTGACAGAAATTGCACAATCTCCTGCATGACGCGAGTGCTCTGGTCGGTTTGAAAGAGAAACTGAGCGTGCGCTGAGCCATCGAGTACGATCAACTGCTTGGGCTGAGGGGCTTTTTCGTACTGCGCCTGGATGCCGGGCAAGCGTGGGCCGCTTCCGCTGGTGTCATTGCGCGCGACGATAAACAATGCTCGTGACTTTAAGCCATTCGCCGGAAGGTTTGGCGCGGCACCGAGAAACACAATGCGATCAATCTCGGCTGGCGTCGAGTTGATCGAGGCGTCGCCGGCGGCTGCGCCTCCAAAACTCCCTCCAACTACCGATACGGTTTTTGCACCCTGCGTTTTGAGGTAACGAACCGCGGCGAGTACATCTTTGTCGAATGGGGCATTGTCGAAATTCTGCTGGCCTGGGCCTGTGGAACAACCGAAGCCGCGGAAGTCGATGGCCAGGACTTCAAATCCCGCGGATGCGAGGGACGATGCCTGATCGCGCCAGCTTTCTTTTTTGAATTGGCCGCCGTGAGCAAGGACGACTGCTTTATTGCCGTGGCCGTAGAGGTCGGCGCAGATATGGCCACCGTCGTCGGTTGCAAACGAGATGGGCTGCTGTGCAGGTGACACGATGGCAAGAGCCAGGGCGAGGACAAGAATGCGTGGCACCGACATGCGGAGATTATAGGGCGGTTTGTGGTGTTGATGAGAAAGCAGTGAACTGGCTGCAGGTTGCAGGTGACAGTAAAGACGGGCGCTATCTCTGGTTCAGAAATTGGCGCACGGTGAGGATGGAGATTCCGTTGTAGCTTTTGAGGCTGAGCAGGTCGAGGTCGCCTGTGAGAATCAGCTGAGCGCCGGATTTGACGGCGCATTCGAGGACCATGTCGTCTTTGGGATCACGGCAGATGCCGTGCAAGGAGCCTGTTACGTCGGCATGAATTGCGTCTATGGTGTAGTCGTTCAGAACAGAGAGGACTTCGTCATCGGTCCAGGAGAATTTACGGGCAAGAATCGCGCGCACTTCCGTTACAATCTGCTCGCAAATAGCAATCGTATCGTGAGTGAATACGGTGTCGAGGGCGGCTTGAGGAGCGCCTCCGAAGTGCAAGGCTGAGATCCAGATTCCAGAGTCAATGACAACTGTCACGCGCGGCGCTTTCTCACAGGGGACAATTCCGAACGAATTTCGTTGACGAGGCTCTCTATGTCCTCTTTGCCATACGTTGACTTATCGCGAAGGGAGGCTGCTGTTCGTGTGATTGAGAGCTTTTGCTGGATACGCTGCAGGCGGTAGGTGCGGAAGGCTTCGCGGAACAACTCGCTGATGTTGCGGCTTTCCTGCTTTGCGACCTGTTCGACTTGCGCGGCCAGATCTTCTGGGAAGCTGATGGTGAAGACGCGGGAGGCGCGGGATCTGGAGAGGCTCATAAGGAATGATTATTACATGATCGTACTTTGTCGTACAGCCGGAATTGTGATTGGAAAGGCTCTTAGCTTTCAGCTTTGGTTCTCGATCGCGAACTGACGGCTGAGTGCTGACGGCTGAGAGCTACGATAGAGCCATGTTGGTTCTTTCGGCTGCCGAGATGCAGGCTTGCGACCGCTTGAGTACGGAGCGGTTTGGGATTTCTTCGATTGAGTTGATGCGGAATGCTGCAAAGGCTGTGGCGGAGGTGGCGCGGCAGGCGTTTCCGCGTGCGCGGCGTGTGACGGTGCTGTGCGGCAAGGGAAACAACGGCGGCGATGGGGCTATGGCGGCGCGGCTGCTGGCTGAGAGTGGGCTGGTGGTTACGGTCTTGCTGTTGGGTGCGCGTGATGAGTTGAAGGGTGATGCGGCTGTGGCCTGGGGTGAGCTGGAGACTGCGGGAAATTGCAAGATGTTTGCGATTTCCGCGGCGGAGGAGTTGGCGCTGCATGGAGATGCTTTTGATGCGGAACTGATTCTGGATGCGGTTGTGGGTACGGGGTTTCAGCCGCCGCTGCGGGGATTGGTACTGGATGCGCTGAAGTGGGTAAAGGGCAGCGGCGCGCCGGTGCTGGCGGTGGATCTGCCTTCCGGCTGGCCGGCGGATGAGACCAAGGCTGCGGTAGACACTGACGTGTTTCCGGCGGATGCGGTGGTGACGTTTACGGCTCCGAAGCCTGCGCATGTTTTTGGGCAACTGACGCGGGGGTGGGATCAGCCGGTGGTGGTGGCTCCGATTGGCTCGCCGGATGAGGCGATGGTTTCGACGCTGGGATTGCAATGGGGCGGCGCGGCGATGGAGCTGGTGCAGAGGCCGCGGGCGGCGGATGCGAACAAAGGCAAGTTTGGGCATGTGCTGGTGGTGGGCGGGAGTTTTGGCGCTGCGGGCGGCAAGGCGGGCGCGCCGGTGATGAGCTCGATGGCGGCCATGCGCGTGGGCGCGGGGCTGGTGACGGCGGCTGTGCCGGAGACTGCGCTGGCGGTGGTGTCGGGGTATGCGCCGGAGCTGATGACGTGGCCGCTGAAGGCGAATGCCGAGGGTCAGATTGCGTGGGAGAATCTGGCTGGAGAGGCGCGGGAGGCGCTGACCAAGGGAATTACGGTGGCGGTGATTGGGCCGGGGATGGGCCAGAGCGCGGATACGGTGAAGTTTCTGAACCTGTTTCTGTTCGGCACGAAAATGCCGGTGGTGATTGACGCGGATGGGCTGAATCAGCTGGCGCGGCAGTCCGATACGCTGCTGACCAAAATTGCAAAGAAGCGGACAGTGGTGATTACGCCGCATCCGGGCGAGATGGCGCGGCTGGTGGGGCTAACGGTTGCGGAGGTTCAGGCAAACCGGCTGGATGTGGCACGGAGCTTTGCGATGCGGTACGGCGCGATTGTGGTGCTGAAGGGCGCGCGGACGCTGGTGGCCCATCCTGGCGGGCAGGTGGCAGTGAATACTACCGGCAATCCGGGGATGGCGAAGGGCGGCAGCGGCGATGTGCTGGCGGGGATGATTGCGGGAATGCTGGCGCAATATCCTGACGAGCCGGAGCGTGCGGTGGAGGCGGCGGTTTATCTGCATGGGCTGGCTGCGGACATTGCCGTGCGAAAGGGAAACGAGCATACGCTGCTGGCGACGGACAGTTTTACACATTTTTCACAGGCATTTCGTATAAGCAATCGAGACGATTCGGGCTATGTTTGGTTGCAGGGTCGCAGAACGAGTGGCAGGAGGAAGCGATGACGGCAGAAGCGACGGTGGCAGCCGGGAAGGTGCATGAGTTCACCACGCGGAGCGGCGCGGACACGGTGGAAGTGGGGCGCAAGCTGGCGAAGCTGCTGAAGCCACCGCAACTGCTGCTGCTGACGGGCGACCTGGGCACGGGAAAGACGACGCTGGTGAAGGGCATTGCGCAGGCGCTGGAGGCCGCGGAGCCCGATGAGGTGACGAGCCCGACTTTTACGCTGGTGCATGAGTATGAGGGTGTGCGGAATGGCGTGCCGGTGAAGCTGTATCACCTGGATGTGTATCGGCTGGAGGGTGAGCGGCAGCTTGAGACGCTGGGGCTGGACGATCTGCTGACCGAGGATGCGCTGGTGCTGGTGGAGTGGGGCGAGAAATTCAAGAGCCTGAAGAAGCGCGCTACGGGGGAGATTGCGATTGAGGCCAAGGGTGGCGATGCGCGGAAGATTGTGGTGACGCTGAAAGACTAGAGGTCAGGGATCAGGGATTAGCAGAAACGAAAGCCAGTCCTTCGTTCCGGCCTATTTGCCAGTGACAGGGCCCATGACGAAGACGGTATTGCCGGAGGCGTCTGGCAGGTCGAAAGTGCGGGCACCCCAGTCTTCGTCTTTTGGGGCGCGTAAAACCTTCACTTTTGGATTCCACTCGTTGTAATAGAGGTCTGTGTCGTTCACGCGGAGCGCCACGCAGGCGTCGCGGTCGTGGCCTGGCATAGGGTTGGCTAGTGTGATTTCCATTTCTCCGCGCGCGACTCCGATCGCGAATGCGTAGCGGCCAATACGGAAATGCGCGGCACGCGGATTTGATTCTCACGCTTGCGTGTTTGGGCGATGTCGTAAGACGACTGCATACGCATCAGCGTGTCCATCTTCACTCCAAAGGCTTTCTCGATGCGGAGCGCCATGTCCCCGGAGAGGTTGGCCTTGCCATTGAGCAGGCTGGACAACGTAGGCCGCGAGACGCGCAACGCTTGTGCCGCCGCCGTAACCGTCAAGCCTGCGGCCTCGATAATCTCCGTCCGAATGAAATCCCCAGGATGGGGCGGATTCTTCATGGGCATGGTTTCTTCTCCTTTGGCCTAGTGGTAGTCCTCTAAATTCACGTCGCAAATCTCGCGTTCGGCTGTGTCGATACGAAAGGTCAACCGCCGATTGGCCGTTACGCTCAGGCTCCATGCGCCCTTGCGGTCGCCCGTCAAGGTATGCGCCTTCCACGAGAGCAGCATCCGCAACTCTTCCGGGTCTTCCATGTCGTCCAGAAAGGCAAGCATCTTGCGGAGCTTGTCCACCGTATCGGGCGGCACGCCCTTTGTGGCATCGTCCGCGTAGAGCTTCTTCAAACCCTTATGGATGAAGTTGCATATTCTCACCTGAACAACTGTAGCCTGTAGCCTAACACTTGCCAAATAAGGAGATAGACGTTTCCGTACTTTTCGGGAAGGATGCTGCGCCCTTCCCGCGCTGCAACCGCCATAGTGCCGGACGTTTTCCGCTTCCGCATTCCACGGACGCAGTTGTGCCCAATTCATCGCGGTTTTATCGCGATGAGCGGGCGGGTCTAAGATGGTCGGATGGCGGGTGACTCACTCATCTGTTTATTAACCCCATCACAACTGCGGATGCCGCATCCTTTCCGTGTTCTTTGCGGAAAGGTTTGGCGTCACCAAAGCCCGCAGCCCAGCCAACCGGAAACACCGCAAAGTGCAGGTATAGTGCTCTCAACCAGCGGGTGCAGACCGTGACCGGCGCCGGAACCACAGAGTTTGTCTTCAACGCGAATGGCCAATGGGTCTCGGTCTGGAATGGGGCCAATAACACGCAGTACCGCGGCGAGTACTACTGGTGCTCGAAGCCTGTGGCCTTCTGCGATAACGGGCAGACCTGCTTCCAGCATCGGGATTGGAATCGAAGGGGCCGGCGTTTATTGTTCCCTCTGTCCCTTTTTCCATTCGCCATCCTCTATCCTTGAAATCGAACGAGGACCCCAATGTACGGCACATACCAATCCCATCTCCAAACCAAAATCGCCGAAATCAAATCCGCCGGCCTCTATAAAAACGAGCGCGTCCTGACCACCCCGCAGCAAGCCCAGGTCTCCACCGGCGGCGAACCCCTCCTCAACCTCTGCGCCAACAACTACCTCGGCCTCGCCAATCACTGGTCCATCGTCCAGGCCGCGCAGCGGGCCCTCGACGAATGGGGCTACGGCCTGGCCAGTGTCCGCTTCATCTGCGGCACGCAGTCTCTGCACAAGCAGCTTGAAGCCCGCATCAGCAGCTTCCTCGGCACAGAAGACACCATCCTTTACAGCTCGTGCTTTGACGCCAACGGCGGCCTCTTCGAAACCATCCTCGACGCCGAAGACGCCATCATCTCCGACGAGCTCAACCACGCCTCCATCATTGACGGCGTCCGCCTCAGCAAAGCTCAACGTTTCCGCTACCGCAACGGCGACATGGACGACCTCGAAGCCAAGCTGCAAGAAGCCTCCACCGCGCGCTACAAGCTCATCGCCACTGACGGCGTCTTCTCCATGGACGGTTACTTCGCCAAGCTCGACAAAATCTGCGATCTCGCCGACAAGTACAACGCCCTCGTCATGGTCGATGACTCCCACGCCGTCGGCTTCATCGGCGAAAACGGCCGCGGCACGCTTGAATTGTGTGGAGTAGAAGGCCGCGTTGACATCATCACCGGCACCCTCGGCAAAGCCCTCGGCGGAGCCAGCGGCGGCTACACCAGCGGCCGCAAAGAAATCATCGAGCTTCTCCGCCAGCGCTCGCGCCCCTACCTCTTTTCCAACTCCGTAGCCCCGCCCATCGCCGGCGCATCGCTTAAAGTCCTGGACCTGCTCTCGGAATCCGGCGACCTCCGCAAGCGCCTCATGGAAAACACGCGCTTCTTCCGCCAAGAGATGACCAAAGCCGGCTTCAACATCCTCCCCGGCTCGCACCCCATCGTCCCCGTCATGTTTGGCGACGCAGTAGTAGCCTCCCGCATGGCCGAAGCCCTGCTCACCAAAGGCATCTACGTCATCCCGTTTTCATATCCAGTAGTCCCGCAAGGCAAAGCAAGAATCCGCACGCAAATCTCCGCCGCCCACACAAGAGAAAATCTGGAATTCGCGTTAGTCAAATTCATCGAAGCCAAATCCGAACTCGGCCTCTGACCGCGATCCCGATGCCTATAACAACTCCAGGCTCTTTGAGAACGCTTTGAAATCTCCATCCCGCGTGATGAGGGCAATATCGGCGTCAATGCAGCATTGTGCAATCAGTGCGTCTCCAAGCCGAGCCTTTCGCTTGCGGCCCAGGGCCTTCGCGCGCAGTCTTCCGGCCCGATGCCAGAAATCATCTTTCAACGGAATCAAAGGAAGCTCCAGCAGAGTTTGCGCCACAGCGGCAGGCAGCTCGGGGTCGCTCAACAATTCCGTAAGCACGGGAGGCGGCATCACAACCTGTCTGGCCTGAAGGGCCTTGGCCAGAGCCAGCACATCCTCACCCGGTTCCCCTTCAAAGAAGCAGATCCAGGTGCTCGTGTCCGCCGCAATCAACGGTCTGCCTTCAGCTCTTGCAGCGTCTTTGAAAATCGAACCTTGCCCTGAAGCTGAAGAAGCCGCTCATACGCTCTGCCGGCCGCAACCAGCTCAAGCCCGGTACGAATCGTCTGCGTAATTCCAGCGCCGCTTGCCTTCTGCGCTTTGGTCAGCAACTCCGCGGGAATCTGCACGGTAATTTTTCTCGCTGCCTGCATCCTGTTCTCCCTGCCATATCGTATACCAGCATTCCAGATGGTATGCGGCAGGCAAACGCCAAACGCCCCGGCTCCGAAAGCCCCGCACGACAAACATCATCGTATTGGGACCCCGGCTCCGGGGCGTCCAGCGAGTATCGTCCTGAGCGAAGTTCCGCGCCATTGCGAAACCCGCGCTCCTGCCGTTATACGTGCTTATCTCCTTTGCTGCCCATTCACGCTGCCATTGCCGGTGCAGAAATCGTACCCAGGCAGGGCGAAGTCGCTGATGTTCAGCCCGCAGTCGCCGAAAACGATGTCATTGAAGCGCCGCTGTTCTCCAGAGTAGAGTGCGGAATTCTCTACTGCGCTGCTCTTGCTGAAGTGACCGGCTGCATTCGTGATCCCCGCCAGCGACGGCGCCGCCACGCTGGTGCCTCCCACAATAAACCATCCGTCACCGAGTACGGGGTTATCGTTAAAGACCCATACGCCGGTGTTCGGATTGGCGTCGAATGACAGGTCCGGCGTTCCGCGCGTGCCGCCAACAATATAGGCAACGTCACGCTGGAATGCCGGCCGCGGCTCAACCTGGCTCGGTCCGCCGCCTGCATCCTGCCACGTGTTTTCCAGGATAAAGTTGCCTGTCGTGCTGTTGCGGGAGATCGTGGTGCCGCCCGCCGCCACCACGTTGGGAGATGCGCTTGGGTATTCCACACCCGGCGTATCACCGGTTGACGCAAAGTAGACAATACCGGGCGTGGTGAATATCCCGTCTTCCGCGGTTTCGCTGCTGAACTCTCCCGCGCCCCAGCTCATCGAAACCTCTCCGCCGCCGGCTGCGGCCACCAGTTTACTGGCCACTTGAACTGCCGCAAAAAGATTATTGAGGCTGCTCGTCGCTGCCTCCACCAGGAAGATTTTGGCCCCAGGCGCCATGGCGTGAGCCCACTGCGTATCGAGTGCTTCCTCTGTCTCCCAGCCGCCTGTGGGGTCGATGCCGGGCTCAGTGCCCTGCGCAAACACCACGGTCAAATCTGCCGCCGGCAGGCCGAACTGAGCCGAAAACTCCGCAATATCTGCCACGGCTGACGGGTCGTCGAAGGCGTCCACCAGCGCAATGGCGCGGCCGCCGCCCGATGGATTGGCCGTGGTCACATTCGGGTTACAGCCGCGGACCGAGGGCTCCGCAAGCTGATAGATACATGCAATCGAAGCCGGCGTTTCAAAAAAGAAACCGGGGAACGGGGGAAGTTCATTGGGCTGCGTGGCGGCCTTGCCGAAGTTCATCTGCGTGGCCGAGGGCACAAGGATGCGCAGGTGCGTGTGGGCCATCGCCTGGCCGGATGCGTTGTTCGCCTGCGGCAAACTGGACCCAGGGATAAAAACATGGCGCTGGGCCTGTGTTTGCGGTGAAAAGCAAAGCAGTGATATTGACACTGCGGAAGTCAAAAGCAAAGTCAGTCGTGTCATGGCTTCTCCTAAAGTGAGTCGTGAAATGGAACCGCGATGATATGAGGATCAACTATGGCAACGAAATCGAAACAAAGCTTTCCATGAGTTTGCCGTGACGCTGTAAGCCTGCATGACGCCGCAGCTTTATTTAAGCCGGATTTCCACTATGGTTTTTTGGCCGGGGCAATTGTACGCCACGGCCTGCTTTTGCGACACAAACTTCGAGAATTAGTTTCTAGAGCATCTCTCCCGAAGGTATAAAGGTCGGTTGCCGTGTCCCCCATCCATGCGCGCTTTTTGCGCATGGGTGGGATAGCACTCCCGTTCGTCCACCGCTCAATCACTCTCCCACTGTGTCCTGCTAAACTTCAACCGATGAAAGCCTCAATCGACACCATCCATATTGGCGGGTGCCTGTAATCTTCAGTACGTTGCTCTCCCCGCATTTGCGAATACGCAGCCATGCTTCTATATACTGGCCATGCCAATCACACGGAGCCATGCCAATGTTTCTTCTGAATACTCGAATCCTCGCCGTCTGCATTGTTCTGGCCGCAAGCCTGACGCAGGCCCAATCCCCCTCTGAAATCCTGATCGGCGATGCCAAATCGCAACCGGAAAGCCTGACCATGGCGCCGGACGGCACGCTGATCGTCGGCAGCGCCAGTTCGCCCTTTGTTTACAAGGTGCGTCCCGGCTCATCTACCGCCGAAAAATTCATTGACGCCAGCGCGGAAGGCCCCGGCACATTCTTCTTCGGCATGCTCGCCGATGCTTCCACGCACACGCTATGGACCTGCCAGCTCACCCCTACACCAAACACCACGCCGGTGCAGCGCCACACCGCGCTCAGAGGCTTTGACCTCACCACAGGAGCGCCAAAGCTCCGCTGGAACCTGCCCGGCGACAACACCACATGCAACGACTTCGCCATCGGGCCGGACAAAGCGCTCTACATCACAGACACCGGCACAGGCAGAATCTACAGGCTCGCGGCCGGCGCATCCACCGCGGATCTGTACCTCGAACATCGAACACTTCAAGGCGTTGACGGCATCACCTTCCTCGACGGCACGCTCTACGTCAACAACGTCATCTTCAACAAGCTCTATCGCATCCCCGTGGACGCTTCCGGCAAGCCCGGCGCGCCTGTAGACATCTGGACGGATCAGCCAATACACGGACCCGATGGCATGCGCGCCGCAAACGGCAAACTCTTCGTAGCCGAAAACGGCAGCGGCAAAATCTCAGCCATCACCGTCAACGGAGACAAGGCAAGCGTGACCGTGCTCAAAGAAGGACTCAAGACACCAACCGGCATAGAGCCTGCTGGCGATACCCTGTGGTTCACCGAGCGCGGCGCAGGCAAAGCCTGGTCGATCCCCATGCCCAAGTAAGAGCTTGATGCCTTTAGTCCTCGGCAAAACTCGTCGTCGGCCTATAGCCTTTAGAAGCAAATGGTTACAATCATTGTGCAAAATATGCGGTTCTATCGTATATTTTGCACATGTGGATTCCGCGCGCCGTTGAGCCCCGGCTTCAACGTTCCTCCAGAACCCGGCCCGTCATCGTGCTCACCGGAGCCAGGCAAACCGGCAAAACTTCGACCTTCCGGCGCCTGTTCCCGAAGCATTCCTTCGTCTCCCTCGATCTTCCCACGGAAGCCGAGCAGGCCGAGAAAGAGCCGCGTGCTTTTCTGCAGCGCTATCCTCCACCCGTCATCATCGATGAGGTGCAATATGCGCCCGGTCTTTTCCGGCATCTCAAGGCCGAAGTCGATGCGCATCGCGCGCGCAATGGCCAGTTCTTGCTAACCGGCTCACAGAAGTTCACATTGATGAAGAATGTCTCCGAGTCCATGGCGGGCAGGGCCGACATCGTGGAGCTTGAAACGCTTTCTTTCTCTGAGATTCGAGCAGCGCTTCCCGGCGTGGGAGTGGAATCAGCCATCGCGCGCGGAGGTTTCCCGGAACTCTACGCAAACCCGGACATCGATCTGGTTGCGTTCTACAACTCATATCTCGCAACCTATCTCGAACGCGATGTGCGTCTCCTCACCAATGTAGGCAGTCTGCGGGACTTCGAACGGTTTGTGCGCGCCTGCGCGCTCCGCTCTGCAAACCTGCTCAACAAGGCCGATCTGGCCCGCGATGTAGGCATTGCGCCTTCCACGGCCAATCACTGGCTCTCCATGCTGGAAGCCTCCGGCCAGATTGTCCTGCTGGAGCCGTGGTTTTCGAATCGCACCAAGTCCATAGTCAAGAGCCCAAAGCTCTACTTCGCTGACACGGGCCTGCTCTGCGCCCTGCTCAACGTCCGCTCGGAGACCGCGCTGCGTCAATCTCCAGCAATCGGCGCTCTCTGGGAGACTTTTGTTTTCGCCCAGCTTCGCGATCGTGAACGGCGCGCCGGCCGCGTGGGCAGCTTGTTCTTCTGGCGCGACCGCACGCGCGAAGTCGATTTTTTAGTAGATGCCGGCGGACGTCTGGAGCTCTACGAAGCGAAGTGGACCGAACTGCCGGACATGGGCGACACGGTAAATCTCGATTTCGTGCGAAATGTGGTGGGTAAATCGCGAGTGGCCGCTGGCGCGGTTCTTTCCCGATCCCCTAACAGCTTTCCGCTCGCCAATGGATTCAGAGCTTTGTCAATCACTGAACTCTCCGAGGAACCCGCGTGAAGAAAACCCTGCTCCCCATCGAACAAATCGCCGCCAAGCTCGACCTCACAGAAGGCCTCTACGAAAAGCGCACCCCGGTCAGCGCCAAGCTAAGTCTCGACCTGCTCAAAGACCAGCGCTTCCATCGCAACGGCCATCTCGTGCTGGTCACAGCAACCACGCCCACTATCTCCGGAGAAGGCAAAACCGTAACATCCATCGGCCTGGCGCAGGGCCTGGAAAAAATCGGCAAGCGCGCCATCCTCACCTCACGCGAGCCGTCCCTCGGCCCTGTCTTCGGCATGAAAGGCGGCGCAGCCGGCGGCGGAAAATCCCAGGTCGAGCCCGCCGAAAAAATCAATCTCCACTTCCACGGCGACTTCCACGCCATCACCTCCGCGCACAACCTTCTCGCCGCGCTTATCGACTCGCACCTCTTCCACGGCAACGAACTAGACCTCGATCCCGACAGCATCACATGGCCGCGCACGCTCGACATGAACGACCGCGCCCTGCGCAGCATCATCGTCAGCGTAACCGCTCCTGACAAAAAGCAGCGCGACGGCAGCAATCGCCCCAGCGGCTTCCTCATCACGGCGGCTTCTGAAGTCATGGCCATCCTCGCGCTCGCCGAGAGCCGCGAAGATCTCCGTACCCGTCTCGCCCGCATCGTCATCGGCCAGGACCGCAAGGGAAATCCCGTGCGCGCAGCCGACCTCAACGCCACCGGCCCCATGATGGCCTTGTTGCGTGAAACTCTACTCCCCAATCTCGTGCAAACCACGGAAGGCACGCCAGCAACGGTCCATTGCGGCCCCTTCGCCAACATCGCTCACGGAACCAGTTCCATCGTCTCGCAAAAAATGGGCATGCAACTTGCCGATTACGTCATCAACGAAACAGGCTTCGCATCGGACCTCGGCTTCGAAAAATACATGGACCTGGTAAGTCCACTTTCCGGCACCAAACCCTCCGCCGCAGTTCTGGTAACAACCGTCCAAAGCGTCAAGCAGCAAGGCGAAGGCGACCTCCAGCGCGGCTTCGCCAACCTCGCAAAACACATCGCCATCGTGCGCAGCTTCGGCCTGCCGCTGGTCGTAGCCATCAACCAATTCCCCAACGACACGCCAGAAGAACTCGACACCCTGCGCACCTTCTGCCTCGCACATGGAGCAGAGTTCGCACTCTCTGAGGCTTATGCCAAAGGCGCGGAAGGTGCAGTCGAGCTCGCACAGAAAGTCGTCGAAGTCATCGCAGCCAATCCCAACCCCGCGCTCACCACCGCTTATGAATCCACCGACCCCGTACTCGAAAAAATCACAAAGGTAGCGCAAAAAATCTACGGCGCAGATGCCGTCGAATTAAGCGACCGCGCCAAAGAAAGCCTCGCCCGCTTCACTCGCTGGGGCTTCGGCCAGCTCCCCATCTGCATCGCCAAAACACAGTACTCGCTCAGCGACGACCCCAAACTCCTCGGCGCACCCACCGGCTGGACGCTCCACATCACAGACATCGCACTCTCCGCCGGCGCAGGTTTTTTAGTAGTCATCTCCGGCTCCATGATGCTCATGCCCGGCCTGCCCAAACTCTCCCGCGCCCTCGCCATTGACGTAGACGAACACGGCGAAATCATCGGTATGTCGTAAAGTCGGAGAGACTCAAGATGACAAGCGCAGAACAAAACCTCTACAAACCACTAGCAGGAAAAACCGCGCTAGTCACCGGAGCCGCGCAGGGCGTAGGCAAGGGAATCGCTCTTGCATTAGCACGCGCAGGC
>Ga0208193_1000614_pt1 | contig 18155 bp, 11 predicted proteins | sample June2015DPH_17_2_FD_184716 | JGI IMG/M metagenome (GOLD analysis project Ga0208193, IMG submission 184716) | Peatland microbial communities from SPRUCE experiment site at the Marcell Experimental Forest, Minnesota, USA - June2015DPH_17_10... | ecosystem: Environmental > Terrestrial > Soil >... | reverse complement strand
GTCCATATCGGGGAATGTAACGTATCTCTATACGCGCGGGGTTCATCAGTACCTCTCGAACAACGTCACAGCGCCTGACTTCGATTCATCGACGTACACCGTTACTGGCCCTTCACCGACGATCTACGACTACCAGTTTCAGTCTGGCGGAGTGTACCAACAACACCAGCTCATCGTCTCGGGTAGCGCCCGACTTCGCCACTTTGTACTCACTGGCTCCTACACCCTGAACCAAGCCAAGAGCGATACGCAGGGCATAACGTCGTTCGCTTCTGTTGCGCAAAATCCTGGCCTGGACTATGGCCGGGCGACCTTCGGCATCCGCCATCGGCTTGTCTTGCTCAATACCTACACGGCTCCGCACGGAATCGTCTTCGCCTCCTTGCTCGCCGTGCAATCGGGTACAGCCTATAACGTCACGATTGGCGATGACCTGACCGCGAATAATCAGTTCAATGCCCGGCCTACCTATGGTGTCTGCGGCGCAGCCGATGTCATCTCGACTCCGTACGGCTGTCTGGATACCGATCCGGTTGGAAAAGGAGAAAGAATCGTTCCTTACGGAATTGGGACTGGTCCGGCAAACGCTATCTACAGTCTTCGCGTGAGCAAGGTATTCGGCATTGGGCCGCGGATCAAAACCGCTGCAGCAGGTCAAGCGATGCAAAGTGATAACAGTGTCAGCGGAAGAGGGCTAAGCGGGGGGCCTGCACAGCTTCACCTCGATGCGACAGCTCCTCGAAGGTACAACCTCACATTAGTTGCTGGAGCAGCCAATCTCTTCAACATCGTCAATCTCGGAACTCCAAACGGAGTGCTTATTTCGCCTTTGTTCGGCAAGAGTCAATCGCTCGCAAGTGGGCAGTTCGCTTCCCCCACACCCGGAAATCGCTCCGTTATCTTTCAGGCCAATTTTTCCTTTTGACAGAGGCAGAGGAGAGATGGAGAGGCTGGAACCGATGCGCTCACAGTAACCGGCATCGTCGTGGACGTGGCAAAGGTTCGTGTAGTCGTGAAAAGTGAGTTCTCCGTCAGAAATCACCACACGGGGATCGAGTTAAACCGCTCTTTCAACGCAACTTTTGTGGCCTTTGTAGCAAGAAGAGGGGCTTTCGTCACAAATGTATCGATCGCAATACTCCCGTATGGGAGGTTCTGTACAAGGAAGGTCGCTCAGCGAAACATGGAAAGCTGAAACTATGCCAAACGCTGTCCCCAACGAGTTTAGCCATCCTCTACTACATTTTCACGTATGCAAGCACCGTGCGACGGCAACTCGCCGCGAGGAGTTTGAAGGACGAGCACTCACATCAGGGATATTTCTCTGCCCGAAATGCGGTCTTGAAGGACCTCTGAATGTCGAGATACGGGAAGTGCAGGAGTCCGAATCGAAGGCATAGAGCCTGCATGTTCAAAGTCGGCGATAAGAGCGAGTCCGTGACAGCGGACAGGGACGGAGCCGAAAGCAAAGCCGATTAAGAAGGCCAAAGCTGCATAGGCTCAGTGGATCGTTACTCAGGAGCCTGCCGTTGGCAGGCTTTTTCGCCCGTCTTCCTGCCCGAAAGTGTGCCGCGCCGGCAGCGCCCGGACTTGCTCTGCCCAACGCGACAGGCTGAAATCCGATCACACTATGCTTGACATACTTGTTTCGACATACTATTGTCGCTTGCATGAAGAAGAAATCTCAATACCGTGATCTCTTCCCCGGCGCAATGGAACTGATGATTCTCAAAACATTGAGCTGGAGGCCGATGCACGGCTATGCGCTCACCCAACGGCTCAAGGATATTTCCGAAGACTACCTGCTGATTGAAGAAGGTTCCCTGTATCCCGCTCTGCAAAGAATGTTGAAGAACGGCTGGTTGGAAACCGAGATGGGTCTCTCGGCCAGGAACCGTCCGGTGCGGATCTTCAAAGTAACCGAAGCAGGCAGAAAGCACCTCGAACAAGAGCTTGTGAGCGTCGAGAAGATGTTTGCCGGGTTCACCCGCGTACTTGCATTGACAGGACAGTAGGAGGCTTTATGGGCTGGCTCCAACAGTTGTTCTCTCGCCGCCGTCGCTACGATGAGCTTTCCGAGACGATCCGCGAACACCTCGACGAAAAGATCGCAGACCTTTTGGATCGGGGCATGACACGGGAGCAAGCTGAACGAGCCGCCCGCCGAGAATTTGGCAACGTAATACTGATTGAGCAGCACAGTCGTGAAGTATGGCAATGGCCCCGCGCCGAAAGCGTCTTGACCGATGCACGTTTTGCCTTGCGTCAACTCCTCAGGTCGCCTGGTTTCACCAGCGTCACCATCCTGACAATAGGGTTGAGCATCGGCATGAATACTGCAATGTTCAGTGTTATCGAGAATGTGCTTCTGCGCTCTCTGCCCTATCACGACCCGTCCAACATCGTCATGCTTTGGTCTACAGTGCCGAGCAAAGACATTCAAAGAAACTGGACATCGTATCCTGACATTCAGGACTGGAAACGCGAGTCCCACAGCTTCACTGAAATCGCCGCAATGCTTCGCGTAGATTCTGCAACTCTCACAGGGAGTGCATCGCAGGAGCGCATCAAGGCGGCCCGAGTCTCTTCGGAATTCTTCTCCGTACTCGGCGTGGTTCCGCAACTAGGCCGTAGCTGGACCGTCAATGAAGAAGAGCGCCGTAATCCGGTCGTTATTGTCAGCCACGCATTTTGGCAAACACACCTTGGCGGTATTCACAACATAATCGGCGAGCCTGTTGAGATCGATCACAAGCGAGCGGTGGTTATAGGCGTAATGCCTGCCGGTTTTGACTTTCCGTCAGCCGAGACAAGTATCTGGCTACCACTTTCCTTCATTTCGAACTGGTCGGCATTCCTCACAGCACGGCAAGCGGATGCATTCAATGCAGTGGCACGGCTCAAGCCAGGGGTCACTCCGCAGCAGGCACAACAGGAAATGCTCTCCATCAGTACCCGCCTGAGCGATCAGTATCCGCAGTTCGAGGCTGGTAAATCGGTCAGCGTTGTGCCCTTACCTACTGAGCTTGTGGGACACCGTACGCGAACCACGCTTTGGATGCTCTTTGGGGCTGTTCTCTTTCTACTTCTTATTGCGTGTGCAAATATCGCAGGTCTCGTACTGGCACGGCAAAATTCACGCGAACGAGAAAGCGCTGTTCGTCTGGCACTGGGCGCCAGTCGCGCACGCCTGATTCAGTTACAGCTATTGGAGTGTGTGATCCTATCCGTTTTAGCCGCCTTGCCCGGTCTTGCATTGGCTGCAGCGGCTATGCCTCTTCTCCGCGCATTTGGACCAACGGAGATCAGGGGTTTTGCAGGGATTCACCTCGATCCCGCGATTCTGGTGTTCTGCCTTCTCCTGTCTCTGTTGACCGGTTTGCTCTTTGGCCTCGGGCCGGCTTGGATCAACGCACACCGTGATCCTCACGCCACGTTGAAGGCCGGCGGACGCACAGTCGCCGGCAACCTGGTTCGTCGTCGCCTCGGAAAGACATTCATGGTCCTGCAGTTAGCACTCGCAATGGTGCTAGTCACTGGTGCCGGCTTGATGCTTCGCAGTGCGCTTGAGGTAGAGAACGTTAATCTCGGCTACCAACCGCACGGTCTGCTTTTTCTCCACATTGATGTTCCTGCGGGACGGGATGAGGCGCCAGCGCAATTCTATAGCGAGGTTTTGACGCGTATCCGCGCGATACCGGGCATACAGGATGCGGGAGCCATTGACGCTTTGTTCAGTGACTACGTTCCAGATGATGTCATTGAGGTGGAAGGCCGGTCCCAACTCTCGGCCGGAGACGAAGCTGCTGCAAGCGGCTCTCACATCGTAAGCAAGGAATATTTCCAAACGGCCGGAGCGCCTTTGCTGCGTGGCCGGTCTTTCGATTCCACGGATAACGCGCACTCTCAATCGGTGGTGATTATTAACGAATCTATGGCAACACGATTTTGGGCAGGTAGTAATCCAGTAGGACAGCGATTCCGCTATGGGGTTCCCGGAGAATCCCCGTCCGCCTGGAGAACTATTGTTGGTGTTGTGGCTGATACGCTTCCCAATGGACCGGAAAGCAGCATTCTGCCACAGTTCTTTTTGCTACAAGATCAGGTTCCGTGGACCAATTCGATGGACATCCTTGTACGCACCGCGCAGAGTCACCTTCCAAATACGATCGACATCCGCACAGCGCTCCTTTCTGTCAATCCAGATGTTCCGCGATTCCAGATATCAACTGTGGATGATGAACTTGAAAGGCTTGGCAGCCGCCGACGTTTTCAGACCTGGCTTCTCAGCGTGTTCTCCGGCGTCTCTCTAGCCCTCGCTGGGATTGGGATTTATGGATTGATCTCGTACTCGGTAGCCGAACGTACCAACGAAATCGGAATTCGCATGGCTCTTGGAGCTACACGCCTGGATATTATGCGGATGATTTTGGGCGAGTTGTTAACGCTGTCCAGCGTGGGGCTTTTATTCGGGCTGGCTGGTGCTCTAGCACTTTCGCATGCCATTTCCAGCCTGCTCTTCGGTGTTAGATGGGCAGATGGCCTGACATTATGCTTGGCGATGTGCTCGATGTTTATTGTCGTAGTATCTGCGGCCTACATTCCGGCACAACGCGCAACCCTCATCGATCCAATGCAAGCGTTACGAAATGAATAGAGGTCATCATGCACTGGTTCAAACAACTTTTTTCTCGCCGCCGTCGCTACGACGAGCTTTCAGAGACGATCCGCGAACATCTCGACGAAAAGATTGCCGACCTGATGGATCGGGGCATGACGCGGGAGCAAGCTGAGAGCACCGCTCGGCGTGAGTTCGGCAACGTCACGCGGATCGAGGAGCGTAGCCGCGAGGTGTGGCAGTGGCCCCGTTTGGAGAGCGCCTGGGCCGACGTCAGATATGCAGTGCGCAGATTATGGAAATCTCCAGGATTTACGGCGATGGCCGTGCTCATGCTGGCCTTCGGCATCGGGGCTACGACCGCCATCTTCTCCATTGTGGAAGGCGTGCTGCTGCGGCCGCTGCCATTCCCTGATCCGGGCCGCCTTGTGGTTGTTTCCGACGTTCTTCAGGGCGTAAACGCAGGTAACAATGGGGAAGTTGGAGTTACAGGGCCTGATGTACCTGCCTATATCCGTAATACCAAGAGCTTCGACAGCCTTGGCGGATATGTGGCGGCTCCGTATGAGCTTAGCGGAGCGGGAGATCCCGCATTCATCAATGGAGCGCGCCTTACAGGTGGTGTTTTTTCAACTTTGGGTATCGCGCCGCTCATGGGCCGTGTCTTCGCGCAGCAGGAAGACGACCAGAAACAGCAGGTGGCAGTGTTGAGCTATGCCACTTGGCAAGAGCGGCTTCATGGGAATCCAAACGTGCTCGGAAGCAAGATTCTGCTAAACCGGCAGCCTTACATTGTGATTGGTGTAATGCCCAGAGATTTCGAGTTCCCGCTGCTTCCTGGGCATCTGACGCGCAGTGAACTCTGGGTGCCCATGAGTTTCCTTCAAAATGAGATTTCCGAGGCTGGAGCCGGGGCATGGAATTTTCAGATGGTAGGCAGGCTCAAACCGGGAATCTCGCCGCAGCGGGCCCAGACCGATGCGGATCGCGCGGCCCAGGAGATCGTGCGCAACTATCCCTCATACATGAGCAGCGTGCACATGAACGCAGTGGTGCGCCCTCTCAACGAGGAAACGGTCGAGCAGGCCCGTCCGCTCATCAACATGCTGTTCCTGGCTGTAACAGTAGTCCTCTTGATTGCGTGCGCCAATCTTGCGGGCTTGTTGTTGATAAGGGCTATTCGCCGTCGCCGGGAACTTTCTCTTCGGCTTGCTTTAGGGGCACAAGGCTTTGCCCTTCTTCGCCAGCAGCTTCTGGAATGCCTCATTCTTAGCATCAGCGGTGGTGTCGTCGGACTGGGACTGGCGGCGCTTGCGCTACACCTAGGCAGAAATCTGTTGCCGGAAACCTTTCCCCTCATCAGCCGGATTGGGCTGAACTGGCGCGTAGTGGCGTTTTCTCTGGCTCTGGCGATCCTGACGGGTTTGATCTGTGCTATCGCGCCAACGTTCGGCGCCATGCGCACAAGCGTGAATGAAGTCCTCAACGAAGGTGGCCGCCTGGGAAGCGGTGGCGCCCGGCATGTGCGCCTGCGGTCGGTGCTGGTGATTGCGGAAATCGCAGTCGCCATGGTGCTTCTAAACATCTCGGGCTTGCTGCTGCGGAGTTTCGAAAAGATGAGCGAGGTTCATCTTGGCTACCGTCCCGATCACACATTGGTTGCAGGGTATTCACTCCCGGCTACCCAATATGGAAGGCAAGTTTCAGTGGATCGATTCAACCAGGAACTTCTGCATCGGCTGCAGTATCTGCCGGGAAGTAAGGCTGCTGCGCTGAGTTCCCAAGTGCCGGCATCCGGCATTAATAATAATGCTGCCTTTCTTGTGGAAGGGTATGTTCCTGCAAAAGGCGAAGGCTTGCATCAGGCCTGGGCAGCTCAGGTGAAGGGCGATTTTTTTCTCACGATGGGGATCACCCTGCTTCGGGGCCGTACTTTCACCGATGCGGACAATGCCCAAAGCCAGCTTGCCGCTATCGTGAACCAAAAACTCAGCGGACACTTCTGGCCAGGGCAGAATCCCATTGGCAAACAAATTCGCTGGGGCACGCCAGATTTATCCACACCCTGGATGACCGTAGTTGGTGAAGTGGAGGACGTGAAACAGGATGCTCCCGATCAGGAGGCCAGCGAGCAGATTTACCAACCGCTTGAGCAGGTGAAGGCTTCCTCGGGTTCATTAGCTGCTTCTGCCTCCGTGCTCATTGGAAATGGGGGTTTCATCACATTGCGCACAAGCCTGGCGCCGGAGCAAATGCAGCACACGATGCTCTCCGCTGTCCGTTCGATCGACCCGCAGCTTCCGCTTTGGCAGTTGCAGACCATGGAACATGCAGTTTCCGACAAGGAGGCTCCGCGCCGGTTCAACACCGGGATTATTACGGTTTTTGCTGCTGCTGCTGTACTGCTCGCCATTCTCGGGATCTATAGCATCGTAACTTTTTCGGTTGCGCAGCGAACGCAAGAGATGGCACTACGCATGGCGCTCGGCTCGCAACGCGTGGGAATAGTGCGGCTGGTTCTCCGTTCCGGAATGAAGCTGGCTCTCGTGGGCTGTGTCCTGGGTCTTGGAGGGGCTGCTGCGGCCTCCGTGCTGCTGCGCTCGTTCCTGCTGTTCGGAGTCAGCCCCTTTGACCCGCTGGTGATGGTGCTGACGGCGGCCTCGATATTCCTGCTGGCCTTCGCCGCCTCGGTCATTCCGGCGCGCCGCGCCGCATCAGTCGATCCCATGCAGGCACTCAGAAGTGAATAGAGGTATCCCATGAACTGGCTGAAACAATTGTTCACTCGCCATCGCCATTATGACGAACTTTCTCAGACGATCCGCGAACACCTCGAAGAAAAGATCGCCGATCTGATGGATCGAGGCATGGCGCGGGAGGAAGCGGAGCGAACTGCCCGCCGCGAGTTCGGCAATGTCACACGGATCGAAGAGCGCAGCCGAGAAGTGTGGCAATGGCCCACGCTCGAAAGCATTTGGGCCGACATACGATTTGCTTCTCGACAACTGTGGAAGTCGCCGGGATTTACAGTCGCCGCAGTGCTGACTCTAGCACTCGGAATCGGGGCAACTGCTGCACTGTTCAGCGTGATTGACGCTATTGTGTTGCGCCCGTTGCCCTACAACGATGTGAAGCGCATCGTGAGCGTTCAAACCTATTCTCCTTCCGGCGACTGGCAAATGTCCTCGTGGCCTGGATACCTCGAAATGCACAGGCTGAATAGAACGTTTGAAGCTCTCGCCGCATACGAGGACTTCTGGGGAATGACTTTGAAAGCGGGCGACCAGACTCGTTATTTGAATGTCGATCAGGGTACGGATAACTTTTTCGACGTGTTTGGCGTAAGTCCTCTCCTGGGTAGAACGTTCGCTCACGGCGAAGATCAACCTGGTAAAAACAATGTCGTTGTCCTGAGCTACGAGGTTTGGCGGCAATCTTTCAATGCAGACCGCAATGTTATCGGTAAAGTTGTGAATCTTGACGGCGAGCCTTATGAAGTTATCGGCGTAATGCCTGCCGGTTTTCGCTTTCCGTATGGAAAACCGAATCTGATCTACATTCCCATGCACGTCCGTTCGAACTCTGTTGGGCAATGGCGGAGTCACTGGCTGATTACCTTCGGCCGCATGAAACCAGGAATCTCTTTGCAGCAGGTGGGCGCGGACATGGCGAACGTGATGCAGGAGGTCGGTCAGGAAAAACCGGATTCGGATAAAGGGCGCACGGCGACACTGGTTCCCATTTCAACGACATTACGCGGCGCCGACGAATTGTCTGAGATTTACTTGATGCTCGGCGCAGTATTAGCAGTGCTGCTAATTGCATGCGCGAACGTTGCTGGACTTTTGCTCGCGCGCGGAGTTGCACGCGAACGAGAGATGGCTTTGCGGGTTGCTATCGGTGCAGCCCGAAGCAGACTGATTCGTCAGCTATTGGTAGAAAATACGCTGCTCGGAATGATGGGCGCGTGTGCCGGAATTCTGCTCGCCGCAGGTCTACTTGCAGCTATGAAGGCGTTCTTGATTCATGCCTTCATGCGCGGCGCAAATATCACGCTGAATCTTGATGTCGTTGCCGTCACTCTTGGCGTCAGCCTCCTCTCCAGCATTGGAGCAGGACTTGTTCCGGCATGGCGTGCGGCACAATCCAACCCAAACATGGCTCTTAAATCTGGCGTGACGTCAGGAACCTCGGGACAGCAGCACAGGATGCGTGCAGGATTTGTGGTTACGCAGATTGCGCTGTCTCTCGTCCTGCTTGTTTTCTCCGGTATGCTCCTGCTTGCTTTGCACCGCATGTTGAGGGCTGATATTGGATTCAACCCGAATAATCTACTGACGCTGGAAATCAACATCCCTTCTGGAGATTATGCCGCGAAAGGACGCAATTCTGTACAGGAGTTGCTGATGCCACTGGAAGAGCAGGTGCGGGAGATTCCAGGCGTGACAGCGGCAGGTTTCACCGAGCAAGGCGCATTACTTGGCTATGGAGGAGCCGTTTATCTGCCTCTGGTAGGTCAGCCGCCTGATCCACCAGATCGGCAGAGAACGTCCGAGAGCAGGGGCGTTATGCCCGGCTACTATGCCGCGCTGGGAACTCCGATCCTGAAAGGACGTAATTTCAACGCGCAAGATACGCCCACCTCGCAGCCCGTAGCCATTGTTAATCAAACATGGGTGCGAGAGTTCCTGCCAAAAGGGCTGGACCCGGTCGGGCAGGCATTTCGGGAAGGAGATGGGAGCAAGGTTGTAATCGTAGGCGTTGTGGCCGATGCGCGGCAGAACGCGCTGGAGCCTGCGCGGCCCGAGATCGACTTCCCAATATCGCGGGAATCGCTACAGGAGCAGCAGAACACCGGGTCGTGGAGCCTTTACTTGTATGTACGCACTGCTGTTCCATCGTTGAGCATCATCCCTCAACTAAGAAAGGCCCTGCGTGATGTTGGGCCTGCAATCGCTTTTCAGCAGCCTGAGTCAATGGATGACCTACTTAGCGATGCCTTGGTCAGCAACCGCATGGAGAGTTGGGTATTTGGAATCTTCGCCAGCATCGCGGTCTTGCTCGTCGCAGTCGGTATATACGGTTTGTTGACTCAGGAAGTCATCAGCCACACAAGGGATATTGGTGTGCGAATGGCCCTTGGCGCAACGCGCATCGGGATCACACGGATGATGTTTGCGCGTATTTCCTTCTTGCTGGGCATAGGACTCGGGAGTGGACTGCTTATGACTCTGGCCCTCCGTCGAGTTGTTGGCAGCATCGTAACGATCCAGCTTGAGCGCGATGGCTTCGTCATTGCCGCACTGATTGCACTGCTTGCCACAATCGGACTTCTGGCAGCCGTGACTCCAATACGACGTGCTGCCTCGATTGATCCAATGCAAACCCTTCGCAGTGAATAGGGGAGATACTTATGCCTTGGCTTAAGCATTTATTCGCTCGCCGCCGTCGCTACGACGAGCTTTCCGAGACGATCCGCGAACACCTCGACGAAAAGATCGCAGACCTGATGGATCGAGGCATGACGCGGGAGGAAGCGGAGCGAACTGCACGCCGGGAGTTCGGCAACGTCACGCGGATCGAGGAGCGCAGCCGCGAGGTGTGGCAGTGGCCTACTCTTGAAAGTATCTGGACCGATGTACGATTTGCAATTCGACAATTATGGAAATCGCCGGGATTCACCGCAACCGCGATATTGACTCTAGCGCTTGGAATTGGGGTGAATGTCTCGCTCTTTAGCATCATTAACGCCGTTCTACTCCGTTCTCTGCCATTCCGCGATCCCCAAAGATTAGTGTTCATCTACGAGTCGAACCTGCGGGTTCCCAAATTCGGTTTCTCTTATCCGGACTATCTTGATTTCCGACAACAAAATCAGAGCTTTCAAGAGACGGCTGTTTACTCAAATAGCGGTCGTGAAAGTTCTGTGTTGATTCATAACGGTGCGGCTTTTCAAATTTCTGGCGTGGCGGTCTCGTCAAATTTCTTCTCACTCTTAGGTGTAAGCCCTGAGTATGGCCAGGATTTCTCGGTGGAAACTAATCAGTCTGGGATGGATCACGTTGTGCTTCTCAGCCATCACTTATGGCAGCAACGTTTTGCGTCCGATCCCAGCATCCTTGGACGGAGTATTGAACTCGACGGACAAACTTTCACAATTCTTGGCATCATGCGTCAGGAAGTTCAATTCCCGAAAGATGCGGATCTGTGGATACCAATATCGCAAATGAGCATGGACGACTTGCAAAACAGAAGACACCGGAGAGTATGGGGCATCGGGCGGCTGAAAGAAGGAATCAACAAAAAGCAAGCTCTAGTAGACATCGCTACGATTGCAAACCGTTTGCAGAATACATACCCCGCAGATGACAAAGATGTTGGCATACTTCTGACTAGTCTTCTGGATTACTTCACTGGTAGCGTAAAGACCTTGCTGCTCATTCTTTTTCAGGCATCCATCCTGGTAATGGTGATTGCTTGCGCAAATTTTGCCAACCTTCTTTTGGGGAAGGCAGTCAGGCGAAATAAGGAGATGGCAGTTCGTGTCGCATTGGGAGCAACGCGGAAGCGCATTTTGCGGCAACTCTTAACAGAAAGCATTTTGCTCTCGGCTATCGGTACTGCTGGTGGTCTATTTGTTGCTTTTCTCAGCATTATGCTTCTGAACAAATGGGCCGTCGACTTTTCGTCAATTACAAGGCTGAATAAGACAAGAATCGATCTTCCGGTTCTTCTTTACAGTGCTGGAATAGCGCTAATTACAGGCGTATTATTTGGCATCACACCTGCGCTGCAAGCGTCCAAAACCGATTTGGTGACATCGCTCAAGAGTGCTGCGACTACGCGGCATCATAGACACCCATGGTCCATGCGCAACCTACTTGTCATAGGCGAGATCGCTGTCACTGTAGCGGTCTTGGTTCCTACAGGACTTCTGGTAAAGACACTTGGCTACCTGACGAAGGTTGATCCTGGTTTTCGTGTTCACAAAGTCCTGACAATACAGCTTGCACTTCCACCTCAAAAGTATTCTACCTATGGAGCAACAAAATCTTTCTATGAGGAGTTATTGCAGCGTGTAAATGCTGCACCAGCAATCCGAGATGCGGCGACCATCAACATCCTTCCTATTGAACCATCTTTAGGTCTTATGCACTTTGGACTTGCAGGTCAGGCTCTCAGAAGTCTTAACGAATACCCAGTGGCGCAGATTCGCAGCGTGAGCCCGAACTACTTCAGCGTGATGGGCATAGCCCTTCTACGGGGTCGCCTGTTTCAGGATGCGGACTTGGCGAATGGAGCGAAGGAAGGATATGTCATCAACGAGAAACTTGCGAAGCTCTACTTTCAAGACCAAGACCCTATTGGTAGGAAACTTCTGGTCGTCGAAGCTTCGCAACCATATGCTGTGCCAATCATCGGAGTTGTCTCCGATGTCAAGGACATCGGTCTCGATAAAAATGCAGATCCAGAAATCTACGCCGTAGGGTTCCAGTCGAAAAGCGCACTTGTAATACGCACAGAGATCGATAATCCCGACTCGCTCGTTCCAGAGATTCTTAACATCGTCAAATCAATCGACCCGACGCAGCCGATAGGCGATGCCCGCACCATAATGAATATTATCGATTCGTCATTATCTGCGCGAAGGCTTCTCTCCGCTCTAATGGCATCGTTCTCAACGCTAGCGTTCATTCTTTCCATAATAGGTCTCTTTGGAGTCATCTCCCATTCCGTGCGACAGCAGATACCAGACATCGCTGTGAGGATGGCTTTAGGCGCAACACGAGGAAACATTGCGCGCCTCGTGCTGCGGCAAGGTTCACAGTTAGTCCTGTATGGCGGCATTGGAGGTCTTTGCGCATCATTAGTGTCTACCCGACTCCTATCAAGTCTCCTAGTCGGCGTTGAAACCTTTGACCTCGAAACCACCGCATTCACGATTGCACTTTTGGCCGCAGGAACATTGGTTGCAATCCTTGTTCCTGTATGGCGTGCCGCCACACTGCATCCTATACAGGCGTTGCGCACCGAATAGGGGGAATCCGATGAGCTGGCTAAAACAACTGCTTACCCGCCGCCGTCGCTATGACGAACTTTCAGAATCGATCCGCGAGCATTTTGAAGAAGAAAATTGCCGACCTGATGGATCACGGCACGACGCCGGAAGAAGCGGAGCGAACTGCCCGTCGTGATGTAAACCGTGCCCTGCAAGGAAGGGAGCTGACACTGTGCTAAATATTGTCTCCTGTGAGCCGAATCGTCTTCTATTGCATTTTCACGTGTGCAAACACTGTGGGACGGCAACTCGCCGCGAGGAGTTTGAAGGGCGAGCACTCACGTCAGGGATATTTCTCTGCCCGAAATGTGGTTTTGAAGGTCCGCTGAATGTCGAGATACGCGAAACTCAGAGGTCCGAACCAACAGAGGAAAAATGAGTCATCCAGTCAGTGGCAATTTCCCCTGAACCGTTTGCCCAACGCTCTTTAGTTTTCTCACGGCTGCATGGACAAACTCATGTACAAGACGCGACTTGTTATTGTGCCGCATCGCAAGTTTGGTCACGAGGCGAAGCCGATCTTCCGCTAATGGCCGCATCGTGATGCCGTCGCGTGCGATCCGCCATGCGGCGGTTCGTGGAAGAAATGCCAGCCCCCTGTACTCACGAATCAGCTCTGAGGCTTCATCAGGGCTTGTGAAGGGATGAATCTCGGAAGGGCGAATCTCTTTTTCCGAAGCGACCACCTGAATCATGTCGTAGAGATACGGGTTCGCATGTTGGCCGAGAAGTATCCAGTTGCGATTGTGCATGTGCTCCAGGCGAATCTCGCGGTGTATTGCTAGTTCATCCTCCATCGACATGGCGATATAGAAAGGATTGCCCGCAATAGTGATGAGATGGAGCTTCGACGTGTCGGGCACGCCGGTTATGACGGCAAGATCGAGTGTTCCAGCAATGACCTGCTGTGCAAGCTCATTGGAGAAGTTGCTCCACACTTTTACCTTCACCCCTGGGAAAAGCGGAAGGTGAACGGACATGAGCGTTGAGACCAGAAAAGGGTCGGTATAGGCCGATTTTCCGAGGTTGAGAAGGTCGTCGGCTCCGTTGGCAACCGCCCGTCCTGACAAGACGGCTCGCTCCGTATGAAAGACCGCCTCTCGCGCCTCTTCGACGAACACTCGGCCCGCATCCGTGATCTCGACAACCTGATGGTTATGAATGAAAAGCTGGAAGCCGATTTCGTCCTCAAGTTTGAAAATCTGCTTACTGAGCGTGGATTGGGTGATGTGCAGCCGATCAGCCGCTCTTGAGAAGTGCAGTTCTTCCGCCAGCACAATCGCCGCTTGCAGCAATCGAATATCCGGTAAGACCATGAGCCTCCTCCGAGATGGGGATTCTGGGAAGGACAGCAAACACTTCAAAACCGGCACAATCAAGCACCGAATGCACACAATTGTAATCCCGAACCACAGCGATTGGCATCACCCGGACACGGGTGCAATGCGTCGTCATTCCCAAATGGAATGACGCTCTCCCTAGATTTCATTGGACGATTGCGATTCGAAGCGCGAATCTCGCTTGTGAGAGAGGCAAGGCAGGATTGGCGTGCAGAAGGGAGTCACCATGTTCAACGAGAAAAAACCACCGGCTAGTGCAGGAGCACCAGATGGCCGTCCCCGAATCGACCGCGAGCCATTGCTCGACAGTCATCAGGCGGCAGCCATCCTGAAGGTTCACCCGAGAACCCTTCAGAGGCTCGTGCATCGCGGCGAGATCGCCGCCGTGCATGTGGGCAAGCTGTGGCGATTCAGGGCATCGGCGCTCACCGAATGGATCGACAGAGGGATGGCGAGCTGAGGCTAAAGCCGCAGCAAAATCAGCGCTTTTTGTGTTTTTTCCCCGCATGATGGCGTTACCCTAGTGACAGCTATCTGTGCCGGGAAATCAAGGAAAGGAACCTTGATGGAACGTGCATGTTATCAATTTGGAAATCTAACAAGAAAGAAGCGGGCGAAGGGACCAGACACCTGGGAGTTTCGGTTCTACGAATCGACGGAGCAGGGAGAGCGCAGGCGAAAGTCCTGCATCGTCGGCAATGTCGAACGGTATCCAACCAAAGCTCAGGCGCAGAAAGCAGTCGAAGCTCTTCTCCTAAAACTCAACTCTGAAACTCCACAGCAGCGTATGGCCGTGGTGACGTTTGGCGCAATATGCGACCGTTACCTTCAGGAAGAGATACCGGAACGGTATTCCACCTCGAAGTCGTACCGATCCAATATCAAACTTCACCTGAAACCGCGCTGGGGTGAGTATTTGCTCGACCGCATCCGTCCGATGGCAGTTGAAGATTGGCTGAAGAAGCTCCCTATGGCTCCGAAGTCGAAGACCCATATCCGAAGCGTGATGCACTTGATGTTTGAGTGTGCGACACGCTGGGAACTGTTCAGTGAGCGGAGAAATCCCATTGCGTTGGTTCGCGTGAAAGACGGCTCGAAACGCCGGCAGCGTCCAGCGATTCTAACTGTGGACCAGTTTGAAACCATCGTTGCGTTACTGAAAGAGCCGTATCGCACGATGGCATATATCGCCCAATGCCTCGGTCTTCGCGTGAGCGAGATCGCGGCGCTTCAATGGGACGACTTCGATTTTGAGAAGAACCAGCTTCTCGTTCAACGGAGCATCGTGAACGGGAATGTGGATGATGTCAAAACCGAATACTCCCAGGACTACGTTCCGTTGCACCCGTCGCTGACTGAGGTGGTCTCGGAGTGGGCCAAAGAATCCGTGCCGACGGAAGAAGGCTGGGTCTTTGCCAATCCCATTACCGAGAAGCCTTATTTCCCGACGGAGATTCAGAGGCGACACATCCGGCCTGCCGGATGGTGTTTGGTGGAGTGCTCGAAGTGTGGTGCCGGGGTTGGCGTTTGGTGCAACCAGGACAAGCCCACACCGAACGGCGCTCGGCTGCCGATCCACAAGGAGCGGCGGGCCGCAGCCGGGAAGTATAGCTCCATCGGCTGGCACACGTTCCGCCACACGTACCGTTCGTGGCTGGACGAGACCGGAGCGCCCATGAAGGTGCAGCAGGAGTTGATGCGTCATGCTTCGATCCAGACGACGATGAATGTCTATGGACAGGCCATGTCGTCATCGAAGAGAGAAGCGAATGGGAAGGTCGTGGAGATGGTGCTCAAGCCGATGAAAGCGAGCGCCTAAAACCATGATTTTTCTTATTGGGAGATATTGGGAGTCTGTCAGAGTGACCAAAGAACCGTAAGCTGTTGATTCTTTGGTTGCGGGGGTAGGATTTGAACCTACGACCTTTGGGTTATGAGTGGCGTAACAATCGTATTATCAACGAGTTAGAAGGCATAGTCGGTAGCCTTAAAGAGCGCTAAGTTATTGAAAATAGGTTGGTAGAATTCTTTCGGTGGGTTGAAATTGGGTTGGTGTATCGGCGGAACTTGGGTTTCGATTGAGCGTTGGGTCATCGCTTATTCGCTTTTCGGGGCTATTTCTGGCAATGACCTTATAAGTTGGTTCCCAATGAGCGAGCCTTCCAACCGCTCTGTAGTGCTCTCTGCCATTCCTTGAAACTCCGTAGCCGGGGTTAGGTGGGGATTGATGATTCTCGTAACTGCTTGATAACGCGCGAGATCGTGGGCGCGATTATTGGGATGGATATTCAAAGGTCAGGAGAAACGCCCGTATGCAACTAACATCATTGGTTCTGACAATTTATATATAGTCAAAGATATAAATTAGACAATTTATATATTGTCATTTATTAATTGATTGACTATATTTATTTTGTCATGCGCAATGAGTTCCGCAACCTTCGGCTAAAGCAACTGGACCGTAGTCTGGAGCCATTTCGTGCGGCACGAGGCATCTCGCGCCCGTCAAAGGGATGGTTACGCACCATCCGCCAGGCTCTCGATATCTCCTCCGGGGAACTCGCACGGAGGCTGGGAACAAGCCGCCAACTTCCCCTGCAACTGGAAAAGGGGGAGGCAGAGGACCGCATCACCCTCAGAAGCCTGCGCGCCGCCGCCGCCGCGCTGGACTGCGACCTGGTCTATGCGTTGGTCCCGCGTGCTGACAACCTGCAGGAGTCAATCGAAAACCGCGCGCGCGCCGAAGCCAGGAAGCGCGTCGTCGGGGTCGAACACTCGATGGCTCTCGAAGACCAGGCTGTGGGCAATATCGACGAGGCGGTCGAAGCCGAGACGCGCCGCTTGGTCAGAAAGCGCAGTGCCCAATGAATCTTTTCGCTGCGGGAGACGGCAATACTCCGCTGTCTCCCGAAGAGCAAGACGACCTCATTCCCGATCTCACCACGAAGGAAGAACTGAACGAGTGGGAGCGGCAAAACATCCTTGAAGCCTCCGCGTGGGCGCTCGAACCGCGCAACTTGAAGCGACGAGACCCCTTCTCTGAAGCCTATGTGAGAGAGCTGCACCAGCGCATGTTTGACCAGACGTGGAAGTGGGCGGGAGTATACCGGGCTACTGAAAAGAACATCGGCATCCCGCATCATCAGATTCGCGAAGCGCTGCCCGTCCTCCTGGGCGATGCACGTTATTGGGTGGAACATAAGACCTTCGAGCCGGACGAACTTGCCGTCCGGTTCCACCACAGACTTGTATGGATTCACCCGTTTGCCAATGGCAACGGCCGACATGCCCGGCTCATGGCCGACGTCATCGTGCAGAAACAAGGCAGACCGGTGTTTACCTGGGGCGCTGTGGACATCATGCGTGCAGGTGATTTTCGGCGCGGCTACATCGACGCACTTCGTGCCGCGGATAAGAACGATATTCGACCACTGCTGGAATTCTCTCGTTCATAGTATGCCAGTTTGTGAGCCCATCCTGCCATTCCCAAAGTCGCTGGATGACAGCCTCATTGTCTGCCACTCCCAAAGGTCGCTGAATGACGATAGCCTCATTGTCCGTCCAACCCAATGTAGTGGTTGATGTTGGGTGAGCTGCCTCATTTGTCACTGATTCCACTTCAAAGAGGTGGTTTTACAGCACCATCCCAAAGGTCGCTGGCTCCTCTCCGAGGTTCGGTTTTTGTGGCTCAGCGGCGACCATCAATGGCATTCCTCTGCGTATTTTCCTACGCTCCCCGACCAGTTTGTCCAGCACCTCGTGCCCGCTGGCCGATATGCGGCCCGCTCGCTTCTGGAGGAGTCGATTGCTGGTGCGTACCGGGACCGCCGACCGACGATGGAACAGGTTCGCGAGCTTCTCGGCTTCGGGACGCGCATGCAGGTGGATGCCTTCCTTCAGCTGCATGAGATCTACGACTACACGGTCGAAGACCTCAATAAGGACATGGCCACACTGAACCGGTTGCTGACAACGAACAGCCGGTAGTTACAGCATGATCGTTGTCGCCGATACCAGCCCGCTCAGAGCACTGATCAAAAGTTTTTTTCATGTAAGTACCAGGTAAACTTGGCCGCCACGCTGATATTGGAGTTACTTCCGACCTTGTAGATCGGAGCTTTCCACTCTTCGTACTGTA
>Ga0208193_1000613_pt1 | contig 18189 bp, 16 predicted proteins | sample June2015DPH_17_2_FD_184716 | JGI IMG/M metagenome (GOLD analysis project Ga0208193, IMG submission 184716) | Peatland microbial communities from SPRUCE experiment site at the Marcell Experimental Forest, Minnesota, USA - June2015DPH_17_10... | ecosystem: Environmental > Terrestrial > Soil >... | reverse complement strand
CTGGGACCTACGTTCTTGTGGCATGGCAGGAAGCCGCGGGCGAGAAATCGATGCCGGTCACGGTGACAGCAGGCAAGACCGTGACCGCCGACTTCCAGCTGACGCCCAAGTAAAAAGACAACGGCGCGGCCGCCAGCACCGACACCCCAACAGACCGACACCCCAACAGCGAAGGCCCACCGTGACACAGGAAGGCGAGCACGAACACGGCTCAGGCGCTGCAAATCATCCGGAATAGAGGCCGGTTGGTTCGCTGAAGAGCAGTTAGATCGAAGTACGGAGTGAGCGTCCATGGCTGAAGCAACGACGGCAACAACATCAGACGCATTGCATGGTCCGTACGCGGGACTCGACCTTGATGCACTGGTCGATTGGCCAGTCGTGCGGGCATGGCTCTACTGGGGCATGTTCTGGCTGATGTTCGCTCCCACGGTCGGAGCGTACATCTCCGGGATGTTCAATTTTCCGGATTATCTCGGGGGGCACCTGCCGCTGACATTCGGTCGGCTGCGCCCGGTGCACGTCAACGGCGTCATCATGGGCGCGTTCTCGGGGCTGTTCATCGGAGAATGCTATTACCTGGTGCCACGACTGTGCGGCGTGCGGGTTGCGTTCAATCGCTACGGCGTGCTCGTCGCCTGGGTGTGGAATTTGTTCCTGGCCGCGGGGCTCCTGTCGCTGCCACTCGGCTACAATCACGGCCTCGAGGCGGGCGAGCTGCCTTTGCTCGCCGAGATTCCGATCTTTTGCTGCACCGTCCTCGCCACCTTGCAGTTTCTGACGACCATCGGCCGGCGGCTCGATCCATCGCTCTACGTGTCGCTGTGGTATCTGATCGGTGCCTTTGTGTGGACCTCGCTCAATCTGGTGCTGGGCAGCTTTATCCTGCCCTACACGATCTCGGGCATCAACAGCGCCGCATTCCATGGACTCTATATTCATTACATCGTCGGTCTTTGGATCACGCCGGCGGGTTACGTGCTGATCTACTATTTTCTGCCGCTGAGCGTGCGCAATCCACTCTACGCCCACAAGCTCTCACTGGTCGGGTTCTGGTCGCTGGCGCTGTTCTACCCGTTCGTCGGTATTCACCACTATCTCTACAGCCCGATCGCCGATTGGGCCGAGACGCTGGCGATCATCACCTCCATGCTGCTGATCATTCCGGTGTGGACCGTGCTGGTCAACTTCTTCGGCACGGTGAAGGGCCGCTGGCGCGAGTTCAGTCCGAACCTGTCGGCGAAATTCTTGATCATGGGTTCGCTGATGTACCTGGTCGGCTGCTTCCAGGGTTCGACCGAGGCATTGCGTTCGATCCAGCAGCCGACCCATTTCACGGACTTCGTGATTTCACATTCGCATCTCACCGTCTTCGGCACCTTTGTCGTGTGGGCGATGGGCGGATTGCTCTATCTCTGGCCCCGCATGTGCGGACGCGAACTGTGGTCGTTCACGCTCGGTAACTGGTCGTTTTGGCTGATCACGTGTGGCATTTCCACCATGGGTCTGGTACTGAGCGCCGCCGGCCTGCAGCAGGGTTTTCAGTGGATGAACGGCACCGAGTGGGTCGATACGGTCGTTCAGATGCGCGCATATTGGCTGGTACGCACCTTGGCGGGGACTTCGATGGATATCGGGATGTCGCTGCTGATCATCAATCTGATGATGACCGCGCTCAAGAGATCGCCTACGGCGGTTGGCTTCAGGCCTGAAAGTGCTGCGCCTGACGGCCTGGCTGCGCTGCCGGCGGGAGAGCCTGCAAGATGAGCGCGCGCTTCGTTGCATTGGTGGCCGGAGTGGGCTTCTTTTTCCTCGCCCTGATCACCCAAGGGGTGCTGCCCTTTTTCGAGCCCTCGGCGACCACCAACCACGTCACGGCCGTGATCCGCAATGACATCGGTCAACTCAAGTGGGTGCAGACCTCGGCCACCGACTACACGCCGCTCGAGAATGCGGGCCGGCGTGTCTATCTGCGAGAGGGCTGTTGGTATTGCCATTCCCAGTACGTGCGGCCGGTCACCGGCGAGACCCGTCGCTGGGGGCCGGTCAGTGAGGCGGGTGAATATGCGTACGACGTGCCCCATCTGTTCGGCACACGGCGCATCGGTCCGGACCTGACTCGGGAGGGGCTCAAATACAGCGACGAGTGGCACCTGGCGCATTTCTGGAATCCGCGGATGCTGACGCCCGATTCGATCATGGACCCCTATGCCGGTCTGTTCGATGCGCCGTCCGAAGCGGTGAAGATCGTCAAAGACCCCAAATTGGGGAACACGCTCGAACGCAATGCAGTGACCGAAAGGCTGTTCGACTTCGCCAGCAAGGAGCAGGTGAGGATCACGCCCAATGCAGAGGGTCTGCTGTTCGTGCCGATGGTCGCGCAGGGCAAATATCCGTTGGTCTGGACGCCCAACGACGAGTACACCGGCGACAGTGTCAAACTGGTCATTGAGACCAAGGAGGTCGAGGCGCTGATCGCCTACGTGCAGAAGCTGGGGATGAATCGCGGCAAGTGGCGGGATCTGTTCGAGCCGCAGGAAATACAGGCGGCCGGGATCACCATGCCGCGCTCGGCGGAGTGGATTGAGCATGGCAAAGAGGTCTATGGGCGCCGCTGCGCTGGTTGCCACGGGGTGAAAGGCGACGGCAACGGGCCGGCGGCGACCTTCCTGTACAACCAGCGTCCGCGCAACTTCACCGCGGGCGTCTTCAAGTTCCGGCTGACCGAAGACCCTGTACCGAGCGATGGCGACATGCTGCGCACCATCACGCGCGGGGTGCGCGGCACCGCAATGCCTCCCTGGTACGACTTGCCGCTGAATGATCGGCTCGCCGTGATCCAGTATATCAAGTACGTGCTGGCGGTCGACCGCTCCGATCCCAAGAAGCCCGCTCTATTCTTCGTCAATGCGCCGCCGGGCCAACCGCTGTATATTCCCGCACCGCCACCGGCGACGCCGACCTTGATCGCGCACGGCAAGGAAGTCTGGGTCCAGGCCAAGTGCTGGGAATGCCACGGTGACACGGGTAAAGGCGATGGGGAAGAGGCCCCCGGGTTGAAGGATGATTCGGGTTTCACGATTCACCCGGCAAATCTGACGAGCGGCCAGTTCAAATCCGGCTCGTCGGTGACCGACATCTACAGGACCATCTCCACCGGGCTCAGCGGGACACCGATGCCATCCTTCCACGACTCGTTCCCGGATGCGGATCGCTGGGCGTTGGCTTACTATATCTTGTCGTTGTCCGCCTTCACTGACCCGCTCACCGGGGAGCCGTTGAAGATCTCTGCTGCGGAGCGTGAGGCACTGGACAATCCGAAATTGGAGACGCCGGGTCCGGAGCAAGCGTATGGACTGCTGCAACCTTAGCGCCGGATTCGGAGGAGGGTAGATCATGGCGAACTATGAAATACTGGGCCCGTACGCCATTGCAATTCTCATGGGACTGGGCTCCACCTGTCTTTTCATCTGGGGAGTCATGGGCGGAGCGCTGAGCGAGACCGACCAGGCAGCCCTCAAGTTCTATCACGCGGAGATGGCACATGACCGATACACAGACCACGCTGACCGGCCGTAGAACTGAGGACAAAGGGCCTGAGACGCACGACCTGCATGAGTATGCCGGTGGCTACATCAAGGCGCACGAGGGCGTGCTTCCGGTCTGGTTGCTGTTCGTCTATTTCGGCCTGTTCGGCTGGGCTTGCTACTACATTGTGACTTACTGGGGCGGAGTCGGGCCAGGCCGGGTCGGGTGATTGCAGTCCATACAAGCGGAGATCAACAAAGTGCTGGGCGTAAAGATTATATTCACGGTCGCCATCATCAATCTGATGTTCCTGGGTTTTGAAGTCGCCATGAACGTGATCCGAACCGCTTTCGGCTGAAGGGGGTTAAACCATGTGGGCGCAAACTGGATTCTCGTTTGCTCGGGCCAGCGTGCAGCAGGAAGTTGCGTTCGTCGGCTTTGCGATCTTTACGATCGGGTTCTTTATCTGGCTCGCTCTGCTGGCGCGCAGGAAATAGCGGCCAATCACCCGCGTGATCGGCCATGACCTATTACGTGCTGCTCTTCATCGCCGGCTTCGCGGGGAGCTTTCATTGCATCGGCATGTGTGGAGGTTTCGCCTGCGCGTTGGGTCCTGATGGACGCGGCGCCAGTGCCACCTCGCTCCGTCACGTGCTCTACAACACGGGCAGGTTGTCGACCTACTGTTTCCTTGGCGGTCTCGCCGGCGCGCTGGGCCAGGTCATCTGCACCTCTCTGGCACCAGGTCCGCAGCGCGCAGCTCCGCTTCTGAGCGCATCGCTCGAGGTCGGGCAGCGTGCGCTGGCCGTGATGGCCGGCCTGCTGATGATTACCATGGCGCTGCGCTTCTTCGGCCTGCGGGGCGGGCACCGCGTCACGAGCGGATTTGGCGGCTCGACGCTGGTGGTCTCGCTGCGCAGCTTGCTCGGCCGGCGCGGCTTCGCGGCGCCGCTCGCCTTCGGTGTTCTCAATGGATTTCTGCCGTGTCCGCTGGTCTACGCCATGATCGCCCAGGCTGCGAGTACCTTTGACGTGCTGTCCGGCAGTCTCACCATGGCGGCCTTCGGTTTGGGAACCTTCCCAGCCATGCTCGCGATGGGCGGTATCGGCCGTCTGCTCGCGCCCAGCTGGCGGCAGCGCGGTGTCCGACTGGCCGGCAGCTTCATCCTGGCGCTGGGGCTGCTCACGCTTAGCCGGGGCATCATGCCGATGATGGCCGGCCATGGCCTGCACCGCCTTTGGCATTTCGCATGACACCGTCCCCCGACACCCTGTGCCGCCACTGCCTGCTGCCGGTGGGGCGGCGGGGTTTCATGCGTACCGTGAACGGCGAGGGCTGCCAGTTCTGTTGCTATGGCTGCTGCATCGCTTACCAGGTCAAAAGCGGCAGCGGCGATGCGTCGGAGGCCGCATGGTTCCTGGTCCGGCTGGGCGCGGGCAGCTTTCTGTCCATGAACATCATGCTGTTCAGCCTGCTGGTGTACTCGGGGGCATTTGCCGGCGCCGACCGGCGGGTTCTGCCGACGATTCACTTGCTGCTCTGGGGGCTCGCGACGCCCGCGGTACTGATCCTGGGCCAGCCGTTCCTGCGCGAAACCTGGTCGCAAGCCCGGCGCGGACGTTTGACCTCCTCGGCGCTCATCGTTCTCGGCAGTCTTGCCGCCTACGTCTACTCCACGCTGGCCGTGTTCCAGCGGGGCGGGCACTTGTATTTCGATACTGCATCGATGGTGCTGATGCTGTTCACGCTCGGCCGGTATCTCGAGGCCGCCGGGCGCGCCCGCGCGTCGCGCGATCTGGCGCCGTTGTTGGCCGCGGAAAGTGAATTGGCGACCGTGCTCGAAGGCGGCAAGGAGCAGCGCCGCCCGGTGCGCGAGGTGCGTGCCGGCATGCTGATCCGGGTCAGGCCGGGCGAGCGCATCCCGATCGACGGTCTGATCGTGGAAGGTCGCTCGCATTGTGATGACTCGGTGATTACCGGCGAGAGCCGACAGATCGAGAAAGCGGTCGGCGCCACCGTGCTCGCGGGCAGTATCAATCTCGACGGTCCGCTGCTGATCCGCAGCAGCGGTTCCGGAGGCGAGAGCCGCTGGGCACAAATCTGCCGCTCGGTCCGTGAGGCGTTACGACAATCGAGCCGCACGCAGCGTGTCGCCGACCGACTGGTAGGTGCCTTCGTGCCGATCGTGCTCGCCATGGCGGCTGTGACCTTGACCTACTGGGCGCAGCGTCTGCCGCTCGATCAGGCGCTGCTCACCGCGCTCTCGGTGCTGGTGGTGGCCTGTCCCTGTGCGGTCGGCCTCGCCGCGCCGATGGCACACTCGCTCGGCATCGGGCAACTGGCACGGCATGGCTGCCTGGTGCGCAATCCCGCCGCGCTCGAAGCGCTGGCCGGCGCGCGCCTGATCGCCTTTGACAAAACCGGCACGCTCACTCTGGGGCGGCCGCAGCTGGTCGATGTTGCGAGCGATGGGGTCGCGGAAGATGAGGTCGTGGCCCGGCTTGCTGCACTGGAACGGCATTCCGAGCATGGCTTGGCGCGCGCGATCGCGCTGGCCGCCGGCGCGCGCGGGCTCGATCCGATCGCCGCCGAAGACGTGCAGATCCTGCCTGGGCGTGGCCTGCGCGGCGTGGTGCATGGCGAGGCGGTCGCGGCCGGCAGTGCGGCTTTGATGCGCGAGCTGGGCTGGGCGCTGCCGCCGGCGCTGCTTCAGCGCGCCGAGGTGATGGCGGCGAGCGGCCACTCGGTGGTGTTCGTCGGCTGGCGCGAGAATGCTCCGGCCGGACGAGCCCGCGCCGCACTGTCGTTCGACGACACGCCGCTGCCGGAGGCGCGCGCAACCGTCGACGCGTTGCGCGGACTCGGACTGCAGGTGACGCTGTTGAGCGGCGATCACGCTGGCGCGGCTGCGCGCGTCGCAGCGACGGTAGGCACGGATGATTGGCAGGCTGGCCTGCTGCCGGAGGCCAAACGGGCCGCTCTCGATCAGTATCGGGCACGCCACGGCGTGGTGGCGATGGTCGGCGACGGCCTGAACGACGGTCCGGGGCTCGCCTGGGCGGATGTCGGCATCGCGGTGGGCTCGGCCACCGATCTGGCACGCGAGACCGCCGATCTGGTGCTGCCGGTGGACGGCCTGTGGCTGCTGCCCTGGGTAGTCGGCCGGGCTCGTGCGGTGCGCTCCACTATCCTCACCAACTTGGCCTGGGCGTTCGGCTACAACCTGGTGGCGTTGACGTGTGCCGTGCTTGGCCTTCTGCAGCCGATCCTGGCGGCCGCCGTCATGGCCGGTTCCAGTCTGCTGGTGGTACTGAACTCGCTACGCCTGGAACGCCTGCCCGGGCCATGTCGTCCGAGTGTGCCCGAGTTGGCCGCCGCCGCGCGCCCGGGAAGCGAGCACGATCCGACAGCGCGAGGTCGAAGTCCTGCGCTGGCCTTGCTCAAGGTAGAGTCATGAACCCCGCGACCCGAGACCTAGTACGGGGTGCGCGTGCGTCGTTGCGAGCGGGCAGTTTGCTCCGGCGATGCGCCGGCTTCGGCGGACCCTTGCCCCGAGCCCGGCTCCTGGCCTCCGTTATCGGCGTGCAGCAGACCGTTATCCATCGCGTAGCGAGTCGCGGCCGCGGCGTTCTGCAGCCCCAGCCGGTGCATCATCTTGAATCGATGTTTTTCGATGGTCTTGACGCTGCGCCCGAGATTCCCGGCAATTCGCTTGCTGGAATAGCCCAGCGCAATGCCTATCAGCACCTGACGTTCGCGCGCCGTCATTTCAGCAATTTGCGCCTTGGCAGATTGCGCGCCTGCATCCCCTTGCTTGCCTGTGGCATGCAAAGGCAGTTCGGAATGTTCGTATTCAGAAACCTCGGAGCGGATCGCGCGAAGCAGGACCTCGAACGGCGAATGCTTGAGGATGTAGCCGTGGACACCCGCCCTCATTGCGTCGCGCATGCATTCCTGGCAACTATGGCCAGTAAGCAGCAGCACGCGCACTCCTGGACATTCGCGCCGCATCTGGCCTAATGCCTGAACTTCAATGCCATTCGAAAAGGCGATATCCGTGATCAGCACATCGGGCAACAAGCGCCGCGATAACGCGATCGCATCCTGCATATGGCTCGCTTCGCCGATCACCTCCAAATCGGGCTCGGCATCCAGAATTGCCCGCAGGCCCTGGCGAAGTATCGTCTGGGCATCGGCCAGCACCACGCGAAGCTGCGATGCAAGCCCCCGCGCTGCCTCTTTATGTTTTCTTGCCATCAGAGCGGCCCAGCCGTTCTCCCTGCTGCGTCCGACTTCCTCAAAGCTTCGTTGTACGGGACTTGTCGCGTCCGCGATCTCCGGACGGTTAAAGCCCATCACGGCCATTTTGTCAAGCTTATGGTCGTTGCCGCTCCCCTGCAACCCTCAAATGATCATGCGCGCCTCATGGCACGGCTGAGGGCTACTTTTTGGATTTACGTCACCGCATACGTGATAGTGGTGCACTTAGTGCTATTGCCGGCGCTCTATTTCGGCATGGGTTACGTGGTTCGGGAGAGCCATGAGGACTTGTTCATCGAGCATGCCAGGACCTTTTCGCGGGTACTCGCGGACGAATTCGAGGTCGGGGTGGCGCTGGATTCCCAGACTCGAATCGAGGACCTGCTCGACTTCGCGATCACTCACGGCGGAGCCCGCTATGCGGAGCTTTACGAGCGCGGCCGCAGCATCCGCAGCCTGTATGGATCCTCGGAAATCAAGACGCCACGTTCCACGGATTTGAGCTTTGGCCAGGGTGGCGACGGCATTTACTTCGTCGTACGGCCGATCGAGCACGGTCGCCATCGCGCCGAATTGCGCTTGGGCTTCGACGAGCAGCCTACGCAGGAGAGAATCCAGCTCGCACTTACCCGCATGCTCTGGCTGCTCGCGGGATATCTGGCCGTCGCGATCGCCATCGCCATTATTCTGAGTCATCGCCTGTCGCGCCCGATCCAACGCTTACAGGCCGTTTCACGCGCCATTTCCTCCGGCGATTACACGCGCGCGCTCATTGTCAACACGGGCATTCGGGAACTGCACGAATTGGCAGAGGATCTCGAAGCCATGCGCCACGAATTGGTGGGTGTGAATGATCGGCTCGAGGCAAAGATCAAGGAAAAGGAAATATCCGAGGTCAGGCGCGAGGAATTGCAGAAGCAATTGAGGCATCGTCAACGACTGGAGACGGTGGGTACGCTTGCGAGCGGTATAGCTCATGAAATCAACAACGTGCTGGTTCCCATCATCCTTTATACCGACACCGCACTGCAGGATCTGCCGCCATCCGGTGCACCGCGAGCGAATCTTGAGCGAGTGCTTGCTGCCGCGCGCCGTGCGAAGGATGTCGTGAAGAAGATTTTGACATTCAGCCGCGAGCTCGGCGAGGCGAAGCTCGCGTTGATCGATCTGCGGGAGGTGGTGGCCGAAGCACTACATCTTTTTTCCGTGCTTGCTCCGCCAACCATCGAGATACGAACCGAAATCGACGAATCGCTTCCATTCGTGAGAGCCGACGCCACGCTTGCGGCGCACCTGGCGATGAACTTGTGCACCAACGCCTACCAGGCGATGGAGGGCGCAAAGGGCACGTTGACAATCGGGCTGCGCTATCGAGAACATCCCACGGCCGGTAGGATCGCGCAACCGCACGTCGAATTCTGGGTTAGCGACACCGGACGGGGAATGGACTCGGCTACCGTTGAGCGCATATTCGAGCCGTTCTTTACCACGCGGTCCGTTGGACAAGGCGCAGGTCTGGGCCTTTCCGTGGTCCATGGCATCGTAGAGAGTTTCGGTGCTACCATCACGGTTGAATCGAAAATCGGCGTGGGAACGACGTTTCGAATATTTTTCCCCGCTGTCGCTCGCCCCGAAGTGATTGGCGCTCTAGCGGCGTCGGTGGTGTGAGGTGAATGTGCAACACATTTTGGTTGTCGATGATGAGCCGGATGTGCGCGATTCGGTGAAATATGTGCTCGACCGCGCGGGATATTCGGTCCGCACCGCTGAGAGTGCAATGGACGCGCTTGCCGAACTTGCGCGCATCCCGACGGATCTGGTCATTACCGATATCATAATGCCTCAGATCAACGGCGTGGAAGCAATCGAATCGATTCGCAAGGCATTCCCTTCGGTGCGCATAATCGCAATCTCCGGCGGCGGTAATTTCGGCGTCACGGATTACCAACCATCCGCGATAACGACCACGGCCTATCTTGCGTCAGCCGAAAAGGCAGGCGCGCATCTGGTCCTCACCAAGCCGTTCGAGACCTTTGAGTTGATTCGGTCAGTGGAACAGGTCCTCGGTATCGGCCATGGCTGAAAGTGCGCGAGGACGTTGTATGCCAACGAGGGGAGCGAAATTTATGAAGCCGTATTTGCTTGCATTGTCGCTAGCCGTTTTTCCCGCGACGATTTTCGCCCAGCAGGCGGATCCCTGTGCTGGATTGGTGGGCTCTGCCTTGGGTCAGTGCCGAGGTGATCAGCAGAAGCTTCAACAGCAGCAGTTAGCGCAGCAGCAAAAGCAGCTTCAGGAGCAACAGGAGACACAGCGCCAACTGGCCGAACAGCAGCGGCAAATGCAGCTGCAGTTGGAAAATATGCGGCTTCAAAATGAGCTTCTTCAAAAGCAATTGGAGCAGGATAAATCGGCGAATCAAACTTTCCGGGCATCGACGACGGATTATTCGAAGACGCCGGAAGTCAAGAGTTGGAAATCCGAGAATCCATGGTACGGGACAGATTATGCGAAAACGGATTTTGCCATGCGATATGCCAAGCGACTTCAGAAAGAGCGACCGGATCTGGTTGGTCGTCCATTTCTTGACGCCCTGTCAGCAAAGGTGAACGATACGTTCGGCGCCAGTAAATGAGCTGATGTCGCGGGACGCCGGAGCAGTCTGCAGCGAGCGGCAGGGCAGGCGGGCAGGGGGCTGGTAAGCCACTACTTCTGTGGCATGTTCATGCCCGGCATGGCGGCATGATCCATATTGTCGTGCCCCTGCCCATCGTCATCGGTGGACCAAATTTTCTTTGGTTCCGTCTCATAGGGATAGACGTGGACCATCCACCCAAAAATATGTGCATGAAATTCCCCGCCGGCCGCCTCGCATCCTTCCGCGGTGGTGATGGATCCGAGCAGGCCGAACTTCGCGTCCGGACCAAAGTATTCCGCCTTCCGTCCCGCGGGAGCCTTGCAAAAATTGATGTGCTGGTGCCAGCGCGCGATGCTCAAGGGTATTCGCGCGTTCAGTTCATCCTCTGTCGCGTCGACCCGATCGGTGTACATCGCACCGACCAGCTTGTAGCCACCGTCCGCCGTCTTCGTATAGAGCAGCGAAGTCGGTTTGCTGGGATCGAAATGTGATCGGGCCGCCAGCCCGTACTCGTACTTCGTAAAGTGATATTGAGGCTGCGGCACGTTCGGAAGAAAGATCTCATAACCGTCGGACAACGCCTTGTGATAATCCTGATAAGGCGCCATGGCTGCCTTGGCACTTTTCACCAGAGCATCGGCCTTCCGGCGATCGCCATCTTTCATGGGCCTGAGTGTCGTCATATACATGTGGCCCGACATGTGCGCCATGCTGCCCGCCGGCATCGAATCCGCCGCACCAGCCGCCGCTGCGTCGCCCAATGCCACGAGCGCGAAGCTCAGCGCGACGGGAAGGCCCAGCGCGGCCATCCTCACGCGCGGGCTAAATCGGCAATTCGCAGGAAAATGATTCATGACACCCTCGCCACTCACTGGTTGATTATAGCCGGAGAGCCCTTGCCCAGCACAGAACCCTGCAACGTCTGATTCACCCCCGATTCGCCATAATCGCCGAGATTTATGGCAGCCGTATGTTCGCGACCGTTCGCGTACAATGCCCGCTGGCGCGTATTGAAGCTCAAGTCTCATGCAACTACGAAAAAATAATCTCACGAAGCTACGCCACCACCGCTTCGACGTGCTGGTCGTCGGCGGCGGCATCAACGGCGCAGTCAGCGCCGCGGCCCTTGCCGGCAGGGGCGCGCAAGTGGCACTGATCGATCGCGGCGACTTCGCCGGCCTGACGAGCATGAATTCATCCAACCTCGCCTGGGGCGGAATCAAGTACATGGAGACCGCGGACTTCGCGCTGGTGCGTAAGCTCTGCATGAGCCGCAACCACTTGATGCGAAGTTACCCCTCGACCGTGCAGGAGATTCGCTTCTTCACGACCCTGACGAAGGGGTTCCGCTATCCGCCTTGGTACCTGCTCATGGGCGCGTGGCTGTACTGGTTGATCGGCAACGGGTTCACGCGCACGCCGCGATTCCTCGCGCCGGCGCGCATCCACAAGGAGGAACCGATCGTCGACACAGATCACACTGCCGGCGGCTTCGAGTATTCCGATGCGTATTTGCACGACAATGACGCACGCTTCGTCTTCAACTTCGTGCGAGCCGCGCTGAATCGCGGCTGCGTCGCCGCCAACTACGTCGAGTCCCTTGGGGCTCGGCGCGAAGGGGGATGGTGGGTCGCACATGCCCGCGACGTCATCGACGGTTCCGAATTCGAGATCAGCGCCCGGGTGCTGATCAATGCCGCCGGTCCCTACGTGGATGCGCATAACTTGCTGACGGGTGAGAAGACGGAGCACCACCACGCATTGTCGAAGGGCATCCACCTGATCGTCGACCGTCTGATCAAAGAGCATCGCGTCCTGGCGTTCTTCGCCGACGACGGGCGCTTATTCTTCGTGATCCCGATGGGCAGCCGTACGTGCATCGGCACCACCGACACGCCCGTGACCGACCCGACAATCGGCATAACGGACGAAGACATCGCCTTCGTACTCGACAATATCAACAAGCGGCTGAAGCTGGCCCGGCCACTCACGACCGCGGACATCATCGCCACACGCTGCGGCGTGCGCCCATTGGCGGTGAAAGATGAAGCAGGAAGGGGCCGGGATTTTCTGCACCTATCCCGCAAACACGTGGTAGAAATGCGGCGTGAGGATGCGCATATCAGCATCTTCGGAGGCAAACTGACCGACTGCCTGAACGTCGGCAATGAAATCAGCGAGTTGGTGCGATCCCTTGGCATTACGCTGCCATACCCCCACTACAAATGGTACGGCGAACCTCCCGGCACGGTGCGCGAGGAGTTCTTCCATCAGGCAAGATTGCTCCGGCTTGACGACTACACGGCGCGCGAATCATCCGAGCCTCTAAGCACGCGGCTGTGGCGCCGCTATGGTGGTGAGGCGCTCGGCCTGCTCGAGAACATCCGCGAGGATCCGCGCCAAGCCGAGGTGCTCATCAAGGGCACCGAGTATCTACGTTGTGAAGTTGCGCAGGCGGCTCGGCGGGAAATGATAACCAAGCTCGAGGACTTTTTGCGGCGTCGCTCGAAGATCGCTCTCGTCGTGCGCAAGGACGACATTCGAAGTTCGCCCGGGCTGGCGGAGGCTTGCGAATTGCTGTTTGGTGACCAAGCGGCAGCCAAACTGGCCGAGTACTTCGATGCACCGGAGAATGGAAGGTGCTGCTGACGGCAGTCGATCGAGCCTTGGACGTCTGACCCGCCATGTTCATCATCGTTACCAATCCGTCGCGCCGATATATGGGCCGCTTTTTCCTCGCCCTTGTTTATATCCTGCTGATCCCGATAACCTGTCGGGCAGTGGAAATCTACGACAGTTTTCCAAAGACGATCCATGCAAACGAGAGGTACGTCATCTATTCGCACGGTTTTATTGTCGAGGGAGACAACCCCAAGCCGATTTCCCCAAAATACGGACAATACGATTTTCCGGGTATCAAGCAGGCCATATTCAGTGCCGGCGGCTTCAACCTCATCGCATACCAGCGCCCGAAGAACTCCGATTTTGACGCCTACGTTGGAACCTTGAAATCATGGGTCGCGCACCTCATCGCTGCCGGCGTAGCGCCGAGTCGAATTACTCTTGTCGGATTTTCCCGGGGCGCCCAGTTGACCGCATTTGCTTCCAGCGATCTTGAATCTGCAGGAATCAATACGGCGCTGCTGGCGGTATGCGAAGGCGGAGACTTCCATCGAGATCCTCCACTGATCCTGGGTGGCAATCTCCTTTCGATTTATGAAACGTCGGACGAGCTCGGGTCATGCGCCAAGCTGGCGGCACGCAGTCATCTAACTTCCTTTAAGGAAGTGGCCATCTCGACCGGGAGGAGCCACGGAGCATTCTTCCAACCGTTGCGGGCGTGGCTGCAGCCGCTAAAAGCATGGATCGAAAATACCAATCGATAACGAGGTCGCGGGGTTCCCGGAGGCCAATTCACCGATAGCACGTTTGTCCAAATTGCGACAATTCTGCGCAAGCGGTTCTCGTGGCTGATCGGCAATATAGGCCGGGGCTGACCCACGCCGGGACAGGGAGCGCGGGTGCGTGCCAAGCAAAAGTTGATCCTATACCCTAGGAGTAGAAAATCATGCGCAAGTTATTGTTGAGTCTGCTGGCTACCGTCTTCGCGTCCGGCGTTGCCGCGGCGGCAGGTGATGCCTCCTCGCCGCCCCCTGTCGCAGAGGGAGCTATTCCGTCTGCCTACGTGTGGCTCAGCGGCGGCACGGTCGCCATCGGCATCGGATACTCCTGGGGTCATGGCACGCTTTATTACAGCAAGAACCAAAAAGAGTACAAGTTCAAACTCTCGGGCGTTTCGGTTGCCGACGTAGGCGCCGCCGGCATAAATGCCGAGGGTGAGGTCTACAATCTGGGCAGTCCGGCGGACTTGAGCGGCAACTATTCAGCGGTAACAGCGGGCGTCACGATTATCGAGGGCGGCTCCGTCGCGTACCTCAAGAACGAGAAGGGCGTCGTTATCAAGCTACATTCCCAGACCGGTGGACTGCGATTCAATCTGTCGGCCAACGGCATGCACATCACGCTGCAACAAGAGTAAATACGGCGGCAGGTGCCGCGGAGTCGATGGGGAGCACGGCGCTCCCGGTGCACGTGCCCGGGAGATGGGTGGCGTCGTGCGCACCGAGCTCGACGGGCGTGGCGCGTTTTCCGGGGCTGCGTTTGAACAGGGTGATGTCATGACCGGCCCGCACAAGATTGATAGCCAAGGGCAAACCCCTAGAGTCTTGTCCGCATTTAGGGGCGTTGCGGAGGCGCCATGACTCGGGGCCTGATGCACCTGCTCGATAAGCGGCGCGCGGCGCCATAGAGTCCAGAAAGCCGGCGCGTCATCACATCCCTCCTCGGCGCCTTCGATCATAATCCGGCGCCTTATGAAACGAATAACAACATCGCCGATTGCATTCTTGGTCTGCCTCATTACGACCGCGTTGAGCGGATGCCACGGTAATAACTCGCCAAGTTCCCCGGTATTCGTGATGGGCACGGCGACCGGTCTCACCGGCAGGGTGGTGCTCCAGAATGTCGGCGGGGGTTCTCTCACCGTCACCGCGAACGGACAGTTCTCCTTTCCGGTGCCGATCGCCATGGGCAGCCCCTATGCAGTGACGGTACGGACGCAGCCCGTCGGCCAAACCTGCGCGCTGAGCAACGGCTCCGGCACAGCGGGGTTGGCGAACGTGACCAATGTCGCACTGACCTGCATTACGAACACTCAGACTCTGGGTGGCACCGTGTCGGGTTTGCTTGGCAGCTTGGTGCTGCAACTCAGCGGCGGTGATTCTCTGACGATCGCAGCCGACGGTCCCTTTGCCTTTCCGACTCCCGTTGCCGAGAGCGGCACTTACGCGGTCACGGTACATGGCCAGCCGGCGGACCAGACATGCATGCTCGCGAATGGTTCGGGGATCGTAGGAACCGCCGAAATCACCAACATAACCGTCACGTGCGTCACCAATGCCTTCACCACGGGCGGCACAATCTCGGGCCTCACCGGGACTGTCGTACTGCAGAACAACGGCGGCGACACGCAATCCATCAGCACGGATGGGGCCTTTACGTTTCCGACGCCCGTCAATGAGGGAAGTCCCTACCTGGTGACGGTGAAGACACAGCCCGCGGCGCAAACGTGCTCGGTCACGAATGGCTCGGGCACCATGGGGGCGGCGCGCATCACGAACGTTGCGGTGGTATGCGCCGCGAACGCGTACTCCGCCGGCGGCACGGTCTCCGGTCTTGTCGGTTCGGTGACCCTGCTAGACAACGGCGGCGACTCGCTGGCCATCGGCAGCAACGGTGCTTTCACGTTCGCCGCTCCGGTGGCACAGGGAGGCACCTATTCGGTGACCGTCCAGACGCAGCCCGCCGCCCAAACATGTACTGTCGCCAACGGCGCGGGCACGATAGGCGGCGCCAATGTCGCCAATATTGCCGTGACATGCTCGACGAATGCGTACGCGGCCGGCGGCACGGTCAGCGGCCTCAACGGCACCGTCACGCTGCAGAACAACGGCACCAACAGTACGCCGCTCAGCAGCAACGGTTCATTTACGTTCTCGACGCCGATTGCCGAGGGAAGCAGCTATAACGTGACGGTGCAGACGCAGCCGGTGGAGCAAACCTGCACCATCACCAACGGCTCGGGTAGTATTGGCGGCGCCAACGTGACCAATGTGTCAGTGAATTGCGTGACGAACTTGACGACGGTCACAGCGAGTTCGATGGGAACGATCCCGGTGAACGGCGGCTTCGGCACCATTACCATCACCAATACCGGAATGTCTACGGCCTTTAATGTGTCCGCGATGTTGCCTGGCGGCTGGGGCGGCGTGACGCAAGATTCGACCAGTTGTGCTGCGCTGGCGCCGGGGAACACCTGCATATTGACGTTCACGTCAACCACGCCGTACGTGGCGCAAGGGAATATCTCGATCACCGGCGACAACATCACCTTACCGCCGACGATTGCGCTGGCGTTCGTCATGGACGGGTATCTGGTGTATTCCGTGCCGACGGCTTCAACGGCGCTTGTCTTGGCAGACAATGATGCGGGTTCAATAACTCCTTGGAGCACAACTCTCGATGATATTGTCGGGATCACGGAAACATCGATCGGGCTCCCGTGCAACGGAGCTACCGATGGCGCTTGTGATTCGGGTGTGATCGAGGCTTTTTATGGGGCGCCGTTCACGAATTATGCCGCCGGTCTTTGCGGTGAAATCACATCGGACAACAGCGGCACCGTAACGATTGGGACTTGGTACCTGCCCGCGATTTGCGAGTGGGGCGGCTCTCCTGGACTGAGCTGTCCCTCGGGGCTTGCCAATATCGATTCCAATTTGGTGCAACTGGGCTTTGGCGGGCTGACGCAAAGCGCTCTGTACTGGAGTTCTACGGAGTTTTCGAGCAGTCCGGCGATCGCTGCATGGTTCTATGAGGCGGTAGCTGGTGGCAGTCTGCAGGGCATTGGGGATAAAGGTTCACCAATCAACACGCGTTGCGCTCGCGCCATGACCTACTAGCACTTCCGGCAACCGCACCGAAGCACTTTCCGTTTTACAGATGGCGCTCACGCGAATCCAGCGGTAGTCGATTCTTCCCCGAAGCCCTGGCAGAGGGGACTCCCGCTGCCGCGGGGGTAGGGGAATCCGGCGCGAGAGGATCCCTCGCGCCGGTTGACAACAGAGTGTCCTATCAGAACTTGTACCCGAACTGCGCGGTGAGCACCCGCGGACGCAGCGGTACTGTGGACTGGATAAACTGATCCGAATTCGTATAGGTACTGGCATTCGAATTCGACAAGTTGCTGCCCGTGAGCTGCACAGTCCAGTTGTCCTTGGCCACGCCGATCGCTCCGTCATACGTCGTGTATCCCGGCATGACGTACTGACACAGAGTAGTGGTCGGAGTTGGAGTACAGAGCGGGGAGGTGGTTCCGGAAGGGAAACTCGCCGGCTCGTTCCGCATGGTGGCAATGTGGTTGGCACCCACCGACACGAACGGCTTGTAGTTCTCGAATGACCAGTCGTAACGCACGCGCAGATTGAATTCCAAGGGCGGCGAGAACGCCGGCGAGGTGTCGAGTACTCCGTAGGGATTCGTGTAAGGCACACCGTTGACTTGCGTGATGCACGAACCGAGGCCCGTGTTGCCCGGATACGGCCTGTCGTTCGTCAAACAAGGTGCGTTGGTCTGATTCGTACTGTTCCACGAACTGGATCCCTGCACGGTGAGGCCTTCAACCGGGCGGGCGACCACCTGAAGCTCGATGCCTTTGACCACGTAGGTCGGGCCGTTGACGGTGAAGCTCGTGTTGCCGAGATTCACGGGGTCGAACAAGTTCAGCTGGACGTTGCTCCACTTCATTCTGTAGGCGGACGCATTGACCTGGAGTCTATGGTCGAGGAATTCACTCTTGATGCCGATCTCGTTGTTGGTCAGGTCGTCAGAATCGTAACCAGACGGCTTGTTGTACTGATCGGTCGCCTTGTTCCCTGCGATGAACGGGGCTACCCCGGCCAGCGTGGGGGTGCCATCGGCACTGGACGTACGGTTGAAGCCACCCGGGCGGAAGCCCTGCGAAAAGGTGTAGTACGCCATGATGTCCGGCGTGATGTGCCAGGTCAGGTTGCCGCGGCTGCGGAAGCCGCTTTCGGTCTTGTTCAAGTTGATGCCGAAGCCGCAACCGCCCGCCGCGGTGCAGGCCCCATTGGGGACATTGTTGGCCGCCGTTGAGGTGACGAACTCCGAACCCCGCTCGAACTC
>Ga0208193_1000612_pt1 | contig 18200 bp, 18 predicted proteins | sample June2015DPH_17_2_FD_184716 | JGI IMG/M metagenome (GOLD analysis project Ga0208193, IMG submission 184716) | Peatland microbial communities from SPRUCE experiment site at the Marcell Experimental Forest, Minnesota, USA - June2015DPH_17_10... | ecosystem: Environmental > Terrestrial > Soil >... | reverse complement strand
TTCTTTGCCTACGCCGCATCGCTCGCCGAAAAGTACGGCTGGGAGTGGGGCGGACCGATTGCCGGACACCTGATAGGCCATTTCCCTCACGAACGTATTCCGCAGGACAAGGTAACGCTCTACGTGCACCCAAAGAGCACCCTGCGTATGCGCTCCAAGGACGAAAAGGGCCAGAACCGCCACTGGATTCTGGAGATTCACTTCATAGACCGTGAACGCCAAATCGGGGGCTTTTTTGAAGAGCTGCTGACGGTGGATTAAGCGCTTAACTCAAACAAGAGACAGAGCAACCGGTAATCATTTTTTGCTAAGATGGTCACGAGGGTGGCCACATGAAAATCAGCACCGTGCGCGAGTTCCGAGACAACGCCTCGGGGATGCTGCGCGCCAAAGACCCCATTCTTGTGACTCGCCGTGGACGGTTGGCCGGAATCTTTTTTCCGCGGCCTGAGGCCACGCTGCCTGTTGAACTGAAGCGCGAAATGTTTGCCGTATTAAGCGCAGAGGTTGCGCGCCAGGTACAGGCGAGTGGCTCAAGCGAGGAAAAAATTTTGGCCGATTTCTCCGAATGGCGTAAAGAAAAGCGGCAGGCCAAGAATCGCACAATGAGAAAGCCGCGCCGTGAAGCTGGCCGCTGACGCAAATGTTCTGCTGTCGGCTGTAATTGGCGGACGAGCCAGGCTCATTCTCACCCATCCGGCAGTTGAAGAACTAATAACGACTGAAACTGTCTACGCAGAAGTGGAAGAGTACGCATCCATTCTTGGCCGGAAGAAGAAATATACTCCCGAGGCGCTGATGCTGGCCGTAGCTTCGCTGCCTGTTTCGATTGTGAAAAGTGACGTGTATGCCGCCTCCACTCGTGAGGCACGCAAAAGGATTGGCAAGCGCGACCCTGACGATGTGGAACTGCTTGCGCTGGCACTGCATTTCAAAATTCCACTGTGGTCAAATGACAGGGACTTTGAGGGATGCGGCGTGAGCAGCATACGACGGCGGAATTGCTGCGTGATCTAGGGTTTTCCTCAGTCAGTGGAGCAGATTTAGACTAAAGGTTGACCATGCCTAAGCTCTGGGACAAGACGCGCACTACGCTGGAAATGATCAAGTGGGAGCATTCGATCTTTGCGCTTCCCTTTGCGTTGACGGCGACTCTGCTGGCCGCGCGAGGGCTGCCGAGCCTGCGCACGCTGCTTTTGATTCTGCTCGCCATGGTTTCAGCGCGATCTTGCGCGATGGCCTTTAACCGCTGGGCGGACTCAGACCTTGACGCGGCCAATCCGCGCACCAAGATGCGCGCTATTCCCGCCGGGCTGCTGTCACGGCAGTTTGTATTGGGATTTACCCTGCTGGCCGCGCTGGTCTTTATCCTGGCCGCGGCGGCGCTGAACCGGCTTACGCTGTACCTGGCCCCCGTGGCGCTGGCGGTGCTGCTGGGCTACAGCTACATGAAGCGGGTGACGCGCTGGTCGCACCTGGTGCTGGGGCTGGCGCTGGGCATTGCACCCTCCGCAGCATGGATTGCCGTGCGCGGATCGCTGGACCCGCGAATCATTGTGCTGACCGCGGCGGTGATGCTCTGGGTTGGCGGCTTCGATGTGCTCTACGCCTGCCAGGACTTTGAGCATGACCGGCAGGCGGGACTGTACAGCATTCCGCAGGCGATGGGCGTGAATGCGGCCTTCTGGACGGCACGGCTGATGCATGCCACGATGCTGGGCTTACTGATCTGGTTCGGGCGGCTCTTTCAGTTTCATACTGCGGGATGGATTGGCGTGGCCGCGGTTGGGCTGCTGCTGGGCTATGAACATGCCATTGTTTCACCACGCGATATGCGCCGGCTGAATGCCGCTTTCTTTACAATGAATGGCGTTATCGCTATGGTTTTTCTGGCCTTTGTGGCCGCCGATCTGCTGCTGTGGAGTTGAAGAAATGCCGTACGGAAAGACCCCTGCCGGGGACGGCGAAGGTAACGCAAACTTCAGTGACAACGAATCCGCACTGAAGCTGTGGTATGGTGCGAGAAAGCAGTCCACACAAACTGGCGAAAGTCAGCCAGGCCCGAATCAAAACTCAGGAGAGACACAGGCAGGCATGCAAATCGCCATCCAGGGGGAACCCGGCTCTTTTAGCCACGAGGCTGCGCTGAAGCTGGTGTCCGATGCTGTGATTGTGCCCTTTGCGCTTTCCTCTGAGGTATTTGCGGCGCTGAGCAGGGGCGACGTGGAAGCAGCCGTGGTGCCGATTGAGAACAGCATTGCGGGATCAGTCTCAGAGCACTTTGACCTGCTGCTGGCGCATGACGTGCAGGTGGAGCGCGAGACGCTGCTGCTGATTCGGCATAATCTGATCGGCATTTCCGGCTCGGCGCTGGATCACATTGACCGTGTTTTTTCTCACCCGGTGGCACTGGCGCAATGCAGGCGCTTTCTGGCGGCGCATCCCCGGATGGAGTCGTTTGCGTTTTATGACACGGCAGGCAGCGTGAAGCAGCTTGTACACCTGCGTGACCGGCATGCGGGGGCAATTGCCAGCGAGGCTGCGGCGTACTACTACGGCGCGCAGATTCTGATGGCGAATATCGAGGACAATCCGGAGAACTACACGCGCTTTTTTCTGGTGCGGCGCACATCGAAGGCGGTTTGCCAGCCGGATGCGAACAAGATCAGCCTGGCTTTTTCCGTCGAAAACCGCCCCGGATCGCTGGTGTCAGCGCTGAGTGAGCTAGCCGGATTGAGCACGAACCTGACCAAGATCGAGTCGCGGCCCGTGCAGGGCAAGCCGTGGGAGTACATCTTTTACGTGGATTGCCAGATACTGCACCCCGACGAGGGCGAACGCGCGATTGAGGTGCTCAAGCCGCACTGCGCCATGGTGAAGTCACTGGGATGCTACAAGGAGGCGGAGAAGCCATAAAAACAGAGATCAGGGGTCAGAGATCAGTAAGAACGGCGGATAGTCTCGCTATCCGCCGTTCTTTTTGTTTTGAAAAATGGCATAACGGAAAAAGGGGTCAGAGGCCCGCACTATAAGCGGCTGGTCTCTGACCCCTGATCCCTGATCTCTGATTTAGAAGTGGTACGCCACGCCGACAGTCGGCACGTAGATGTTGAACCACTTGTTGGTGGTCAGGTTCTCAGTGGAGTTGCTGCCCAGGCCGAAGGTGGGCACCTTGGTGACGTAAGCGCGATATTCAGCGCGAATGTCGAAGCTGGGGCTGATTTCATACGCAACTCCGCCGCCGTAGAGCACGCCAATTCCTGTCTGCTGCTTTGCATCCACGTCCGTGCCGAGGTTACGGATAGGAATGAAGATGAGAGCAGTCGGACCGGCTTCAAGAAATGGATTGAACTTCTTGAAAGTAAAGCTGCGGACAAAGGCCCCGGAGATCTCCATGGTACGAGTCTGGATTGGAACCCGAAGTGAGTTGCTGATCAGGTAGGTGTATTGGTTCTGGTAGGTGATGCCGTAGTTAGCTTCAATAGCGCTGTTCGGCGTAAGCATGAACCGATAGCTGGCGAGAACGCCAAGAGCCGCGTTGGAGTGAACCTGAACGTCAGTGGAGCTGGCAATAAACGGCGGAATCAGCCCAATGCCGCTGAGGCTGACATCCTGCCGGCTCTCCTGAGCGCGACCCGCGGCCGCAAAACCGGCCAGCAGGAAAAGTACGAGTACGATCTTCTTCATTCGAACCTGATCCTCATGACTGCCCAACCATCCCGGCTGGCAACAAACTTTTAGGAAATTTCTTTGACCCGGCACACACACCAGAGCCGCTCTCAGCATTGTAAATGGCCGGGGCGGACCGGGAAGCAAAACCAGACATGCTCACGCGTCTTGAGCTTTAGACGTGGCAACAGCAAATCGGTAGGCCGCCCGGAAATGCCGATTCATCCGGCCTTCTCGACGTGGTAATAAAACGGCGGTCCCTGTTGGCGGGCCAGGTCGCGGACCGTACGAAGAAAGGCATGTGCAGCGTGGGAAAGCGTGCCGTGGCGGCGATGGGTCAGACGTAAGATCCGCTTGATGTCGAGCTCGGCAACCGGAATCGCGGCTAGCTCGCCGGTTTCAAGCTCATGCGCAACGGTGAGATGCGGAACAAGTGCAACGCCATTGCCCATGGCGACGAAACGTTTGATGGCCTCGATTGTGGGAAGCTCGATGCCCATGTTCAGCGGCGTGCGATAACGCTGAAATGCCTCAATGACCCGGCGGCGCAGCGGCGAAGTGACGTTATGCGCAATGAAGGTTTCTTTGCCCAGGTCCGCAATGGAGACATTCTGCGCCTTGGCAAGCGGATGGGTGGGGCCGGCTACGAGCACCAGGCTGTCAGTGTAAACGGCAATGGTTTTGAACTGCGCCGGATCGGGCCGGAAAGAGACCATGCCCAGCTCGAAGGTATGCAGGTTCAGCTCGTCAGGAATGTGAGAGGCCAGCATGCGATGCACTGTCACGCTGATCTGCGGATGTGCGCGGCGAAAGGCGTCCATAGCCGGCAGCAGATACGCGCAGGTGTACTCGTTGGCGGCCAGTTGCAGGCGGCCGCGTTCCAGATTTTTCAGCTCATCCAGCGCGCTTGTAGCTTCACGGCGCAGAGCCATCAGCCGCAAGGCGTAGTCACGCAACAGGGCGCCGGCGGCGGTGAGAGAACCGTCGCGAGCTGCGCGGTCAAAGAGAACTTCGCCCACTGCGTCTTCAAGCTTGCGAATCACCTGGCTGATGGCAGGCTGCGTACGGTGCATGCGCGTTGCGGCTCGGGAAAAACTGCGCTCTTCCGCAACGGCGAGAAAGGTTTCAAGCTGGCCCAGATCCATCGCATCTCCTTCGAGCAATAATAAGCAATAATAATCGACTCTCAAAAAATAATAACTTTGCGTTATACACGTTCTTTGCGAGAAACTATTACAAGCCGGAAGAAGGAATTCCGCGACAGGCAGCGCTATGACTCAGAATCATGTAGTTTTTTTCGACACCACATTACGCGACGGCGAGCAGTCTCCCGGCTGCAGCATGACGACCCAGGAAAAGCTAAGCATGGCTCACGCCCTTGAGGATCTGGGCGTGGACGTTCTCGAAGCCGGCTTTGCAGTGGCTTCCGAAGGCGACTTCGCGGCGATTTCGACCATCGCCCAGACCATTCGCAAGCCCAAGATTGCTTCCCTTGCCCGCGCCAAACAGGAAGACATTGAGCTGGCGGGGCGGTCGGTGGAACATGCCGACAGGCCGCGCATTCACGTCTTTCTAGCGTCAAGCGATCTGCATCTCGAATACAAGCTGAAGATCAGCCGGCAGGAGGCACTGGACCGCACCGCGAAGTCCATCCGCCTGGCGCGATCGTTAGTGGAGGATGTGGAGTTCTCGCCGGAAGATTCCACGCGCGCAGACCGCGACTTTCTCGTCGAGATGGTGCGCGTGGCAATTGAGGCCGGCGCAACCACGATCAATATGCCGGACACGGTGGGTTATACAACGCCGGATGAATATGCCAAGATGTTCCGCGAGGTTCGTGAGCGGATTCCCTCCGTCGACGCCGAGAACATCATTCTTTCCGCCCATTGCCATGATGACCTGGGCCTTGCCGTTGCCAACTCTCTTGCGGCCATTCAGGCCGGGGCGCGACAGGTGGAGTGCGCCATCAACGGCATCGGCGAGCGCGCAGGTAATGCGGCTCTCGAAGAAGTTGCCGCGGCGCTTTACGTGCGCAAGGACTACTACGGCGTGGATACAAGCATCCAGCTCAATAAGCTCTATCCCACAAGCGAAGCGCTGGGCCAGATCATCACCTTCAAGCCCTCCCCCAACAAAGCGATCGTTGGCGACAACGCTTTTGCGCATGAGTCCGGCATTCATCAGCATGGAATGCTGGCGAACCCGCTGTGCTACGAGATCATGACGCCTGCCTCTGTTGGTGTAGCAAAGACGAATCTCGTGCTCGGCAAGCACTCAGGCCGCGCGGCTCTTCGCGATCATCTCGAAAAGCTCGGCTTTACGCTCGACCCCGAGGAACTGCAGCAGACCTACCACCGCTTTGTAACTCTGGCTGACCGCAAAAAGAACATCTATGACCAGGACCTGATCAAGATTCTGCCGGATGCGATTCGCGAACGACGCGGAGCATCGGTGGTATAGCTTGATCGGCTCCGTCTAAGCGACAAAAAAGGCGCTGGCCAATCAATCTAACTACAAGAGAGAACGGAAGACGTATGAAGCTGAAGATTCTAATTACGGCGGGCGACGGTATCGGCCCGGAGGTTACAAAAGAAGCTGTTGCGGTGTTGAAGGACGTGGCCGCAGCGGGCGGACATGATTTTGCCTTCGACGAAAAACGCATTGGCGGCGTAGCCATTGAGCAGGACGGTACACCGCTGCCAGAGGAGACACTGAAGGCCGCACTCGCCAGCGACGCTGTTCTTCTCGGCGCAGTAGGCGCAAACAAATTCAATTCCCTGCCTCCGGAGAAGCGGCCCGAGGTAGGTCTTTTAAATATCCGCACAGAGTTGGGCGGCTTTGCGAATCTGCGTCCCGCATTCGCATTCAAAGAGCTAGCAATCAACAGCCCGCTGCGGCCCGAAATCATTGAGGGAGCCGACATTCTCTTTGTCCGCGAACTGCTCGGCGGCCTTTATTTCGGCAAGCCCCGCGAGTGGAACCGCGTGACACGCGAGAGCTGGAACACGATGCGCTATTCGTACGATGAAGTGGCTCGCGTTGCCCGCGTGGCTTTCAAGCTGGCGCAGGGCCGCCGCAAGAAGCTGACCAGCGTGGACAAAGCCAACGTGCTGGAAGTCTCGCAGCTATGGCGCGCAACCGTGGATGAGATTGCAGTTGAGTTTCCCGACGTGACCCTGGAACACCAGCTTGTGGACTCCATGGCGATGCACCTGATGAACCAGCCGCGCAACTATGACGTGGTGCTGACGGAAAACCTGTTTGGCGACATTCTCTCCGACGAATCCGCTGTCATCACCGGATCGCTCGGCATGTTGCCTTCGGCAACCATCGGCGGCAAAGTCAATTTGTACGAGCCGGTTCATGGTTCCGCGCCGGACATTGCCGGCAAGGGGCTGGCGAATCCGTTAGGCGCGATTCTCACCGGCGCGCTGATTCTGCGTTACTCGGCTGGCCTGGAAGCTGAGGCTGCCACGGTTGAGTCCGCAGTCCGCAAGGTGCTGGAGCAGGGCTTCCGCACGCCGGATTTGGTGCGCGCGAACTCTCAGGGCTTTACGGTGCTTTCAACAACAGAGATGGGCGCCAAGGTACGCGAGACCATGAAAACACTCCTCGTCGGCGCATAAGCCCGATGATTTTGCCAATAACGATGGCGGAGAACAAGCACTTGACGGTACGGATGTTCATCTTCGGGATGTTGCTGCCAGCTCTGGGCTGTATATCGCCGTGCGCATCCGCGCAGGTCGCCCACCAACAGCACGCAACAAACGGCAACGACCGGGATGCGGCATGGGTGCGCACATTTGCCGCTGCCGGACCGCCATCCACATCCGGGGCGGGAATCGGCGATGAGGGCCATCTCTTCGGGGATTCGCGGTTCACTGCCTTGCTGAGAGCCTCGTTCCCGCAAAAGCAGTGGTTTTGGTACGACCATTGGAAACTCACGTCTCTGCCGGACACGATCCAGGTTTTTATGGGCGTTCCAGGCAACGAGGTCCTGGATGACAACCGCTATGTCACTCTCGACGGCTGCGTCCCACATGACTGCGATATGAACCGCGGCACTATGTGGATCGATACGGAGCCAAATCCCGCCGTCCTGATCTTCGCCGCAATCAACCCAATCAGCAGCAACAAGCCGCCCTTCAAAAGCCACCTCTGGATTTACTCCAGCAGGAAATTGAATTGGCAGCAAATTCCCGCGCCGTACTTATCGAGCCTGCATCGTTGGCTAGCAACCATCGGAGCTGTCCAGTACATGGGCACAAGCGGGTATCGTTATAACTTTTCTCTGGCTACGGTTGTTCAGCCAAATGGAGTCATGGAAGACCTGGGGCCGGATATCCTCAACCTTCCCGACACCGAATCGAAGTAAACCCTGGAGCAGGATTATGAGTGAACCAAAAACATTATTCGAGAAAGTCTGGGAGCAACACGTCGTTGTCGAGCCGAAGGGCGAGCCGACGATTCTCTACATCGACCTGCAACTAGTGCATGAAGTGACTTCACCGCAGGCATTTGAAGGGCTTCGCCTTGCGGGCCGCCCGGTTCGCCGCCCTGACCGCACCATTGCCACGATTGACCACAACGTCCCGACCACGCTTGAAGGACGGCTGCACATCGTCGATCAGATTGCCGCGAAGCAGATTGCAACGCTGCGTCAGAACTGCGCGGATTTCGGCGTAGAGCTGTATGACGTGGACTCGCCCAACCAGGGCATTGTGCATGTCATCGGACCGGAGCTGGGCATTACCAAGCCCGGCATGACTATTGTCTGCGGCGACTCGCACACTTCAACACATGGCGCATTTGGCGCGTTGGCATTCGGCATCGGCACCAGTGAAGTGGAGCACGTGCTGGCGACGCAGACGCTGCCGCAATCGAAGCCGAAGACCTTCCGCATCTCAGTTGAAGGCAAGCTGCCGCTGGGTGTAACAGCCAAGGACATCATTCTCGCCATCATCGGCAAGATCGGTACGGACGGCGCAACTGGCTACGTGATCGAGTACGCAGGCTCTGCGATTCGCTCGCTCTCAGTGGAAGGCCGCATGACGGTCTGCAACATGAGCATCGAGGCCGGCGCACGCGCAGGCATGATCGCTCCCGATGAGAAGACCTTTGCATATCTCAAGGGCCGGCGCTTTGCTCCACAGGGCGCAGCGTGGGACAAGGCAGTAGAAGAATGGGGCAAGCTGCCTACCGACGACGGCGCGAAATTCGACCGCGAGCTTGTGATTGATGCCGCTGAGTTAGTTCCCTACGTAAGCTGGGGCACAAACCCAGGCATGGTGGCGCCGGTAACGGCAACCATTCCTGACCCCGCAAAAACAGAGAATGAACTTGACCGCAAATCCTTTGAGCGCGCGCTTGAGTACATGGACATTCATGCAGGCACGCCGCTGACGGAGCTTACCATTGACCGCGTCTTTATCGGCTCCTGTACCAACGGCCGCATTGAAGACCTGCGCGCCGCAGCAAAGATCGTTGCCGGCCATAAGGTCTCCTCGCATGTGAGTGCAATGGTTGTGCCGGGCTCGCAACTGGTCAAGGAGCAGGCCGAGCGGGAAGGCCTTGACACCATCTTTAAGGACGCAGGCTTCGACTGGCGCGAGCCGGGCTGTTCCATGTGCCTCGGCATGAACCCGGACATTCTTTCACCGGGCGAGCGCTGCGCCTCCACCAGCAATCGCAACTTTGAAGGCCGCCAGGGCCGCGGTGGTCGCACGCACCTGGTTTCACCGGAGATGGCTGCAGCAGCCGCAATTGCCGGGCACTTTGTCGATATCCGCACTTGGGAAGTGAATGAGGAGGTAACAGCCTAGTATGCAACCGTTCAAAACACTCACATCACTTGCCGCGCCTCTCGACCGCACCAATGTCGATACGGACCAGATCATTCCCAAGCAGTTCTTGAAGCGCATCGAGCGCACCGGCTACGGCGATTTCCTTTTCTTCGACTGGCGTCAGACACCTGACGGCAAGCCCGTAGCCGATTTCGTCCTCAATGACCCACGCTACGCCGGCGCGCACATCTTGATTGCGGGCAAAAACTTCGGCTGCGGATCAAGCCGCGAGCATGCCGCATGGGCGCTCAGCGACTTCGGCTTTCGCTGCGTGATCGCGCCAACCTTTGCCGACATCTTCTTCTCAAACGCCGGCAAGAACGGAATTCTTCTCGTCAAGCTCGGTGAAGAAGAAGTAGAAACTCTGCTCAGCAACGCACAAACGATTCCCGGATATAAGCTCACAGTCTCACTCGAAGACCAGACGCTGACTGACGGTCAGGGATTCTCAGCAAAGTTCGAAGTAGATCCCTTCCGCAAGTATTGTCTGCTGGAAGGATTGGACGACATTGGGCTGACGCTGCGGCATACGGCAGAATTGGACAAGTATGAGACACAACACGATGAAGCTGTGTGGCTGAAGGCCAAATAAAAGGGACACGAATGACCATCGAAGGCAAGCGTCAAAGCATTCCGTTGACTGAAGGACCAAGCCGCGCAGCAGCGCGCTCATATCTGCGCGGCGCAGGATTTAAAAAAGAAGATTTGCATAAGCCGATCATTGGCATTGCGAACACATGGACGGAAATCGGCACCTGCAATGTGCATCTCCGCGAGGTAGCCGAAGCGCTCAAGGAAGGCATTCGCGAAGCAGGCGGCACGCCGATGGAGTTCAACACCATCACCATCTCTGACGGCATCACCATGGGCACGCAGGGCATGAAGGCCTCGCTGGTTTCTCGTGAAGTCATCGCAGATTCCATCGAACTCGTTGCGCGCGGCAATCTCTTCGATGGACTCGTCGGCATCGGCGGCTGCGACAAGAACATGCCCGGCATCATCATGGCGCTATGCCGCCTCGACATTCCCGGCATGATGCTCTACGGCGGCTCCATCATGCCCGGCAAGCTGAACGGAATCGACATCACCATTCAGAATGTCTTTGAAGGCATCGGCTCGCACGCCGCGGGACGCATCGACGATGCAGCCCTTGAGGCTCTGGAAGCAAGTGCCTGCCCCGGTGCAGGCGCATGCGGCGGTCAATTCACCGCAAACACGATGGCAATGTCAGGTGAGATTCTCGGTATCTCGCCAATTCAACTCTCCGGCGTACCGGCAACGGCGAGCGACAAGTACGCAGCAACGCGTGAGTCTGGCCGCATTCTCATGGATGCGGTGCGCGCCAATCGCAGGCCCTCGCAGATCATCACGCGCAAGTCGCTTGAAAACACGATTGCCAGCGTTGCAGCTAGCGGCGGCTCAACGAATGCAGTCCTGCACTTGCTGGCGATTGCCAAAGAGATGAGCATTGAGTTATCCATCGATGACTTCGATGCCATCAGCAAGCGCACTCCTTTCATATGCGACCTGACGCCTGCAGGCAAGTACGTTGCGAAGGATTATCAAGCCGCGGGCGGCTCTCGTCTTCTCGCCAAGCGTCTCATTGAAGCCGGCCACGCCGATGGATCGACACTCACGATCAGCGGCAAAACGCTGGCCGAAGAGGCGGCACTGGCCAAAGAAACTCCCGGCCAGGTCGTCATCCATACTTTTGATAGTCCCATCAAGCCAACCGGCGGCCTCGTCATTCTCAAGGGCAATCTCGCGCCTGAGGGCTGCGTGATGAAGATTGCAGCGGCAAACCGCACGGAGCATCGCGGACCAGCGCGTGTCTTCGATTGCGAAGACGACTGCTTTGCAGCGGTGCAGTCCGGCAGGATCAATCCCGGTGACGTGCTGGTGATTCGCTATGAAGGCCCCAAGGGCGGGCCCGGCATGCGCGAAATGCTGCAAGTGACTGCGGCGATCAGCGGCATCCCCGAGCTGAGTTCGACGGTGGCGCTGCTCACCGATGGACGCTTCAGCGGAGCCACACGCGGATTCACTGCAGGACACGTTGCACCGGAAGCATTCGTCGGCGGACCAATCGCAGCAGTGCGCGAAGGCGACACCATTTACTTCGATATCGCCAACCGCAAGCTGACGCTTGAAGTCAGCGACGAAGAAATCGCCGCACGGCTGAAGAGCTTCACTTCGCCCGCGCTTCGCTGGCCAAAGGGCGTCTTCCGCAAGTATGTGGATCGAGTTACCTCAGCATCCGTCGGTGCGACAACGTAAAAATGCATTTTTGCTGATTTCTTGATGCCCTCATTCTCAACGGAGACAAGGATGGATTACAAAAACAAACTTGACAAGGCTATCTCCGAAGAAATCGGAAAACGAGAAGCTGCGGACCATTGCGTGAAAAGTTTCGAAGGACAGCAACGGGCTTCATTCAAGAAGATAAACCAACAACTGTTGGAAATACTGGAGGCGGCAAAAACCGTTGACGTCACTGGGTCCGTTGGGGATAGTTCGGCTGAATTTTGGATTAAAGAATCTGACAACTCATACACCCGCTATGCGATTGAACCAAATTCTCTCGGAAAATTTTCTTCAAATCCATCCCATAAACCAGGTTTTGTAGTTGAAATTGAATCCACTCCATTGATAGGAGATAAACTTCCGAAGTTTCTTGATTTCAAGACTTCAGAAGATCTTTTGGATTACATGCTCAAGCGTATTGCTGAATTTGCCGCGTATCGTCAAAAAAAGAATGGAGATTAAGGGAGGATATATGGAAACACATTCCAATTTCTCCACGACTGGGCCTACTCTCTTGACCGGCGCGGAGATTATCTGGGCCACGCTGGTGGGTGAAGGTGTCGTCGAAGTCTTTGGCTATCCCGGCGGCGCAATTCTTCCCGCCTATGATGCCCTGCGCAAGTTTCCCATCCGGCACATCCTGGTGCGACATGAACAGGGTGCGGCCCATATGGCGGATGGCTACGCGCGCGCTTCCGGCAAGGTGGGCGTGGCGATCGCGACCAGCGGCCCCGGCGCAACAAATCTCGTGACTGGCATCGCCACCGCAATGCTGGATTCGATTCCGATGGTGTGCATTACGGGCAATGTTTCAAGCAAAGTGCTCGGCACAGATGCCTTCCAGGAAGTCGACATCACCGGCGTCACGCTGCCCATCACCAAGCACAGCTTCCTTGTCACGCGCCCGGAAGAGATTGCTCCGGCGCTGCGCCATGCCTTTCAGATTGCGCAATCGGGACGACCCGGCCCGGTGCTGGTGGATATTACGAAGGATGCGCAGCAGGCAACGGCGTTGTTTGATTTTGAAGCCGCAAAGCCGAAGCCATATCGTCCGCACCCAATGCTCAAAGTTGAAGCGAACGGCCTCAACGCTGCCGCGGAACTGATCCGCAACGCCAAGAAGCCCGTTATTCTCGCAGGCCACGGCATTCAGCAGTCCGGCGCCATGGAGCAGGTGCGCGCGCTGGCGGAGCGAGCACAGATTCCTGTGGCAATGACGCTGCTCGGCATCGGCGGCTTCCCTGCCTCGCACCCGCTGAACATGGGCATGATGGGCATGCATGGTGAATCGTGGGTGAATGACGCGATTCAGAATGCCGACCTGCTGATTGCCTGCGGCATGCGCTTTGACGATCGCGTGATCGGCACGCCAGGCACATACGCCGTGAAAGCGAAAAAGATTCACATCGATATCGATCCGGCGGAGATTAACAAGAACATCAAGGCGGATGTGGCGCTTGTCGGCGATCTGAAAGATGTGCTGGAACAGCTTCTGCCGCGCGTAAGTTCCGGAAAAGCGGGGCAGCACAATGGCTCTGCCCATTCAGGCAACTGGATTAAGTCGATCATGGCAAGCAAAGGCGACAGCGCTGTGCGCGACATCAAGAACATTCCCGACTCGGGGCATCTCTACGCTGCGCACGTCATGCACGATCTCTGGCGTATAACGGGCGGCAACGCGATTGTGGCAACAGATGTGGGCCAGCATCAGATGTGGGAGGCGCAGTACTTCCATCATGAGCATCCACGGTCTCTTGTCACCTCCGGCGGTCTTGGCACCATGGGCTTCGCGCTGCCCGCCGCAATTGGCGCTAAGGTAGCCTGCCCTGACAAGGAAGTCTGGGTCATTGCCGGCGATGGCGGATTCCAGATGACGGCTGCGGAGCTGGCCACCATCAAGCAGGAGAACCTGAAGATCAACATTGCCATCATCAACAACGGCTACCTGGGCATGGTGCGGCAGTGGCAGGAGTTTTTCTACGATCGTAACTATGAGTCCACGCCGCTGGTGAGTCCGGATTTCGTCAAGCTGGCCGATGCGCATGGAATTTCGGGGCGCGCAGTAAAGACTCGCGGCGAAGTGGAATCAGCCGTCAACGAAGCGCGCAAACACGATGGACCATTTCTGCTGAATTTCTTTGTGGAAAAAGAGGACTCGGTATATCCGATGATTCCCGCAGGGAGCGCCATTCATGAAATGATCCGCAGACCAGAGACCAAAGATCAGAGACCAGAGATCAGAGAGTGGTAAGACACGGAGCCTGCAGGATTATGTGGAACAGTCTTTCAGAAAACTTGTGGTTTGGCAGCGTGCAATGCAGTTGACAGTCGCGATTTACCGATTGACACGAGATTTTCCACGCGAGGAAACATATGGTCTCATGAGTCAAATGCGAAGGGCTGCTGTTTCTCTCCCCAGCAATATCGCTGAAGGCCACGGAAGGTTAAACACGAAGGAATTCAGGCAGTTTCTCGGTATTGCACGAGCATCCAATTTCGAACTGCAGACGCAACTTGAAATCGTCCGCGAACTCCAGTTTGGAAAGGTGGAACTCATCACGGAAGCTGAAGGTCTCTCGCATGAAGTTGGGAAGATGATTTACGCCATATTGGCATCCACTAGAGCCAGCGGGTAAGAAGCTGATCTCTAAACCCTGATCTCTGATCTCTTGGAAGAACATATGCTGCACACATTTGTTTCGTACGTGGAAGACAAGCCGGGTGTGTTGACGCGAGTCGCGTCGCTGTTCCGGCGGCTGAATATCAATATCATCTCACTGACGGTGGGCCGCAGTGAGCGCTCAGGCCTCTCGCGGCTGACGCTTGTGTGTGAGGCTTCGGCAGAAGCTGGCAACAGGATTCGCGCAAGCCTTTACAAGCTCGACAACGTGTTGGATGTAGACGACATTGCCGGTGCGCCCTCGGTAACGCGGGAACTGGCGCTGATCAAGGTGGCTGCCACGCGGCACACCCGCTCGGCAATTTTTGAGCTGGCGGAGGTTTTTCGGGCGCGCATTGTCGATCTCACGGCTGAGTCATTGATGATTGAGATGACGGGTGTCGAGAGCAAGATCGAGGGCCTGATTCAGGTGCTGATTGACAGTGAGCACGAGATTCTGGAGATATGCCGTAGTGGAAAGATGACGATGCGCCGCGGACACCACACCAGTCGCGTTCTCAAGGCGCTTGGGTCGGACGATACCGAGCAGGACAGTGAACAGCTAACAGCGGACAGTGAGTAATCAACCATCTGGCCGAGACAAAGACTTTAATCTGTAATTGCAAAGGAAAACGAGAGAGATACGATGGCGAAGACCTATTACGATCACGATGCAGACCTTACCCTTATTCAGGCCAAGAAGGTGGCCATCATCGGCTACGGCTCGCAGGGCCATGCTCATGCGCTCAACCTGAAGGACTCCGGCGTTCAGGTGAAGGTTGGCCTGTCAGCTAACTCAAAGTCGATTTCGAAGGCGCAGAAGGCCGGGCTTGAGGTTGCCACCGTGGCTGAGGCCACCAAGTGGGCAGATGTTGTCATGATTCTCACGCCCGATCAGACGCAGGCCACTCTGTACACGGACGAGATTGCGCCAAACCTGACAGCGGGCAAGCTGCTGCTCTTTGCGCATGGCTTCAACATTCACTTCAAGACGATTTCTCCCGCCGCGGATATTGATGTCGCGCTGGCTGCTCCCAAGGCTCCCGGCCATCGCGTACGCGAAGTATTTACCGAGGGCGGCGGCGTACCGGGACTCATCGCAGTGCATCAGGACCCGACGGGAACGGCGCATGCGCTCACGCTCAGCTATCTCAAGGGCATTGGATGCACGCGCGCCGGGGTTCTGGAAACCACCTTCAAGGAAGAAACCGAGACGGATCTCTTTGGCGAACAGGCGGTGCTCTGCGGCGGCGTGAGCGCGCTCATCAAGGCGGGCTACGAGACGCTGACCGAAGCAGGCTACCAGCCGGAGAGCGCCTACTTTGAAGTTCTGCATGAGCTGAAGCTGATTGTAGACCTGATCTACCGCGGCGGCCTTGAATATATGCGCTACTCCATCAGCGATACGGCGGAGTGGGGTGACTACGTCAGCGGCCCCCGCGTCATTAACGACGAGAGCAAGAAGGCGATGAAGGCGATTTTGACCGAGATTCAGAACGGCGAATTTGCCAAGCGCTTTCTTGCCGACCAGAACTCGGGCCGCAAGGAGTTTACTGCCTTCCGCGAGGCCGAAGCGAAGCATCCGGTCGAGATTGTAGGCAAGAAGCTGCGTGCCTCCATGCCGTTCCTCGATCCGGTAACGGTGGAGGAAGTCTCAAAGACGCGGTAAGCGGCTTGGGATGCATTCAACCGGGCCGGGGAACCAGGTTCTTCGGCCCGACGTATTTGTATCTGAGCCTATTCCACGACCGAAAACACGGTCATGCGCGTCCAGTAAAAGACCGCCCCGAACCGGGTGTCTGGCTGCGGTCTTATATGGTTACTTTCCCAGGAGTCCCACGTATTTAACCCCGGAACGGCTCGAACTACGCTATTATGCTTTCTCCGGGATCGGAGTGATTTTAAGATGCTATCGCTCACAGCAAACCCGCCTGCCCGTCCCACCCCCGTCGAAGATATTGCCGCGGCGCTGGGCAAACTTACGCCTCTGCAAGGACTGACGCTGGAAGAACGGCTGTGGCTGGCGGAGCACTGCGAAGAACTGGTGGCGGAGCCGGGCGAGGTGCTGTTTGAAGAAGGTTCCCCGGCCGAACGCATGGTGTTCATGCTGAAAGGCGACATCCATGTGTACCGCCAGCGGAGCGGCGGCGGCCCGTTAGGGCTGTTTATTGGCCGCACGCAACCAATCACCGGGCTGCTTCCCTTCTCGCGCATGAAGACTTATGGCGGCCAGGGCGTTGCGGTAACGCGGGTGTGGGCGCTGCTGATTGACAAGCAATTGTTTCCGGACATGCTGGAAGCGATTCCGTCCATGGGACAAAGGACTGTCTCCGTGATGATGGATCGCGTGCGCGAGGTGACGCGCATTGAGCAGCAGGCGGAGAAGCTGTCGGCGCTTGGCAAGCTGGCTGGAAATCTGGCGCACGAGCTGAACAATCCGGCCTCGGCGGCACAGCGCGCAGCTGGAGGCCTGATCGGTGAGTTGCAGGCCAACCGCGCGAACAGGCATCGGATGGTGAACTTGTGTCTGACCCAGGAGCAGGTGGGCCAACTGGAAGAGTGGGAGCAGCGCGTGTTGACGCACGGGCCTGTGCATGGAGAAACTGCCACGGAAGCGCTTGAACATGAGGAAGCGCTGCGGGAGTGGCTGATCGCGCTGCCCTGCGATACGGCGTGGGAGGTAGCTCCGCCGCTCGCCGACCAGGGCGTAACGATAAAAGATCTGGAAGATCTGCACGCGGTTCTGAGTGCCGAAGCAACTTGCGTGACGCTGCAGTATTTTGTGCGATATCTGCGGGCGCGCCTCAGCGTGGATACGCTGGTGAACTCAACGTCACGAATTTTCGATCTGATCAGCGCGATCAAAGACTACTCCAACATGGACCGCGCGGCGCTGCAGGAAGTGGATGTGTCTGCCGGGCTGGACGCGACGGTACAAATGCTGAATAGCCGCCTGGACGGAGTGACTGTGGTGCGGGAGTACGAGCCGGATTTGCCGTGCATCAACGCCTACAGCGGCGAACTGAACCTGGTTTGGATGGCGCTGATTGAAAACTCGCTTGAGGCGATGGATGGAACCGCAGAGGCGGGTAGGCTAAGGCTGGTTTGCCGCATGGAAGGCGACCTGCTGCTGGTAGAGGTGCATGACAACGGCCGCGGAATTCCATCGGATCTGAAGGACCGCATCTTTGAGCCGTTCTTTACCACCAAGGCGCCTGGCAAGGGGCTGGGGTTGGGACTGGACAACGCGATGCGGATCATTCACATGCATCGCGGAATGTTGGGCGTGAAATCGGAGCCCGGCGATACTTGCTTCAAGGTAAGGCTGCCATTCGAGCAGTTCCAGGCGTATTAGAGCATTTCTTCTCTTGCTGTAGAGCGACCCCTGGCCGCAAAAACAAATACGCGACGATACGCGGCGAGGGTGGGGCGCCCGAACTTTATACCTTGGGGAGAGATGCTCTCATGTTGCGGCCTGGGACGGCAGCGTCTGAGGATTTTGCTGGAACAACTTTCGCTTTTTGTTTTCCCGGCCAGGCTGTTTTTCGAGAGGTGAAGAATTATGCCTCTATGTGATTGTTTTTGTGTAATTTACCGTTGATTTACAGTGTTTACTAATTGATTATCATGAGCGGTTACTTTGGTGAGATACCCCCCCGAAAAAAAATTTCTGGGCTGCCTTGAAAGAGCTACGGCCCGAATCCTTTTTGGATTCGGGCCGTAGC
>Ga0208193_1000610_pt1 | contig 18229 bp, 12 predicted proteins | sample June2015DPH_17_2_FD_184716 | JGI IMG/M metagenome (GOLD analysis project Ga0208193, IMG submission 184716) | Peatland microbial communities from SPRUCE experiment site at the Marcell Experimental Forest, Minnesota, USA - June2015DPH_17_10... | ecosystem: Environmental > Terrestrial > Soil >... | reverse complement strand
ATGGCTCCTTTCTTGGTTTTCTCCGTTCCGACATTCGACAAAAACAAACGTACGGTAGACATTCTATTTAGCTCAGTAGGATTTTCCACAATGCTCAGAACCGTGGATTCTCAGAGTCATCAGGTCCTTCTCGGAACCGCGTTATCGCTACAGGCTAGTGGGCAAGGACATATCTCTGAGGCTGGAGTGGACTTGAATCTGAACTACAAGTTCAATGTGGGTTCAGGCCTATTGCCACTCGGGTCGAAGTTCGCGACGCAGATTAACGCGATGATTTCGAAACTGGAGAGCCATATTAAGAAATTGTTTTTGGCAGAATTAGATGGATTGCTGTTTGTTTTGGGGGGCTTTCCCAATTCCCGTCTGTTGTCTGCACCCCGGCACCAGGTCCGCTCTTTGTCACGATGGGCCGGCTCGTCGGAACGGCGCTCCTCTTCTTTGATCCCATAGCGTGCCGATCCCTCGCCCGGAAGGCGACCTGAAACGGGTCAATTTGATTTTTGGGGCTGGAAGAAATTCACTGAAGTCGGGCGAACGGAGTTCATCTTATAAAACCATTTGGGCGCTACGTCGACTGATAAACGAACTCTCCTCCAGAAATGCGGGAGGCAGTAGCGGCTCTCCGTTGACGCCAAATCGCCAACTCACTCACCGAACCGTGCGGACAGAAGACGTTCCAGATTTCTGGGTTCTGGCGCCAGATGACGAGCGATTCGCAAATAAGCCTGTCAAATCACTGCCAATTAGGGCGTGTTCACACTAGCCTCAGCGCTTCGACAATGAGTGCGAAGTTTAGGAAGGCGAGGAATACGACGTCTAGCTTTTCGAAGCGTGAGAAGATGCGGGAATCCCTTGAGCCTGCGGAAGAGTTGTTCGATCTCGTTACGTTTCTTGTAGAGAGCGCGGTCGTAATCCCACGGCTCGATGCGGTTGGATTTTGGCGGAACCACCGGAATCATCCCCAGATCTAGCACCAGTTGTCGAGTTTCGTTGTCCTCGTAAGCTTTGTCCATCAGCAGCGGAATTCCCTCAGGCATCGGTCCAAGCTGTTCCAGCAGCGCCCTGCCCTGCGGTGCATCGTGGTCATTACCCGGCGACAGCGCGAAGGTTATTGCCGTTCGAGCATCCGCGGCAACCAGATGAATCTTGGTGTTCCATCCGCCGCGGGACTTTCCAATAGCCTGCGGTCCGTTTTTTTTAATGCTCCGGTGCCGTCAGGATGCACCTTCACCGATGTCGAATCCAATGCAAAGGCCTAGTCTGGGTTTCAAAATGAACACCCGGAAGACGAGCGGAGTAGTCTTGCCCGCCGCAGAGTCTCGTTCTGGATTATTGCCCCAGATGGAATGATCGGGATGAAAAGGTAATAATCGGCCCCTGAATTTCGACCTATCGTCTGGCTATGGGCGCTACTGGATGCGATTAATCGCACTCCGGGTCTCCGCACATATTGCGGAAGTCAGTCCCGACAGGAGATACGGAATGCAAAAACAGGAGATGGATGGGAAGAGAGGGGCTGAAATATTCGAGCCTTTGCTGGACAGTCAGCAGGCCGCGGATCTGATGCATCTGCATCCCGAGAGCGTCAAACGGTTGGCGCGAACCGGAACAATCATTGCGGCAAAGGTGGGCGGTGTGTGGCGCTTCCGCGTCTCCGCTCTCGAAGCCTATATGCAGAAACTCACAGAGAATACCCAGACCCGAATTGCCCAAAATATGGCACCATCGAAGTCAGCGGTTGGTGTCGTGCGGAACTGGAGAAAGTAATGTCTCAACGCGCACGATTTCAACAAGGTATGGTCTACCGCGTAAAGCGCAAGCAGGGCCCGGATTGCTGGATCTTCCGCTGGCGGGAAGAAGACGTCACCGGAAAACGGGTTCGCCGGAAAGTGACTCTCGGAACGGTCAAGGAATACCCCACCGAGGCGAGCGCACTGAAGGCTGCCGAGTCTTTACGCATCACGATTAACGCGGAGCAGTCGGGATCGCCCCAGCAGCCGGTTTCGGTTTCTGCTCTCATCGACCACTTTGAAGAACATGAGCTTGGCCCGATTGAAGGAGACGATGAAGAGGAGGGGCGGGCATACTCGACCCGTTCCACCTATCGCGACATCCTCGATTTTCATGTCAGGAAGAAGTGGGGAAAATGCAAGCTGCGCGATGTGCGAAGCGTCGCAGTAGAGAAGTGGCTCCGCAAGCTGAAGCTGGCTCGCGGGAGCAAAGCGAAGATTCGGTCTATTATGAGCGTTCTCTTCAATCACGCCATCCGTCACGAGGCCGCAGTAAGCGACATCAATCCGATCACGATGGTGCGGCAGAGCGCCAAGCGGATGAAGACTCCCGACATCCTTGAGGTGAGCGAACTGGTCGCCCTATTCGACCAGCTCTCGCACCGGGACCGGGCGATGGCGCTACTCGATGTGGTTACCGGGTTGCGCCGGAGCGAGTTGATCGGACTCAAGTGGAAGGACGTTGATTTCGAGCAACTGGAGCTCGCGGTCACGCGCTCCGTCTATCGGCAGAGGGTAGGCAGGTGCAAGACCGAGATCTCCCGCAAGCCGGTTCCGCTCGATCCCTGGGTGGCTGAGGAACTGCTCTCCTGGAAGCGAGCTGCTCCTTATAACCAGCCGGAGGACTGGGCCTTCGCCAGCACACGGATGAGGGGCAAACCACCCTATAGTCCGGGTTCTTTATTGAAGCGGTGTATTCGTCCGGCAGCCGAACGGGCGAAGATCACCAAGCACATAGGCTGGCATACCTTTCGGCGCACCTTTTCAACCTTGCTCAAGGCCAACGGCGAGGACATAAAGGTGGTGCAGGAGCTGCTGCGGCACGCGACGGTGAAGATGACGCTTGAGGTCTATGCGCAGGCGGTCACTCCAGCCAAGCGGAAGGCGCAGTCGAAGGTGGCGGAACTCTTCAAGGCGGGGGCGAAATGAGGATTTTGCTTATTGGACCCTTAATGGACCCTCGGGATTTTCGCCAAACCCCTAAGTTGTTGAAATATTTGGTGGACCTGATCGGGATCGAACCGATGACCTCTTCCATGCCATGATAGGAGTCATGGGCCAAATAATAGACGGCACAGTACTTACGAACCGGCACAACCGGCAGAACTGACACCATGGGCGCTATTTGCCCACAAAATGCCCCCAAATTCTGGGAAGCGGGCCACGGGTTGATCTGTGTGGGATCAGCCCAGAATTTCTCGGCGATTATTGATACAAGAGCACCCCCGCGCGTGAACAGCCGAGCGACTAAGACGACTGAGGGGGTTACTGGCCCACGCCGGTTTGCGCCTTGGGCAAGCCAGAAGGACAGCCTTTGATCTTTGCGCAAATTTCCCCTTCTTGGAAGGTGGCGGGAGTCGCACTCGTGCTGAGCACTGAAACACGTAACTTACTCATTTCACGAATGCCTGATACTCACAGATTGCCACGAGTGCCAGGTTTGCGTACAAATCGCGTACAAACAGATCCTGGAATTCCCGAATCTCCACCAGCTTCACCTTCCAAATCCGTTCAGCGGACCATCTGAAGAGTTCTTCATCGTTTATACATAAGTTCGACAGAGTGGAATATTGGCTTTTCGATGAGCATTTGGGCTGCGCCTCCGGAAACGACTTCTGGGTAGCTGGACGAAGGAGAACTCACGTTGTCCGACAAGCCGACTACACATCCAAGTGGCACGCGGAGCACTGTCGATACGGCACTAGAGATTTGCACTCATTGAGAACACATCGATCCCGATAAGTCTTTTCGGAAGGAAGAGGTCGGATCGTCGAGATTCCGGCCGAATTCCGGACATCCCTGTGGCCCATCGACCAGGCCGGACCTTAACTCACCTGATAAAGTTAGCTGCGAGTCACGAGCTGGGTTATCACCGCATGAAGCGGTGTCGCCCCTGCCACATGCTCTGTTCCGGGTACGCCAAAGTGAATCCAACCGGAATTGAATGCATCCACCATCTCCGCCCGAGGCGCCGTCCGCCCTTGCGGCATCCCCTGTGAGACCCAAAGCGTCTCCCATTCCGCTCTGGGAACGGCGATCGCCTCGACGGGGCGTCCAACAGCAGCCGCGAAAGCATTTGCTATGTCGAGGGGACTGTAGCCCTCCGGGCCCGCGACTTCGATATGGCGGATTCCGGTCCAGCTCTGGGTGAGCGTGTCTGCACCTACCTTGCCGATGTCCGCGGTCGCAACCAGAGGAAACTTACGATCAAGCGGATTGAGCTGAAACCGAATCTTGCCTTCGCTCCGCGCGCTCGCTACGTCGCCGGCTGAGTTTTCAAGAAACCAGCCGGGGCGCAGAAAGGCATGTGAGAACGGAAGATCTGCCAAGGTTTCTTCGAGGAGATGTGAGCTTGTGATCAAACCCAATCCACTGGCCTGTTCCGCTCCTATGGATGACAGATAAACCGCCTTCGACGGCAGAGCTCTTGAGAGTGCCTCATGCAGGACCTTCAAAGTTGCCTTGGTCTCGGCGAAGCCCGGTGCCGGTGCGAAGTTTGGAGGAACCATGACGAACACGCCAGCGACACCGGTGAACGCGGCCGTAAGCGCATCCACGTCGTCATAGTCGGCTTTGAAGAGGTCCGCACCTTGCTTCTGCCACTCTGCCGCATTCTCGGGATTCCTTACGATCCCTCGAACCTTCTCGCCCTTTGCAATGAGCGTGCGCGCAACGGCGCCGCCTACATTCCCTGTGATTCCCATGACTGCGTACATATGCTCCTCCTTACCTGGAAATGATTTGTTGTTAATGTCGGTGCTTCTCCGACCGCTCCTTCAAGGTCGTTAGCCAAAGTTGATGCCCGTCATACATAGCGTTCGGTTGCTGCTCACGGAACTGAACGGCGCCGGGACACCGCCGATGTTCTGCGAATTGCCATGTTCCTCACCGATCCCTCTCAACGCTTCCAATTATCTGACTCACGGGGATTGATTCGGAACTAATATTCGTGGCATTTCACTTATAATCAATTAGCATAAGTACATGAGTTTCGATGACCGCCTTCTGAATGGCGTGAGTGCCCTTGCAGCCGTGGTGAGATCAGGCGGCTTCGCGGCCGCGGCGAGATCCTTGAACGTCTCCCAGCCAGGCATCAGCCGTGCAGTTGCTCGGCTCGAGGACCGGGTTGGAATCCGGCTCCTCGAGCGGACGACACGCTCCGTCTCCCTCACGGACGAAGGCAGGCGGTTTTACGAGACCATCGGCCCGATTGTGTCGGCGCTCGAAGACGCGACCTCCGCATTGGCCGAAGGTAAAGTGACCGTTCGCGGGAGACTCCGCGTCAACATGGACCCTTATTTCTCGCAGCTCATTCTCGGACCACAACTGAGTGGATTTCTTAGAGCGTATCCCGAGCTCAAGGTGGACCTGATCACGCGGGAGGGCCTCGGAGATCTGGTCTCGGATGGGTACGATCTGGCTATTCGCTTCGGCGAGCCGCGCCCATCCACACTCGTCGCCCGAAGATTGCTGGACACGAGAGTTCTTACCGTAGCCTCGCCTGGCTACCTGAAGAAACACGGCCACCCTACCGATCCACAGCAGTTGGTCGCAGATCGACATCGGATGATCGATTTTCGAGATCCGGAGACAGGCCGCCCCTTCGAGTGGGCATTCCGTAAAGGTCGAAAGGAGATCAAGGTTGAGACGCAAAGCCAACTCATTCTGAGTGACGTCGCGACGATGCACGCTGTGTGCCTGGCAGGATATGGGGTCGCTCAACTTCTCGAACTCGGCGTCGACGCCCATCTCGCGAACGGACGGTTGGTAGCCCTCTTTCCGGATTGGGAGGAAGAGCGTTTCCCCTTGTATGCCTACTATCCCTCGCGCCAATACCTCGCACCGAAGACGCGCGCGTTTCTTGAGTTCCTATCTACGACGGTCCAGGCCTCGCACTCGCGCAAAACAATTCCGGGATGATTCCGAACCTTCGCAGCCGATGAATTGCTCGGTGTGGGGGCGGATTTCATCTTCGAAGACTCTTGATCGCCATATGGGTCTGCTGAACTCGAAAAATACTAGCCGTTCGGATAGGAAGCTTGCGAGTGTAAGCTTATTGCTGCCTGCACTTGAAGCAAGATCTCTACACTCAACAGAAGCTCGTTCTGACCCGAGGAACACTCTGAATGACTGGCCACAACGAGGTTTCAGCGAATGCCGCTCTGGTTCGCGAACAACTGAAACGCCTCCTCGCGCACCCCTTGTTCACAAATAGCAAGCGATATCCGGTCTTGCTCGCATATACGGTAGAACAAGTGTTGCTGGGCAATGCCGGCGAATTAAAAGAGAGAACCATTGGCGTCGAGGCCTTCGGACGTGAACCAAGCTACGATGTGAGTCTCGACCCGGTAGTTCGCATGACTGCGGCTGAGGTTCGAAAGAGGCTTACTCAGTACTATTACAGCCCCGATCACAGCCCCGATCATGCGGGAGAGCTGATCATCGAGTTACCGACCGGTTCGTATGTTCCGCTATTTCGCGAGGCTCCGCCTCATGCCGCCGTTCAAACGGATACTGAGTTGGCGTATGAGGCCACTGAGGCATTACCCCAAGGTGCGGTAGGTACAGCAGCTCGAATGGGAGATTCCGCTAAAGGATTTGCAGGTCGCACCCTAAATGCATGGATACCGATTGCGATTGCTCTTATTGTTGCTGGACTCCTGGGGTTCGGTGCGGCCTATGTAAGGTTCCAGGGGCAGTCCGCACACCCCAGCAGCCCCTCAAAGCCCAGCGATCCGTCAAATATGGCCCGCTTTTGGGAGCCAATGACCGCAACTTCCAGCCGAGTTAACTACTGCCTCGGCGTGCCGACCGAGTCTGTCGATCTCCAAAGCAAAACGATCCCCGCGACCCCTGCTGGAGAGAGTGGCAGTTTGAATGTTTACGATGTCATCACGCTTGCGCGGTCGATCGCGCCCCTTGTGCCGAAAAACGGCGAATTTCGTGTTTTAGCGGGTCCGGAGACAGGCTTCGCTCAATTGCGTGAAGGCCCGTCCGTCATGATTGGCGCTTTTGACAATCCCTGGACGATGCGCATAACGCAGGATTTGCCGATTGGCTTCGAATATGACAGCAACCACGTTCGCGAGGTGGTCGATCGCAAGAGTGTCCCGAGAGGCGTCTGGACCCTTCAATGGCAGGTTCCTACGAAAAGTCTTGCACGGGACTACGCCGTTGTTGCCCGAATTCATGACCAGGTATCGGGACAGCCAGTGATCATCCTGGCAGGCATTCTGGGCGAAGGAACTGAGGCGGCAAGCGAGGTGGTGTCGAATCCTGCATATCTGGACGCAATGTTGAAGAAGGCTCCGAAGAACTGGGACCAACTGAATCTAGAGGCTGTCATAGTAGCGAATGTGATTGAGGGGCACCCCGGACCGCCGACTGTTGTTGCTGTGGAGACGTGGTAGGCCGCTTTAGAAATGGCCTGTGGGGAACGGGCCATGCCGAACCCAGGAGAGAAGATGACGATCAAATGCTGCACCGTGTTGTTGCCCTTTGTTTTATCGCCCTTACTTTTTGGGCAGACCGCAGTTCGCGAGGATGCCGCGCACCGCCAGTGGTATATCGATGCAGGCAGGCAAACCTACGTCATCGGCGTGAACGAACAGGAGATGGTGCAATCACTCTACTGGGGACCGAAGCTTGCGGCGAACGCCCAATTACCTACCGCTAAGATGCATGACGCGAGGGCATCTTTTGACCCTCCAATAGGCAATACGCCGCTGGAATATCCGGCATGGGGAGTGGGCTTGTTCACCGAGGCCGCACTCAAGGCTAACTCCTCGAACGGTGACCGCACGCTATTGCTGAAATACGACTCCGCAAAGGTGACGGGGAGCAACGAGCTTGAGATCGTACTCAAGGACGCGACCGAGCCTTTGCGCGTACATCTTTATTACCATGCCTACCCGGAGGGTGTGATCGCCAGGTGGTCGCGCATCGAGAACATAGGCAAAGAGCCCTTCGGCATCGAGCAAGCAGCTTCAGCCACCTGGAACCTGCCGCAGGGTACCGGCTACCAAAGAAGCTGGCTTACCGGTATGTGGGGCGCAGAGTGGCAATTGCACACCGAGCCGATGCAGACCGGAACTGCCGTGCTGGAGAGCCGCAAAGGGAGCACTTCGCACCAGAACAATCCGTGGTTCGCTATCGGAAAAACGGCGGAAACCACTGAGGAGAGCGGGCCGGTCTGGTTCGGCGAACTGGGCTGGAGCGGCAGCTGGCGTATGACCGTCGAGGAGACTTCCCTACACCTTGTCCGGGTGACCGGCGGCTACAACCCATTCGACTTTCACTGGGTGCTGAAGGCGGGTGATGCGCTGGAGACGCCAAAGTTCTACGCGGGTTATACGGACGGCGGCAACGGCGAGGCTTCGCGGATTGAACACAGATTCCAAACCGACGAGATTCTGCCGATGCGTACAGCGACGGCACCGCCCAAGCCGCGCCCAATCATCTTCAACTCGTGGGAAGCCACGGAGATGACCTTTACCGATCAGACACAGATCGCTCTTGCCGAGAAAGCGGCCAGGCTCGGAGTAGAGCGATTTGTGATTGATGATGGCTGGTTTGGTCAGCGCAACGACGATCACCGTGGCCTGGGCGACTGGTACCTGAACAAGCAGAAGTTTCCAAACGGCTTGAAGCCTGTGATCGAGAAGGTGCACTCGTTGGGGATGGACTTCGGCATCTGGGTTGAGCCTGAGATGGTGAATCCGGATAGCGACCTCTACCGCGAGCATCCCGACTGGGCGATGCAATTCCCAAATCGGCAGCACACCGAGCAGCGCCAACAACTTTTGCTTAACCTTGCGCGGCCCGACGTAAAAGAGTGGATGTTCAACTGGCTCGACAACCTGGTAAGTGACAACGACATCGCATTTCTTAAGTGGGATTACAACCGCAACTGGTCCGAGCCGGGATGGAACACGGCTCCGGACAGCAGCGTCGATCGCCCCAACACCGACGCGGAGAAGGAAATCTATGTTCGCTACGTACAGAACCTTTACGACGTGCTGGAGCGCTTGCGCAAGAAGCACCCGAAACTAGAGATCGAATCGTGCTCCGGCGGCGGCGGACGCGTGGACCTGGGTATCTTGCAACATACTGACGAAGTTTGGCCCAGCGACAACACCGACGCGCTTGATCGCCTTAGCATTCAGAACGGCTATACCCATGCTTATTCGCCGCAAACGATGGCGGCCTGGGTGACTGACGTGCCGAACCTCGACGGGCGTGCCACGCCCCTGCAGTACCGCTTTTTGGTGGCGATGCAGGGTGCCCTTGGCATCGGCAACAACCTTAACAAATGGACCAGCGAGGATTTCGCTCTCGGCGCAAAGCTCATCGCGCTGTACAAGACGATCCGTACCACGGTGCAGCAAGGCAGCCTCTACCGGCTCACCCAGCCCCTGGGGGGCGATCAGAACAACGAAGAAGGGGCGTCGCAGGTTGAGTACGTGGCGCGCGACGATTCGCAGGCCGTGCTGCTGGCATACTTGCACTCCATGCGCTACCAGCTGGGCTATCCTACGGTGCGATTACGCGGCCTGGATCCGACTGCAATGTATCGCGTCAACGCGCTCGATGCAAAGAAGTACACCGGGGAGCCGATTGTGTCCGGCTCCGTTCTGATGGGCGCAGGCGTACAGCTTCGGCTAAGCGGCGACTACGACAGCACGGCCCTCGTGCTGGAGCGGATCGGGAGGTAGGAAGGCCGATTCGACATAGAACCCGTTTGCGCAGAAAGGTAAGCCGTTTTCTTACCGAAAAAGCTGTATCATACAGTCCTCAAAACCACACTCGTTCACTTCCTTATCGAATTGCAAATAAGATACTTATGCCTGCACATGCACCGAACAATGCACGATGTAGCTTATAAAAGCAATCGGCGCTCCTTAATCTGAGGGTGTTCCAGAGTTCTGCTGAGAATCGGCAGGATTCCTCGACGAATTGAAGGGGACTTTCTATGAGACGCATTCTGGGATTCGCCCTTTTGTCGATCCTGCTTTCGGCCACTGGGATGGCTGCCCAGAACTCTCAGACGTTCTATCTTGCCAACGCTGCCCGCGCGGGGAACATTCAGCTTCCTCGTGGAATATACGAGGTGTCCTGGGGCGCGCCCTCGAAATCGCGCGTTACGTTGACCATCAAGACGGAAGACGAAAAGACATTCAAGATTCTCTCGCGCGTGATTGAGGGAAAGCAGGACCGAACCGGCGCGGTCACATCCGTCGTGGACGGAGTTTCGTACCTGCAGGAGTTTCACACCAGCAATGCCAAATTCATACTTCAAAACAGAATAGAAGGGTCCAAATGAGTCCCGCCGGGAGACAAATGCAGAATCGCAAGTTTGGTTTTTACCTCCTTTGCACCGTCATCGCAGCCTTGGGAACGATCATTGCAACCTCCGTAGCCGCTCAGGTCGCTGACAGACCGTGGATGAATTCCAAACTCGCCCCGGAAGAACGTGCCGATATGGTTCTCAAGCAGCTCACTCTCGACGAGAAGCTGGCTTTATTGCACGGGAACGGGATGGCTCACGCGTCCCAGTGGCAGATGCCCCTGACACACCTTACCAACGGCGGTGCGGGATACGTTGAGGGCGTCAAGCGCCTTGGAATTCCTCCTCTGCTTATTTCCGATGCGGGCTATGGAGTGAGAGACAGCGGGGCGAACGGGCGGTATTCCACTGCCATGCCGTCGAGCTTGGGAGCGACATCGAGTTGGGACCTAGACTCCGCATGCGACTTCGGCACTGTGATTGGCCAGGAACTCCGAGCGCAAGGGTTCAACATGACGTTGGGAGGCGGGGTAGATTTAGCCCGCGAGCCACGGAATGGACGCAGCTTCGAGTACGCGGGTGAAGATCCACTTCTCGCGGGCACCGTCGTCGGCAACCTTATGAAGTGTGAACAAGCGCAACATGTGGTCGGCGACATCAAGCACTATGTGATGAACGATCAGGAGACGGGGCGTTTCTTTGTGAACTCCGTCATCTCGAAGCGAGCAATGCAGGAATCTGATTTGCTCGCATTTCATATCGCCATTTCCATCGCGAATCCAAGTGCAGTGATGTGTTCGTACAACCGGATCAATGGAGATTTCGGTTGTGAGAACTCCTACACGCTGCGCGACGTGCTCGAGAAGGAATGGGGATTCAAAGGATTTGTCATTTCCGACTGGGGTGGCACCCACAGTACGGAAAAGGCATCCGCGGCAGGTCTCGATCAGGAACAGCCTATGGCGGATTTCTTTGGTCCGAAGCTCAAAGAAGCAGTGGAAGCTGGGAAAGTTCCGCTGTCGGAAATTGACGACCATGCACGCCGAATTCTGTATGCCGAGTTTCTGTCGGGAATCGTAGACGATCCGCCGCAGCCGGGCGTGGTGGATGTCGAGAAGGGGCTTGAAGTCTCACAAGCGATCGAGGAGAAAAGTATTGTTCTGCTGAAGAACAGCGCAACGGTGCTTCCAATCGATCCATCCAAGGCCCACACCATTGCGATCATCGGTGGGCATGCTGATGTTGGAATGCTCTCCGGTGGAGGGTCGGCGCAAGTCGATCCTCCCGGCGGCAATGCCATCATGCCTCCCGGCAAAGGAGCGACGATCTGGCAGAAACCCGTTTGGTTCCCAACCTCTCCCTTAAAGGCGCTTCAGACGAAGCTGCCGAACGCAAAGCTTGATTTCGATCCGGGGACAGATCCGAAGTCGGCTGCAAAGCTCGCCAAGTCTGCTGATCTTGCGATTGTCTTTGCATATCAGTGGCTGTCAGAAGACATGGACTTGCCGAGCCTTTCGCTGCCGAATAACCAGGATGCATTGATCGAGCAGGTGGCGGCAGCAAATCCTCACACCATCGTCGTGCTCGAAACCGGCACCGCCGTCACAATGCCCTGGATCGACAAAGTAGCCGGCGTAGTGGAGGCTTGGTACGCCGGAAGTTCTGGACAGAAGGCGCTGGCAAACGTGCTGGTTGGAGACGTAAATCCGTCAGGCAAGCTCCCACTGTCTTTCCCGAAAAGCGAAGCGGATCTTCCGCATCCTGATGCACCAAAGATTCCATCCGAGAGCCAGGTACGCGCCGGAGATGTTGCCGACGACGGTGCACCTTCAGCGAATGCTTCGGCTCACGCTGGTTACGCTGTCCACTATGACGAAGGGCCTGAGGTTGGCTACAAGTGGTATGAAGCACAGAATAAGAAGCCACTGTTTCCCTTCGGCTTCGGTTTGTCTTACACCACCTACGCATACTCCAGCCTGTCTGTCGATTCAACCGCCAAGACTGCGCGCTTCACTGTCAAGAACACAGGCAAGCGAGCCGGCACCGAGATTGCTCAGGTCTATGGGCGGCTTCCGAAAGGCTCAGACGAATCCTTCAAGCGGCTTGTCGGGTGGAAGCGAATCACGCTTGCTCCGGGCGAATCTCAGACCGTTACTATTGCGATCGATGACCGTGTGTTGAAGACCTTTGATGAAGCGAAGAATGCTTGGAACCTGCCCCGGGGCGAATATGAAATGCTGGCCGGGAGTTCTTCGGATAACACGCCTCTGACCGCAAGCCTTGTGGTTCGCTGAAGCATCCGTCGCTGCAAAACGCGCATAGAGAAAAGCGCGGAGCCTGAATTGTGGAGAACTGTCCGATGAATGTCGCCAGTACTGTCGACCGTACGAGTAGTGGAAAAGAACACTTTGAAGTGCTGGATGGCTTGAGAGGAAGCGCGGCCTTCCTCATTGTGATCTTCCATCTCTTCAACTATTCGTTCGGTTTTCAGGGGCCCTGGGCGCTTATCAAACACGCCTACCTCGCAGTCGATTTCTTCTTCGCGCTCTCGGGCTTCGTCGTCGCCTACGCCTATGATGACCGCTGGACGCGAATGACCACCCTGCAGTTCTTCCGCATCCGCCTCATCCGCCTTCACCCGCTCGTGCTCATTGGCGCGACCCTCGGGCTCCTCGGCTACCTGTTCGATCCATTCAGCAAGATGATGAACCGCGGTCCGCTCTCCATGGTCCTGCTGGCCTACGTCACCTCACTGCTCCTGCTGCCTTCCCCGCCCATCGCCGGCCGCCACAATGAATCCCAGGCACTCAATGGCCCAGCTTGGTCCCTCATGCAGGAGTATCTCGGCAACATCGCTTACGCCCTCGTCCTGCGCCGCCTGCGCACCGTCACGCTCTGGATCCTCGTTGCCATCTCTGGCCTTGCACTCATCTGGGTCGCCAACTCAAAGGGCTCGCTCGACGGCGGATGGGACTATCCCAACATCTGGATGGCGCCATTGCGCCTCACCGTCTCTTTCGTCCTCGGACTGTGGCTCTATCGTGTCCATGACCGCATCCGGATGCCGAAGATAGGACTTCTCCTTCTTTCCATTGTTCTCGTCGTCTGCTTCCAGATGCCGAAGTTTTCCAAAGCTGGCGCGCTTGATTGGAACGGCCTTTATGACGCGGCCTGCGTACTCTTTTTGACTCCGTTGATCATCCTCTGCGGCGCGCACTCCAACGCCGGCGCGGGCATGATCCGGCTCTGCAAATTCTCAGGACGCCTCTCGTATCCCCTCTACATCACGCACATAGTGTTCGTATACGTTCTTGCGGGCTACGCATGGACCCGGCATCCCGGAACAGCAGTTGTCATCTTCTGGATATTCATCGTGCTTCCTTTAGCGATCGCCGTTGCCTGGTTCTTCCTGAAGTTCTTCGATGAGCCTGTTCGCGCCTGGCTCACCCGCCGGTACGGTCTCAAGCGGACCAATTCCAACGTCGCCTCCAAGTGACAAATCGCAACGTGCCAACGTTTGCCAGTGAAATAGAACCAACGTCGAGAGAGAGCAAAATGGCAAAACGGCCGGGACGTCACGTCAGATTGAGTTCTCGCTCAAGCTCATTTACTGAGCGTGGCCAATTGCGCTCATTGCGTCGGAGAGTGATTTTCAACCAACTTCAATCCAAGCTTTAGTTCTAATCAGGAGGAATGGGGCAATGAATTTGTGCAGTCTTTCCATTATCAGTCTCATATTGGCGTCAACGGCGGCAGCTGGAGCTTCCATCTCATGGCCCCAAACGGAGCCCACTCTGCAGAGCCTGGCAGGAAAGCTGGGCCTTACGATGGGTGCGGGAGCTAGCGATCCGGAGCAGCTGAAAGATCCTAAGTTTGCCGCTATAGCAAGTGCCCAATATGGTGCCTTAGAACCGGGAAATTCGATGAAGATGTATGCCCTGGAGCCTTCCGAAGGTCAGTATTCTTTCTCTTCTGCTGATACTGTTGCGGCTTTTGCTCAAGATCATGGCTTGCATGTTACAGCCAGCGCACCTATCTGGGATGGGTTAACCACCGACTATGGAACAGGCAATCCTCCATGGCTTATGCAAGGACATTATTCAGCCACCCAGCTCAAAGGCATCCTTGAGAATTACATCGTTACGATCATGCAACATGATCACAACAAATATCCCGGGGTTGTAAATCGTTGGACCATCGTCAGCGAAGCTACCCATCTCTGCGGTGTGTTCTGCCAAGGTCTCGGCAAGGACGCCAGCGGTTATCCCGCCTACGTCGCGCTCGCGTACCGGTACGCTCGAAAAGCAGATCCATCCGTTCAGCTTTGCTATGACGACTTTGACGGTGAAGGCTCGGGGGCCACGTCGGACGCGGTTTACCATCTGGCCTCATACCTTAAGTCGGAGGGGCTTATTGACTGCGTCGGCCTTGAGGGCCAGTGGGAAGGAGAAGCGCTCGGCGACCTTCCGCGCACTCCTGACATTGTGGCGAATATTAACCGCCTGGGAGCTCTCGGACTGGCCGTTTATTTCAGCCAGGTAGAAATTGGATTGCCCACTTCGAATCAAACTACCGCAAAGAATCCGGCCGATCTTAAGACTCAGGCCAATGAGTATGCGCGATTGTTGCAGGCGTGCCTCTCAACCCGCGCATGCACGGGTTTCTTCACATGGGGTTTTACAGATAAGTACGCGTTCTGCTGGAAGGCAGGGTATTGTGTACCGCTTCCTTTTGATACCAACTATGAGCCGAAACCTGCGTTCTTCGCACTACAACAGACGTTAGCCCATGCTGTCCCGACCGCTGGACGGAGGAGTCTGGGGCACCCGTAAGTCTGGGGTAGATTGAGATGTGGGCCACCCGCCAATTGAATGATCAAGGATCCGGCATTCAAGTCTCGAATACGACCAGCTTCAATGCGCCGAAGGGCATAATGTATCCTCGGCATGTTGCGCATTCACATTATCGCGTTACGTGGAACCTTGAATAAAGCGTCGACTGAGTATAGATTCGCCGCGGAGCCGTCATGCCAGCATTGAATTTGATTTTCCGGCCGGGCAGGAATCGAGTCTTTGGACGAGCTTGCTCGCTTTTTCTTGCGGTTGCGATTGCCAGATGCGGCGGACTTTCGGGTCAGACGTCGACCAATTTGCCGCCGCCTTCTCCGCCTCCCGCGACCCAGTCTACGTGCGCTACGCCGGCGGCGAGCAATCCTGTTGGAGGCGGGGGGACTTACACGCAGATCGCGATCGATCCGGGAGTCTATGGGAAGCGCGATACTTCCGAGCTTACGGTCTTTGGCTTCAGCCAGCAAGACCAGAATCTCCCCGCCGATCCCCAGGTTCTTGCCATGTCGCCCAATATCGTCCCGCGCGCGTGGGCGCGGTGGGATCGAAGCGGAGTTCAGCCATCCGATTACAACTTCGACTATCCCAAACAGGCGCAAGCGGCCGGCATCACGTTCATAGCGGGAACAACAGCCACTGCTCTCTTCAGGGACGAGTTTCCGGCAGCGTCGAAATTCAATGCGGTAGTCTCATGCGATGCGACGGGCCAGCCGGTGTTTCATTCCGCGATGAAATTCTACCGAGGTAGCCTGGCATCCCCGGCTTACCGGCAATACCTCATTGGCATCGGGGAGATGCAGATCGACGGCGGCGTGGACGGGCTGTTCTTCGATGAGGTCGATTTTAGCTATCAGGGCGCGATTTCCGGGAATGAAGACAATGGAGACGAGGGATTTGACGACGCAGATATTGCCGATTTCGGTGGATTTTTGTGCGGGAAGTATCCCAACTACAGCCCGGCGGAATGGCAGTCGAAATATGGCATAACCGCGGCCGACAATCTCAATTGTTCGAAGCCTGCCGCCACGCGCGGCCGAACGTTCAACTATCGCGGCTACCTGGCGCGCAACGGATGGCAGGCATCGCCTCTCACTGCATCGAATCCGCTGGCGGCAGAGTGGGGAACGATCATTGGAGGCCATCCGGAGCCACAGAACGGGACATTCACCGGAACATACACCAGCCTTGTCTATTGGCAGGATATTGCGCTGACGCTCCGTAACTATGCGCGGCAAAAGTACAAAAAGGAGATCTACATTACCGCCAACGGCGTGTTTCCATTCGTCGACTTCCAGACGATTGGTCTTTGGGGCGGCAATCCCGATGGGCCGGGCGGGTCTTCAGTGAATTATTGTCCGCACACGGCGGACGGCCATCTGGATGGGAAGCAGTCGTTGCTGGCGGCATTTATGGCGATGAAGCAGCGATCCGCGAGGATCGACGGACGCGTGGTCCCGGTGGCTGCGTTCATCGATTGGCCGACCGATGTGATGACCGACTACCTATCGCTGCCTTCTTCGGAGAAATCGGACTACTGGCGAATGTATGTGCCGGAGGCCCTGGCGGCGACTGTGTATCTGAATATGCATCTGGCCGATACGATGGGCGACCCGACGGCAAAGCAATCGGGGCTGATGCCGCTCTTCCAGCAGACGACGGCGTTCTACAAGATGCCTACTCATGCCGCTCTCTACCACAACACTCGAGACCTGCCGGGGAGGGTCACGGCATCCGTCGCGAATATCGGCGCCAACCTGACGCAGTTGAGCGATGAGCGCACGGTGGCGCACCTGATCAATCACAACTATTCACAGGGATTTCAGGAGCAGGATGGAGTGAGTGTCAGCTTTCCCGTTGCCAAGGCTCCCAGGAGTGTGACGCTGGTCTCGCCCGATTACAGAGCGGATACGCCGCTGGCATTTACCTACTCGGGAGGGCAGGTGCGGGTTACCGTGCCAAAACTTGTGGCGTATGTCGCCGTCGTTTCGGAGAACTAATCTCAAATATGCGCGATCTCTATAATCGGCCTATGACCAATCATCGCCCAAAATACTACTGGCTCACGGTGGTGGGTCTGCTCGTAATTCAAGCAACGCTAGCGCTGACGATGGTGCATCGAGAATCGCTTACCTTTGATGAAGGCGATCACATGTTCGCGGGCTACATGATGTGGAAAGCGGGAGATTATGGTCTAAACCCTGAACACCCGCCCCTAGCCAAGCTTCTGGCAACCGTTCCCATCCTCGCGGACCATTTGTGGGTACCACCACCAATGCCAGGTCAATTTTTCAAATCTGAAGCGTATCTGAATGGCCGCGACTGGCTGGCTCGTAACGACGGAGACCGACAGCATCTGGTCTTCAAGATGCGAGCGAGCGCGGAGCTGCTTGCTCTCGGATTGTGCCTCTTCGTGTTTCTTGCTGCTCGGGAGTGGTTTGGCGATGCGGCTGGTCTGATTGCTCTTGCTCTCCTGGTCTTTGATCCCAACGTTCTTGCGCACTCTGCCCTTGTAACAACCGATATCGGAGTGTCATGCTTCTTTGTCGCCGCGACCTGGACGTTTTACCGCTTCGCTAGCCGGCCAACGCTAATGCGCCTGCTCCTCGTGGGCCTGGCAACGGGTCTGCTGCTCGCAACCAAGCATTCGGGCATTTTGATCGGGCCTATGTTCATCGCTCTGATCGTGTGGGAGGTGCTGAAGGCTTCAGGCGCCGAACGCAAACGCACGGCACTTCGACTCACCGGCGGCTTTTTCGCTATCGTCGTCCTTAGCGTCCTCGTGCTCTGGGCTTTTTACGGGTTTCGATACACCGCACGTCCTGCCGGTATGGCCTTCAGCACTTCGGTCGCAGCATACGCGGAGCCTCTGCCGCATTTCGAATCTGCCGTAGTTGTCGCGGTGGGCCGCCTTCACCTTTTGCCCGAATCCTATCTGGTCGGACTCGTCGACGTGAAACTAATGTCGATCGCCTATCCCACCTTCCTGCTGGGCAAGGTTTATCCGCACGGCCTGTGGTATTACTTCCCCTTGGTGATTCTCATCAAGACGACGCTGGGGCTGCTTCTTCTGATCGCTCTCGCCATAT
>Ga0208193_1000608_pt1 | contig 18272 bp, 14 predicted proteins | sample June2015DPH_17_2_FD_184716 | JGI IMG/M metagenome (GOLD analysis project Ga0208193, IMG submission 184716) | Peatland microbial communities from SPRUCE experiment site at the Marcell Experimental Forest, Minnesota, USA - June2015DPH_17_10... | ecosystem: Environmental > Terrestrial > Soil >... | reverse complement strand
ACGGGACCGGGCATGGCTGCCGAGACTGCCTGACGGCTGGGAATGGCATGCGAAGACAATGAAGAGACCGAGGCGGCAGCGGCACCGGCGAGAACAACGGTCAAAGCGGCGATACGGATGGCAAGTTTCATGTGATTATTCTCCTGAATGGAAATGGAAATCGCAGTGCGAAAAGAACTGCTTGTTACTATAAGATGGTAACCTAGGTGCTGTTCAGCTCAGCATAATTTTTGGGCTGCACTGCTCCTTTTCTCCATCCTGGGAATGGCTTGTTTCGGCCTCATGCAGATGACCTGCCTGATAGTGATTGGTTACCTCTTAAAGCACGGGTAAAATGACGGATTTTTCCCTTTCAGCATGGTAAAATTAATAAAGGCAAAGTCGTCCAAAAGTCCTCGTTTTTTCAAGCGATTAAGCCCAAAACCGCAACGCCGGAAAGCGTGTCGGCAAGCGGCGTTGGGTAGGACTGCCGGAACGAATGCCGAGATGGAATTTTATGGCGACTGAAAGCACTCCTCTGCCCTCCGATACAAATCAGGTTCCGAACCCAACCCAGAGCTCGGCCGGCAGCTATACCGGCGATAGCATCAAAATTCTGGAAGGTTTAGAGGCAGTGCGCCTGCGCCCGGCCATGTACATTGGCTCGACGGGCGAGATGGGCCTGCATCACCTGGTCTACGAGGTGGTAGACAACTCGGTGGACGAGGCGCTGGCGGGCTTTGCCACCAAGATCGAAGTGATCATCCACGTGGACAACTCGATCACGGTGGTGGATGACGGCCGCGGCATTCCGGTGGACATGAAGACGCTTCCGAACGGCGAGCGGATGTCGGCGGTGGAGGTGGTGCTGACGAAGCTGCATGCGGGCGGCAAGTTCGACTCCTCGACTTACAAGGTTTCAGGCGGTCTGCATGGCGTGGGCGTGAGCTGCGTGAATGCGCTGAGCCAGGAGTTCAACATAGAAATCTGGCGCGACGGGCACACCTGGGAGATGGACTTTAGCTGCGGCGATCCGGTGAGCGATCTGCGCCAGAGCGGCACGAGCAAGAAGCGCGGCACGAAGGTTCACTTTTTGCCCGACAGGACGATTTTTACCGCGACCGAGTACAACTACGACACGCTGGCGCAGCGGCTGCGCGAACTGGCTTTTTTGAACAAGGGCCTGGAGATTACGCTGACCGATGAGCGGACGGCGGACGCGAAGACGGGCGAGGCCAAGCGCACGGAGTTCCGGTATGCGGGCGGCATTGCCGAGTTTGTGAAGCACCTGAACCGCGGCAAGCAGGTGCTGCATGAAAAGCCGATCACGATGGAAGCGCTGCGCAATAACGTGGACATTGAGATTGCGCTGCAGTACAACGACAGCTACTCGGATACTTTGTTCAGCTTTGCGAACAACATCAACACGGTGGATGGCGGCTCGCACCTTTCCGGATTTCGCTCGGCGCTGACGCGCACGATCAATGCGATTGGCCAGCAGCTTGGGCTCTTCAAGGACATGAAGGAAAGCCTGAGCGGCGACGACGTTCGCGAGGGCCTGGTGGCGGTGGTGAGCGTGAAGCTTTCGCAGCCGCAGTTTGAGGGTCAGACAAAGGGCAAGCTGAATTCGGACATTGCCGGCATTGTTCAGGCTTTCGTCAATGAGCGGCTGGGTGCGTTTCTCGAACAGAATCCGCCGATTGCCAAGCGCATCATCAACAAGGCGATTGAAGCGGCACGGGCGCGCGAGGCTGCGCGCAAGGCGCGTGACCTGACGCGGCGCAAGGGCGCGCTGGATGGCGGCGGGTTGCCGGGCAAGCTGGCCGATTGCAGCGAGAGGAATCCGGACCGCTGCGAGCTGTACCTGGTGGAGGGTGAGAGCGCAGGCGGCACGGCCAAGCAGGGCCGCGACCGGAAGTTCCAGGCGATTTTGCCGCTGAAGGGCAAGATTTTGAACGTGGAGAAGGCCCGCTACGACAAGATGCTGGGCCATGAGGAAATCCGCGCGATGATTACGGCGCTGGGCACGGGCATTGGCAAGGATGATTTTGACCCGGCGAAGCTGCGCTACGGCAAGATTATTCTGATGACCGATGCCGACGTGGACGGCTCGCACATTCGCACGCTGCTGCTGACGTTCTTCTTTCGGCACATGACGGAGCTGATCAAGCGCGACAACGTGTATATTGCGCAGCCGCCGCTGTACAAGATCAAGAAGGGGCGCTTTGAGCAGTACATCAAGGACGACCGCGAGTTTGTGAAGGTGATGGTGAAGCGGGCGAGCGAAGGCACGACGATTCGCCATGGGGAGAACGCGCAGAAGATTGAGGGCGCGGACCGCACGCGGTTTATGAGCACGCTGGGCGAGTATCTCAGTTTTGTGGAGAAGGTGGACAAGCGCATCCGCAATGAGGCGCTGGTGGAGCTGCTGGCGCGTGCGGAGTTGACGCATCGCGCGGACTTTTCGGCGGAGGGGGATGCGCTTCCGGCGAAGATTGCTGGGCTGTATGCGGCGCTGGAGAAGCACGCCGAGGAGTTCCAGATCAAGCTGGCGCAGCCGGTGCAGGATGAAGAGCACAGGACGTGGTCGGTGTGCTTTACGGATTCGCAGGGGGCGAGGCGTTGCATTGACTGGACGCTGGTTTCAAGCCCGGAGTACCGGCAGATGATGGCGAAGTACTCGCTGATCAAGGAGTATATGGAGCCGCCGTTCCTGATTGAGTTTGCGGGCAAGGGCGGTGCGGCTTCAGAAGCCGCTGCGGAAGATGAAGAAGCCGAGGGCGCCGAAGCGCAAACAGAGCCGAAGGCGGCACGCGCCTCGCGCATTCCACGCGAGGCGGTGGAGAAGCAGACGGCGCGTGAGCTCTTTGAGTACATCGTGGATCAGGGCAAGAAGGACTACCAGGTGCAGCGCTACAAGGGTCTGGGCGAGATGACTTCCACGCAACTGTGGGAGACGACGATGGATCCGGAGAAGCGGACGCTGCTGCAGGTGAAGCTTGAGGATATTGCGGAGACGGAGACGATCTTTACCACGCTGATGGGCGAGGATGTTGAGGCGCGGCGCAAGTTCATCGAGGACAATGCGCTGGATGTGAAGAACCTGGATATTTAGCTGATTGCTGCGATTTTCAGCGATGAGGCTGGCCAGAAATCAATGGCAATTCCCAACCAGGACTGAGCCTTGCGTAGTCCGCTGCGGGCAGTTGTACGAGCAACGGCTTGCGTGCTGAGTCGAGCCAGAGAAGCACGCCTTCCAGCTCGCTTTGCGGCATGGCGGTGCATCCTGCCGTGCCCTGGCCTGGGCCTGACCAGATATGCATGAAGACACATGAGCCGCCTGCGGGCACGGGCGGATGGCCGCCGCCTTCCTTCACGATGCTGTTGTGATCAATGACAACGCCCCATTGATACGCGCGCCCTGCGTCTCGCATGTGTTCGGAGCTGTTCCAGTCGGAAGAGACTGTGGAGCGGTCCACGATGCGGTTGTAGTGTTTGGAATGCACATCATCTACGCATTCCGTCGACGCCGTCAGGCTCAGATAGGGGAGCTTGAGTCCCGGCAATGGCTGGGACGCGTAGCCGAATGCGGTCCCCAGTGTGAAGATGCCTGCGGGGGACCTCCCATCGCCTTCTCTCTTTACAGGATCGGCGGCGGCACGAATGCCTGAAGCAGCGGGCGCAAGTAGACCAATACCCCATCCCATTCCGTTCCTGCCAACCACGATGGAAATCGGCTTGCCTACGGGCTCCCATTTCTCATGAGATGTGTTGCGCTCGAAGCGCTGCAGCCGGCCATCGACTGCGTTCCAACTGGATGTAGTAACGACGATCATCTGCGTGGAATGCACGAATACTCCGGCTTGGGCAGTTGTAACCTGTGCCGGGAGAGCCAGAGTTCCGGTTGCTCCCACAAGGAGACCTATGAGAAGGCGGAGATGTTTCATGGATTGCAGTGTATAAGCCGAGAGCCGCGTGCGTATTTTCACCATAACGCCAACGGCCCTCTTTTATTTGCTGCGCTTATGCGTAGGTCTTTGTGATGCTTGCGTAGGTGATCGTCACTGACTTGCTCAGAGGCGTTGCCGCGCCGAAGATCGTCATGAGTCCCAGCGCATCGTCAAACAATGGCGCTTTTTGAATGGCGCTCTGCAACTGACTCGCGAAGGTTTTGCGTTTGCTCAGAAATCCGGCGTCATGCAGCGGATAGATGCCCGGATTTTTCGCGAGATATTGCAGCACAGACTGAAGCGCGAGAGCCGTGGAGTGCATGGCGGATGCCCAGAAGACAACATGCAGCGTCCATGTGAAGGAACCCACCGCCCACTGCGGTGGGTTGGCCAGATCGACTCCGAGAATCTGATAGAAATTCTGCGATGAGCCCGCATCGAGAAGCTGCGGCCACATTACGGGGTTGTTCATGCCGGCGACAAACTGCGGACTTAATCCAAGACCCGACGTATTCAGCAGAGCTTTGCGGCCCACCTGCTGATAGTCCGCGATGCTGCGCGGATTTTGAACCGCATCGAGAAAGAGATTTCTGCCGGAAACTCCGTCGTAGCCCAACGATGCAAATAAAGAGGCTGCCTGGCTGACGGAATTGGATTGGAGCGTCGCGGCCCAGTCGCCCGCGGCGTTGGTCTCACCGAGCTGCGTGGCAGTATCCACAAATAACTGCAGATCGGCCTGATGCGCGTTGCTCTTGTACGAGAAATAGTTATAGCCAACCTTGAGCGTGGGAACAAAGTTGCCAAAGGAAGCCGAATAGCCGATGGTTGCAACGCAATCCTCCACATAGACCTTGCGCAACTGATCGGCTTTGACTTTATCGAGCGGAGTGGCTGTTGCCGACAGGCGCGTGAGGTGCGCGGTATCGGTGAGGATGAGCTGCCCGTCCTCGGAGACTTTGGCCGACATATCGAGCGTGGCATCGTTGACCGAAGCGTGATCGAAGAGGCCGAGAAAGTTGAACGAGAAGGTATGTTTGACGTCCGTCGTTCGATCCAGAATGCTTCCGGCTTTTGTGATGCCTGCGGGCAGGGCCGCTCCGTTCAGCAGGGCGGTGAGATCGCCGTTGAGCAGATCGGACAGCGCGCTCTGTCCTGCGGCATCGAGAGCAGCAAGATCGAAGTTCCACGAAAATGCCGCCTGGTCAGTGACCGCGGTATCGCACTCTTCGTCGATGGCAATGGAAAGCTTTGTTTCGACTGCCGCTTTGTAGGCGTTCTGTACGTCCGTCGCCAGCGAAGCCGGCACATGAGCCTTCAGCCACGCGGGATCGAGCTTTCCCGCATCGCCGAGAAGCCCGTATATCTGCGCGACCACGTCGAATCCTCCGACGGTCACATCCGCTGCGGCGCTTACATCAAAAGAAACGTTGAAGCTGGCGCCCTGCTTCTTGTAATAGCCGATCTGCACCACGCTGGCTGATTTCTTCCAGATGCGTGTTTCAATTTCCCCGCAGAGCGTAAAGCCCCCGCAAATGGCCACACTCGGTCCCGCGGTGACGCTGATGGGTCCAAAGCTGGTGCTCACTCCGGGCGTTGCCGTGGGATTGATCGCTGTCAGAAAGTTGAGCTTGGTCTTGAATGCAACCGTGCCCTGAGCGTCGTAGGCGAAGACGGACCCTACGGGAAGCTTGCCGTTGTCGAGGAGGTCATCCTTTGAGGACGGAAGGGCAAACGCTCCGAATAACGTTTCAAGCGCGCCCTGCAGGGTGTGATAGGCTCCGTTTACGCCGGGGCCAAAGGGCAGATACAGCTTTGCGCTTCCGGTAGCGGAGCTGGATGGCGTGAAAGTATATGCGCCATCCGTAGCGGCGCCTCCCGCTTTCACGCCGAGCTGAAACGAGAGCGCCAGGTAGTAGTTGCGCCCCATTTCGATTTTGGTTCCGAATTGATCGGTCTTGAAGAGCGGGCATGAGGCTCCGCCGGCAGCCGGCTTGTAGAGATCGATCTCTCCGGTGGGGCCGCCGCCCGCTGTAAAGTTGGCCGTGCCGCCGGCTAGAGAAAATGAGGGCTCGCAGTTAAAGCCGATCGACAGGCAATTGATCTGAACCTGGTCGAGGGTCTGGCTTAATGCGCCGATTGCATCCGAGCGCAGAAAGTGGATTTCCGATCCGGTGGTCTTTCCAAGAACGGAGTTATCCAGGACCGTCGCATTCACGGAGGCTGATGAAGTATCACTTAACTTGATTGTGGCCATCTTTCGACCTTGCCTTTCGATTGCTAGGGAGCCGGGTTTCTACTTTCACGGAAAGACGAACAGTTTGCAAGTAAAAAATCAGGGAGCGCGGGAAGCAGACTACACCGCGGGCGCAAGCTGCGCCGGGTTTCTTCGACGCAGTGCAGAGGTGAGTTTGCTGAGGGATGCCGGAATTTTAGATGGCGATGTCTGAAACATGACTCTGGCGATGGCCAAATGGACCCAGACAAAAATGGATCGGCCGCAACCGAGAAGGCGTATGCGGCAATGAGCCACGGCCTGACCTTCAAAACGAAATCATTCAACGAAGACGCCGAGTTCACCGGGCCGGTAGCGCTCAAACTGTGGGTTCGTCTTCCACCTCTGGCATGGATCTTCGCCGCCTTGCACTTGATCGATCCTGGAGGGCAAGAGATAACCTTCACCGGCAATACCGATCCGCATGTCCCCTGGAGTGCAGGATCGCTGGAAAGCCCAAAATCCGGGTAAGCGCGTTTTTTCGCTCACGCGCTCGGCGTTCCTCGACCAGCAGTGCGTCGGTGCCACCGTCTTGTCGGGAGACGTCTGCGGCACCTACTGGGGCTTGAGCCATCAGATCCCCGCCGGTCTCAATTTCGCCCTGTCCGGAGCTCCATATTGGACTACCGACATTGGCGGATACTGGCCGCCCCATGACGACCCTCTCGCCGATCCAGCATTCCAGGAGCTTTACGCGTGCTGGTTCACAGTAATCCTCTCTTTCGTAACGGAAGACCATTTATAAAGCATTCGATGCTGCTGCTCCGCACTCGGTTTGCAATTCTCCTAAAAGTGTGGAAATATACTCCTGAAAGGAGTTTCTATGGCTACCCTGCTTAGCTATCCGGCAACCCGCTACGAGGCGCCAAAGATACTGGACTTCAGCGACGAGAAGGTTCGCGAAGAATATACACCGGCAGGCTTCCGCATCTTCCTCAATATCATGGACGAGTGGAAGGTGAAGGATGCGGATGCGCGCGAGCTGCTGCGCTCCATAGGAAATGGCCCCTTCTACGAGTTCAAGAAGAACGCCGAAGGCAAGGTGCTCGATTCCGAGCGCTTACAGCGAATCTCTTACATTGTCGGCATTTACAAGGCGCTCCGCATCCTTTACGACAAGGAGACTGCGGATGGCTATGTTCACCTGCCCAACAGCAACCGTTTGTTTGGTGGCCGCACTCCCCTTGAGTACATGAAGAAGGGAGGGCTGCTGGCAATGCAAAGTGTTCGGCGCCTTCTCGATGCGCGCCGTGGAGGCATCTAGGCTGTGAGCCTCAAAAAGACACCTTCTAGGGGCGGAAATACTCCGCCCCTTTCGTTTGTGGAGGCGTTTAACACTGCGCGCCTCATTCCTTCCCAATACAGCCCGAACGAGTCAAGCGTTCTGGCGGATGTTGCGCGTGGTGAGGATCTCCGGAAGGCTTTTGATTTCGACAATGCAACCAATGACCGCTTGCTCCTGGAGGCTGGTTTCCGTCCGGAGTTTGACAGCATTGACGAGCGCGAGTTCGTACATGGCATCCCTTATGCCAGCGTTATCAATGCCGCCTACGCTCACTACACTGAAGAAGGGAATCGCTTCAGCGTCTATGGCCGTAACGCCTGGTACGCAGGGCTTGAACTTGCAACTTCGCAAGCCGAGGTTATCTTCCACAAAACCATTGAATTGCATGAAATGGGCAAGGTTACACAGGAAGTCACATACGACGAGTACCTTGCAGATTTTCGTTGCGATCTTCACGATTTACGCGAATTAAGCGCGAAGAGTTCCATTCTAAGTCCGTCCAGCTACAAGGGCTCTCAGAAGCTGGCTGAGAACCTGTTCGCGCAAAGGTCGCTGGGGCTCATCTATCCCAGTGTGCGCGATCATAACGGGGTCTGCATCGCTTGCTTCCGGCCCGCGCTGGTTACGAATGTTCGTAAGGGCATGACGTACCGCTTTCGCTGGATCGCGATGGGCGTTCCGGTCGAGATCGAAGCTATTGGAAAACGTTAGACGCGATCACGAGAAGGTTGGTGTGGTTCGTCAAGAGTGGAACCACTGGCCCTTTTTATAGCGATGTTCCGTACAAACCAGCGATGTTATAGACAGGTGACGGCGCTTTCGGCCTGTTCGTGCGCGTGATACGAGCTGCGGACAAGTGGGCCGGATTCGACGTGGCGGAAGCCCATCTTGAGTGCTTCCGTCTTCAGCTCCGCAAACTCACGCGGCGTGTAGAGGCGCGCCATGGGCAGATGATTGCGCGAGGGGCGCAGGTACTGGCCGATGGTGAGGATGTCGCAGTGCGCCGCGGCGAGATCGCGGAATACATTGAGTAGCTCATGGGTCTCTTCGCCGAGGCCAACCATGACGCCGGACTTGGTCAGCCCTGTGGGCCGTAACTCTTTGGAGTAGCGCAGCAGCTCAAGCGTGCGCTCGTAGCGCGCGCCGGAGCGGACGACGCGATAGAGGCGCGGCACGGTCTCGGTATTGTGGTTCAGGATCTCGGGGCGGGCTTCGACGACGATGCGAATGGCTTCGCGGTTGCCCTGAAAGTCGGGAATGAGAACTTCAACGCCGCAGCCTGGGGATTGGCGGCGGATTTCATCGATGACCAGGGCGAAGGCGCGTGCGCCGCCGACGAGATCGTCATCGCGGTTGACGCTGGTGATGACGGCGAATTTCAGCTTGAGAGCGGCAACGGCCTCAGCCACGCGGCGCGGCTCGTCCAGGTCGATGGGCTCCGGCCTGCCTTTGGGCACGGCGCAGAATCCGCAGCGGCGCGTGCAGAGATTACCCAGCATCATGAAGGTGGCGGTGCGATGGTTCCAGCACTCGCCGATGTTGGGGCATTGGGCGCTCTCGCAGACGGTATTGAGGCCGAGCGAACGGGCCAACTGCTTGAGGCTGTGGTAGTTCTCGCCGAGCGGGGCGCGCGCCTTGAGCCAGTCCGGCTTGGGCGCAGGCGTTCTGCGCAGCGGCTGAATCTGCACCAGATCGAAGACGGGATTCGTGACGGGGTCCAGCACCTTTTTATTGTAGAGGCCGAATCCAGGTCCATTTCGCAGGCTGCGCCCGCGGCTTCAACGGTTGCCAGTTGAGTAACCATGAACTTTAGCCGGATATACGGCGTAAGTTATTCAAACAATGCGACAATAGGGAGCAAGGTTGGCAGACTCTCCGCACTTTGGCAGATTCGGCCAGGGGTATTCGATTTGATGCTGCGGGTTCTCTCCACGCACTTGTTTCTGAATCAGCGCCTGCATCCGGGGCTGCTGGAGCTGGCCGGGCGCGCAGGCGCGCAGGCGGTGGAGATTTTTGCCGCCCGCCAGCATTTCGACTATACGAGCCGCGATCATGTGATGGAGCTGGCCGACTGGTTTCGCTCAAATACTCTGGAGCCATTCTCAATGCACGCGCCGCTCTTTCCGGATCGCGAGATGGGCCGGGCCGGGGCGCCGGGTGTGAATGTTCTTCATCCGGACAAGGCGCGCCGCATTGATGGAATGGACGAGATCAAGCGCGCGCTCGAAGCCGCGGAGCACATTCCGTTGCGTCACCTGGTGGTGCATCTGGGTGAGCGCACGGATATGTGGTCGCCCCGCAGCATGGAATACGCGCTGACAGCACTGGAGCATCTGGGAGCATTTGCGCGGCCGCTGGGGGTGAAGGTGCTGGTGGAAAACCTGATGAGCGAGCCGACTACGCCGGAACACCTGGTGACGATTCTCGATCTTGGGCACCTGGATTCGGTGGGCGTGTGCCTGGACCTGGGCCACGCGCATGCAACGGTGGGTATCGAAGAGACGGTTTCCAAGCTCGGCAAGCGGATTGTATCTGCGCACGTGCATGACAACCACGGTGTGCGCGATGAACATCTGTGGCCGGGAGACGGCACGATCGACTGGACAAAGACTGCCGGCCTGCTACAGTCCCTGCCCACTCTTCCGGCTGCCGTGCTTGAGATCAGCTATTCGCTCAACGACGAGCCCGCGTCCGTGCCGGATAAGATTCGCGCGGGCTTTGAGAAACTGACCGGCGCAGCCGCTCACTGAGAGGTGTGAACTCCTCCGGATATTGGCGTTGCGCGGGCATCCAGCATGGGCTCGTCGATCGAGAGGGATAGTTGCTGCGTGGCGGTGACTCCATCGCCTTGTGCTTGAATGGTGACCTGGTACGATCCGGGGGACGCACTCACTCCGGCGGCTAAGGTCAGCGTTACCGATCCCGCAGCCGACAGTTGGGTCTGGCTCAAGGATGCGGTTGCACCTTCGGGCAGGCCAGTGACACTCAGTGTTATGTTGCCCGTGAATGAGCCGCCCGTTGCTACGGCAACGTTAAATGAAGTGCTGGTGCCGATCAGAACTGTAATGAAACGGGTTTGTGGCGTTACGGTCAGCGACGGCGGCTGAGGCTGCAGCGATTCCCAGCCTGGTACCAGCAAACCGGCATCGACCGAGCCCAATCCGGTGGCAAGGTTGTAGGTATCGCCATTAGCGGAGTAGCCCTGCAGTCTGGGAACATCGTTGTTTCCCGAGGGAGTTGGATGGAAGGGATACTGCGATGTGCTGGAGCTGGATTCGGCAAGCGCATAGAGAGCCGGATTCACATTGCCCTGGCTTGCGCCCTGCGACTGCACGACGAGCGCCATCAGTGCGGCAAAGGATGGCGTGGATGCGGAGGTACCACTGACGATCCAACTGATTCCGTCCTCCACGATGACGTAGCCGTCATGACCGGCGGCGGTGAGCGAGACATCCGGCACGGCGCGCATGCCGTTTGCGGCTGCTGCTCCGTTTATGCCCTGTTGCCAGGACGGTTGCGGATAGATGGTACTGATGCCGCCTCCGCTGGCCCAAAGGCCGGTACCTCCATTGACGGCGCTTTCGTTCCACACGGTTTCAGGAATGTAGCCGAGAGCGGAGACGCTGCCTGGTCCATTCGCGCCTGACCAATACTGGTTGGGGTTTGAGCCCTCCGAAAATTCCGTTCCGCCGACGCACGTGGCGTAAGGCGAAGAGCACAGGCCGTTGACCGCAGCCTGGGTTCCCGCTGCTGCAGAGCTAAGATCGCAGCCAGACGCGCCCGAGTCTCCAGAGGCGACAAAGACGCTCATGCCTTGTGCCGCAGCCTGCTGCCAGAGATTGTTGTAGAAGGCAAGTTCCGATGCGTCCATATCCTGCTCGCAGGAGGTGAAGCTGAGGCTGACAACCGGCGCAATAGCATTGTTGACAATGTAGGAGGCGGCAAGATCGACACCGTCGGTGGTGGCTGTCGAAGCCTCAGAGACGAGCGTCACACTGGCGGCGGGAGCGATGGCTCCGGCCCACTCGACATCGAGCGTGGCTTCGGTCTGGTCGCCGGGCGAGGGAATGAAATTGCCCGCGGGCAGCACTACTGTGGGCTGATTGGCGGCAAGCGCGGCAGCAGCGCGGAAGGCAGACACATCTGAGGCGAGGACATTGCTGCGGCCTGCAATGGCGATGGATACGCCTGCGCCCGTGGTTCCGCTGGCATAAAGCGAGTCGATGTCGTAGATGGCAGCCAGATCGCCGGGGAAAATGTAGTGCGATCCGTCGAGGCTGAGCTGCGGGCGGGCGGTGAGCGGCTGATGCACACGGATCGCCGGTTGGCGGCGCAGATTGTGCAGCGAGACCACGCCTGCGACAAAGCCGGAGAGAGACGAGGGAATCTCCGGCGGGGCCACATTGGCAATGCGTTCGCCATCCGCGGATACGAAGCGATGAATGGATGAGTGAAATGCTTCCTCAACCTGCGAGGCATCCCCGGAGAAGTAAATGAGGCCGTGGCCCGCGGGAATTTCATCTACAGTAAAGCCGTTAGAACGGAGCCACGCGGAGGCTTGCGCGAGATTTGCGGCGCTCGCGCCGAAGCGTGTACCGAACTGTGCGGGCGTGAGCCACTTGTGATACTGCTGCGAGTGCGGATTCTGCTGCGCCGGGAGCAACGTGTTAAGGTCTGCCTGCTGGCTGGCCGTGGGCTTCATGAGCAGCGTCATGCGGTCGAGCCGCGTGTTGCCAGGGATGGGCCCTAGATCTCGACCGGCGCCAAACCCGACGGGAAACGCCGAGGGCTGAGGATCAGGCCGCGCAATGTCGAACCGCTGTGGAGCGCCCTGGGAGACTGCTGCGGGAGCGAAAAAAACCGCAGAGTAGGCTGTGACCGCGAGCGCAAGCGCTCCGGCTAGAGAGAATCTCAGATTATTCAAGATGAGTTCTCTTCCTTTCGGGAGAGTTTCTGGCGGCAGGTATTGAGTCCGGTGTGCGCCGCCGTTCTTAACTGGTTCTAATGTAGCGGTGATCGGAAAAACATGAATGCAAAACTGCATTGGCCTCCGTCACGGGGGTACTTAAAAGGCGTTACGTACGTCCGGAAACCCTACACAATGTGGGCAACCTGTGCTAACGATAAGATGTAGTTGGAGCGCCCCACATGAGTGAAACGATTGCGCCTGTTTCGTCACGGCTGTATTTGAGCGAGCTTGCACCCGGCGCGGTGCAGTCCGAGATCCGCGCCATGAGCATGGCCTGCGACGCGATGGGCGGCATCAACCTGGCGCAGGGCATCTGCGACACGCCGGTTCCGGCAGCGGTGGAAGAAACAGCGATTGCGGCGATCCGCGAGGGGCATAACATTTACACGCGGCTGGACGGAATTGGTCGGCTGCGGACTGCGATTGCCGCCAAGCAGGAGCGCGATTACGGGCTGAGCTACGACCCGGAGAGCGAAGTCCTTGTGGCCTCCGGCGCAACGGCCGGCCTGCACGCCGCCGTGATGGCGCTGTTGAATCCGGGCGACGAAGTTCTGCTTTTTGAGCCGTTTTACGGCTATCACGTGGCGACTCTGAAGTCGATGCGCGTGAAGCCGGTTTTCGTGCCGCTGGCAGACGGCGATTTTGCGCTGGATGTGGACGCGCTCAAGGCCGCGGTGACGGCGAAGACGCGGGCGATCATTGTGAATACGCCGGCGAATCCGAGCGGCAAGGTGTTTACGCTGGCTGAGACCGAGGCGGTGGCGGAAGTCTGCCTCGAACACGACCTGTTTCTCTTTACCGATGAGATTTACGAATACTTTGTCTACGACGGGCAACGGCACATAGCGCCGGCGACACTGCCGGAAATGAAGGAGCGGACGATTGTCATCTCCGGCTTCTCAAAGACCTTTTCAGTGACCGGCTGGCGGCTCGGATACGTGACAGCACCGGCGCAGTGGCTGGGCGCAATGTCGTACTTCCACGATCTGACGTATGTCTGCGCGGCATCGGCGTTGCAGCATGGAGCCGCGGCGGGGCTGGAACAGCTTCCGGCGAGCTTCTACACGCAGGTTGCGGCGGATCACCAGTCAAAGCGGGAGCGGATTGTCTCGGCTCTGCGGGATGCGGGGATGACACCGAGCGTTCCGGCGGGTGCTTATTATGTGCTGGCGGATGCCGCCAATCTGCCGGGCGCGACGGCTGCTGAGAAGGCTCGCGAGCTGCTCAAGGCGACAGGTGTAGCGGCAGTGGCAGGCAGCGCGTTCTTCTCGAAAGGACGCGGCGAAAATCTGCTGCGGTTCTGCTTTGCGAAGAAAGACGCTGACCTGGACGAGGCCTGCGCGCGGCTGCGGAAACTCTAAAAATCTACTCGGGCTTTTGCTGAGTATCAGCCGGATTGAGGGGCTGGGCTGGCGCCGGGGTTGGAGCCGGAGATGCCGGGGCCGGAAGCGGAGCCACGCCGGCAGCGGTTTGGGTTCCTGGCGGCGCTAACGTGACGGGGAGTGTCAGGGTTTGTACGGTCGCTGGATCGTCGCGGAGCTTGAGAAAGAGCTGGCCGTTGACCGGATGGGGCACGATGAGCTGGCCGCTGGTGAAGTCCGGGGGAACCTCGACGCCAGCCGAGAGATCCTGCGTGGCGCCGATGGTCTGGGCCAGGAAGAGATTACTGCCGGTCAGCGTACATGGTTTGGCTATGGCGTGGGGGCAGCGCAATTCCTTAAAGGCAGGTATGCGGACAAGTGTGCCGAGAGGCATCCACTCACCGGGCACGCCATCGGCTGAGATGGCGCGGGCGCGCAGGGGGCCAAAGGCTGAGGGACCGAACTTGGCAAGCGGCTCGACGGTGCCGAGAGCCGTGCGAGCGTCTTCGAGGACCAGGGAACCATCGGAGATGGAGAGCGTGGTATGGAAGCTGCCGTCCGCCGCCGCGACCTCCACATTCTCATTGCGCGGGAAGCTCTGTGGAATCTCCGACTTGAGGAAGAAAACAAGCTTGCCATCGAGAGCGAAGTCCTCTGTGCTACCCAGATGTACCGGGTCTGCGCCGTCCAGCTGCGAACCCTTGTTGAGCAGGCTTACCTGGGGACGGGACGGCCGAACTGTGACGGGAACCTTAAGCTCGCGGCCATCCCGGAGCTTTACCCTGGCGGTGTAATCTCCGGTGGTGGAGAGCCCATCCGTGGCACCGTCGGTCTTGAGAGTGAGCCGGTCAAAGTCTTCCACGCGGGCCAGGCCGTCGGGGGTCCAGGCGATGTTTTCAAACTCGGCCTTGGCTACTTCGTCAAGGCGCGTTCCCTTGAGCGTGGCCGTGCGGTCACCGATCGAGAGGGTGAGCCGGTCCAGAGCGGCGGCTTCGGCGTAGGAGTTCACGGAGACTGTATCGGGCTTGTCCGTTCCAAACTGGTGAATTTCAAGGGTTACCTGGCCGGGAGATGCCTTTTCGAGCGGCACGGAGACCTCAAGCTGATCGGATCCGGAAGACTTGAAGTGAATCGCCTTCTCGGAGTTCGCTCCTTCCTGAAGCGCCACGCTGAAGACGCATTGCGCCGTTTCGCCCTGAATGTGCAGCTTGTCCTCGCGGCCCACCACGAGCGCGGACTGGTCCGCGGGAACCACCTGCCATTTGCCGGAGACGGCTGTGACCAGGCGGAAGCGCGGGCCCTCCCAATCCTCAAAACCCCATTTGCCGCGCAGCGAAGCGGTGAAGGAGCCCGTAGGCAACGGAGGAAGAGAGCCGGTTAGAATCAGGCCGCCGCGGCTGGACTCGGCCCGGACCGGCAAATCCGTATAAGACTGCGAACTCTCGATGTGCAGCTTGAGATCGTGCGCCATATCCGTGCCGAAAATCAGCGGCGCGTTATCGATGGGCAGAGCGAGGTCGGGTTTCTCGATGCACTGGGCGTCCATGGGGCTCATGGCGCGCACCGGCGGCGGCTTGGAGGGACCAATGGGCGGCAGGGCTACTACAACGACGGATTTGGGATCGCGGAAAGAGGGCGGGACATTGAGCCGGAGATTCATGGTGTCTTTCGCCGGCAGCGCGAGAGCGGGAATGTACTGGAAGTGCGCGGTATGGAGTGAGGAGAGAATCCTGACCGTATCGATAATGGCGCCGACGTATGGGCTGTACAGGCCTGCGCCGCCCATATTGGAGTAGCTGAGCTGATTCATCAGGTCAGCAGCGGAACCATTTGCGAGTTGCGTTACCAGGGACTGCGCGTTGGCGTCGTCGAGCACCACGCCTTCGGTGTGCTGGGTGAGGCAGGTGGCCTGCTGATCGACGGGGTGATCGAAACACTGCTGATCGAGCTTGATGCCGAGCGAACGGGCCGACAACTGCATGCGATCCTTCAGGTCCTTGGCGTCAATCTGGTTGGTTTCGCGGACATCATCCAGATAGGTATCGAGGCGCATGCGCTCCCAGCTTGCAAGGACGAGGTCCTGCGCGGCGCGGACGAAGACTCCGGGGCGGTCGTGGACGGCCTTGCGGAGGGTGGTGAAATCGCCTCCGGTCTCCGGAGCGAGAAACAGCAGTGCCTGCTCGGCTCCGTCGGGTACCGTAATAAAGACACCTTCGCTGCGTACCTTGGGATTCCAGGTCTCTACGCGTGTGAACCAGTCGTTGGGCGGCTGATTGGTGACTCCGCGCAGAAAGGCGACGATGAGCACGAAGTGATTGAGCTGGGTCTCGGGCAGATCGGCGTGGACCCAGAGCCTGTCGCCCGGGAGCAGGTTAGGAGTCTGGGAGATAGGAAGAGTCACATCCCCACGCTTGACGCGGAGATCGACTTTCGGTCCGGCTAGATCGAAGGCGGGGTTGTCAGCATGGACAAACCGGGGGGAGATCAGAAGAAGCCCGGCTACCAGCAACAAACAGCGGCGCATAGCCCTATTGTACGAGGGATTAGCCGGACGGGCAGGAGCGGAGACCGGAAAACAAGAGCAGGAGCGTTCGACAGGATGGAAATTCGGCAGATTTCTGACTGAGTTGGGTGGAAATCAGGTTACAATCCGAATCAAACACCGAATCCTGGCAGTGTGATGATACGTCCATTCCAGCAGGCAATGAAGGTAGACGCGCTTTCGAGGGGTGCCTGTCTTTCCGAAATTCATATATACTACCGGGGTAGTTTCAGGAACAACTTTAGGTAAATCCTATCTTGACCTTATTTAAGTTAAGGTCCTTTTTTTCAGATATACCGGCATATAAAAACGCTCGCAACGGCATGGAGCTGCCGGGGGGCCATCGGGGCAAAGTTGCGCAACCACAAGCAACGCTCCATGATACGGGGCGCACATATAACAGACAGCGGGCCGCCAGGCCGTGCGTTGAAATTCCTTGCGAGAAGAATAGTTAGGCGAATACGGAGAATCAGCGATGAAGCCGAACAGGGCATATCAGGCCAATGTAAACGTAGATGTGAGCAGTTTAAGCATTCCGGACGCAGAGGAGATTGTTGAGGAAGCGCTGGCTGAGCTTGGATACTCGCAGGATCCTGGTTTGTCCCGTGCGCTGCATTTTCTAGCGCCGCCGGGGTACCAGGCAATCGTGGAATTATGCAGCGAAAGCGGGCGAAGCAAGCGCCGCAATGCTTCGGCGGATTCGTGGTCGCCGGAAGAGGATGAGCTGCGAATTTATTTTGAGCGCGTGGACGGCGAAGAGGCTCCAGCGAGACCGGTCCGGACGAGCGCGCCTGTGCATGAGGTGCATTACGAGGATGACGACGCCGGTGAAGAGATCATTTTGCCGGCGGACATGGACAGCCGCGTGAAGGAGCTGTGCGGATCTCTGGCTGAGGCGGAGCGCGGCGGGCACGCGTTTATTGCGCTGAAGTGGTTCCGCGACTCGTTTCTGCCGCGCAAGAGCTTCCGGTGGAATCAGAACCCGGAGATGCGGCAGACGGTACTGGCCGAGGCGATTCAGCGGGGCATGGTGCTGACAAGCAAGATTGCCAACCCGAAGACGCCGGCGTATCCGACGACAACGATCCGGCTGAACCGCTCCGAGGCAGGGATTCCGGAAGAGGCACACCGCTTCCATCCGGTTTCAGTACAAGGTGAGACGCTGACCGCGGTGATGGATGAAGAACGAGGGGTACTGTGACCTGCTATTTTCTGGAGGCCACGGCCTTTGCCAAGTTGTTTGTGCGGGAGTCAGGCACGGAAGCGCTGATCCGGCTGGTGGAGTCCGTTGAGGATAACCGCAAGCTGATCGCCGCCTCGACGCCGCTGGAGGTATATGCGGCTATTCGGCGGCGGGAGCGCGCCGGCGGCATCAGCCACGAAGACGCTGGCGCGGCGCTCGAAAGCCTGCGGACAGAGGCTGCGCGGACAGTGCAGGAGCCTCTGAACCCGGCCGTGTTGGAAGCGGCGCGGCAGTTGCTGGACAAAAGCGCTCTGCGCTGGCCCGATGCGCTGCAGATTGCAGCCGCGCAAGTGGCGCGGGAGATGTTTCCCGGCACGGAGATTGTGTTTGTGTCGGCTTCCGCGCAGATGCTGGAAGCGGCGCGGACCGAGGGCTTTAAAACAGTGGACCCGTCTGCGGAAGGCGCGCTGGACGGAGCGATATAACCAGACTGATTGAAAAATTAGAGCATCTCTCCTGAAGGTATAAAGTTCGGACGCCCCACCTGGCCGCGTATTTGTTTTAGCGGCCAGGCAGGGATCGCTCCACAGCAAGAGGAAAAATACTCTTGTCCCTATATCCCTTGTCCCTTTTCCCTTTCTTTCCCCATTACCAAAGTCCACCACCCTTTCGTAACCCCACCTCCTTCAGAAACTTTGCATGCAATTAACCCCATTTATGCTTTACTCAGA